>ERZ1066117.281-NODE-281-length-46916-cov-9.618873_pt1 | contig 46916 bp, 45 predicted proteins | sample MGYA00382764_ERZ1066117 | MGnify/ENA primary metagenome ERZ1066117 (study PRJEB33369, sample SAMEA5778347) | biofilm metagenome | biome: Industrial cooling water; feature: Water cooling tower basin; material: Biofilm | place: United Arab Emirates | collected...
GCTGCAAGCAGGGCCTAGCAGCCCCTCGCAGCTAGCAGCCCCTCGCAGCTAGCAGCCCCTCGAAGGTAGTCCGCCGGGGTGCTGCCTGCGGAGGTTGCCTGCGGACGCTGCCTGACCGATGACGCAGCGAAAGCTGCGCCACGAAATCCGCGCAGCGCCGCCCGGGCAGAGCGCCGAGCTCGCCTCCGAGATCCCCGCCGGGGACCCCGGTCGGTCTGCTGTGCCTCCGAGGGCTCCCGTGCCTCCGAGACCTCCTGTGCCTCCGAGGGCTCCTGTGCCCGGGGCGGCCCCTGCCCGCCCCCAAAGCACCGTTGGGCGCATCGGTCCGCAGTGGCGCCTGAGGCGCAGCGGCGGGGCCGCTGCCCGAGCCGGGCTCCGTTGCAGTCCTGAGACGCAGCGCCGCGTCTCAGTGCTGCGACTCAGCGCCGCGACTCAGTGCCGCGACGCGCCCAAGGCCAGCGCCGGCGGGCCCCGTGGCGGCCCGAGAACATCCGATCGCGGAGAACCGATCGCGAGCAGGTTGTTGTTCGAGCCCCGACCGGGCTCATTCCCCGATACGGCGGAGTTTCGAGCCGAGCGCCCGGCCGAAGCCCGATTGGAGCGGCGCGGCCGCGGAGGTCCGGCGGCGGCGCGGTGCCCGCAAGCCGAGCCTGCGCCCCCCGCTCCGCCTTCCTCGACGGCGCTGCGGCGGCGAGTCGCACCCCGGTTCGCCGCCCCTAGAGACCAGCGGCCGCGGTCGACAGCGGCCGCGGGCCACCCCTGCGGGTGTAGTTCAATGGTAGAACGTCAGCCTTCCAAGCTGAACGCGTGGGTTCGATTCCCATCACCCGCTCCATCCGATCGGCGCCGACCCTGGGCTGAGCCGCAGGACGCGGCGTCGATTCCCCTCCTGGAACCGGGCCGGGCCGGCCGCTATGCTGCTTCGCCTCCCCGTTCCACTCGACCGCGCCCCAGCCTCGCGCTCGGCTCCGGCCGACCCGACCGCCGCCGGCAAGCCCGCCCCAGCTCCTATTCCGCACAAAGAACAAGTGGTGATGCTGCTGTAGCTCAGTGGTAGAGCACTTCCTTGGTAAGGAAGAGGTCATGGGTTCAAGCCCCATCAGCAGCTCCACTCCAGCCTCTGGCTGCGGGACCCCGCTGCGACGCCGCCCGGCGGCGTTCCCGTGCTGCCCGCTCCGTTCCCGTGCTGCCCGCTCCAGCGGACCCCGGGCCGCCCCAGACGTGGATCTTCCGCACACCGCGCGCCCAGCGCGCGGCTCGCCGACCGGCGCCGCCTGCGGGCTTCCTGCCCAGGGGGGTCCCCGATCGGTCACACAACCCGAGTCCGGATGTCGCCGCCCAGTCGCGCGACGCCTCCGTTCGCCCATACCCCCACACGACCCGCGGGTTCGCCCCCGCCCTCACCTCACCCCACCGAGATGGCAAAGGAAGCCTTTCAGAGGACGAAGCCGCACTGCAACGTCGGCACGATCGGCCACGTCGACCACGGCAAGACCACGTTGACCTCGGTCATCTGCCGCCACCAGGCCAACAAGGGCATGGCGATCGCGAGGAGCTACGACCAGATCGACAAGTCGCCGGAGGAGAAGGCCCGCGGCATCACGATCTCCACCACCCACGTGGAGTACGAGACCCCCAAGCGCCACTACGCGCACGTGGACTGCCCCGGCCACGCTGACTACATCAAGAACATGATCACGGGTGCCGCCCAGATGGACGGCGCGATCCTGGTCGTGTCGGCCGCCGACGGCCCCATGCCCCAGACCCGCGAGCACATCCTGCTGGCCCGTCAGGTGAACGTGCCGGCGGTGGTGGTGTTCATGAACAAGGTCGACCAGGTCGACGATGCGGAACTGCTCGACCTGGTCGAGATGGAGATCCGCGACCTGCTCAACAAGTACAACTTCCCGGGCGACGACACCCCGATCGTGCGCGGCTCGGCCCTGAAGGCTTCGGAGGCGCTCGACGCCGGCAAGAAGGACGACCCGTCCCTCAAGGCCATCGACCAGCTCATGGAAGCGGTCGACAGCTTCATCCCCCAGCCGACGCGCGAGATCGACAAGCCCTTCCTGATGCCGGTCGAGGACGTCTTCTCGATCAAGGGCCGCGGCACCGTGGCCACGGGCCGGGTCGAGCGCGGCCGCGTCAAGGTCGGCGACAACCTGGACATCGTCGGCATGCAGGCCGAGATCGGTGCGACCACCTGCACCGGTGTCGAAATGTTCCAGAAGACCCTCGACGAGGGTCAGGCCGGCGAGAACGTCGGTCTGCTCCTGCGCGGTGTCGAAAAGAACCAGATGCGCCGCGGCATGGTGCTTTCGGCCCCCAAGTCGATCACCCCGCACACCGAGTTCGAGTGCGAGGTCTACATCCTCAAGAAGGAAGAGGGCGGCCGCCACACCCCGTTCTTCAACGGCTACCGCCCGCAGTTCTACTTCCGCACCACGGACGTCACCGGAACCGCCAGCCTGATGGGCGACGCGGAGATGGTGATGCCCGGCGACAACGTGCGCCTCAAGGTCCAGCTGCAGACTCCGGTCGCCATGGACGAGCAGCTGCGTTTCGCCATCCGCGAGGGCGGCAAGACGGTCGGCGCCGGCGTGGTGACCAAGATCGTCAAGTGAAGTCCTGACCGCCTAGGCACCCGCGCTGCGGGGCCCGCTCCGCCGGGTCCCGCAGCCGCAGGCGCCCATGGCGACAGGCCCCCGCAGCAACACCCTCCCGCCCGCACCGGGCTTCCCTGGCGCTGGGTCCCTAGCGCTCGGGCTCCTCGATGGAGGCGCCCCGAGAAATCGGGACCCGCACGCCGGTGGAGACCGCCGGGCGCCCAGCCCGCGGCCCCCGGCCGAAACCCGACCTAAGCCGCCTGCGCCGCCAGCTCCCGACGATCGCTCCGGTTGGCTGCCCTGGGGCCCGCCCGCCCGAGCGGGACAACCGCCGCGATCCCCGTATCCAGCCTAAGCCCTCGCTCCCACGCTCCCCGCCGACCTCCAAGGTCGCTGACCCCGCGATGACCACCAACCAAGATCAAGGCCGCCTGGCGCGCATGTTCGCGTTCTGGTCCGCCGTGTTCCTGCTGATCTTTGGTTGCCACTTCGTCTTCCAGCAGCTCTTCGTGCACGTGCCCGGTTTCCAGGATCCCCTGGGCGGCCTGGTCGTTCCGATCGTCAACATCAAGGTCAACTGGGCCTTCCTGGTGGGCCTGACCCTGTTCGCCATCGGATTCGTGTGGATCAACCGCTGGCAAAACCGTCCCCAGGTGGCCGGCTTCCTCGCCGATACCGAGTCCGAGCTGCGCAAGGTCAGCTGGCCGACCTGGAGCGAGGTGGTCAATTCCTCGACGGTGGTGGTGGTCTGTGTGCTGGTCCTGATGGGGTTCCTGGCGGTGGTCGACCTGCTGTTGGCCCGCGTCTTCAGCCGCCTGTTCCTGAGCTGAGCCTCGCCTTTTCCCCTTCTCCCCGTCCCCCGAGCCCATGGCCTACAAGTGGTACTTCGTGCGCTGCCAATCCGGCCGTGAGGACACGGTCCGCAAGCAGCTCGAGTCGCGCCTCAAGGTCGCCGGTCTCCAGGACCTGGTGCCCCAGGTGCTGGTGCCCTTCGAGCGGGTCACGGACATGAAGGCCGGCAAGCGCCGCATCGTCTCCAAGAAGCTCTACCCCGGGTACCTGATGGTCCAGGCGGACCTGACCGACCCGGAGGAAACCCGGGTCCTGGCCGCCCGTGCGATCATGCGCGATACCCCCGGCTTCGGCGACTTCCTGGGCACGCGCGGCGAAGCCTCCCCGCTCTCCGACCAGCAGGTGACAGGGATCCTGGCGCGCATGTCCGACTCGGAGCAGCGCCCGCAGGTCTCGATCAGCCTGGCCAAGGGCGACATGGTCAAGATCAAGGCCGGCGCCTTCGATGGCTTCGACGGCCAGGTCGACGAAGTCAACACCGAAAAGGGCACCGTGCGCGTGATCGTCACGATCTTCGGCCGGCCGACCCCCGTCGAACTCGAGTACTGGGAGGTCGAAGCCGTCTGAATTCGATGAGGCGGCGGGTCCGGGCAGAGCCCGAACCCGGCGCAGGCCCCTCCGAGCCACGGGCGCTACAGCGTGCGTGGCCTCCGATCCGGGGCCGGCCAACCCCTCGAAGAACCCCAAGACGCCTCCGGCCCCCCGCGCACCGCTCCCCGCAACCACTCCCCACCGTCCCCGACCGCTCGAAACGCCCCACCAGCCCCTCGGAGCGAGCCCCACCGCTCGCGATCCGGCGCTGCAACGCGCCGTACCGCCGAGGTCCCAAGGCGCCGCCCACGCGGCGAGGACGACCGAGCCCAACCTCCCCCGATCATGGCCAAGGAGATCACAGGCAAGATCAAGCTGCAGTGCAAAGCGGGTCAAGCGACCCCGGCACCGCCGGTCGGCCCCGCGCTGGGCTCGCACGGCGTGAACATCGCGCAGTTCGTCAAGGAGTTCAACGACCGCACGCGCGACCAGATGGGGATGATCATCCCCGTCGAGATCACGGTCTTCAAGGACCGCAGCTTCGAGTTCATCCTCAAGTCGCCCCCGGCCGGGGTGCTGCTCAAGAAGGCGGCCGGCATCGATACGGCTGCCGCTTTGGTGGGCCACCAGATCGCCGGCAAGGTGACCAAGAAGCAGGTCCAGGAGATCGCCAAGCTCAAGATGAAGGACCTCAATGCCCGCTCGCTCGATGCGGCCTGCCGCATCATCGAAGGCACGGCCCGTTCGGCTGGCATCCAAGTGGTGGAGGGCTGATTCCATGGCAACCCGCAGCAAGCGTTATCTGGCCGCGTCCCAGCGCGTCGATCGCACCAAGACCTACGCCATCGTCGAGGCGCTGGAGCTGATCAAGCAGCTGCCCGCTCCCAAGTTCGACGAGACCTTCGACGTCGTGGTCAAGCTGGGCATCGATCCGCGCAAGTCCGACCAGCTGGTCCGCGGAGCGGTTTCGCTGCCGAAGGGGCTCGGCAAGTCGGTCAAGGTGGTGGTGTTCGCCGAGGGCGACAAGGCCGAGGCCGCCAAGGCAGCCGGCGCCGATGAAGTCGGCTCCGCCGAACTGGCCGAGAAGATCAACGGCGGCTGGACCGACTTCGACGTGGTCATCGCCAGCCCGGACATGATGAAGCACGTGGGCAAGCTGGGCCGGGTGCTCGGACCCCAGGGCAAGATGCCCAGCCCCAAGAGCGGCACCGTGACCCCCGACGTCGGCACGGCTGTGCGCGAGTTCAAGGCCGGCAAGGTCGAGTTCCGCACCGACGCCGGCGGCAACGTCCACGCGCCCTTCGGCAAGCGTTCGTTCACCGCTGCGGACCTGGAGCTCAACCTGCGCGCCTTCCTCGACCACCTGGCGGCTATGCGCCCCGCGGCGGTCAAGGGCACCTACATGCGCAAGGTCTCGATCTCGACCACCATGGGCCCCGGCGCGCTGGTCGCCTACGGCTCCTGACCCCTCGGACCGACCCCTAAGACCCATTCCCGAGGCGCCCTCCTCAGAGCCGACCCATGCCCTCGATCGTCAACAAAATGGCCCTGGCACAGCTGTCCCAGGCTTTCGGCGACGCCGAAGCCGCGGTGGTCGTGTCCCTCAATGGCCTGACCGTCGCCGAGACGGAGAAACTGCGCCGGTCCCTGGCCCAGCACGGCTTGCGCCTGCGCATGGTGCCCTCGAAGCTGGCCCTCAAGGCCTTCGAGTCCGCTGGCCACAAGTTCCCCCGGGAGTCCTTCAAGGGCAACACCGGGGTGGCCGCGGGCAGCGCCGAAGCCGCGATCATGGCGGCCAAGCTGTTCACCGAGCCCGAGGTCAAGAAGGCGGGCAAGGTCAGCCTGCGCGCCGGACTGCTCGAGGGCCAGATCCTCGGCCCCGCGGACGCGGTGGCCATGGCCGGGGTGCCCGACAAGAACACCCTGCGCTCCAAGATCCTTGGCTGCCTGACCGGCCCTGCCCAGCAGCTGGTTTCGCTCCTGTCCGCTCCGGGCGGTTCGGTCGTGCGCGTCGTCCAAGCCAAGGTCGATGCGGCGGGCGGTGCCCCGGCAGAGTCCAACTGAAGCTCCCGCGCGGCGTCCTGAGCAGCGCAACCTCACTTCCGCGAACGCCGCGCGCCCGGTGATTCGCGGGAACCCTACCCAACGCCTCCCTTCCTTACGAGGAGAACCCCATGTCCCAAGAAACCACTACCCTCGAGCCGGAGCTTCAAGGCCTGGTCGAGAAGCTGGACGGCCTGACCCTGCTGCAGGCCTCCAAGCTGGTCAAGCACCTCGAGTCCCGCTGGGGCGTCAGCGCTGCCGCTCCGGTGGCCGTGGCCGCCGCTGGCGGAGGTGCTGCGGCCCCCGCCGCCGAGGAGAAGACCGCCTTCGACGTGATCCTGGAGGACGCCGGTGCCCAGAAGATCAACGTGATCAAGGAAGTCCGTGCGATCACCGGCCTGGGCCTCAAGGAGGCCAAGGACCTGGTCGACAACCCGCCGAAGCCCCTCAAGCAGGGTGTTTCCAAGGACGACGCGGCCGCGATCAAGAAGCAGATCGAGGCCGCCGGCGGCAAGGTCAAGATCGCCTGATCCTTCGCCCCGCTCCCTCCCGGAGCGCGACACGGGCTCGGGGTCTCCCAGGGAGACCCCGGGCCCCGCGTCCTTTTGTGCCCCTGCCGACGGCGGCCCCGCGGCGGCCAGGCGGCGGCCACCGGGGCGCGCCGGTCCGATCCGGGTCCAACCATCCGGGGCCAACCCGAGGCCCAGCCGATGGGGGGGCGGTCGGGCGCCAGCCGCCGCCCGCAGGCAGCGCAGCTTCTCGTCCGCTGAACCGCGGCCTGAACCCGCGCTTCTCTGAGGGCGCTCCCAGGCCGGTTCGGCTCCGGGCGCCCAGGCCGCTGGCTGCAGCGGTCCGCGCCGCGCGGCGCCACCGCGCTCGCCGCGCGCCCCTGAGGCTGTCGCTGGACGGCCCCGGCCGGGGTCCGCGGCGGGCCCCCGCTCGCCGGCCACCAGCCGGATCCCGGCCGCCCGGGGACCTGCCCCGCCAAGTCCAGGCCCCTGGCCCGGTGGGGCGGCCGGGCGGAGGGCCGCCGGTCCGGCGTCCGCCCAGCCGCGGGGCCGCCACGGACCCGCCCGCCGGCTCCTGGCACGAAAGTTGACTCAGCAGGCTTGACAGCCAGGGCATGGAGATTGCTAGTCTCCCGGGTCCAGGACGGGAGCCCGATCCCCCCTTGACCGCCCCTCGGACCTCGCTCCCTCCCCTGCGGCCCGTCTCCCAGGACATCGTCTCCCCGTCGACCCCCGGGTTCGGCCGGCCGCCCTTCGCTCCGGTGGACCCTTCGTCGTCGGTTTCGGTGTCCCGCTCCACCAGCTCCCCGGGGCTGGAGTCCGCCTCCTCCGCTCACCCTCGGCCGATCCGCACCGCCCGCCCGTCGGCCAGACGCTACCCCCGCGCTCTTTCCAGCCGCTCCCTCCCGCGGAGCCTCGAGCTGCCAAGCCCGATGACCCGCGGCGACGACGCCCCCCGTCGGCAGAGCGGGCCAGCACCGCTTCTCAACCTCCGAGTCGCCCGATGACTGTGCACAGCTACCCCGTTCGCACCTTCGCCCGCTATCAGGACATCCTCGAGGTCCCGAACCTGGTCGAGATCCAGCGCAAGGCGTACGAGGACTTCCTCCAACTCGAGGTGCCCCAGGGATCCCGCCCCGACGAGGGCATGGAGGCGCTGCTGCGCGAGGTCTTCCCGATCTACTCGTACGACAAGACGATGTGCCTGGAGTACGTCGGGTACGACCTGGGACGGCCGCGCTACACCATCGACGAATGCCGCAAACTGCGGCTGACCTTCGGTTACCCGCTCAAGGTGCGCCTGCGCCTGGTGAAGCCGGAGCCGATCGAGGAGGAGGTCTATCTGGGCGAGATCCCGCTGATGATCGGAGGCGGGGAGTTCATCATCAACGGTTCCGAGCGGGTCATCGTCAGCCAGCTGCACCGCTCCCCGGGCGTCGACTTCTCGGTCGATGTGTCGACGACCGACAAGAAGCTGCACGACTGCTGGATCATCCCGGAGCGCGGATCGTGGATCGAGCTGAACGTCACCAAGAAGGACGTGCTCACGGTGCGCATCGACCAGTCCGGAAAGTTCTCGGCCATCACCCTGCTGCGGGCGATGGACGAGAAGCTCTCCACGGACCAGGACATCCTGCGCGCCTTCTACAAGACCAAGGTCGTCAAGAAGACCAAGACCCAGACCGAGACCGCCTTCGCCAAGCTGATCACGGGCCGTTACGTGGTCGGCGATCTCGTCGTGCTCAAGACCGGCGAAGTGCTGGTGCCCTCCGGCAGCCAGATCTCGGAGTCCGCGGCCCTCGAAATCGCCGCCAGCGAGCTGGCCCAGGTCGAGATCGTCGACGAGGCCCCGGAGACGCTCGACCCCCTGATCCTCAATTCGCTGGCGGAAGACCCCTGCGCCAGCCACGAGGACGCGCTGATCAAGATCTACAGCCGTCTGCGCCCGGGCAACCCGGCCCAGTTGGAGAAGGCCCGCGAGCTGTTCCACGAGAAGTTCTTCGACCCCCAGCGCTACCGCCTGGGCCGTGTCGGCCGCTTCCGCCTGAACCGCAAGTTCAACCAGGACGTGGCCGAGGACACCCAGGTCCTCAAGGCCGAGGACATCGTCAATTCGATCAAGTACATCATCGAGCTGCGCGCCGGACGCGGCGAGATCGATGACATCGACAACCTCGGCAACCGCCGCGTGCGCACGATCGCCGAGCTGGCCGGCGATGAGTTCCGCAAGGGCCTGCTCAAGCTGCGCCGTACCGCCCAGGAGCGCATGAACCTGGAGAATCCGGAGACGGTCTCCCCGCGCAACCTGATCAACAGCAAGACTTTCTCCAGCGCGGTCGAGTACTTCTTCGGAAGGGGCGAGCTCAGCCAGGTGGTCGACCAGACCAACCCGCTCTCCCAGCTGACCCACGAACGGCGGCTGTCGGCCCTCGGCCCGGGAGGTTTGAACCGCAAGCGCGCCGGCTTCGACGTGCGCGACGTGCACCTGTCCCACTATGGCCGCCTGTGCCCGATCGAGACCCCGGAAGGCTCGAACATCGGTCTGATCTCGAGTCTGGCCCTGTATTCGAAGATCGACCAGTACGGCTTCCTGTGCGCGCCCTATCGCATCGTCGAGAAGGGGCGGCTGACGGAGAAGGTCGTCTACCTGCGTGCGGACGAGGAGAGCGGCAAGGTGATCGCCCCGGCGGACACCGACGTGGATGCCAAGGGCAATCTGGTGGGCCCGCGTGTGCTCGTGCGCCGCGACGGCGACAACTACGAGGTGGCTCCGACCGAGGTGAGCTACATCGACGTCAGCCCCAAGCAGATCGTGGGTGTCTCGGCCTCGCTGATCCCCTTCCTCGAGCACGACGACGCCAACCGCGCGCTGATGGGCTCGAACATGCAGCGCCAGGCCGTGCCGCTGCTGATCTCCGAGCCGCCCCTGGTCGGGACCGGCATGGAGAAGATCGTCGCCAAGAACACCGAGATGGCCCTGCGGGCCAAGAAGGACGGCACGGTCGCCTACGTCGACAGCCAGGTGATCCTGGTCGACGACGAGGAGTACCGCCTGACCAAGTTCCGCGGGCTCAACGAGCGCACCTGCCAGTCCCACCGTCCGGTGGTGGTCGAAGGCCAGCAGGTCAAGGCCGGCGAGCTGCTGGCGGACGGTGCCTCGACCGCCATGGGTGAGCTGGCCCTGGGCCGCAACCTGGTGGTGGCCTTCATGACCTGGGACGGCTTCAACTACGAGGACGCCATCCTGGTCAGCGAGCGCTGCGTGCGCGAGGACACCTTCACCTCGATCCACATCGAGGAGTACGAGGTGGAGATCCGCGAGACCAAGCTCGGCAAGGAAGAGTTCACCCGCGACATCCCCAACGTCGGCGAGAAGGCCTTGGCCAACCTGGACGAGGCCGGCATCGTGCGCATCGGCACCTATGTGGAGGCCGGCGACATCTTGGTCGGCAAGGTGGCCCCCAAGTCGAAGAGCGAGCTGACCCCCGAGGAGAAGCTGCTGCACGCTATCTTCGGCCGGGCGGGTGTGGACGTGAAGAACGCCTCGCTGACCATGCCCCCGGGCACCAACGGCGTCGTCATCGATGCCCAGAAGTTCTCGCGGCGCGTCAACCTCACGGATGCCGAGCGCACCAAGGTGCTGGGCCAGATCCGCGATGCCGAGAAGGACTTCCTGAAGGCTTTCCGCGACTACACCGCCGGAATGCTCAAGGAGGTCCAGAAGGCCCTCGGCCACGAAGTCCTGGATACCCAGACGGGCAAGTCCGTGGGTCTGGACGACACCGCCACCTTCGACGAACTGCGCCGCATCAAGCTGCTGTGCGTCGCAGCTGTCGACGAGACCCAGGACAAGACCAAGAAGGCCGCCGGCAACAAGGTCATCGCCGAATACAACGCGCGCATCGAAAACAAGGAAAGCGACAAGAACAAGATCGTCAACCGCCTCAGCCGCGGGGATGAGCTGCCGACCGGCGTGCTCGAGATGGTCAAGGTCTACGTCGCCACCAAGCGCCAGCTTTCGGTGGGGGACAAGATGGCGGGACGCCACGGCAACAAGGGTGTCGTGTCCAAGGTCCTTCCGCTCGAGGACATGCCGTACCTCGAAGACGGCACGCCGGTCGACATCGTGCTCAACCCGCTGGGCGTGCCCAGCCGCATGAACGTCGGCCAGATCCTCGAGACGCACCTGGGGCTGGCAGCCCACAAGCTCGGGGTGCGCTTTTACACCCCGCCCTTCGATGGCGCCCGCGAGGAGGACATCGAGGCGGCGCTGGAGGAGGCCGGCTTGCCGCGCAGCGGCAAGTTCACCCTGTTCGACGGTCGCACCGGCGCGCCCTTCGAGCAGAAGGTGACCGTGGGGGTGATGTACATGCTCAAGCTCCACCACCTGGTGGACGAGAAGGTCCACGCCCGCGCCACGGGCCCCTACAGCCTGATCACCCAGCAGCCCCTCGGCGGCAAGGCGCGCTTCGGCGGCCAGCGCTTCGGCGAAATGGAGGTCTGGGCGCTCGAGGCCTATGGCGCCGCCGCCATCCTCCAGGAGCTGCTCACGGTCAAGTCCGACGACGTGGATGGCCGCACCAAGATCTACGAATCGATGGTCAAGGGCCTCAACATCCTCGAACCCGGCACGCCGGTGTCCTTCGAAGTGCTCTGCAACGAAATCAAGGGCCTGGGCCTGAACATCGAGTTGCAGAAGAAGGCGGCCCTCTGACCGAACGGCCCGGCTTCGGCCGGGCGATCCACACGCCAGGCTGGGGGAGACCGAGTCTCCTCCAGCCCGACAGGAACCGAATCTGCGGTCGAGGGTCCAGGAACCCTCCCGCGCTCCTCCGACCTCTAGCCTCCACCAACCCACGCCCGCCCGGCGATCCCCATGGTCGAGCAGCTCTACAACCGCATCAACGACTTCGGCAGCGTCAAGATCAGCCTGGCGTCCCCCGAAGACATCCGCTCCTGGTCCTACGGCGAGGTCAAGAAGCCGGAGACGATCAATTACCGCACCTACCGTCCGGAGCGGGACGGCCTGTTCTGCGAGCGCATCTTCGGGCCGGAGCGGGACTGGGAGTGCGCCTGCGGCAAGTACAAGGGCATCAAGCACAAGGGCATCGTCTGCGACAAGTGCGGTGTGATGGTCACCCACAGCCGCGTGCGCCGCAAGCGCATGGGGCACATCAACCTGGCCGCCCCGGTCGCCCACATCTGGTTCTTCAAGGCGATGCCCTCCCGCCTGGGCACGCTGCTGGACATGAAGACCAGCAACCTGGAGCGGGTGATCTACTTCCAGGACTACATCGTGATCGAGCCGGGCGACACGCCGCTCGAAGAGAAGCAGCTGCTCACCGAGGAGGAGTACCGCCAGGCGCGCGCCAAGTACGGCAGCGAGTTCGACGCGGACATGGGCGCCGAGGCGATCAAGAAGATGCTGCGCCGCCTCGATCTTCCGCAGCTCAGCGTGGAGCTCCGGGAGGAGCTGCTGTCCACGCGCTCGAAGCAGCGCCTCAAGGACGTGATCAAGCGGCTCAAGACCGTCGAGATGCTGCGCGACTCCGGCAACATGGCGGAGTGGATGATCCTGGACGCGATTCCGGTGATCCCTCCGGATCTGCGGCCCCTGGTGCTGCTTGACTCGGGCAACTTCGCTACCAGCGACCTCAACGACCTCTACCGGCGACTGATCAACCGGAACAACCGCCTCAAGAAGCTGCTCGACCTCAACGCCCCCGAGGTCATCATCCGCAACGAGAAGCGGATGCTGCAGCAGTCGGTCGACGCGTTGTTCGACAACGGTCGCTGCCGGCGCCCGGTGCTCGGATCCTCCAACCGTCCGCTCAAGTCCTTGACCGACATGATCAAGGGCAAGCAGGGCCGCTTCCGCGAGAACCTGCTCGGCAAGCGTGTCGACTACAGCGCGCGTTCCGTGATCGTGGTCGGTCCCGAACTGCGCCTGCACCAGTGCGGGCTGCCCAAGAAGGTCGCCCTCGAACTGTTCCAGCCGTTCATCATCCGCCGGCTCAAGGAGCTGGCGCTGGCCGACACGATCAAGTCGGCCAAGCGCATGCTGGAGCGTCGCGACGAGGAGGTCTGGGACATCCTCGACGAGGTCATTCGCGACCACCCGGTGTTGCTCAACCGGGCCCCGACCCTGCACCGGATGGGCATCCAGGCCTTCGAGCCTGTGCTGATCGAAGGCAATGCGATCCGACTCCATCCGCTGGTCTGCGGCGGATTCAACGCAGACTTCGACGGGGACCAGATGGCGGTCCACCTGCCGCTCAGTTTCGAGGCCCAGATCGAGGCCTCGACCCTGATGCTCTCGACCAACAACATCTTCTCTCCCGCCAACGGCGCGCCGATCATCGCGCCGTCGCAGGACATGGTCTTGGGCATTTTCTACATGACCAAGACCCCGCACGCCAAAGGGCAGAAGGCACGCGTCTTCTCCTCCCTGGGCGAGCTGTTCCTGGCCTTCGGACACGGCTTCACGCACACGCACCGACCGGTGCGGGTGCGCATGGAGCCGGGCACCCTGGTCAAGTTCGGGCGCGACGAGACGCCGGTGGCGATCGGCGACGACGGCAAGCTGGTCATGCCCGAGAAGAAGGGCAGCGACAAGAAGGACAAGAAGGCCGCGGCTCAGGCGCAGAAGCGCGAATACCTCGAGACCACGGTCGGTCGTGCCATCTTCAACGACATCCTCCCGGCGGGGATGCCGTTCTACAACTACCAGCTCGACAAGAAAGGCATCGCCGGCCTGATCAGCGATTGCCACCGCCTGCTTGGCCGCGATGCGACCTTGCAGCTGCTCGACGACCTGAAGGACCTGGGCTTCAAGTCCGCCACCCGCGCGGGTCTCTCGTTCGCCAAGGACGACATGCGCGTCCCGAATACGAAGCAGGGCATCCTCGACAGCACCCAGGTCGAGATCGACAAGATCGAGAACGGCTTCCAGCGCGGTGTCATCACCGACGGCGAGCGCTATCTCAAGATCATCGACCTGTGGACCGCGGCGCGCGAGCGAGTCGGCATCGACCTGATGGAGGTTCTGGCCGCCGACGTGCGCGAGAACGACGTGTACGTCAACCCGATCTTCTGCATGGTCACCTCGGGCGCCCGGGGTTCGATCGACCAGATTCGCCAGCTGGCGGGCATGCGCGGTCTGATGGCCAAGCCCTCGGGCAAGATCATCGAGACCCCGATCAAGGCCAACTTCCGCGAGGGCCTGCGGGTGCTGGAGTACTTCTCGTCCACGCACGGCGCTCGCAAGGGTCTGGCCGACACCGCGCTCAAGACCGCGGACGCCGGCTACCTGACCCGCAAGCTGACCGACGTGGCCCAGAACGTCGTGATCTCTAGCGACGACTGCAACACGCCCAACGGAATCTCCAAGTCTCCGGTCTACAAGGGCGAAAAGGTCGTGGTCAGCCTGGCTCAGGCCATCCGCGGTCGCGTCGCCCGCGACACGATCGTGGACCCGACCACCGACGAGGTGGTGGTGCGCGAGAACGAGGTCATCACCGAGGAAGCGGCCCAGCGCATCGAGGCCTTGGGCCACGACAAGATGCGCGTGCGCAGCCCGCTGACCTGCGAGGCCGGCCTGGGCGTCTGCGCCCGCTGCTATGGCATGGACCTTTCCCGTGGGACCATGGCCGAGCGCGGGCTCGCCGTGGGCATCATCGCCGCGCAGTCGATCGGCGAGCCCGGCACGCAGCTGACCATGCGCACCTTCCACATCGGCGGCACCGCCAGCCGCTCGGTGGAGCAGTCGGAGGTCAAGGCGCGCCGCGATGGCACCCTGCGCTTCAGCAACCTCCAGGTGGTCAAGAACATGGACGGCGAAGAGGTCGTCCTGAACCGCACCGGCGAGATCCTGATCGTCGACGACCGCGGCCGGGAGCTCGACCGCTACGTGGTCCCGATCGGGTCGGTGATCCTGGTCGACGACGGCCAGAAGGTCAGCCAAGGCCACACCCTGTGCGAGTGGGACCCGCACCACGTGCCGATCCTGGCCGAGTTCAAGGGCAAGGTCCGCTACGAAGACCTGATCGAGGGCAAGACCCTCAAGGTCGAGCGCGACGCCCGCCGCGGCATCACCCGCAAGCAGGTGATGGAGCACAAGGGGGACCTGCATCCCCAGCTCGTGCTCGAGGACAAGAACGGCGCCACCCTCGCGATCTACCCGATCCCGGAACGGGCCTACATCGAGGTCGACGACGGGGCCCAGATCAATCCCGGCGACCTGCTGGCCAAGAGTTCCCGTGAGGTCGGCGGTACCCAGGACATCACCGGCGGTCTGCCGCGCGTCACCGAGTTGTTCGAGGCCCGTCGCCCCAAGGATCCCGCGGTGATCGCGGAGATCGATGGCGTCATCGAGCTCGGCGACAAGAAGCGCGGCAAGCGCACGATCCTGATCAAGGCCGTCGGCGAGAGCGGCGAGACGATCGAGGAGATGGAGCATGCCGTGCCCCAGGGCAAGCACCTGCGGGTGCACAAGGGCAACGAGGTCAAGGCCGGCGACCCGCTGGTGGACGGACCCCTGGTGCCCCAGGACATCCTGCGGGTCAGCGGCGAGGACGCGGTCCAGGCTTACCTGCTGGCCGAGATCCAGAACGTGTACCGCAGCCAGGGCGTGCCCATCGACGACAAGCACATCGAGATCATCGTCGGCCAGATGATGCGCAAGGTGCAGGTCAGCGATCCCGGCGACTCCGACTTCCTCCCGGGGGCGGTGGTCGACAAGTTCAGCTTCCGCACCCAGAACGATCGCCTGCGCAAGGAGCGCAAGAAGCCGGCCACGGGTCAGACCCTGCTGCTCGGTGTCACCAAGGCCTCGCTGTCCTCGGAGTCGTTCATCTCCGCCGCTAGCTTCCAGGAGACCACCAAGGTGCTCACGGAAGCGGCCATGGCCGGGCGCCGGGACTTCCTGGTCGGTCTCAAGGAGAACGTGATCCTGGGCCATATGGTGCCCACGGGCACCGGCTTCCGGGACCACTACCGCACCCGGGTCAAGAAGAACATCGACTTCGGGGAGATCGGCAAGGGCTTCGGCCCGGGCCAGATCGGCAGCGATTCCGACATCGAGGCACTGCTGTCCAGCAACTTCGGCGAGTACCAAGGCCTGGCGGCCATGGCTCCGACCGGCACCGACGCCCCGATTCCCCGGCTGCCCGACCCCCTCGGGGACGGCGGCGAGGACGTGACCGTTCCGGTGCTCGAGGACGACGAGGAGTGATCCCCGCCCCGCGGCGGGGCAGGGCGGGGGCGGCCGGCCGCCCCCGCGGCCCCGCTCCCGGCCCGCTGGTCACCCCGGGTCAGGGTCCGCGCCTTCCCTGGGCGGCGCCGGCGGCCTTGGGCGGCTCAGGCAGGCCCTCTCTCGAGCGGCGTCCTGCGCCTTGACCGGCCGCCCCGCGCAGGCAGGCCTGGTCCGGGAAGCGGATCCCCACGGGCCCGGGCGCAAGCCCGAGCGGGGCCGCTCCGGAGCGGTCTCGCTCCGCTGCCGAGGCGAGCCGCTCCACCCCGGCGAGCCGCGCTCCCTCGTCCAGCCCCGGTGTCCGGGCCTCTCCCCGGCCCGAACCCGAGCTCCCCGGGCGGATCTTCGCCCTCGGTCGCCAGGCCTCGCCTGCCCGGGGAGGGCGGGCCGCCCGGGCGCGGAGCATCCGCTCTGCTGCCGGGACAGCCGCTCTCCCGCCGGGTGCCGAGGTCTGCGGGGCCCCCCGTCCCCGTCCCGCCTGCCCCGGGGGACTCCCGGCCCCGAGGCGCCCGGATACGGGCCCTTGACCGGGCCGCAGCAATCCCTACACTCCTACCCCCCGCACACCCTCTGTTCCGCGCGCGCCGCGCGCGCCGTTCCCCGTTCCATGCCCACGATCAACCAGCTCGTCCGCAAGGGCCGCACGCCGGTCAAGCGTCGCTCCAAGTCGCCCGTGCTCGACGCCTGCCCGCAGAAGCGCGGGGTCTGCCTCCAGGTCAAAACCCAGACCCCGAAGAAGCCCAACTCCGCGCTGCGCAAGATCGCCCGGGTGCGGCTGTCGAACGGCAAGGAGATCACCGCCTACATCCCCGGCGAGGGTCACAACCTGCAGGAGCACTCGATCGTGCTGATCCGGGGCGGCCGCGTGCGCGACCTCCCCGGCGTGCGCTACCACATCCTGCGCGGGACCCTGGACGCCTCCGGGGTCGACGGACGCAAGCGCAGCCGCTCCAAGTACGGCACCAAGCGTCCCAAGCAGTGATCGGGCGCGCGCCGGCCAACCCGAGCCGGCGCCCGATCGGGCGCGTCCCCGGGGCCGCCTAGACCAGCGCCCGCGCGACACACCACCGGCCGGCGATCTCCGCCCGCCCGCTCCGCGAGCCGCCCGCAGGGCTCGATTCCGATCAACCGCCCCAGCCGCCTTCACCGCCAGCCACTCCCTCCCGCGCCCCAGTCCCCCGATACTCGGGGGCCCGCGCCCACGCCGCCCATGCCGCGCAACTACAAGTCGACCGCCGACCTGCAGCTTCCGGACCCGCAGTTCAAGTCGCTGCTGGCCACGAAGATCATCAACAAGCTGATGCTGGACGGGAAGAAGACGACCGCTCAGCAGATCTTCTATGAGGCCATGGATCTGGCCCACAAGAAGCTGCCCGAGGTCGAGAATCGCGAGGAGATCTTCGTGCGCGCCGTCGATAACGTGCGCCCGTCGGTCGAGGTGCGGTCCAAGCGTGTGGGCGGTGCCAACTACCAGGTCCCGCGCGAAGTGCGGCGCAACCGCCAGCAAAGCCTCGCCATCCGCTGGCTGGTCGACAACTGCCGCAAGAAGAAGGGCAAGCGCATGGCCCTCAAGCTGGCCGATGAACTGGTCGATGCCTTCAACGGCCAGGGGGCCTCGGTCGCCCAAAAGGAGACCCTGCACAAGATGGCCGAAGCCAACAAGGCTTACAGCCACTTCGCGCGCTGAGCCCAGGGCCCCGGCGATCGCTCGCCCAGGGCTACGGCTCCGCCGACCCCGAACAGAGCTGGGAGCTCCCCGAGACCTCCCCTGTCCCAAGGAGCCAGGCCGCGACAAGCGTGGCCTGGCTTCTGCTTTTGGCGCGCTGCCCCGGCCGAACCTCCGCCTCCCCAACTCCGCCTCCCCACCTCCGCTCCCGCGGACAGCAGATGCCGCGATGGCGCTCCCCGGCGCTTCGCTCCCCGGCGCGGGCAACGGTCTCCCGGACGGGTCGCCCCCCCCGACCGGCGTGCCGAACGGCCCCGATCGCGATCGAGCCCACGCCAGCCAGGCCACATCGCCCTGCGGGGCACCGATCCGGCATGCCCCCTGAGATCTGGATTCTCCGCGATCCGCGCGAGTCCTGGAAGAAGTGTTCCCTGGCACCCCTGCGGGGGCGGGCTGGCGTGCGCTTCTTTGCCTACCGCCAGGGCCTCGAGCTGCAGGTCGGAGGGCGGCTGCTGCTCGATCCCGAGGCTCCGGTGCTGGGCCCGGGGGAGGCGGGCGCAGGCTTGCTGCTGCTCGACTCCTCCTGGCGCCGACTGCCCAAGCTGCGGGAGTGCCTGCGGGGGGACTACCTGGCGCGCTCGCTGCCGGCCTTGCGCACGGCCTACCCCCGGCGCAGCGAGACCTTTCCCGATCCGCAGCAGGGTCTGGCCTCGATCGAAGCTCTGTTCGCGGCCGGTTGCCTTTCGGGCGCCCCGGATCCCGGGCTGCTGCTCGGTTACCGTTTCGCGCGTCGCTTCCTGGAGCTCAATCCCGACCTGCCGGGTGGGCCCTTCGACCTGCCGCTACCACCGATCCCCGGCGATGACACCCAAGCCCGCTGAATCCGAATCCGCCGGGGTTGGGGGCCAGGGGCCAGCCCCGGCGGCGATCGAGTCGATCCGCAACCTCGGCATCATCGCGCACATCGATGCCGGCAAGACCACGCTCTCCGAGCGCCTGCTGTACTTCTCGGGGGTCGAGCGGCGCATGGGGGAGGTGCACCAGGGCTCGACCGTGCTCGATTGGATGCCGGAGGAGCGCCGTCGCGGGATCTCGATCACGGCCGCCGCCACCCTGGTTCCCTGGCGTGGCCAGCGGCTGTTCTTGATCGACACCCCCGGCCACGTGGACTTCACCGTCGAGGTCGAGCGCTGCCTGCGCGTGCTAGACGGAGCGGTCTTGGTGATCAGCGCCCTCAGCGGGGTCGAAGCGCAGTCGGAGGCGGTGTTCGCCCAGGCGCGGCGCTTCCAGGTGCCGACGATCATCTTCGTCAACCAGTGCGACCGCGAAGGCGCATCTTTCTTGGCGGCCATGGCCGAGATCGAACGGCGCTTGGACGTGCGCGCCGTTGCGGTGCAGTACCCGCTGGGGGAGGGCCGGGACTTCGAGGGCCTGGTGGACCTGATCGAGGCACGCGCGTACCGCTTCCCGGGCGGCGAGCTCAGCGCCGAAGCGATCCCTGCGAGCGTGCGCGACGAGTCCATGGTCCTGCGCTCCGACCTGATCGAGATGCTCTCCGATGTGGACGAGCGCATCCTCGAGCAGCTGGTCGAAGGGCGCGAGCCCACGCCGGAGTCGATCCGCGCGGCGCTGCGCGGTGCGGTCGCCCGGGGCCAGCTCTATCCGGTGCTGCTGGGCTCGGCGTTGCAGAACGCCGGCATCCAGCCGTTGCTGGACGGCATCGTCGATTACCTGCCCAATCCGCGCGAACGCGGGGCGATCCAAGCTCTGGCGCTGCCCTCCGGGGAACCGTTGTTGCTGCCCCCCGACCCCGCTGGCCCCCTGTGCGCCTTCGTCTTCAAGGTCCAGCGCATCGGCGGTCGAGAACTCGCTTTCCTGCGCCTCTACAGCGGCAGCTTGTCCCGCGGCCAAACGGTGCACATCCCCCGTTTGGATCGCAGCGTGGTGGTGGGGGAGCTGCTGCGGGTCCATGCCGATGGGGGCGAGCCGATCGAATCCGCTCGGGCGGGCGAGATCGCCGCCTGGCGCGGCGCGGAAGCGTGCTTGACCGGCGACACCCTGTGTGCACCGGGGACGCCCCTGGCGCTCGAACGTCCCGAGTTCTCCGAGCCAGTGCTCAGCATCACGATCGAACCCCTGCGCAGCCAAGATCGTGCCGCCCTGGGCCAGGCCCTCGAACTCTTGGCCCGCGAAGACCCGACCCTGCGGCTGCGCGAGGACCCCGAGACGGGTCTGTGGTTGCTTTCCGGGATGGGCGAACTCCACCTCGAAGTCGTCCAGCGTCGGCTGGAGGACGAGTTCCGCCTCGGGGTGCGCATCGGCGAGCCCCAGGTGGCTTACCGGGAAGCGGTGCTCAACACCGGCCGAGGAACCGGCTTGGTCGAGCGCCAGATCGGCGAGCAGGCGGTCTATGGGCAGGTCGAGATCGAGGTCTTGCCGGAACCGGGCACCGGGCGCTGCGAAATCGAGTGGGGCGTGGCTCCGCCTGCATCGGCCGCCGCCAAACAGGGGGTCGAGACGGCCCTCGAGCGCGTGGCTCAGATGGGGCCGCGTTTCGGATTCCCGCTGGTCGATGCGCGCCTGCGGGTGCTGGCGATCGACTCGCGGGTTGGCCGCGAGAGCGAACAGGCCTACGCGCAGGCAGCGGTGATCGCCCTGCGCGAGGCGCTGCAGGGCATCAGCATCGAACTGCACGAACCCTGGATGGCTCTGGAGGTCTACGCCCCCGAGGCCTTTGCGGGGGGCGTGCTGGGCGAGCTGTTCGCGCGCGGAGCCAGGGTGACGGACCAGCTGCAGGAGGGCGGATTGCGCCGCATCCGGGTGCGCCTGCCCCTGGCGGGGCTCGGGGGCTTCAGCACCGCCCTGCGCTCCCTGACCCAGGGTCGCGCGGTCCACAGCGCCCAGCCGGCGGGATTCGCACCGGTGCCGAGCGGTGAGCTCCACCAGCGCGGATTGCTCTGGCGCTGACCGGCCGGTACCGGCCTGCGCTCGCCCCGGTCGGCCCCGGACCGAGGGCTGCCCTTGCGCGCCCCGCCCGGGGAGCTGGGGCCGGGGAGCTGCAACAGAGGGCGGACCGGCGGCGTCGGGCCGCAGGTAGGCACGGCGGGGGAGGGCCGGCGGGTAAAGCCTGGCGGGTAAAGCCTGGCGGGGGAAGATCGGCGGGGGAACGTCTGCGGCGAACCGCGGGTTGCACGGGTCGGGCGGGGCGGTTCGGGCTGGAGGGGGGGGGGGCTCCCTCGGATGGGAAGCGCCAGGGGACCGCCTGCGGGGGGCTTTCGAATCCGGGGTGCGGCCGGCGGCGCCGGGCCCTGCTCCCTGTCCGGAGCGCGGTCTGGCTCAGGGGGGGGGCTGGCTCAGGGGCGGGGCGGTCTCGCGGTCCCCGGACAGGCCCCGCAGGCCCCCCGGACCATCTGCGGAGCCGCGGCGAACATCCGCGCGGGGGCGGGGGGGGCGGTACGATCCCCAGGCTCTCGGCCTGCCGGCGCGACGGTCCGGGGCCCAAAGGACCACGCGCATTCCGGCTCGGGCCCGGATCCGACCCGGGCCCAAGCCGGCATCGGATCGACCCAGGCCGCTGCCGCCGCGCCCGGGTCGAGGATCCTCGCGGACCCTCGGATCGCCGCCAGCGGGATTTCTTGCACAGAGATCGGCGGCTGGCGCTTGACGCTAGCTCGGGGCGCTGATATTTTCCTCGCCCCTTCCCCCCCAGGGAGCGGGCTCCCGGTGCCCCCGCGTCACGCGCGGGTCAGGCCGAGGACAGCTCCCTCCGCTCCGCTCCTGCGGGGCGGCCCTGATCGCCTCCTAGCCGCCGCGGGCCCCGGTCCGTCGCGCGGCCCACCGATCTGGTCGCTGGCGCCACGGCGCCGGCGCCGCGCGCATCCAGCGGATGCGTCGCTTCCCTTCGGCTGGCTGGCCCCTGCGCATGGCGCAGCGGTGCCCAGGGGTGTGCGTGCAGAGCCGGCCCGCTCCCGCGCGGAGCCCGCTGCCCAGCGCAGCGCGCGGGGCAGGGGCGGTCCAGGCTGCCCCCCGCCGCCGCGGACCCCGACCCACACTGCCTTCCCACACTGCCTTCCGCGGCCTGCCAGGCGGCTCCCCGCCCCAAGGCCGCCGCCCGCAGCCTCCTCCCCAACGCAGCCCAGACCCCGCCCGCCGATGGAGAACCGCATCCAGATCCGCATGGAGGCCTACGACCACGAGGCCTTGGATCAGTCGGCCACCGACATCGTCGAGACCGCCAAGCGCACCGGCGCTCGCGTCAACGGCCCGATCCCGCTGCCGACCCGTGTGGAGCGGTACACCGTGCTGCGCTCCCCGTTCATCGACAAGAAGTCCCGCGAGCAGTTCGAGATCCGCACCCACAAGCGCCTGATCTACATCTCGGAGCCCACCAGCCAGACCGTGGACGCCCTCTCCAGCCTCAACATGCCGGCTGGCGTCGACATCCGCATCAAGGCCTGAGACCGGCCCCGCGCCGCCCAGCCCGGGCAAGCCCGCACCCGACCTCCTCAGTTTCCAGCCCGATCGAACCCCACCCAAGGGAGCCTGCCCAGGCAGCGCTCTCTGCCGCGTGGCCGAGCGTCGGCCTCGGCGCCCCCGGGACCCTCCCGGGGCGCCCGGTCCTCGGTCGAACCGGCTTCCCGCCCCTCACACCTTCCAACCCCCACAGGTTCAAGAGCTCATGACGCTGATCCTTGGACGCAAACGCGGAATGACCCAGCTGTTCCAAGAGGACGGCTCGATCGTTCCCGTGACCGTGCTCGAAGCCGGACCCTGCGTGGTTACGCAGGTCCGTACCCAGGAGCAAGACCGCTACGACGCCCTGCAGCTCGGCTTCGAGGACAAGCCCGACAAGCGCACGGCCAAGCCCCAGCTGGGTCACTTCAAGGCCGCCGGGATCGCTCCCAAGCGCTTCCTGCGCGAGCTGCGCCTGAGCGCTCCCGCGACCCACAAGGTCGGGGACGTGATCAAGGCCGCCGATGTCTTTGCCGCCGGCCAGCTGGTCGACGTGATCGGCGAGAGCAAGGGCCGCGGCTTCGCCGGCACGATCAAGCGCCACGGCTTCAGCCGCGGCAGCGAGACCCACGGCTGCATGAACGTGCGCCAGCCCGGTTCGATCGGCACCAAGCGCATCGGCAAGCTGTTCCCCGGCAAGCGCATGTCCGGCCACTTCGGCGCTGAGCGCTCGACGGTCAAGAACCTGACCGTGGTGCGGGTCGATGCGGAGCGCAACCTGATCTTCGTCCGTGGATCGGTGCCCGGTCCGACCGGCGGTTTCGTCCAGGTCCAGAAGGCCAAGACCGGCGTGGTCAAGGCGGCGGTGGCCCCCAAGAAGGCCGAGGCCAAGAAAAAGTGACCCTTCCGGGCGCCCGCCCGGAGCCGCGCCCAGCGCCGGCCCGGGTCGCGCCCCGCCCCCCGCGGGCAGGCCACCCACCCGAGCACACCCATGCAGCTCAAGAGCTACAAGTCCGGCGCCGCAGGCACGGTGCAATTCGACGAGACGCCCTTCGGAGGCAAGGTCCTCTACCGCACCCTCAAGGATGCGGTGGTCATGTTCCAAGCCAACCAGCGCCAGGGCACGGTCAAGACCAAGACCCGGGCCGAGGTCGCGGGCTCCCACAAGAAGCCCTGGAAGCAAAAGCACACCGGGCGGGCCCGCGCCGGCGACCGCAAGTCCCCGATCTGGCGCGGTGGCGGCACCGTCTTCGGGCCCCTGCCCCGGGACTACAGCTACCACATGCCCGTGCAGGCCAAGCGCGTGGCCCTGCGCTCGGCGATCGCCGCCAAACTGGCGGACGACGAAGTGGTGCTGGCCGACCTGGGCCAGTTCCCGGCCCCGGACGCCAAGGCGGCCCGCAAGGTGCTTGCAGACCTGGGCTTGGTCAAGGAAAAGGGCGCTCCCCAGCGCGTGCTGGTGGTGCTGGATCGGCCGAGCGAAAACGTGTGGAAGTCGTTCCGCAACTTCCCGGGCGTGAACGTCAAGTGCGCGGTGGACCTGTGCGCCCACGACGTGCTCAACGGCGGTGTCCTGATCGCCGAAGCGGGGGCCCTGAGCGCCCTCGCCAACCGTGTCGGTGTCGGCAAGGTCGCCAAGCACAAGCGCACCGCCGGAGTCTGATCCTCCGCGTCACCATCCTCCACCAGCGGCTCCCACTCCAGCGGCAACCGTCATGTCCAGTGCCCAATTCGAAGGCGCCAAGACCGGCCAGATCGCGGTCGACAAGCTCAAGCGCAGCTACGAGGTCCTGCGGGCGCCCCACGTCACCGAGAAGGCGTCGGACGACACCTCGAAGCGCAACGCTTACCACTTCCGTGTCCCGGTCGGGGCCAACAAGGTCGAGGTGCGCCAGGCCATCGAGCAGCTCTTCAACGTCAAGGTGAAGAGCGTCAACACCCTGCGTGTCCGCAGCCGTCCCCGTCGCCGGGGCTGGGTTGCCGGCGCCACCCAGGCCTGGAAGAAGGCCATGGTCGTGCTGCAGGAAGGCCAAACGATCGATCTGGTGTGAGCCCAAGGCTACCCGCTGATCGCCCCCCAGCCGCCCGCTCCCCGCCCCATCCCAGCCGACCGCAAGCCCAACCGCTCCAACCCGATACCCCATGGGCATCAAGAGCTACCGCCCCACATCCGCCGGGCGCCGTCACGGCAACGTGCTCGACTTCGCCGAGCTGACGACCTCGACCCCGGAGAAGAGCCTGTTGCGTCCGATCCGCAAGACCGGCGGGCGCAACAACCATGGCCACCAGACCTCGCGCCGGCGCGGTGGGGGCCACAAGCGCCGCTATCGTCTGATCGATTGGAAGCGCGACAAGGACGGCGTGCCCGGGGTGGTCAAGACGGTCGAATACGATCCGAACCGCTCGGCCAACATCGCCCTGGTCGTCTACGCGGACGGCGACAAGCGCTACATCTTGGCGCCCCTGGGGGTCACGGTGGGACAGCCGATCATGGCCGGCCAGGGCGCGGAGCCTCGCGACGGCAACGCCATGGCCCTGAGCGACATCCCCGTCGGCCTGACGATCCACAACATCGAAATGAGCCCGGGGCGCGGCGGACAGGTCTGCCGCTCCGCCGGGTCGGGAGCCCAGCTGACGGCCCGGGAAGGGGATTACGCGGTGATCTCCATGCCCTCCGGCGAGCTCCGCCGCATCCACGTGCGCTGCCGCGCCACGATCGGCCGGGTCGGCAACACCGACCACCAGAACGTCAAGCTGGGCAAGGCTGGCCGCAAGCGCCACATGGGCCGCCGCCCGGAGGTGCGCGGCACCGCTCAGAACCCCGTCGACCACCCCATGGGCGGTGGCGAAGGCCGCACCGCGGGCGGCCGTCACCCCTGCTCGCCGCACGGCGTGCTGTCGAAGGGTGGCAAGACCCGCAACAAGAACCACCCGACCGACAAGTTCATCCTGCGCCGGAGGAAGTGATCCATGGGACGTTCCATTCGCAAGGGTCCCTTCGTGGACCCCAAGCTGGCGATCAAGGTCAAGAACGCCCTGGCCAAGCGCGATCGCAACCCGATCAAGACCTGGGCCCGGGCCTCGACGATCACGCCCGATTTCATCCAGTTGGTGTTCATGGTGCACAACGGCAAACAGCACGTGCGCGTCCAGGTCACCGAGGACATGGTCGGCCACAAGCTGGGCGAGTTCGCGCCCACCCGCCAGTTCCGAGGCCACACCAACAAGAAGGAAGCGGCCCGCAAGGCTGGCGCCAAGTGAGGCCCGCGGCTTGATCGCCGGCTCCGGCCCGCCGACCGCCCCGATCAAGCCCACCCTCCCACGCCCCCCCCGCTCCGCCTCTCTCAGCCAACCGCCCCCGAGCCAGACCAGTCGCTCCCATGACCGAGCTCGAAGCCCAGAACACCTTCCGTGCGGTGCACCGCTATGCCCGCTTGACCGCCCGCAAGGCGCGCCTCGTGGCCGACGCCATCCGCGGCCTGCCGGTCAACGATGCCCTGTCGATGCTCGAGTTCGCTCCCCAGCGGGCGGCCTCCTTCTACAAGAAGGTGCTGCAGTCCGCGGTGGCCAACGCCGCGCAGAACGGGGACGTGAATGTCAACCGCCTGTTCATCAGCGAAATCAAGGCCGACGGCGGCCCGCTGCTCAACGACCGCCTGCGCTGGCGACCGGGCCCCCAGGGGCGCGCCATGCCGATCCGCAAACGCACGGCCCACCTGACGGTGGTGGTCAAGGAACGCGCCTGATCCGCAAGCGCCCACGCTTCGAGCCACCCCGCCCCGAACCGCCCCCACGATCCCATGGGACAGAAAGTTCACCCGACCGGCTATCGCATCGCCGTCATCGAGCCCTGGCGCTCCCGCTGGTACGCCAACAAGCGCGACTTCGGTCGTCTGCTGAAGCAGGACCAGGACATCCGCCGGTTCATCCAGAAAGAGTTCAAGGGCGCCGGCATTCCGCGCATCGAAATCGAGCGCACCAGCGAGGCGGTCAACGTGATCGTCCATACGGCCCGCCCGGGGGTGCTCGTGGGCCGCAAGGGCGTGCGCGTCGAGCAGCTCAAGAAGGAGCTCCAAGAGATCGCCGGCATCACCTGCCATCTGACCGTGCGCGAGATCAAGCGCCCCGAGCTCGAGTCGACCCTGGTGGCCGAGGTCGTAGCGGAGGCCCTCGAGAAGCGCATGGCCTTCCGCCGGGCCATGAAGAAGGCCCTGCAGACGACCATGCAGGCCGGCGCCAAGGGCGTGAAGATCGAAATGAACGGCCGCCTGGGCGGGGCCGAGATGGCCCGCGAGGCCAAGGAACGGGAAGGCCGCGTCCCGCTGACGACCCTGCGCTCCTACGTGGACTACGGCACGGCCGAGGCCAAGACCAGCTACGGCGTGATCGGCGTCAAGGTCTGGATCTACAAAGGCGACCTCGACAAGGGCCAGAAGCTCGACTACCGCTTCCCCCTGGGTGGGGTGGTCAAGAACGACCGCACGGAGATGCTCCAGTCCGGCGGTGGCCGGGGTCCCGGCCGCCCGCGGGGCGACCGCGGAGACCGCGGCGAGAGGGGCGAGCGTGGCGAACGCTCCGACCGGGGTGGAGAGCGCGGCGACCGCCGCTCCTGACCGCGCCATCCTCACCCTGCGATCCGTCCAGCTATCCAGCTCCCGAACCCAGCAGCTCAACACACAGGAAGACTCCCATGGCACTGATGCCCAAGAGGACCAAGTTCCGCAAGGCCTTCCGCGGCCGGATCAAGGGACTTGCCACCCGCTGCAACCGCGTTTCCTACGGCGAATACGGCCTGCAATCCCTGGATGCTGGCTGGGTCACCGGCCGCCAGATCGAGGCGGGGCGTATCGCTGCGAACCGCGCCCTGGGCGGTGCCGCGAAGATCTGGATCCGGATCTTCCCGCACAAGCCGATTTCCTCCAAGCCGGCCGAGGTGCGCATGGGCACCGGCAAGGGCGACGTGGAGTTCTGGGCTGCCGAGGTCAAGCCGGGCACCGTGATGTTCGAGATCGGCGGCGTGCCCGAAGAGAAGGCCAAGCTGGCCTTCAAGCGGGTGGCCCACAAGATGCCGGTCAAGGTCAAGCTGGTCCGGCGCATCCCGATCGCCTGAGCCTGCCCACAAGCCTCCCGAGACAGAGCCAGCCTCCCGAGACAGCGCCACACGACCGTGTCCTGAGTCCAGTCCAATGAAGATCGACGACATCCGCGCCAAGACCGATCACGAGCTCGACGTCGAGCTGACCAAGCTGGCCCGCGAGATCTTCGAGCTGCGCATCAAGGGCCAGCTCGATACCTCCGCAAAGTCTGGCCGTGTGCGCGAGGCGCGCCGCGACATCGCGCGCATCAAGACAGTCCTGCGGCAGCGCGTGGCCGCCCGGGCCTGAGCCCGAGCCGCACCGAGCGAGCCCCCGAGCCTCCGACCTCAGACCAGCACCGGGCCCCGCGAGCGAGCGCCCGAATCCCAGCCCCCCGCGCCCGATCCGCAGCACCGCCCGAGCCCGAGCCAGAGAATCTCCCCATGAGCGAAACCCGCAGCCTGCGCCGTGTCCTGCAAGGGACCGTGACCTCGGACAAGATGGCCAAGACCATCACGGTCCTGGTCCAGCGCACCTACGCCCACCCCAAGTACGGCAAGTTCGTGCGGCGTCACAAGAAGTATCACGCCCACGACGAGGAAGGCCTGGCCAAGGTCGGTGACGAGGTCCAGATCGTGGCCACCCGCCCCCTGTCGCGCACCAAGCGCTGGCGCCTCGACCGAATCATCACCAGCGCCCAGCTGGCAGGCGACGTGACCAGCGCAGCCGAGCGCGGCGCCGAGGGCGTTTCCGACCTTTGGAAGCAGGGCGGCTGAGCCGCCCGCGCCGGCCGCCCGCGCGGCCTGGCGCCCCAAGACCCAACCAGCGAACAAACCAGCTAGACCCATAGGAGACCGGCCATGATTCAGATGCAGACCATACTCGATGTCGCCGACAACACCGGCGCCAAGCGAGCCATGTGCATCAAGGTGCTCGGCGGGACCCATCGCCGTTATGCCGGCCTAGGCGACATCGTCGTCGCTTCGGTCAAGAAGGCCATCCCCGGATCCGAGACCAAGCCGGGCAGCGTGGTCAAGGGAGTCATCGTCCGCGTGCGCAAGAACACCCGCCGCAAGGATGGCTCCTACGTGCGCTTCGACAAGAACGCGATCGTCCTGATCGATGCGGAAGGCAATCCCAAGGGCACCCGCATCTTCGGTGCGGTGGCCCGCGAGCTCCGCGAGCGCAACTTCATGAAGATCGTCTCCTTGGCCCAGGAGGTCGTCTGATGAGCACCAATACCGGAGCCATGCGCTTCAAGGCCGGCGATCAGGTCATCGTCATCGCTGGCAACGACAAGGGCGCCAAGGGATCGATCCTGCAGGTCCTGCGTGCCGCAGACCGGGTCGTGATCGAGGGCGTCAACAAGCGCATCAAGCACAAGAAGCCCACCCAGGCCCAGCCCAAGGGCGAGCGCGTAGAGATCGAGTTCCCGATCCACTCCAGCAACGTGATGTTCCTGGATCCGGCCACGGGCAAACCCGCCCGCAAGCGTCCCGGCAGCGACTGACCCGTCGCGGTCTCCCCGCCGGCCGCGCCCGCTGCGCGGCGGCTGGACAGCCCGCCCGACGCCCGGCACCCCAAGCCGCCCTCCCCCAAGCCCCCGCCGACCATCCCGACCACGACCAAGCGCCTGGCCTAGCCGCCGGTGCGCGCGGACGCCCGCGACACACAGCACGCCGCGAGGACCTCAATGATCCCCAGCCTCAAGAAGAAGTATCAGGACGAAGTCGTCCCGAAGCTGCGCAGCCAGTTCGGCATCAAGAACCCCATGGCCGTTCCGAAGTTGGTCAAGATCGTGATCAACATGGGCTGCAAGGGGGCCGTCGAGAACAAGGGGCGCATCGAGGCTGCGGTCAAGGACCTGAGCCTGATCGCTGGGCAGAAGCCGACCGTGCGCAAGGCCCGCAACTCGATCGCCGGCTTCAAGCTCCGGGAAGGCATGCCGATCGGCGTGGCCGTGACCCTGCGTGGCAGCCACATGTGGGAGTTCGCGGACCGCCTGATCAACATCGCTCTGCCCCGGATCCGCGACTTCCGCGGCGTCAACACCAAGCTCGACGGCCGCGGCAACTACAGCATCGGCCTCTCCGAGCAGAGCGTGTTCCCGGAAATCGAACTCGACCGGGTCGAGTTCCAGCAGGGCATGGACATCACCTTCGTGACCACTGCGGGCAACGACGAGCGCGGCCACTTCCTGCTGGCCGAGCTGGGCATGCCCTTCCGCCGCAAGGAAACCGCCTGAGCCCAGTCCGGCCGCTTCCGAACCGCGATCCCACCCCGACAGCGATCCAGACCCGTCCTTCGGCCCGCCGCCCCGCGACCCCAAGCCACGCTGCGAGCCCCCGCCAGCGCCCCAGAGCCATGATGACCGATCCCATCGCCGACATGCTGACCCGCATCCGGAATGCCAACAGCATCCGGCGCACGGACGTGAGCATGCCCGCCTCGAAGCTGAAGGTGGGGATTGCAGAAGCCCTGAAGTCCGAGGGCTTCATCGATTCCTATGAGGTGCGCCCGGGCAGCCCCTCCAGCGAGCTGGTGGTCAAGCTGCGCTACGGCCCCGACGGCGAGCAGGTCATCCGCCACATCGAGCGCGTGAGCAAGCCCGGCCGCCGCGTGTACTCCGGCGCCAGCCGCATGTCCCGGGTCCTGCGCGGCATGGGCATCTATGTTCTCTCGACCCCCAAGGGGGTCGTGTCCGACCGCAGCGCCCGCCAACTGAACGTCGGCGGCGAGGTTCTGTGCCAGGTGTACTGATCCAACACGCACCCGACCCGAGCCCCAGCCGATCCGAGCCCCAGCCGACCCACCCGCGAGCGCCCCAGTCCGCGACCTAGCACCGGAACCCAGCAAACGTCATGTCCCGCATCGGCAAGACCCCCGTCCCGATCCCCTCGGGGGTGACCATCACGGTCGCCAACCAAAAGCTCTCGGTGAAAGGCCCGAAGGGCGAGCTGACCATGCCCCTGCGCCGCGAGGTCCAGGTGGAGGTCGCCGCCGGGCAGGCCAAGGTCAGCCCGGCCGCCAAGCCCGCCGCCGACGAGCGCTCGATCCGGGCCTACCACGGCATGACCCGTGCGCTGCTGAGCAACATGGTGCTCGGAGTCACCAAGGGCTACTCCAAGACCCTCGAGATCCAGGGGGTCGGTTGGAACGCCCAGGCCCAACCCAAGAAGCTGGTGCTCAACATCGGCTTCTGTCATCCCGTCGACCTGCCCCTGCCTGCGGGAGTCGCCGCGGCGACCCCCAACCCGACCACGATCACCATCAGCGGTATCGACAAGCAGGCGGTGGGGGAGTTCGCCGCTGTGATCCGCTCCGTTCGCCCTCCGGAGCCCTACAACGGCAAGGGCATCCGCTACCAAGGCGAATACGTCCGTCGCAAGGCCGGCAAGAGCTTCGGCTCCTGATCCCCATGAACGAGCGCAAACTGAAGACCGTCCGCAAGCGCCGCCGCCTCCTGTCCCTGCGCTCCCAATTGCGCCGGACAGCCGACCGCCCGCGCCTCTCGGTCCACCGCACCTCCAAGCACATCTACGCCCAGGTGATCGACGACGAGCAGGGCCGCACCCTGGCTTCGGCCTCGACCAGCTCGAAGCAGTTCGGGGCGGAGCATGGCAAGAAGACCAAGACCGAGCGCGCCGCCATGGTCGGTGCCCTTGTGGCGCGCCTGGCCTTGGAAGCAGGGGTCAAGGAAGTCGTTTTCGACCGTGGCAGCGCCCGCTACCACGGCCGTGTCAAGGCCCTGGCCGACAGTGCCCGCCAGTCCGGGCTGGTGTTCTGATCCCGACCCGCGACCCCGCTCTCGCCTAGATCCATGAGCACGCTCATTCCCTACCTGGACCTCACGGAATCCGCCGACGTCCAGGAGCTGACCGAAGTCCTGGTCAAGATCAACCGTTCGGCCGCCGTGGTGAAGGGTGGCCGGCGCTTCTCCTTCTCCGCCCTCGCCGTGGCGGGAAACCGCTCCGGGATCGTGGGCCATGGCTACGGCAAGGCTCGGCAGGTCCCGAATGCCATCGAAAAGGCCAACAAGGACGCTCGCAAGCACCTGCTGCGGGTGACGGTCAATGAGCACGGCACCCTGGCCCATGAGGTTCAGGGGCGCTTCGGTGCATCGATGGTCAAGCTGGTCCCCGCCGCGGAGGGCACGGGCATCATCGCCGGTGCCGCGGTCCGCGCGGTCTGCGAGATGGCGGGCATCCGCAACATCCTGACCAAGGCGTACGGGTCCACCAATTCGATGAACCTGATCAAGGCCACCTTCGTGGCGCTTTCCAATCTGCGCACCCACGAAGAAGTCGCCGCCCTGCGCGGTGTCCAGCTCTGACCCGGGCCGCCCAGCGACTTCACCCGCCCAGAACCGCCCGCTCCCGGCAATCCTCCGAAGGCCATGCAACTCTCGACGATCCTCAAGAAGGGCAAGAAGTACTCCACGCGCAAGCGGGTCGGCCGCGGCGTGGGCAGCGGACTCGGCAAGACCGCGGGCCGTGGTCATAAGGGCTGGGGGCAGCGCTCTGGCGCACGCCGTCGCGCCGGCTACGAGGGCGGCCAGATGCCCCTCTACCGTCGCGTTCCCAAGCGCGGCTTCAAGAACGCGCGCTTCCGCACCGACTACACCGTCATCAACGTGGATCAGCTGAACGGCTATGCCGCGGGCTCGACGGTGGATCTCGATACCGTGCTGGCGAGCGGCCTGGTCAGCCTGGAGACGCGCCTGCTGAAGGTGCTCGGGGACGGCGAACTCAAGCGCGCCCTCACCGTGCGGGCCCAGAAGTTCTCCAAGTCGGCCCTGGAGAAGATCCAGGCGGCCGGTGGCAAGGCGGTGCTGCTCGACAGCTTCGGCCGCGAACTCCAAGGCGGCTGACCCGCCCAGGTCGGCTGCCGGACCCTCGATGGGGCCACGAACCCGAACCACACGCAGGACCTGACCGCCTCCGCTCCCCTCGACCCCGAACCGGGTCCGGACTGCCGCCCCTTCGCCGGTGCGCGCCAGGAACCGGCCCCCTGAATCCAACGCTCATCTCCCCCGCCCCCGGACGGTCCGACGGCCGCAGCCGCGGGCTCCGCAGCCCCCCCGATCCCGAACCCTCGCCCCTCTCCTCCGCAGCGTGCTCCGCACGCCCCGTCCCGTGAGCCACTCGATCAGCCAGCTTCTGAAGTCCCCGGAGACCCGCTCCAAGATCCTGACCACGCTCGGGATCCTGGCGATCTACCGGATCGGCTTCCAGATCCCTGTGCCGGGGCTCAGCCCGACCTTCCTGCGCCAGCTGGCCGAGAGCGCCCAAGGTTCGTTGTTCGGCCTGCTCAGCGCCTTCTCCGGCGGGGCGATCGGACAGACTGCGATTTTCTCCCTGGGCGTGATGCCGTACATCTCGGCATCGATCATTTTCTCGATCCTGGGCAAGGTGTCCCCGCGCATCGAGGCGATCCAGAAGGAGGGCGCGGCCGGCCAGAAGAAGATCAATCAGTGGACCCGCCTGGCGACGATTCCGATCGCCATCATCCAGGCCCTGTTCCTGTGGTTCGGTCTGCTTTCGAAGGACCCGACCATGCTCGCCAGCAGCGGCGGGCCGACCCTGGGCCTGGCCATCGTCGTGGTGCTGGCCCTCGTCGCCGGGGCCATCTTCGTGATGTGGCTCGGGGAGCTGATCACCGAGTACGGCATCGGCAACGGAACGTCCCTGATCATCATGGCGAACATCATCGCCGAGATGCCGTCCTCCCTGGGGCGCGTGATCAGTCAGGACTCCCAGGCCTACAACACCATCTTCACCCTGATCGCCCTCTGGGTGGTGATCGTGTTGTTCATCGTCTTCATCCAGAAGGGCGAACGGCGGATTCCGATCCAGTACGCGCGTCTGAACCGCGGGCGGCGCGTTTACGGCGGCCAGAAGCACTACCTGCCGCTCAAGATCAACATGGCGGGCGTGATGCCGATCATCTTCGCCTCGGCCATGTTCATGATCCCCAGCGTGATCTTCGGCGCCCTGGACCTGCGGGCTGTGTCGCGGGTGTTCGAGCAGTCGGACGGATTCGTCCACGTGGCCATGCTGATGGCCCTGGTGTTCTTCTTCTGCTTCTTCTGGAACAACCTGATGTTCCGCCCCGAGGACATCGCCAACAACCTTCGGGAGCACGGCTCTTTCATCCCGGGCATCCGCCCCGGGGTCCGCACCGCGGAGCACATCAAGAAGGTGCTCGAGCGCATCACCTTGGCCGGCGCGGCCTTCCTGGCCCTGATCGCGGTGCTGCCCGGCATGGTCACCGCCCAGGTCCCCGGCCTCAACGGCAATCTGGCCTACTTCCTGGGCGGCACCTCCGTGCTGATCGTGGTCGGGGTGGCCATGGACCTGGTGGACAAGCTCAACGCCCAGTTGGTGATGCGCAACTACGAAGGCTTCATGAAGGGCGGCGAGGCCGCGGCCAAGCCCGGGAGCAACCCGGGCGCCGCGCCGAGCTGGGCCGGCCGCAAGGGCTCCTGAGCCCCGCCAGGACCGAGCCGCGAGCCAACTTTCCAACCCCCGCTCCGCCAAGCACCAGCGATCACCCTCCCCGACTCCGCCCGCGAGAGCGCCCGCCCCCACGCCCCATGCAGCCCCATAAGGACCAAGAAGCCAGCCTGCACCGAGCCCGCTCGGTCGGGGCCTTGGTCGTGTTGCTGCTGGGCGCCCCCGGCGCGGGCAAGGGCACGCAGGCCAAGCGGCTCGCCGCCCACCTGGGCCTACCGCACATCTCCACGGGCGACCTTTTCCGGGAAAATCTCTCCCGTTCCACCCCCCTGGGCCTCAGGGCCAAGGGCTACATGGAGCGCGGCGAGCTGGTCCCGGACGGGCTGGTGATCGAAATGCTCGAATCGCGGGTCTCCGCGGCGGACTGCCGGGGGGGCTACCTGCTCGACGGGTTCCCCCGCACCCTGCCCCAGGCCCAGGCCCTCGCCAAGTCCCTGGAGGCGGCCGGGCTCAGCGCGGGCGTGCCCCCGCGGCTGGCGGTGATCGACATCGAGGTCCCCGATGGCCTGATCGTGCGGCGGGCCTCCGGCCGTCTGGTGTGTGCCGCCTGCGGCCACATCCAGCACAAGGAATTCGACCCGCCCAAGCAGGCGGGCCGCTGCGACCGCTGCGGGGGGGCGCTCCAAAGCCGCGCCGACGACCAGCCCGAGGTCGTCACCAAGCGGCTGGAGGTCTACCATCGGCAGACGGCACCCCTGGTCCAGCACTACCGAGCCGCAGGCCTGCTCGACGCCATCGACGGCCAGGGGAACCCCGGCCAGGTCTTCGACCGCCTGCTCCAGACCCTCCACAATCGCGGCGTCCAGGGAGGGCGCGCCTGATATGGCCAAGGAAGAACCGATCACAGTCGAGGCCATCGTGACCGAGTCCCTGCCCAACGCCCGCTTCCGGGCCCGGCTGGAATCTGGACACGAGATCCTCGCCCATGTTTCCGGGAAGATGCGGATGCGGTATATTCGGATCCTTCCTGGCGACACGATCACCGTCGAGATGTCGCCCTACGACCTGACCAAGGGCCGCATCGTCTGGCGTGGCGACAAGCGCAAGGCTCCCTCGCGCTGACCCATCCCACCGAGGCGCCCCCGCATCGTTTCCAGAGCACACCCAAACACCGCCACCCTCCCGGCCTGTGGCCCCGCCAAGCGCGCCCAGAGCCGACCCCCCGGGGTCCCGAGGCAGGCAGGACATCCCCCCCGAACACCGCAGCACCTAGAGCTGGGGCCCGGCCCCGACAAGCGACATGAAAGTACGAAGCAGCGTCCGCCGCATGTGCATGCACTGCAAGATCGTCAAGCGCCGTGGGGTGCTCCGGGTGATCTGCAAGGCCGATTCCAACCACAAGCAGCGTCAGGGCACCTGATCCCGCGCTCCGGATCCCTCAACCGACCCTATCGCCATGCCCCGCATCCTCGGCGTCGACGTGCCCCCGAACAAGCGTCTCGAGATCTCGTTGACGTACCTGTACGGCGTTGGCCGCACCACCTCCCTGGCGGCCATCAAGGCCCTCGGCCTCGATCCGGGCCTTAAGGCGCGCGACCTGACCGAAGAGCAGGTGACCCAGCTCGCGGCACACCTGAACGACAACTTCCTGGTGGAGGGCAACCTGCGCCGCCAGCTGGCGGCCTCCATCGCCCGCCTGCGCGACATCGGCTGCTACCGGGGGCTGCGCCACCGCCGCGGGCTTCCGGTCCGCGGCCAACGCACCCGCACCAACGCCCGGACGCGCAAGGGTCCGCGCAAGACGGTGGCCGGCAAGAAGTCCGTGAAGGGCATGAAGTGATCCCGCCCGCCCCGCCGCCTCCGGCCACCACGCCGGAGCGATGGGGCGGGGCCGCCCGGCCCGTCTCCGCTCCAGCCTCCGCATCCCCCGCAGCTTGATTCCGCGGCCTCGCCGCCGCCCGCCCCTCCCGGGCGACCCCGACTTCGCCTCGGCCCCTCGAGCGCAGCCCGCCTCCTCCAGGGCCCCCTGATCCCATCGCTATGTCCACCGAAAAGAAAGCCGGCGCAGGTGCCGCCCAGAAGAAGAAGGTCCGCAAGCACGTCGTGCGCGGCCTGGCCCATGTCAAGGCCAGCTTCAACAACACCCACGTGACGATCACCTCGCCGACCGGGGAGACGATCTCCTGGGGCACCGCGGGGACCGTGGGCTTCAAGGGCACCCGCAAGAGCACCCCGTACGCGGCTCAGCGCGCCGCGGACCGGGCTGCCGCTGCCGCGATCCGCAGCGGCATGAAGGAGGTCGAGGTGTTGGTCCGGGGCGTGGGCTCCGGCCGCGAGTCGGCGATCCGGGCCCTGGCCAACGCCGGGCTCAAGATTTCCACCATCGCCGACGTGACCCCGCTGCCCCACAACGGCTGCCGCGCCCGCAAGCGTCGGCGCGTCTGACCTCCGGCGGCCGCGTACCCCGCAGGGGCGGCCGCCAACACCCCCCCAAGCCGCATCCAACCCCGGGCTGCCCCAGCCGGCGCCCGCTCCGCACAACTCCCCGTCCTGCTCCCATGGCTCGGTACACCGGCCCCGTCTGCAAACTCTGCCGCCGCGAAGGCATGCAGCTCTTCCTCAAGGGCCAGCGTTGCTTCTCGGACAAGTGTGGCATCACCAAGCGCAACTACCCCCCGGGCATGCACGCCCAGCGCCGCAGCAAGGCCACCGACTACGGCCTGCGCCTGCGTGAGAAGCAGAAGCTCAAGCGCATCTACGGCAACCTGACCGAGCGTCAGTTCATGCTGTACTTCCACCGCGCCGAGCGCATGCCGGGCAACACCGGGGACAACCTGGTCAGTCTGCTCGAGCGCCGTCTCGACAGCTTCGTGCTCAACTCCGGCATGGCCCTGTCCCGGGTCCATGCGCGCCACCTGGTCAACCACGGCCACGTGCGCGTGAACGGCCGCCTGGTCGACGTGCCCTCCTACCAGCTGCGAACCGGCGACAAGGTCTCCATGCGCGGCAAGGAGAACACCCGCAAGATCGTCGGGGAAGCCCTCGAGTTCAACCGCGCCCAGGCCGTTCCGGACTGGGTCAGCCTGGACCGCACGGCCCTGGAAGCGACCGTGCAAAGCCTGCCCACCCGGGAGCACTTCAAGCACCCGATCCAACTGCAGATGATCATCGAGCTCTGCTCGCGCTGAGAGGAGGAAAACGATGAGGATTCGCTGGCGCAATTTCGAGCTGCCCTCCCGGGTGCTCCCCGAGCGCGAGACGCTCACCAAGGACTACGGCCGGTTCGTGGTCGAGCCGTTCGAGCGCGGCTTCGGCAACACGATCGGCAACGGCCTGCGGCGCGTGCTGCTCTCTTCGATCGAGGGCTCGGCCGTGACCGCGGTGCGGATCAAGGGCGCCGCCCATGAGTTCGATTCGTTGGAAGGCGTCTACGAAGACGTCACCGACATCATCCTGAACCTCAAGCGTCTGCGCCTGCAGTACAGCGGCACCAAGCCGATCACCTGCGTGATCGAGAAGTCCGGCAAGGGACCGGTCACCGGCGCCGACGTTCGCTGCGAGGGGGATGCCCGTGTGATCAACCGCGAGCTCCACATCGCCACGCTCACGCTGGACCGAGAACTGCGCATCGAGCTGGACGTGCAGCGCGGTCGCGGCTACGTGCCCGCCGAGGAGAATCGCGACGAGACTCAGCCCCTGGGCACCATCCCGGTCGACTCGGTCTATTCCCCGGTCCACCGCGTGCGCTACGCGGTCGAGGCGACCCGCGTCGGAAAGTTCACCAACTACGACCGTCTGGTGCTTGAGATCTGGACCGACGGCACGGTGTCCCCCGAGCTGGCCCTGGCGGAGGCCGCCAAGATCTATCGCAAGCACCTGAACCCGTTCGTGCTGTTCCAGCCCCAGGGCGAGGACGCGCCGATCATCGGCGACCCCTCCCAGTCGGAGCTCCACAGCCAACGGCGTCAGGACTCCGACATGAGCGAGATGCTCGACCGCCCCCTGGCGGAACTCGAGCTCTCGGTGCGGGCCCGCAACTGTCTGGATGGTGCCAACCTGAACACCATTCGGGACCTGGTGCGCCTGTCCGAAGCCGAGGTCATGAAGCTCAAGAACCTCGGGAAGACCAGTCTGACCGAGATCAAGAACCGCCTGGCCGAACTGGACCTGTCCCTCGGGATGGAAGTCTGAAGCCCCTGGGCCGCCCCCTGAACCGCATCTATCCCTAGAGGATCCAAGCCATGCGCCACAAGATCGCCGGCCGCAAGCTGGGCCGCACCACCAGCCACCGCATCGCCATGACGCGCAACATGGCGGTCTCCCTGATCGAGCACGAGCGCATCATCACGACCCTCCCGAAGGCCAAGAACCTGCGGCCGGTGGTGGAGAAGCTCGTCACCCTCTCGAAGGAAGCCAGCCTGCACAACCGCCGGCAAGCCTTCGCCGAGCTGCGCAGCGACGCGGCCGTCACCAAGCTGTTCGACGTCCTCGGTCCGCGCTTCAAGGCCCGCCCGGGCGGCTACTGCCGCATCCTCAAGCTGGCCAAGCCGCGCCTGGGCGACAACGGCGCCCGTGCGATGATCGAATTCGTCGAGCGCTCCCCCAAAGCTGCCGCCGAGGCCCAGTGAGGCCCTGACAGCCGCCGCCCGGCGCGATCCACGGAACCCCGTGGGGCGCGCCGGGCGGCGGCTTCGTTTTCCGAGGATCTGGGGCTTGCCCCGGTCGAGGGCCAAGGCCTCGGGCTCGCTTGCTCGTCGCAGGCGCGGCGCCGATTGCGCGAGCGCCCAAAGCGGGCGTGCGGGTCAACGCTCCTGGACCAGGCCCGGGGAGCGCCGATGCTCGCTCGCGGGAAGCGGCTGCGGGCTCAGGGCTCGGGCGGACGAGGCCCCTCCATCCCTGCGCGGCCAGCGGCAGCTGGGGACCGGGCCCGGGCGCCGCATGGGGCTGGTGGCGATCGACGCAGCCATCCGATCCGCGGCATCGCGCCGGGTGGGTGCGGGGTGCGAGGGTGCCGCCGGGGACGGGGCCTTCGGCGGGCTGCGGCGGGGGACGGCGCGCTGGGCGGGTTCTGCGCTGTGGGGGCCAGCGCTGTGGGGGCCAGCGATCGATCCTGCCGCCGGCGGGTGCCTCAGACTCGCGCCAGCTGCACGCGGCCCGGCTCCAGGAGCTGGTCGAGTTCGCGCACCAGGTCGGCCGAGATGGCCACGCCGGTGCCTCCGGCGCGGACCCGGCGGATCTGGCCGTCGGTGCCGAGCACATCGAAGTAGAGCCCCGAGGCACCCTTGCGGGAGCTCATCAGCTGCTTGAGCGGGTTCAGCTTTTCCCGGTCGGCCGGTTGCAGGCTGACCACCAAGGCGCCCTGGAAGCGGTCGAGGGCCGCCGTGAAGGTCAAGGCTTCCTTGAGCAGCAGGGCGCTCGACTCCTCGCGCTCTTCCAGCGTGGCCGAGACGACCAGCAGGGCGTCCTCCACCAGAGTCGGGCCCAGGGCTTCGTAGGCCTTGGGGAACACGGTCACCGGCACGGCCCCTTCGAGATCTTCCAGTTGGAACCGCGCCATCTTGGCGCCTTTCCACTTGCCGCTCTTGACCTGCACCACGCTGAGGCCCGAAACCATCCCAGCGATCGAGACCTCGCTTCCCGGAGGGAATTCACCGAGGCGGGAGCTGGGGCAGTTGCTGAGCAGCCGGACGAGCCCCTGGAACTCATCCAGGGGGTGTCCGGACAGGTAGTAGCCGAGGGCCTCGCGCTCCGCCTTCAGCAGGTCGCGCGGACCCCAGGCCCCGGGCTCCTCCGCCCGCATCGAGTCCTTCTCGGCCTTGCTGGCTGCGCCCGGGGCGCGGGGGCTCGTGCGGATCGCGGCGCTGGGGGCGGGCTCCTCGAAGGCCCCGAACAGGCTGCCCTGCCCGCTGCGCCGGTCCGCGGCGACCTTGGCTCCCTCGGCCATCAACGTCTCCAGGCGCGCGGACAGCACGCCCCGGTTGGTGCCGGTGAAGTCCCAGCAGCCGGCCTTGATCAGGGCTTCCCAGGTCAGCTTGGTGACTTCATTGTGGTCGACTCCGCCGCACAGGTCCGCCAGCTGGGCGCTGGGCGCGTGCTCGCTGCGAGCCGTGAGCAGCGCTTCGATCGCCTTCTGACCGGTTCCCTTGATCGCGGCCAGGCCGAAGCGGATGCCATGTTCTCCGGGGCGGCCGTCGCGTCCGGGCAGGGGCTCCGGCTCGAATTCCCAGCGCGAGAAGCGCATGTCCGGTGGCAGCAACGGGACCCGGGCGCGCTTGCAATCGGCCAGGAACGCGCGGATCTTGTCCGAGTCGTGCGATTCGCAGGTCATGTTGCTGGCCAGGAACGCGACCCGATGGTTCGCCTTGAGGTAGGCGGTTTGGTAGGTGATCAGCGCATAGGCCGTCGAGTGAGATTTGTTGAAGCCATAGCCCCCGAACTTGATGATGTTGTCCCAGATCTCCTGGGCGGCGTGCCGTGAACATCCGTTCTTCTCGGCCCCATCGATGAACTGGGCGGAGAACTTGGCCATGATCTCGGGCTTCTTCTTGCCCATGGCCTTGCGCAGATTGTCGGCTTCGTTCAGCGAGAAGCCGGACAGGTGGTTGGAGATCAACATCACCTGCTCCTGGTAGACGATGCAGCCGTAGGTATCGCGCAGGATCGGCTCCAGGGCCGGGTGCGGATACTCGATCGCCTCTTGTCCGTGCTTGCGACGCACGAACATCTCGATCATGCCGGACTCGAGCGGCCCGGGTCGGTAGAGGGCCAGCGCTGCGATCAGATCCTCGAAGCAGTCCGGCTTGAGGCGCGCCAGGAGCTTCTTCATCCCGTCGGATTCGAGCTGGAACACGCCCAGGGTGTCGCCCTGGGTCAGCATCCGGTAGGTGGCCTGGTCGCCGGCGGGCAGGTTGTCCAGGTCGGGAGGGGATCCGCCCATTTTGCGGATGTTGCGCAGCGCCAGCTCGAGGATGGTCAGGGTGCGCAGTCCCAGATAATCCATCTTGAGCAGGCCCAGCTCCTCGAGCTGTGGCGCGGGCCACTGGGTCGAGACGTCTTCGCCCTGGGTGCAGAGCGGCACGTAGTCGGTGATCGGGCGATCGGCGATCACCACCCCGGCCGCGTGGGTGGAGATGTGGCGCACCTGGCCCTCGAGCTCCATCGAGAGTTGGAAAAGCTCGGCCAGCTCGGGGTGCTCGGCCTTGACCTTGATCAGGTCGTCATCGGTCTCCAACGCCTCGCGCAGCGAGGGCGCATTCGGTCCGGCCGGGATCTTTTTGGCCACCGCGTCGACGTCCTTGAGCGGTACGTCGAGCACGCGGCCCACGTCGCGGACAACCGTGCGGCTGGCCATGGTCCCGAAGGTCACGATCTGGGCCACGAAGTTCGCTCCGTAGCGCTCGCGTGTGTAGGCGAGCACCTTCTCGCGGCCCTCCTTGCAGAAGTCGATGTCGATGTCGGGCATCGAAACCCGAGCGGCGTTCAGGAAGCGCTCGAACAGCAGGTCGTAGCGCAGCGGGCAGACCTTGGTGATGTCGAGCAGATAGGCGACCATCGAGCCGGCGGCCGAGCCGCGTCCCGGCCCGACCGGCACCCCGTTGCGCCGCGCCCAGGCGATCAAGTCCCAGACGATCAGGAAGTACGAGACGAAGCCCAACTGGCGGATGGTGCGCTTTTCGTACTCGAGGCGCTCGCGGGCGCGCGCGTCCTCGGCCCCGTACTTGCGCAACAGGCCGGCCTCCAGCAAGCGGTCGAAGAGCGCCTCCGGATCGCCCCCGTCATCGGGCGTATAGCGCGGCACGTGGTACTTGCCGAACTCGATCGACAGGTCGACCTGCTCGGCGATGGCCAGGGTGCTGCCCAGGGCCACGGGCAGGTCTGCGAAGGCCGCGGCCATCTCCTCCCGGGTCCGGAAGTAGAGCGTCTTGGTGTCCATCCGGAAGCGCTCCTGGTCGGCGCGCTTGGCGCCGGTGTTGATGCACAGGAGCACGTCCTGGACCTCGCAGTCCTCCTCGCGCAGGTAGTGGATGTCGTTGGTGGCCACGACCGGGATCCCCGTGCGTCCCGAGATCTCCAGCATGGCCTGGTTGCATTCCTCCTGGATCCCGATGCCGTTGCGCTGCAGTTCCAGCCAGAAATGCTCGGCGCCGAATAGGTCCCGCAGGCGGATCGAAAGATCCTCCGCGGCGGGCCGCTGGCCGCTGCGCAGCAGCTTGTTGATCTCGCTCGACAGGCAGCCCGACAGGCAGGTCAGCCCCGCGCTGTGCTTGGACAACAGCTCCATGTCGATGCGCGGGCGGACATGGAAGCCCTCCAGATAGCTGGCGGAGGTCAGCTTGATCAGGTTTTGGTAGCCGGTGCGATCGCGGGCCAGCAGGGTCAGGTGGCTGTAGGGGTTGCGCTCGCGGTTGTGGGGGTCCCGCCTCGAACCGCGCGCCAGGTAGACCTCGCAGCCGATGATCGGCTTGATCCCGGCTTCCTTGCAGAGCTTGTAGAGTTCGATCGCCCCGAAGAGGTTGCCATGGTCGGTGAGCGCCAAGGCGCGCTGGCCGTCCTTCACAGCCGCCGCCACCAGATTCTTGATCCGATTGGCTCCGTCCAGGAGGCTGTATTCGGAATGGACGTGCAGGTGGACGAAGTCGGGTGCGGTCATGGGCGAGGCTGTCCGGGGAAAGCGCGCGCATCTTAGCCCCGTGGGCCCTGCGGGGGATCGAACTCCGCGCGCCAGGTTCTCCGGTCCGAAACCTGCCCACGCCGGTCCGCGCCGGATCAGCCCGCGCGCGCAGCCGGCGGCGCGCAGCCGGGGCCGCGCGCCTCAGCGCTGCAGCAGCGCGCTGAACAGCGCCATCTGCGAATGCAGCCGATTTTGCGCTTGGGCGTAGACCAGCGAACGCGGCCCATCGAGCACCTCGTCCGAGACCTCGAGGTTGCGGCGCACCGGCATCGCGTGCATCAGCCGCGCACGCTCGCCCTGGGCCAGCAAGCGCTCGTCGATGCGCCAGTCCGTGTGGCGCGCGCGCCGGCTGGCGGCCAGGGTCGGATTGCCGTAGGCCTCGAGACTGCCCCAGGATCGCGCATAGACCACGTGTGCCCCCGCAACCGCCGCTTCGAGTTGGTGGGAGAACTCGAGGCTGCCTCCGGCTGCCTTGGCGCCTTCGCGCGCGCGCTGGATCACCAGCTCGTCCAGTTCGAAGCCCGGCGGGTGCGCCACGCGCACCTGCATGCCCTGGGCGGCCGCCATGGTCAGCAGCGAATGGGCCACGGCCACGCTGGCGGGCTTGGGCGAATGCACCCACGCCAACGTCAGGCGCTTGCCGGCCAAGGTCCCGTAGGTTTCGCGCAGGGTCAGCAGGTCCGCCAGCGCTTGCAGCGGGTGCCAGAGCGCGCTCTCCATGTTGATCACCGGCACCTGGGCGTGCTGCGCCCAGGCCGCGATCTGGCCGTCGCGGCGGTCCAAATCCCAGGAGGAGCCGACCACCGCCGGGCGCACCGCCAGGGCGTCCACGTAGCCCGAGAGCACCCGGGCGGCGTCTTTGATGTGCTCGGGAGCGCGGCCGTCCATGGTGGCGCCATCGCGCTCCTCCAGTTCCCAGGCGTCGCTGCTGGCGGTCAGGTTGATCGTCTGTCCGCCCAGCCGCTGGATCGCCGCCTCGACCGATACGCGGGTGCGCAGGGAGCCGCGAAAGAACAGCATGCCCAGGGAGCGCCCGGTCCAAGGCAGGCCCCCGGGCGCGCCCCGCCCTCCCTTGAGGTCCGCCGCACGGCGCAGGATCGCTTCCAGGCGCTCGCTGCCCAGGTCTTCGAGTTGGATCAGATGGCCGCGGGCGCCCCGCTCGCTGCGTTCGGCTTGCATGGGCCAGAGCCTAGCAGCCCCGCCCGCTGCCAGCGCGGGGCCCGCTGCCGCTTGCCCGCCGCCGCGCCGCGCGGAACCGCCGGGGCCCCGCCGCGGGGCCGCAGGCCGGGTTTCGAGCGGGTAGCTCGCGCACCACGGGTTGCGCCGAGCGGCGCGAGCGCGCGGCCACGATCCTGTTTTCGGGATAGGCCGCAGGCCAGCCGGCGAGCGCGGGTGCGGCCGCGCTCGGCCCGGCCCCGCCGCGCGGTCCGCGGCCGCGGAGCGGAGCGGAGCCCGGGCGCTCCGCTGGAGCCCCGCCCGGCCCTCGGGTGCATGCCGAGCGACGCGTTTTCGGTCCGGCCGCCGGCCGAGCGAATTTTTTCCGCCCCGCCGCGCCAGCTGGCGCTTGACTCGCAGCGACCGGGCTGGCTAGTCTTCCGCCCCCCTTGGGCACCCATAGCTCAATTGGATAGAGCATCTGACTACGGATCAGAAGGTTTCAGGTTCAAGTCCTGATGGGTGTACCACCCCCCGCCGCCCGCATCGCTGGCGGGGGAAGAGGGCCCAGCCCGGGGCCCTGCGCCCACTGGGGGCCCTGCGCCGGAGCGAGGCCGCAGCGATCCGGGCAGGCACCGGGGTCCCGTCGGCGGCGAGGCTCCGGCATCTCCGGGTGGCTGGCATCCGAGGGAAAGGGCGGGCGGCAGGCGGGAGCGTTGGGGTCGCTGGGACACGGGCCCGCTCGGGAGCGTGCCCGTGGTCCGATCGATCGAGCGCGGGCCGACGCGCCCGCGGGACTTGCCGGCCAGGCTGGCGCAGCGGCAGCGCGCCGGGGAGGGGGCATGGCCGCTGATGCCCCGCAGCCGACCCGGGGGCCCGAGGCCTTCAACGGCGAAGAGCGGGCCTGGATGGAGCTGGCTCTGGCCCAGGCGCGCCAGGCGCTGAGCCTCGACGAAGTGCCGGTGGGGGCGGTCTTGATCGTCGACGGCCGGCCCCTCGCCGCCGACCACAACCGGACCCGGCAAGCGGTCGACCCCTGCGCCCACGCGGAGATTTTGGTTCTGCGGGATGCGGCCAGGCGTCTCGGGGTTTCGCGGCTGGTGGGGGCGCGGCTGTTCACGACCCTCGAGCCCTGCCTGATGTGCGCGGGCGCCCTGCTCCACGGTCGCCTAGCCGAGGTGGTATGGGCCACCCGGGATCCCAAGTTCGGCGGCGGCGCCTCCCTGGCGCGCTTGTTCGACCTGCCCGGAGCCAACCACCGGATTGTTTGGCGCGAGGGCCTGCTGGCGGAGGAATCGCGTGCCTTGCTGCTGGGATTCTTCAGGGGCAAGCGGCGACCCGCTCGGTGACCGGTTGAGAAAACCGAGCGACCCGGGCTGCGCCCGAGCGGCGATCCCGACCCGTCCGAGGCCGTTTTGCCGCCCCTGGCGGCCGCAGCGGCTGGGCCCCATGCGGGCCCCCGCGCCGGGGTAGGGATCGGGCTCGCTCGAGCGCGGGAGGGGCAAGGGACCCGGGACCTGCCTCGGCCCCCCGGCCGGGAGCGCGCGAGCTGCGGCCGGCAAGCTCCCGGCCCGGCGGCCGCGCCGGCCTCCCTACCGGAAACCAAGGCGGCCGTTGCCCCCGGCCCCTGCGCCCTCTAGACTCCGCGCCCGCTCAGCTTCCCGCGGGCGCTCTTCTTTCTCATTCCTGCCGACCCAACGGAGCCCTCCCCAGGGCCGCGCCGTCGGCGATGCAACCGTGCCACCCCGGGCCTGCCCAGCGCCGGCCCAGAGCGCGCCAGCGCGAGTTTTCGCTGCCGCGGAGCGGTCCCAGGTTGCGCAGGCGTCCAGCCTCCCGGCAGGCCCCGCGCTTCTACGCCGGGAGCGATCCCGGCGGAATCCCGGCGCTGAACACCGGGCGCTCCTCGGAGCCTCGCAGCTGTCCGTCCCGCAGGGCCGCGGTCCAGCAGGGCCGGTCCGCAGCGGCGACCGCTGGTCGGCCAGCCACCGGGCGTGCCCCGCAGCTGCCAGTTCGAACCGGCCGTTCGAACCGCCCGTTCGAACCGCCCGTTCGAACCGCGAAGCCCCGCTGGAGGCCCAGGAGCCTTTGCTGCCCGGCGCCGCGCCTGCTTGCCCTGGTCGAGTAGATCCCGTCCACGCGATCCGGGCGGCGTGATCCGGGGGAGCGGCTTCCAAGCGGCCAGCGCCGCTGGGCGGCCAAGGGGCGAATGGAACAACGAATTTTCGATCCGGCGAGCGAACCTGCGCCCGTCGAATCGGGCGGAGAGGTGCCAGAGCGGCCGAATGGGCTGGTTTCGAAAACCAGTGTGTCCAACAGGGCACCGGGGGTTCGAATCCCTCCCTCTCCGCCAACTACACGGGGGCCGGTGCCGGTCGCCAAGGAGCGTGGCCCGGACCATCCGAGCCGGCCCCGCGCCCATGGCCCGACCGGCGCATCCCGGGGCCCGAGTTGCCCGGCGCCTGGGCCGCGAGGGCCCCGTCGGCCGGGAGCTCCCGGCCTGCGGCACAGGCGCCTCCGAGTCGTCGCCCGGGCAGGCCCCGAAGCCGAGGCTCGGGTCCCGATCCCTGCTCCGCGAGGAGCTGCGCATCGGTGCGAGCAAGAGCTCCCGGGGCGCCGACGTTTCGATCACCGCGGCTGGGCCTTGCGGCCAGGCTGCGGCGAGTTGGTTCGGTGCGGAGAGGTGTCCGAGCGGCTGAAGGAGCACGCTTGGAAAGCGTGTATGTCGGTATCCCCGGCATCGTGGGTTCGAATCCCACCCTCTCCGCCATTCCACCCGCCGGTGTTTCCCTCCGCCGGCGTCCTGCCCCCGGTGCTGCAACCCGCGGCCGGAGCGCTCCCGCAGCGGACCAAGCCCACCCCCCCGCAGCCCGGTTCCCCTGCCCGCCCGGCCCCGCGGGCGCCACCGTTGTGGGGCGACCTGAGCGCAAGACCCCCTCGGCGCGGGCGGGCCTGCCCGAGCGGGCCGCACCGTCGGCGAGCGCCTGCGCTGCGACCCGGCCGGCGAGGGGCTCTGGACTGCGGGGAGGGAGGCCACGCACCGGGCGGGACGGGGCTTTCAAAGCGCCAGCCCCCAGGCGCCCCCCCTCGGCCGTGTCGCCGCGGGCTGCGCCTGGGCGCGGGGCTGCCGTACGGTGAGGGTCTTGGTGAGGCTCTTGGTGCGGCTCTTGGTGCGGCTCTCCGGCCTGGCCCGGATTTTTGGTTTGTGCCGGCGTGGCCGGAGGTTCCGCCCGCGCTGCCCTGGAGCAGCCTGCGCACCCCCTGCGCCTCGAGAATTCAGCCCGCTCGGAGCCGCGCCCGGGGCCAGCCGCCCCACGGCCGGGGCGGGCGGCAGCGCGCGGGGCCCAGGGTGCGCCGCGGGGCGGGGGAGAATTCGGTGGCGCCGCGGAGTAGAGTGCCCGCGCGGATCCCGCGGGGTCGGCCCAGCGGTGGGTCCGGCGACTGCGATGGAGATCGATCGAACCGGGTCAGGCCGGGAACGGAGCAGCCCTAAGGTCAGATCTCCAGGTGCGGAAGCCGGGCCCTCCGCTGGGCCGTCCCGGCGGACCCCCAGGGCGGGCATGGACGCCGGCCAGCCCGGCGCCGCTGCAGGCCGGCTGGGCCTTGCCCGGGGCCGCGCGGCGCCGCCCGCGTCCGGGGCCGGCGATCCGGCGG
>ERZ1066117.282-NODE-282-length-46602-cov-33.414850_pt1 | contig 46602 bp, 37 predicted proteins | sample MGYA00382764_ERZ1066117 | MGnify/ENA primary metagenome ERZ1066117 (study PRJEB33369, sample SAMEA5778347) | biofilm metagenome | biome: Industrial cooling water; feature: Water cooling tower basin; material: Biofilm | place: United Arab Emirates | collected...
GCCGCCGACCGGCCGCCGCGCCCCGCCCGACGCGTGCGCCGGGCTGCGCCGCGGGATCGACGCGTACGTCGCCGACGTCGCGGCCGGCGAGCCGGCGGGCACGCCGTTCGTCGCCGACGACCCCGAGCTGCGGCGCTGCCTCGGCGACGACGGCGGGCCGCCGGGGGTGCGCCTGCTCGCGTGGCGCGCCGACACGCTCGCGTCGGCGCTCGTCGTCGCGGCGACGCCGGGGTTCGCCTTCGCGACCTGGCTCGGGCCCGCCGACGCGGTGGTGTCCGACGGCCGCCGGTTCTTCGTCGCGGCCGTCCCGGCGGCCGCGGCCGTCGCCGTGATCGCGCAGGTCCGCAACGCCGAGCTGCCGGCCGCGTGGCGCGGGCTGGTCGCGCTCGACCAGACGGTGTGGGACGCGCCGCCGCCGATGACCTGCCTGAGCCTCGACGTCGCGCTGCCGGACGACGGGGCGCTGTTCGTCGACGGCGCCGCGGTGCCGCACGAGGGCGGGCGGCTGGCGCGGACGTTCGCGGTGACGCGCGAGGCCCACCAGATCGTCGTCGTCGCCTGCGAGGCCGGGGGCTGCTTCACCCGCTACCAGGACACGCTCGCGCAGGAGCGCCTCGGCAAGCGCGTCCACGAGTGCGAGGGGGTCCGCCTCGACCTCCGCCGGCGCGCGCGCAAGACGGTGGCGATCCTCGGGGCGACCCAGGGCGAGGCGTGCCGCAACGCGCCGCTGCGGGCCGACAACCTGCGCATGAGCGCGGCGGAGTACCTCGAGCGCGGGCGGCCGCGCGAGCGCCACGACTTCCGCGACCTGGCGGCGTTCGCCGCGGTCACCGACGCGCTGGTGGCGCTGCGCGGGCGCCTGAACCCGCAGGGCGCCGCCGGCGGGGCCGACACCGGGGCCGACGGGGTCGCGCTGATCGGCAGCGCGGCCCACGAGGCGTGGCGGCAGGGGATCGACGTCCTGCTGTCGTTCGAGCTGCAGTGCGCGCAGCGCGGGGGCGAGTGGGGCTACACGCTCGAGGCGACGCGGATCAACCTGAGCTCGGCGTTCAGCCGCGGCGCGCTCGGCGGGGCCGGGTTCGACCTGACCAGCTTCGTCGAGACCGAGGGCGAGGAGATCGACGGCCCCAATCATTTCGCGGCCGCGCTCGCGCGGGTGATCGATCGCAGCCTCGGCGTCGCGTACCTGCGCGTGCTCGCGGGCCGGGTCGCCGCGCCCTACCGCCGCGGGCCCGCGCTGCGGATCGCCCGCTTCGCCGGGGCGGACTGCGCCGGCGAGCGGCCCGGCGCAGCCGCCTGCGCCCGGCGACAGATCCTCGTCACCGCCCGGCGGGTCGCGTCCGGGGACCGGCCGGCGGTCTGCGCCCTGCTCGCCGAGGCCGACCTGCGCCCGCCGGAGCTTGTCCGCGAGGCCGAGGCGCTGTACGCCGCGCAGGCCTCGCGCGAGCTCGCGTTGCCGCTCGAGCGCGACCCGTCGGCGCGGGCCGACGCGCTGGCCCGGGTCGACCGCGCGCGGCTGTCGACGCCGCGCCCCGGCTGGTACGTGGTGCTCGCGCGGTGGGCCCACGAGGCGCGGGCCAGCGACGCGATCTGCGTCGAGATGATCGCCTCGAGCGGGGAGGTGTGGGCCGACGCCGCGGCGTCGAGCGGGAGCCTGTACCTCGGGTCGCGCGAGCCCCCGGAGCAGCTCTACCTGCGCGCGCGCGTCGGCTACACCCGCTACGTGCGGCCGACGATCGGGGTCGGCAGCTTCCTCGGCTACGGGTTCGTCGGCTACCTGCTGCCCGACGGCCGCCCGGCGTGGGTCGACCTCGAGAGCCTGCACATGGGCCCGCTCCGCTGGTCGCGCCACCAGCTGCTCGTCGGCAACCTGCTCGACCTGCGGACCCGCGTGCGCGCGCTGCCGGTCGACCTCCGCCTGCGCGCCGCGCCGACGCTCGCCGTCGGGGTGCTGCGCTTCGACGGGGTCCCGGCCGCGCTGGCGGACTTCCTCGGCGGGGCGGCCGGCAAGGTCCACAACGTCGACCTCGACCTCCACCTCCACGTCGACCTCGGGTTCAGCTTCGACGTCGGCCCGGTGACGCTCGGCAGCAGCGTGCTCTTCGCGCTCGACGCGGTCGACGACGGGCTCCGGCGGGCCGCCGACGAGGCGCGCGACAACGCCGGCGTGTTCCTCGGCCTCGGGGCCTCGATCGGAGGGATCCTGTGAGGGCGGCCGGGGTGGCGCTGCTGCTCGGCCTGGCCGGCGCGGTGTGCCGGCCCGAGGGGCCGAGCGACGGCGAGTGCGAGCGCCTGTGCGGCTTCGCGCTCCGGTGCGGCTTCCTGCCGTCGAGCCTCGGCGGGGCCTACGGCGACCCCGAGGAGGTCGAGCTGGCGCAGTGCCGCGAGCGCTGCGCCAACACCGAGGACGCCGCGCTGGTCGAGGCGCTCGCCGGGTGCTTCACGCAGGCGCAGGCGGTCGACGCCTGCGACCTGCGCCCGTGCACCGCCGCGATCGCGTGCGTCAAGCAGTCGGAGATCATCCCCAACGAGGTGCTCGGCCGGACCGACGTGACGCTGCGGACCCTCGACGGGGTGTTCTGGTCGGTCGTGTTCCGCCACGCGGTGTGCGAGGACGCGAGCCCGGCGATCCAGGCCGACTACGGGCTCGACGACTACTGCGCCGGCCGCGGCCCGGTCGACGGCTACGCGTGCGCGGGCGCGGCCGACCAGCCGTCGCTGTGCGAGCCGGTCGACTGCAAGACGCCCGACGTGTGCGACCCGTCGATGTGCCAGGAGCCGTTCATCGGCGCGCTCGCCGACTGCGACTACTACGGGATCGAGGAGGTGCAGTTCGGCTACCGCGATCCGACCGGCGTCCTGCAGCTCGCGTCGGCGGTCCACTCGTGCGAGGAGGCGTCGCGCGGGGTCCGGCTCGCCGAGCTGCCGCCGGGGCTGATCCAGCCGATCGCGCTGTTCCGCGGCCGGCTGTCGGCGCGCGTGGCGGTCGACCTCGGCCGCAGCGAGGCGGTCGGGCGCCGGTTCTGCTGGGCGTCGTGGCCGCTCGATCCGCGCCGTCTGACCCGCTCGGGCGAGGCGACGCTCGTGGTGCCGACGCCGAGCACGGCGCAGCTGATCGACCGCGTGTACGAGCGCGACCGCGAGTTCCCGGTCGGCTGCGGCTGCGCGTTCGAGACGATCGACTGCGAGGAGACCGCCGAGGACTGCGTCAACGGGGTCGACGACGACGAGGACGGGCTCGTCGACGCCGAGGACTTCGGCTGCCTGCCGGCGGGCGAGCGCGAGTGCAGCAACGGGGTCGACGACGACGCCGACGGGCTCGTCGACGCGGACGAGCCCGAGTGCGCGCCGTGAGGCCGGCGCTCAGCCGGCGCGGAAGAAGCTGCCGGGCGCGCGGTCGAGGTCGCCGCCGTAGGTGTCGTAGCTGCCCTTCTTGACCGCGCGGCGGCGGGCCTTGAGCAGCTCGCAGAAGTCGCGCTCGAGCGTCGGGTCGCGGCGCCACGCCGCGGGGTCGCGCAGGTCCTGGCCGCGGCGGCCGGCGGCGAGCTCGGTCAGGAACTCGCCGAACCACGCGGCGACGTAGGCGGGCATCCAGTTGTGCAGCCGGGCGACCAGGCCGAGCGCGTACTCGGAGGTCAGGTACTCGCCGATCGTGTGGTTGCCGGCGGGGCCGCGGACGACCACCTTGCCGACCGCGCGGTCGAGGAAGTACTCGAGCCAGAAGCGGCACTGCGCGAGCTGGATCGCGCGGTCGTTGCCGGCGAGCATCAGCGCGCCGACCAGGCGCGGCTGGCTGCGGACGTGGGCCCACGCGGCGTCGCCCGCGAGGCGGCGGCCGGCCTCGTCGACGACGACCGCGTGCCAGCCGATCCGCTCGTGCGGCGCCGACGAGCCGCGCGTGCGCGAGGGGTAGGGGCCGTGCGCGACGCCGAGGCCCTGGTCGAGGAAGAAGCGCCGCCACGCGCCCTGGCACGCCGGGTCGTCGCGGACGCTCGCCAGCAGCGCCGCCAGCGTGCCGGCGTGGCCGGCGAACTGCGCCATGCCCCACGAGACGATCTGGTCGTCCCAGGTGTTGACGGCGCCGAACTTGCCGCCCGACTCCTTGAGCGCGTTGGCCCGCAGGATCTTGATCGCGCCCGGGCGGGCCCCGAGCGCCCGCAGGTCGGCGTCGGTCAGCAGGTCGGCGCGCGCGCCCTCGTAGGCGCTGACGTTGTGGTCGTCGCCCTCGGGGTCGGACCAGGTCGAGAAGCGGACCTCGTCGTCGCCGAGCCGGACGGCGTAGCTGCGGACCGCGCGGCCGCCCTGGCGCGGGAGCTCGCGGACGACCGCGGTCGGGCTCGCCGACGGCGGCAGCGCGTCCCGGCCCGGGTCGCCGTCCGGCGCGCCCGCGGGGGCGGCGACGCCGGTGCGCGCCTGCAGGGCGGCGAGCGTCAGCGGCCCGGCGATGCCGTCGGCCCTGAGCCCCGCCTGGCGCTGGAACAGCACGATCGCCCGCCGCGTGCGCACGCCGGGCCGCCCGTCGATCGCGAGCTCGGGGTCGACGACGCGGCGCAGGCAGCTCTGCAGCCAGCGCGCCGGCGAGGAGGTGTCGATCGGCGCGTCGTCGCCGAAGCTGAGCGGCCCGGTCGGCTGATCGGCGGGGTCGGTCGCGTCGCGCTCGAGGTCCTCCCACGTCGCCCGCTCGTCGCTCGCCTCCGGCTCCGGCTCGGGGTCCTCGTCGTGCTCGAGCGCGAAGCTGAGGGCCATCGTCGGCGCGTCGCCGGCCCCCGCGTCGTCGCCGACGCGGATGTCGGGCGGGTCGTCGGGGGCGAGGTCGACGCCGCCGTCCTCGGGCTCGCCGTTGTCGGAGAGGAAGCCGATCGCGGCGGTGAACAGCTTGACCTTCGCCAGGTTGAGGCCGACCGGCCCGGTGCGGCCGACGATCTCGAGCGCGAGCGAGCTGCTCGGCTGGACCCGCACGCCGGCGCTGAAGCTGCCGGCCTCGAGCTGACGGACCGCCTCGACCTTGCCGGTGAAGTCGACCACCGTGTCGACGGAGCGGGTGCCGAGGAACACGACGTCGCGGCCGGTGTAGACCTGCCAGACGATCCGCCAACTCCACGAGCTCCACTCCTGGCCGTCGCGGGTCCGCGCGCGCGCGAGCTGGCGGCCGATCGCGCCGATGTTGGCGATCTGCTCGACCGAGATCCGGCTGCACTTGAGCAGGAACGAGGCCTTCTCGGCGAACTCGACCCGCAGGCGGGCCTGGACGCCGCCGATGCCGCTGAAGCTGGTGACCGGCAGGTCGCCGGCGCTGCGGACCAGCCGCGCGCTCGCCGAGACGAAGTTGAGGCTCGCCGGCTGGCCCTGCTCGACCTGCAGCTCGACGCCGAAGTCGGAGATGTGGCCGAGCTTGCGGAACACGCCGCCGTCGAGGACGCCGTAGTCGCCGAGTCGGACGGGCGAGACCACGGGCGGCCAGACCGCGCGGCAGCCGAGCTCGTCGTGGAGGATTCCGGTGAAGCGTTCGGGGGTGTTCGGCGGCATCGAGGGGGCTCCTTCGGTCACTTGGTGTCGCGGATCGCCCGCCGGCCGGCGTCGCAGTAGGCGGCCGCGAGCTGCACGAGCTCCGAGCGCGGCCGGCCGAGCTGCTCGGCGATCGCGCGCAGCGGCTGGTCGCCGAGCATCACGTGGGCGATCGCGTCCTCGATCCGCTCGATCTGCTCGGCCGAGAGCCTGTCCTCGGGGACAGGGGCCGGCGCGGCGGCGGGCGGCGGCCCGCTCGCGGCGGGCGGGGCGGGCGACGCGACCTCCTCGACGAAGCTGCGGCCGGACGAGGCCTCGCGCGCCGGCGGCGGGGCGGGCAGGGCCGCCGCCCCGTCTGTGAGCGGCAGCCGGACCGCGGGGTCGCCGAGGGCGATGTAGCCGGCGAGGTCCTGGCGCAGCATCCACAGGTGGCCCTGGCGCGCGGGGTCGGCCTGGTAGGCGGTGCCGATCGAGCGCGCCTGGGCCTCCTGGTCGATCAGGCTGGTCAGCTCGGTGTTGGCGAGGTCGAAGAAGCGGTACAGCTCGCGCATCGCCACGCCGAGGCGGTCGCGCTTGTGCAGCGCGCGGACGAGCTGCATGAAGCGCGCGGGCCGGGCGACCGCGCCGCTGTCGAGCTCCTGGAAGCTGTAGGTCCACGCGAGGTCGATGTGGCCGATGAACGCGAGCGGGCCGTCCGGGCTGGCGAGCGCGGCCTGCGGGAGCGCGGCGACGAACGGGCGGTCGCCCTTGCCCGGCAGGCCCTCGAGCACGACCTCGACGCGGCCGCGGAACTGGCCGGCGCTGTAGAGGCCCTCGAGCCAGTGCTTGTAGGCGCTGTTGCTCGGGGTGCCGGCGCCGTAGCAGGCGAGCATGAACCACACGCCGCCGGGCAGGAAGGTGCGGCCGGCCAGGTCGGCGCCGGTCAGCTTGCCCTCGCGGCCGAAGCTCATCGAGCCCTGGCGGCGCCGCTGCTCCTCGTACGAGTGCCAGCCGCCGCGCGGGGCGCCCTCGCCGTGGCTGAGCGAGAACAGCACGCCGGGCTCGGGCTCGGCGGCGCGGCGCAGCAGCTCGTCGGGCGAGGGGCTCATGCGGTCGCCGAAGTCGACGACGTCGCGCGCCGGGAACTGGCCGGCCGCGAGGCGCTGGCGGACGACGTCGACGCCGGGCACGATCAGCGCGCGGTGGCCCGCCCCGGTCGCGGCGGTGCCGTCGTGCACGGTGTAGAACAGCGCGCGCGCGCGGTCGGTCGCGTACGGGCGCCGCTCCCACCGCAGCACCTTCTCGACGTAGGCCTCGTAGCCGCCCTCGTCGGCGAAGGCGAGCCGGCCGACGAACCCGTCGGTGCCCTGGATCTGCTGGATCGCCGGCGAGACCTCGTCGAGGTCGCCGAGGATCAGCTGGTAGCGCGGCAGCTCGATGTTGAGGTCGGCGCCGGTCTCGAAGTTGCGCTTGCGCCAGCGCGCGGCTTCCTCCTGGGACAGGTCCGGCGGGACGCGGTAGACCTTGACGTCGTCGCCCTGCTGCTCGCGCCGCAGCTCGATCAGCGGGCGCACGAGCGCGAGCAGCCGATCGCCGCGCGGGCCGTCGGGGACGAGCACGCCCCAGCGCTGCAGCCGGAGGTCGTTCGGGTCGCCGCCCTCGTCCCAGAAGTGACCCGGCTGGGCGCCGCGCCGGACGTCGCCCTGGACCCGCGCGGTCAGCTCGGGCAGCCCGTCGCCGAGGACGGGGGCGTGGTCGTCGGCGTGGACGAGGAGGAGGTTGAGATCGGTCGCCTGCGGCATGGCCCCCGATCTGACGGGCGGCGCGCCGCCGCGTGAACGGCCGCGCGCGGGCCGCTACGCCGCGGCGAGCGCCGGGTAGAGCTCGAGCAGCAGGGCGCGCAGGCGGGCGCTCTTCTCCGGCACGAGGTCGCCCTGCAGGCGCCGGTACAGCCGGGCCCACGGCTCGGCCAGCGCGGCGGCGTGGCGCCGCAGGTCGCCGAAGCAGGCCGGCAGGACGTCGCCGACGATCTTCCACGACTGAAACAGCGGGTCGCGGTCGGCGATCGCCCCGATCAACGCGACGGCCTGCGGCCCGTCGAGCGCGCGGACGATCGGGGGGATCAGCGGGACGGCGAGCCGCTCGGCCTCGACGAGCTCCTCGGCGGCGATCACGAGCGCGACGGCGCGGCCGCAGCAGGCGACCCGGTCGCCGCGCTCGATCAGCGCGAGCAGCGGACGCGGGCCGAGCGCGTCGACCCGCGCCTGCGCGGTCGACAGCAGCTCGGGGACGGCGAGCGCGTCGTGCAGGGTGTCGACGAGGTGCGGCCCGACGGTCTGCGCGACGTAGTTGATCGTCCGCGCGCGGGCCGACGCGCCGAGCAGCTCCCACGCGCGATCGACCGCCGCGAGCAGGGCGACGACGTTGCCGAGGTGGCTGTCGTCGAGCTGGGCGATCGTCGGGGTCAACGTCGAGGCGAGCGCGTCGACGGCGACGGCCTCGTGGATCCGCAGCAGGGCGAGCAGCGCGGCGTGGTGGCGGGCCCGCTCGGCCGGCGGCCGCAGGTCGACGAGGACGCGCCGCGCGAGCTCGAGGACGGCGCCGCGGACGGTGCCCGGGCGGGCGGTGCAGATCGGGCCGTCGCGCAGGTAGGCCTCGGCGCTGTGGCCGTCGCGCGGGAAGTGATCGGAGTCGAGCTCGAGCCACAGGGCCGCGAGCGCGTGGACGCCCTGGATCGCGCCGCGGCGCAGGAGGTGCTCGGCGACGGCGCGCAGGTGCGCGTGCACGAGCTCGGCCGACGGGGCGAAGCCCTCGGCGAGCGGCAGCATGCTCGGGTGGAGGCAGTGGTGGCGGTCGCGGGCGAGGCGGATCAGCTCGTGTCGCTCGGCCGGCGACAGCATGTCGAAGTCGGTCTCGGCGGCGGCGAGCAGGCCGCTCTCGAGGTGGAGCGCGTCGACCGGGTCGGAGTGGCCGCGCGAGCGCAGGACGCCGAGCAGCGGGTTGCCGGCGACGCGCGCCCGCAGCGGCTCGGGGCCGGCGGCGTCGAGCCGCTGCAGCTTGGTCAGCAGGTCGGCGACGACCGCGCTCCACGCGATCGACAGCGTCGCCCGCAGCGCGCCGGCGCGGAAGCAGGCGAGCGCCTCACGGAACAGGCCGCGGGCGGGCTCGGCGGCGGCGGCGGCGGCAGCTTCGAGGTCCGAGAGGTCTGGATTGGTGCCCATGGCGCCCCACGCGATCGACGGGGCCGCGGCCGGTTTGTGAGCGCGAGGGCGTCACAGAGCCACGGCGGCGACGTCGGATCGACGGGAGGAGAAGGATGAGCGATCTGCCAGTCCCGGCGAGCGGTGGGGGGAGCGGGTTGCCGGCGCTCTCGACGGCGATGATGGCGCCGTCGGCGACGGTCAACCAGGCGACGGGGCTGGCGGTCCAGTCGGTCGCGACGTCGACGGCGGTGGCGATCCAGGACGGCTCGACGTACATGCGCAACGTGACGACGATGGCCTCGGCGGCGATCGGCGTCGCGCTGGCGCAGCTCGTCGCGACCAAGGACGCCAAGTGGGCCGAGGTGATCCAGCACGCGCAGAAGGCGGTCAGCGGGGCGGCGCAGAACTTCCAGCAGATCGGCGAGGCCTCGGCGGCGATCATGAAGGCGTACCCGGTCGGGCGGTCGTGACGGCGATGCAGGCGGCGGAGATCCTGTTCGCGGGCGCGGACGAGCTCGGGCCGGTGTCGGTGGTCGAGCTCGCGGGCGTGCGGAGCCTGCACTTCGGGACAGCCGCCCGCCAGAGCGCGCTCGACCTCGCCGACCCGCGGGCGCTGGTGCTCCACAGCGCCCGCCGGATCGCCGCGGCGCTGCTCTTGACCCCGACGCCGCGCCGGGCGCTGCTGCTCGGCCTCGGCGGCGGGTCGCTCGCCAAGTTCCTGCTCGAGGGCCTCGGCTGCGAGGTCGACGCGGTCGAGCGCCGCCCGCTGGTGGTCGAGGCGGCCCGCCGGTTCTTCGCGCTGCCCGACGACCCGCGGCTGACCGTGCTCGTCGGCGACGCGGCCGAGCTCGTCCACGCGCTGCCGCCCGGGCCGCGCTACGACCTGGTGATCGTCGACCTGTACAACGGGGCAGGCGCCGACGCGGCCGCCGGACAGGCGCCGCTGTTCGCCGCCTGCCGGGCGCGGATGACCGGGCGCGCGGTGCTGGCGTTCAACCTGTGGCGCGAGGAGGCGGCCGCGCACCTCGGCCCCGAGAGCGGGTTCGCCCGCGAGTTCGCGCCGCCGCGGCTCGCGGTCCACACCGCCAACGGCAACGTCGTGTGCTTCGGCGGGGCCGCGCCGCTGCCGGGGCTGACGCCCGAGCTGCTCGATCGGGCGATCGCGCTGTCGACCCGCACCGGGCTCGACTGCGCGCCGCTGCTGTCGGAGCTGATCCATTTCAACCCGGCCCACTTCGGCGTGTGCGCGGCGGCGGCCCCCGGCGGCGGCGGCGACGACCCGGGCGAGCGCGTCGCCGCCGGGGCGTGATCCGCCGGTCACGGCGACAGCGCGCGCGCGGCGTGCTCGCGCAGCCCGGCGTCGGTCCACTCGACCAGCCGCAGGTGCGCCCCGCCGTCGCGCGGCTCGATCAGGCCGGCGGTGAACCTGGCTGAAAGCGCAGGTTCGCGGCGGCGCGGGTCGACCCGCGGGTCGCGCTGCCAGGCCGCGAGCAGGCGGGCGCGCGCGGCGTCGTCGGCCGGCGGGTCGAAGGCCCACACCCACGCGCCGGTGCCGGCGAAGGTCAGCTCGGCCTCGGCGCGGAAGCAGGGCACGTGGGAGTGGCCGGCGAGGACCGCCCGCGCGGCGCACTCGCCGGCGAGGGCGCGCGCGGCCGCCCACGCGGCGTCGTCGGGCGGATCGCCGGGGGCGCGGCGCGCGGGCAGCCGGCGCAGCGCGGCCTCGAGCAGCTTGCGGCGCGCCTGGTCGAAGATCCAGGCGTCGCGCGGCTCGCAGCCGATCGCGCCGGCGGGGTCGAGGGCGGCGAGCAGCAGCTCGCGCTCGTGCGCGCCGAGGCTGGCGTCGAACGCCCCGGCGAGCGCGCGCAGCTGCGGGTCGGCGGCGGCGTCGCCGGCGAGCGCCTGCCAGACCGGGGCGGCCGGCTCGGCGGCGAACAGCAGCTTGACCGCGGTCGGGTTGACGGCCAGCGCCGCGAGGGCGCCGGCGATCGCGTCCGGCTTGAACAGGTCGACGAAGTCGACGCCGAACTGGCGCCGCAGCGGGTGGATCAGGCGCAGCGGGACGGCGCGGCCCGGCGGCGGGGCGCCGTCGACGGCCGCGAGGTCGTGGACGACGGCGATCCGCACCCCGCCGACGGCGAACACGGCCGGCCCCTGACCTGCCTGAAAGGCCAGCCGCGCCGCGCCGCCCGCCCCGAGGACCGCGCGCAGGCCGGCCTGGACGGCCGCGAGCCCGAGCTCGGGGTCGTGCTCGCCGGCCCGCAGCACGAGCTCGCCGCCGCGCTCGAGCACGCGGGCGAGCGCGGCGAACAACGGCGCGTTGGTCGGGTGCTCGGCGATCGCCCGCAGCTGCTGGCCGGCGCGCCCCGGGTCCGACTCGAGCGGCTCGCCGAGCGCCGCGTCGTCGAACGTGTCGCCGTTGAGGACGACGCGCAGCGGCCTGCGGGCGAGCTCGTCGAGCAGCGCCGGCAGGGCGCGCGCGCCGGCGAACACGCCGGGCATCGCGCCGTAGCCGAGGTGCAGGTCGCTGAGGACGAGGGTGCGCATGGGTCTAGCGGCGGCCTCGCCCGTAGAGCGCCAGCACGCCGCGGACGCACGCGGCGGTGTTGATCGCCTGCTGCTGGTGCTGGCCGTGGACCGCGTTGAGGAGCGCGAGGCCGCTGGCGAGCGCGGCGTGCGTCATCGTCAGATGGGCCGCGTGCGCCGGCGAGAGCCCGAGCACGAGGGTGTTGGTGGCCGCGATCGCGTCGGTCACGGCGGACAGCGGGTTCGGGGCGGCGTAGATGGTCATCTGCGTGGATTCCATGGCGGCGACGAGAAGGACGCCGGAAGGCGGAGCGCTGTGACGGGCGCCCGGGCGATTCACCGGGCCGGCCCGACGACGTCGGATGTCCCCGCAATGCCGAAGAGCGGGATCCGTCGCTTCCTCCCCCCCGAACTGCTGAGCACGAGCATGCAGCGGCTGACGCCGCCGGCGCTGCTCCACGAGCTCAGCGGCATGCACCGCGAGTTGATCCGGCTCAGCCGCGCGGTGTTGATCTCGGGCGCCGGTCCGCTGCTGAAGGCGCCGAAGCGGCGGCGCGCGGGCCGGGCCGCGAGCGCGAAGCCGGGGACGCAGCCCGCGGAGGCGAAGCCGCCCGTCGAGCCGCCGCCGCACGACGCGCTGCCGCACGACGAACCGCGCGTCGAGCCGCCGCGCGTTGCGCTGCCGCACGATGAGCCGCTGAACGACCAGCCGCCGCGCGCTGAGCTGCCGCCTGTCGAATCGTCGCCCGTCGAGCCGCCGCACGACGAGCCGCCGCGCGTGGAGCCGCGGCCTGTCGAATCATCGCACGAAGCGCCGCCGCACGACGAGCCGCCGCACGACGAATCGTCGCACGGCGAGCTGCCGCGCGACGAACCGCCGCCGTCCTAGACCGGCCGCCGTGAGCGTCGCTGCGACGAGGAGCGGGTGGCCCGGCGCGCACGGGGCCGCGACGGGCGAGCGCGCGGCGGCTCGTCGTGCGGCGCGACCGCGAGGAGCTGCCTTGTCGATCGCTCCGAGCGCTCCGCCGGGGCGGCCGCCCGGCTTCAGCGCGCGGATCCGTCCGGCTCGCCCGGGCCGGCGTCCGGGTCTCCGCGGGGCCCGGGCTCCTGTCCCTTCGACCCTGTCTCTCGGGTCTTCTCGTGGGCGTTCGCGTGGGCGAACAGGTCCGAGGCGCGACGGAACAGGTCGCTCGCCTGGCTGAGGTGGCCCTGGACGCGTCGGAGGACGTCCTGCGGGTCGGCGCGGCCGGTCGCGTCGCGCGGGACGGCGACCTGCGCCGCGGCCTCGGCCATCAGCGTGGCGACCTCCTTGCCGACGCCGCCGATCTGCTCGGCGACCCGGGCGAACTCGGTCGACGCGCCCTGCTGGGCGCGGACGAGCCGCTGGAGGGCGTCGGCGAGGCCGCCGAGCTCGTCGCTCCTGCGATCGGCCATCAGCGGGATCCGGTGGGGAAGGACTGGTTGACGCGGGCCGCGCTGGCGCCGATCCGCTCGAAGCTGGCGGCGGCGACGTCGACGGCGCGCTGGGCGATGGCGATGACGTCGGCGTACGACGGGTCGCGCGTCGAGAGCATCTGGGCCATCGCCGCGCCGATCGCCGAGGTCGCCATCGCGCTGACGTTGCGGAGGTACTGGGCGCCGTCCTGGACCGCGATCGTCGTCGACTGCGCGACCGCCTGCGCGGCGATCCACGAGACGTACGGGCGCTCGGGGGTCGGGTCGGCGACGACTTCGGCGGTGTCGTGGATCGCCTGGACGAGGGCGTTCGGGGCGGGCTTGTCTGCTGGTTCAGTCATCGGGTCCTTTTATTGCGCGGTCGGCTCACCCGCCGGGGGCGCCGCCGCCTCCGCCGCCGCCCGCGGCGGCGAGGATCTTGGCGCAGGCGGCCGCGACGATCGACGTGCCGATCTGGTTGCATGCGTTCTGGGTGGTGATCGCGTTCTGCATCGACAGGCTGAGCGAGTGCGCCATCGTCTGATAGATCATCGCCAGCGAGTGCGCGGGCGCGTCGCCGAGGACCTGGAGCGTCGTCTGGGCGACCGAGTCGAGCATCTTCGCGTTCACTGATGTGTCGTTATCGGCCATGATGACGGCGCCTCGCGGTTATGAGATCAGGCGGACGATGCCGCCGGGCGCTCGTCGCGCCCAGCGGCCGGGCCGGGGCGATCAGTCGCCGTCGGCCGCGTCGGCGGCGTGACCGGCCGCGGCGGTGCCGAGGCTGTACAGCGCGGTGACGCCCATCGTCGTCGCCGCCTGGTGGATCACGTTGGCCTGCTGCTGCGCGGTGACGGCGTTGCCGGCGGCGAGCGCCATCGACTGGCTGATCGCCTGGTACAGGTTGCTGAGCGCGAGCGCCGGCGAGTCGCCCAGGACCTTGACGTTGGCCTGGGTGACGGCGTCGGTGATCTGCGGACTGACGGTGGTGGTGCTGGAGTTGTTGTCGGCCATGGTGTTCCTTTTCTGTCTCTCTGCTGGTTAGGGTTCGATCTCTTCGATCACTGCGCTGATTCGATCAGCCGGCGGCGGCGGGCTTCTTCTTGCCGCCCGCGGCCGAGCGCGCGGCGTTGCCGGTCGCCGCGGTGCTGAGGCCGTGGAGGGTCGTGACGCCCATCGTCGTCGCGGCCTGGTGCATCACGTTGGTCTGCTGCTGCGCCGTGACGCCGTTGCCGACGCTGAGGGCGATCGATTGCGACATCGATTGATAGAGGGTGCTGAGCGCCTGCGCGGGCGCGTCTCCCAGCACCTTGACGTTGGCTTGAGTGACGGCGTCGGTGATCTGCGGGTTCGTCTTGTCGGCCATGTTCGGGCTCCTTCTCGTACGCCGCTCTTTGACGCGTAAGCCGACCGGCTTGTGAACCGCGGAATTATCGGGTGACCGTCGCGTCGATCGCTGGACCGTCCAGCGGTGGACCGTCCGGATCGCCGCGCTGGACGGTCCACGCGGGCACGCCCGCGCCGGCGTGCGCGCGGCCGGACGTCGGCGTTCGGCCCCGCTCTCCGGCCGCGCGGCGGTCGTCGCGGGGCCGCTCGCGCGCGCGTGGCATATGCGTTGCAACAAGGCGGCCGGCCGCCCGATGCGGGCGCGACGAGGTGCGAACGTGGACTATTCGGACGATGGATCGAGCGCGCGCGTGGTCGACGAATTCTGGCGAATGTGGCTCCGCGAGCGCGACTTCTTCTTGAGGATGTGCGTCCGCTGGCTGCGCGGCAACCGTCACGACGCCGAGGACGTGCTCAGCAAGGGGTCGATCAACGCGCTCGAATACATGCGCCTCCACCCCGCGACGGTGCAGCGATTCCGGCCGTGGATGCTGCGGATCCTGCACAACCTCTGTATCGACGTGATGCGGGCGCGCGCCCGCGGGGCGGTGCTCGATCAGTGCGCCCCGGTCGAGGCGACGCGCCTGCTCGGCGACGGCCCGGCGCCCCAGCACCCCGACAACGCGATCTACCGCCGCGAGATCGCCAGCTCGATCGTCGAGGCCGCGTCGACGCTGCCGCCCCGGCTCTACGAGGTCTTCACGATGCGCTTCATCGACGAGATGCCGTACGACGAGATCTCGCGCGCCCTGATGATCAGCCCGCAGAACGCACGCAAGCGGATCCAGCAGGTCCGCGAGCTCCTCCGCGTCGAGCTCGGCACGCTGACGCGCTGACATCAACGCGTGACGCCGAGCTCGCGGAGCCGCAGCTGCAGCCCGCGCATCGACACCCGCAGCTCCTGGGACATGCGGGTCAGGTCGCCCTCGCAGCGCTCGTACGCGGCGAGCAGCACCTCGCGCGACAGGTCGCGCGCCTTGTGGATCTGCGGGCAGCGATCGATGAGGCCGTAGAGCGAGGTCTTCGAGATCCCGAGGTGGCGCGCGGTCGCGTCGATCGCCCAGCGGTTGTGCTGCAGCGCGGCGATCAGCGCGGCGTCGGAGATCTGGCCGGCGGGGCGCGCGGACCGGGCGATCGACCGCGCGGCGACGGGGACCGGCTGCGCCGACGGCTGGGCGGGCGCCTCGTCGGGCACCGCCGCGAGCACGCGCGCGAGCGGGGCGCTGCTCGTGAACTCGCGCCCGGCGAGGTGCAGCGCGACGAGCTGCCGCGCGACATTGTTGAGCTGACGGACGTTGCCCGGCCAGTCGTAGCGGACCAGGCGCGCGACGAGCTCGGCCGACAGCGGGAGGTCGCCGTCGCCCTCGCCGCGGCCGCGCGAATCGGCGGACAGCCAGCGCGCGCGCTCGCTGCGGATGAAGTGGACGAGCAGCCGCGCGATGTCGTCGCGCCGGCGCCGCAGCGGCGGCAGCCACACCTCGTAGCCGGCGAGGCGGTGGAGCAGCGAGACCCGGAACGCGCCGCGGAGCACCGCCTCCTCGAGGTTGGCGTCGGTCGCGGCGATCAGCCGGACGTCGACGTGCCGCGTCGCGCCGCCGCCGACCGGCTGGATCTCGCCGGTCTCGAGCGCGCGCAGCAGCATCACCTGCACCTCGACCGGGGCCTCGCCGATCTCGTCGAGGAAGAGGGTCCCGCCGTCCGCCTCGCGGAAGTAGCCGTCGCGCGCCCGCACCGCGCCGGTGAAGGCGCCGCGGGCGTGGCCGAACAGCTCGGCGACGGCGGTCTGCGGGTTGAGGGCCGCGAGGTTGACGCAGACGCACGGCCGGGCGGCGCGCGGCGAGGCGGCGTGGATCGCCCGCGCGACCAGCTCCTTGCCGGTCCCCGATTCGCCGCGCAGCAGCACCGGCAGCGCGAGCCCGGCGACGTCGAGGATCTCGCGGCGCACGTGCTGGAGCGCGACGCTCTCGCCGACGAGGCCGTACTTCGGCGGGTTGTCGGCGAGCTCCTCGGCGGCGTGGAGCAGGAGGACGACGCGACCGGCGAGCTCGATCACCACCCCCTCGTCGAGCTCGGCGGGGGACAGCGAGCGCGCCGCGGAGATCGCCTGCCCGCCGATCCGCGGCGGCGGGCCCGAGGCCGGCCTGCGGACGAGCACCCCGCCGCCGCCGTCGGGCAGGAGCAGCAGCGGCGCGCGGCTGAGGTACGGGTCCTGCAGCGGGCCGGAGTGCCGGCCGTCGACCGTGCGGAACTCGGGGCGCAGCCGGGAGACCTCGCAGATGCGCCCGTCGCCGGGCACGTCGAGGTGCGAGCGCTCGCCGATCCGGCGGACGTCGGGGTGGAACACGATCGAGAGCACGAGGCCCCGGACGGCCGCTCGCTTCGGCTCCTCCGGCCTCGGCCGCGTGGTCTCGTCGAGGCGGATGTCCGCGTCCATGGGATCCCGCTGCGGGCTATGCGGCGCCGAGCTCCCGCAGCGCCGCGACCAGGGCGGGCATGTCCGGCAGCCGAGCCGCGGCGTCCTCGGCCAGCCCGCGGCGTAGCAGCCGCGTCAGCGCCGTGGGCGACGCCGCGCCCTCGCCGAGCAGCGCCCGGAGGGTCGCACACAGGGCGTATTGGTCGGCGGCCGGGTCCGGCGGCGCCCCGCGACGCTGCTCCGGCGCCATGTAGGCGGGGGTGCCGACGGGCCCGCCGGGCGGCGAGAGGCTGAGCGCGAGCAGATCGTCGCGCGTCGTCGGGGCGCCGGCGAGGCGCGCGAGGCCGAAATCGATCAGCCAGGCGCGCCCGCCTGCGTCGACGAGGATGTTGTCGGGCGACACGTCGCGGTGGACGAGCCCGGCGCGGTGGACGGCCGCGAGCGCCTCGCCGATCTGGATCCCGACGGCGACCGCACGCCGCCACTCGATCGCCCGCCCGCGCAGCGACCTGCCGTCGAGCGGGCGCATGGCGATGCACGCGAGGTCGGCCTCGACATGGAGATCGAAGAACTCGACGACGTGCGCGTGGCGGACCCGCATCAGCGCCTGCGCCTCGCGCAAGAGCCGGGCGCGGGCCGACCACGGCAGCCGGCCGAGCGACCCGCGTGGCAGCTTGACCGCGACCTCACGGCACAGCCGGCGATCGAAGGCCCGGTAGATCACGCCCATCCCGCCGGCGCCGAGCAGCTCGCGGAAGTCGAAGCGCTCGAGGCGACGGGCAGGGACTCCGTCCGGCCGGCATGCTTCGCGTTCGAGGCGGGTGTCCTGCATCAGGGATCCACGGGACGCCAGGATAGGTCGAGGTGTCCGGCGGCCGAAAAAAACGACCGGGTGGTCCGCAATGACGTCGCCCCATTGCCGTCGTGAATGCTCGCGGTCATCCCCGGCGTCGCACGTCCGCGACGCCGCGAGATTGGGCCCGGCGTGGCCGACGAGGTAACTCACGGATCTACGGCTCGGGGGGATATCCGAGGCCGCGAGCCGAGCGACGGGCCATGCCCCCACCGCGCGCCGGCGCGCATGTCAATGGAACACGAGCTCGGCGGAGGGGAGAAAGTGCTTCATGTTGGTCAGGGTCTTGGTGTGCCAGACGACGTGCCTCGATCCGTGGATCGTCACCTGGATCTGGGGCCGGCTGCGCAGCCCGAGGATGAAGCGCGACAGGGTGTTGAGGCCCGAGCTGTTGATCATCTCGAGCGCCTGGAGGTCGATGTCGAGGCGCGGCGGGGCGGCGCGGAGGATCTGCTCGAGCAGCTCCTGGATGTCGCGGTAGTCCTTCGTCATCAGTCGCAGCACCCCCGCGAACCGCAGGCCGCCGGTCTGCGGTTCGTACGTCACGCTGAATTCCTTGTCCCGGATCTCCACCTGCGGCCCTCCCCGATAGAGGTTGCGTTGTCCTCGGCTCACTTGCGGCCGAGCATCTCGATGGCGTCGCGTCCGGCCGCCTGGTAGCGCGCGACCAGTCGGTCGAGCTCCGCGCGATCGATCCCGAGCCGCGCCGCGACCCGGCGCAGCCCGAGGTCGGCGAGCACGGCCCGCGCGAGGGCCTCCTCGAGGGCGTCCCGATCGGCGCCCGCGAGCGATCGCGCCGCCGCGCCCGCGGGCCCGAAGAACGCCGTCGCCGCGTCCGCGGGCGGTGTCGCCTCGACCGTCGAAGCCGCGTCGGACGGCAGCCGCGCGGCCGGATCGCCGAGCAGCACGTAGGCCGCGAGGTCGTTGCGCAGCATCCACAGGTGGCCGGTGCGGGCGGCGTCGAGCTGGAACGGCAGGCCCATCGCCCGCGCCTGCGCCTCCTGGTCGTAGAGGCTGGTCAGCTCGATGTTGGTCTGATCGAAGAAGCGGGTCAGCTCGCGCAGGGCGACGCCGACGCGGTCGCGCTTCAGCAGCGCGCGCGTCAGCGACAGGAAGCGCGCCGGCCGGTTGGTCGCGCCGTCGTCGAGGTCGCGGAAGCCGTAGGTCCACGCGAGGTCGACGTGGCCGACGAACGCGAGCGGGCCGTCGGCGGCGGCGAGGGCCGCCTGCGGCAGGGCGGCGACGAAGGGCCGCTCGCGCGGGCCCGGCAGGCCGGCGAGCACGCCCTCGACGCTGCCGCGGAATTGACCGGCGGCGGCGAGCGCCGCGAGCCAGTGGTGGTAGGCGCTCGCCGCGGGGGTGCCGGCGCCGTAGCAGGCGAGCATGAACCATACGCCGCCCGGCATGAACGTCCTGTCCCGCAGGTCCTCCGCGGCGATCCGCCCCTCGCGGGCGAAGCTCATCGCGCCCTGGAACCGCCGCTGCTCCTCGGGCGAGCGCCAGCCGGCGCGCGGCGCCCCCTCGCCGTGGCTGAGGGTGAACAGCACGCCGGGCTCGGGGTCGCGGGCCCGGGTGAGCAGCTCGTCGGGCGAGGGGGCGAAGCGGTCGCCGAACTCGACGACCTCGCGCGCCGGGTACTGCCCGGTGGACTGGCGCTTGCGCGCGAGCGCGACGCCCGGCCCGATCAGCGCGGCGTGGCCGACCGAGGTCGCAGAGGTGCCGTCGTGGACGGTGAAGAACAGCGAGCGCCCGCCGGTCGCGTCGGGCCGCGCGCGCCGGTCCCAGCGCAGCGCCTTGTCGACGTAGGCGGCGTAGTCGTCCTCGCGGGCGAACGCGAGGCGGCCGACGTAGCCGTCGCTCGCCTGGACCTGCTGCAGCGCGAGCGGGACCTGATCGAGGTCGCCGAGGACGAGCTGGTAGCGCGGGACCTCGAGGCTGAAGTCGGCGCCGCTGTCGAACTCGCGCTTCTTCCAGCGCATCGCCTCGGCGTGGGTCATCTGCGCCGGCACCCGGTAGATCCGGGCCGGCGCGCCCTGCTGCTGCTCGCGCAGGGCGATCAGCGGGCGCACGATCGCGAGCAGGCGATCGCCGGTCGGGCCCTGCGGAGCGATCACGCCCCAGCGCTGCAGCGCGAGGTCGTTGGGGTCGCCGCCCTCGTCCCACAGGTGGTCGGCCGAGGGGCCGGCCTCGACCGCGCCCTGCGAGCGCGCGGTCGAGTCCGGGAGGCCGTCCCGCAGGACCGGCTCGTGGTCGTCGGCGTGGACCATCAGCAGGTTGAGGTCGTCCGTCGCGCTCATGCCTGCGACAAGACGCGGCCGCGGCCGCGGCGTGAGCCGCCGCGTTCACGGCGACCGCGGGTCGGCCGTCAGCACCGGGCATGCCGCCCGGTGATCTCGAGATCGTCCTCGAATTCGCCCGGGCCGAGCAGACCGACGATCCGTTCGCGTTCCGCTTCGGGTCGCAGGCGTACCTCATGCCGACCCCGCGCGGCGGCGGCGGCTACGGGCGCTCCGAGCTGGTGTGGGACAGCGCCCTGCTCGCGCGCCTGCAGGCGATCCGGCGGCCGGGCCGCGACCCGGCGCTCGTGCAGGAGGTCGGCGAGCTGCTGCGCCGCTTCCTCGCGCCGATCGGCTGGGAGACGATCGAGCGGACGATCGCCGACGCGGTGCGCGAGCGCCGGCCGGTGCGCCTGTCGGTCCGCTCGCAGGCGGCCGAGCTGTACACGCTGCCGTGGGAGCTGCTGACCCTGCGGACCAGCGGGCAGAGCCTCGGCGGCCTGCCGGGCGTGCTGATCCGCTACGAGTGGCCGCAGACGGAGTCGGTCCGTCCGGACATGTCCACGGGGACAGGTCGCACGCTGGTCGCGTGGTCGGCCGCCGGCGGCCCCGTGCCGGCCGCCGAGCACGTCGCGGCGCTGCAGCGCGCGGCCGCGGCCGGCGGCGTCGAGTTCGACCCGGGGCGCGACGTCGTCGCCCACGCGTCGACCGGGCGGCTCGCGGCGGCGCTGGCCGAGGCGCAGCGCGCCGGACGGCCGGTCGCGCTGCTCCACGTCCTGTGCCACGGCGCGGCCCGGGGCCAGGTGTTCGGCCTGCACTTCCACGGCGAGGCCGCCGACGACGAGCCGGTGATCGTCGATCCCGCGCGGTTGCAGCAGATCCTCGCGCCGTACGCCGGCAGCCTGCGGCTGGTGCTCCTCGCCGCGTGCGACAGCGGGAACGGCGGAGAGCCGGGCAACCGGATCGGCAGCGTCGCGCAGATGCTCCACCGCGGCGGCCTCGCGGCGGTGGTCGCCTCGCGCTTCCCGCTGACGGTCCCCGGATCGACCGCGCTCGTCGACGCGCTCGCGCGCGCGCTGCTCTCCGAGCGGTCCTCGCTCGAGCAGGCCTTCATCGCCGCGCGGGTCGCCCTCGCCGCGGACGCGGCGAGCCTCGACTGGGCGAGCCTGCAGCTGTACGCGCGGGCGGCCGACGGCGGCGAGACGCGCGTGTTCCCACCCGCGCCCGCAGCCGCCGCGCCGGTCGCCGGCCGGCCGCGTCGACGGCCGCTCGCCCTCGCGGCGGTCGCCGCGGTCGTCGTCGCGATCGCGGTCGCGCTGCGGTTCGTCGGGCCCTGGGAGGCGCCCGCGCGCGCCGTGACGGACGCGGCCGAACGAGCGGCGCCCGCGGAGACGACCGGGGCGGGCACGTCCGGGCCGGCGCCCCCGAAGTCGACGAGCGAGCCCGCGACGGGCGAGACCACGAAGGCCGAGGAGGCGCGGGTACGCCGGGCGATCGAGGCGCCGCTGCCCGAGGCGGAGGACGCGACGTCCGCGGGGCCGGAGGCGCCGCCCGGACCCGAGCGCAAGAAGCGACCCGCGCCCGTGTTCACGGACTGTCCGTCGAGCCTGAAGAGCTATGTCGCCGCGGTGCTCGGGCGCGGCGATCGCCTGAGCCCGCTGATCGTGACCGCGGGCGCCGACGGGTCGCTGTCCCTCGCCGCGAGCACGCCGGGCGACGTGGCCGCGGCGGCGCGCCCCCGCCTCGCCGCCGCCCGGCCCGACCGCGTCCGCGAGCGCGGCGGAGCGAGCCTCCCGTGCCGCTTCAAGTTCGACTGGGGCCCGTGATCCGCCCGATCGAGCGCCAGCGCGGTCGTCGTTCACGCCGAAGGGCCGCCGGACGTCGGAGTTGCCGTGACCCTCGACGAGGCCTCCCCCGAGGAGCAGGCCGGCGGCACGCCGGCGTCGCCCCACGAGGGCGAGGCGGCCGCGAGCTCGCCGGCGGCCGCGACCGCGAAGGCGGACGAGATGGCGAGAGGCGCGGCGGCGCGGGCCGAACACGCGCGCGCGGCCGCAGAGGCGCGAGTCGCCGCGATCCAGGAGCACGCCGCCGCGATGGCCTCGGAGCGCCAGGCCGCCGCGGAGCGCCGGGCCGTGGAGATGGTCGAGGCGCAGGTGCGCAAGCTCGTCGCGCGCAATCAGGAGCTGATGGCGCGGCTCTCGAAGGGCCCCGGTCGCGGCAGGTGAGCGGCACGCGGTGGAATCTCTCCGACGGATCGACGAGCGTCGCCTGCGGCGTGAGGGGCGAGGGGCGCGGAATCGTCGCGGCGAGGCGCGGCGCTGCGCGCTCGACGTGGCGCAGGGTCACATCCAGAGGTTCGCCACGGGCGAGGGCCCTGGGCTACAGTCGTGGGGTCCCGCAATGAACAGTGCGTTCGTGAATGTCGAAGCAGAAGAGTACTCGGTGCGTCTGGACGAGGGCGCGGCCCGGGTCTCGTTCCACGGGGCGATGCGGCTGCGCGGGCCGCGGGAGTACGACGACATCAAGCGCCTGATGCGGCACGCGCTGTCGCTCGGGCCGACGCGGCTCGAGCTCGACTTCTCGGACCTCAAGTTCCTCAACAGCTCGGGGATCGGGACGATCGGTCAGTTCATCGTCGACGCGCGCCGCCTCGGCACGACCCGGGTCGTGATCCGCGGCTCGAAGCTCCACCCGTGGCAGCTCCGATCGCTGGCGACGCTGCAGAAGGTCTGGTCCGACGTCGAGCTGACGATCGACGACGGCGAGGCCAGGCCGACGGCGCCCGCGCCCGCGCCGGCCCTGGCGCCGCAGGCGGCCGAGGCGGCGCCGCAGCCGGAGCGGTCCGGCGAGGCCCAGGGCGGGCAAGGGTCGATCTTCGGGCACCTGGCGATGCGGCAGACGGCCTTCGAGGAGCACCCGTTCTTCCGCCGCCTGCGCGAGCACCCGGCGCCGGATTGGGTGCCGAGCTTTCTCCCGTACATCGGGTTTTGGGTCAAGGCGTTCCAGGACATGCTCGTGATCATCGAGGGGCGGGTGAAGGACCCCGAGATGCTGGCGATCGCGACGCACATCCGTCAGGGCGACGTCGGGCACGACAACTGGTTCGTGCGCGACATGGTCGCGGTCGGCAACCCGCTGCCGACCTACACCGAGGTGTTCGGGCCGGAGCACCGGACGACGCGGATGGCGGTGTACGCGATCGTCGCGGAGGTGTTCCGCGCCGCCGACGACCGCCTGCTGATCGTGCTGCTGCTGGCGCTCGAGGCGGCGAGCTACGTGTTCTTCACCAAGATGGCCGAGTACTTCGAGCACGTCGGCTTCCAGCCCGAGCTGCACTACTTCGGCCGCCGGCACCTCGACGCGGAGCTCGAGCACGGGATCGTCGAGGCGGAGATGGACAACCAGGTCGAGCGATCGCTCGCCGGCAGCGCCGAGCTGCAGGCCGAGGCGCGGCTGGTGATCGACCGGATCTTCGACGCGTTCGTCAGCATGTTCGGCGGCTTCGTCCCGCGCGCGCACGCGGCCGCGTGACCGCGGCGCCGGCGGCGGGCGCCCCCCGCCGGCGCGTCAGTGGCCGCCGTCGCTGCGGCGCAGGATCATCATCGTGATGTCGTCGAGCTGGGCGCCCATGAAGGCCATCACGTCGGCGAGGACCGCCGACTTCATCGCGTCCGGCGGGAGGTGGGCGTGGCGCTGGATGCTGTCGATGAAGTTGTCGATCTCCCACATCGATCCGTCGTGCGACTCGGCCTCGACGATGCCGTCGGTGTAGAGGATCACGGTGTCGCCGGGGTCGAGGTGGAAGCGGCGGTCGACCGCGGTCCCGGAGATGTCGGGCAAGAGCCCGAAGTAGACGCCGTCGAGCGAGATCGTCTCGCACTCGCCGGTCGCGGCGCGGTGGATGATGATGTCCTCGTGCGCGCCGGCGGCGATGTAGTCGCCGTCGCCCAGGCTCTTGAGCAGGCCGAGCGTCAGGTGGTGGCTCTCGCCGAGGCGCAGGATGTCGTCGTAGAGGATCGTGTTCAGCTTGGACAGGATCTCGTCCATCGACAGGTCGGGCGCGGTCTCGATGATCGTGCGGACGATGCAGTGGGTCATCAGCATGATCAGCCCCGACGTGACGCCGTGGCCGGAGACGTCGCCGATGCCGTACCAGCGGACGCCGTTCGAGTCGACGATGATGTCGTAGTAGTCGCCGCCGACCTCCTCGGCCGGGATCATCGCGGCGGCGAGGCCGGAGTGGCGCGGATCGTCGATCGCCGGCAGGAGGGCGGTCTGGATCCGGCGCGCGACCTCCATCTCCTTGCCCATCCGCAGGCGCTCCTCCTCCTTGCTGTGGTCGGTCAGCACGCACACGTAGCCGATCGCGGCGCCGAACTCGTTGGTCGCCAGCGAGGCGGTCAGGAGCACGCGGCGGCGCCGGCCGGCGGCGTCGACGATGTTCCACACGCCGCTGCTGGTGCCGTCGCGCTCGAGCACCTCGACGACCTGCGCCCAGGCGGGCTGCTGCCGATCGTCGTGCAGGAGCTGCGAGAGCGGGACGTCGCCGCCGTGGCCGGTGACGCGCGCGTAGCCGCTGTTGACGAACAGCACCCGGCCCGCGCGCGAGACGCCGAGGATCCCGACCTCGTGCGTCGAGCGGAGCACGTTCTCGAGGTTGGTCGAGGCGGTGACCTGCTCGACGAGGCCGCGGATCATCTCGTCGGTCTGGATCTGCCAGCGGCGCTCGTGGAGCTGGATGTTGTGCCACAGGGCCGCGAGCGCCGGATCGTCGATCTCCGGCGCGGTCGGGCTGTAGATGATCCCGGGGTAGGTCGTCGCGACCAGCAGGCTCTGCACCGCCGGATCGTCGGCCCGCGCCTTGGGGGCGGTCGGGACCGGCTCGCCGTCGACGGCGTCGTGGTCGACGCGGATGTGCCACAGGTTGTCGAAATTGAAGTGGCCGCTGACGCCGATCGGGATGTCGAAGCCGCGGCGCACGCCGCAGTAGACCTGCTGGCGGATCGTGAACAGCAGCAGCGCCTCCTCGCGCGCGTAGCGGTCGAGCCGCTGCAGCGCGACGTTCATCGCGTCGGGGTCGATCTGGACGGCGGCCTCGAGGAAGCGGCGGTCGTACTCGGGCGAGGCCATCAGCGAGAACGGCCCCTGGCTGAACAGGAAGATGAAGTGGTGGAACAGCCCGTGCAGGGTGAAGTTGTCGATGTTGACGAACGCGAAGTCGCCGTCGAACGAGCCCTCTCCGCGGATCCGGGCGTTGACGACCCGGTTCAGCCACTCCGGGCGCGGGACGATGTTGGCCTCGAGCCGGACGCCGATCTTGGCGAGGAAGCCGCGCAGGAGCTGGAACACCGAGCTGCTCGACTCGCTGACCAGGCCGCGCAGCACGAAGCCGCCCGCGTAGCCGGCCTCGCGCAGCAGGGCCCGCGCGTAATCGGGGTCGTACGGGTAGGGCGTCAGGGCGGGGTCGTGGCCGACCTGCCCGGGGGTCAGCAGCGAGGTCTGCGGGGCCGCCCAGCCGTGGCTGGCGACGTTGCACAGCAGGTGGCGGTGGACCGCGTAGTTGAGCGCGAGCCGGACGCGCCGGTCGGCCAGCGGACCCGTGTGCCGCAGCAGGAACCAGTGCGAGAAGGCGGCCTCGCGGCGGCGCATCTCGAGGCCCTCGTCCTCATGGACGCGCAGGGCGTCGTGCGGATCGAGGTTGAGCGCGATGTCGAGCTGCCGGGCCCGCAGGGCGTCGACCCAGTCCTTCTGGTCCATGATCGGGAAGCGCAGCTCGTCGACCGTGACGGCGTCGGCCCAGTGATCGGGGTTGCGCGAGAGGACGATCTCGCGCCCGCGATCCCAGCGCTCGAAGACGTAGCCGCCGGTGCCGATCGGGTGATCGAGGAAGGCGCGCGGCCCGTGGCGCTCGAGGATCGAGCGCGGGTAGATCGCGCTTGCGATGTGCAGCCGGTTGAGCAGCATGCCGTCGGGGAAGCTGGTCCGCAGCCGGACGCGGTAGTCGTCGACGCGCGTACACTCGGCGATCACGGACAGGATCCCCTGGCCCTGGGCCGAGCGGTTGGCGGGATCCCGCTGCGCGCGCATGGTGGCGACGACGTCGTCGGCGGTGAACCGATCGCCGTTGTGGAAGCGGACGCCCTCGCGCAGGTCGAACTCCATCGTCAGCGGGTCGATCCGCCGCCAGGCGACCGCGAGCGCGGGGCGGAGCGCGCCCTCGCAGTCGATGTAGACCAGCGAGTCGTTGATCGCCGGATAGATGATCCCGGACTCGGGATCGAAGGCGTGGAACGCGTCGCAGGCCGACGGGTCGGACGAGAAGACGCCGATCCGGACGACGGTGCGGGGCCGGGACGCGGTGGAGGTGCCGGAGTTGGGATCGCTAGCCATCACAGCGTCGGCCCGCGGCGGGGCCGGTCGTCTGGCTGGTATATCACCCCTCGCCGCGGGCCGCCGTCGGCCGCACGCGGGCCTTTTCGCGCGGGCCCGCGACGCACGCGGATCCGAGCGCGCGCGAGGTCGAGGCGACCTCGCAGCCGCGGGACCGGAACGAGGTGCAGGTGACCGCGTCGCTCGCGGTGGGGTCGCGGCCCTCGAAGGCGGACTCGAGCGTGGCCCGCCTGCGATCGCCGGAGACGGTGAGTCGGGCGCGCGAAAAAAATCGTCGGACGTCGCAATGCGTTTCGCCGGCGCCGTTACTTCGCCGGCGAGACCCATGCATCACGAACACCAGAACTCGCGTCGGCGACGCGTGAACCGCCTCGCCGTTGTCTTCATCGCGCTCGTCTGCGCCGCGACCCCCGGGGCCGCGGAGGCCGGGCCCGGCTCGGACGCGTCGATCGTGGCGCTGCTGCAGGCGCCACCGACGACCGAGGGCACGCGCCTCAGGACCCCCGACGGTGCGATCTATATCATGCACGGCGGGAAGCGCCGGCTGATCCCCACCTGGCCGACGTACCTGGCGATGGGGCTCGAGACACAGCCCCGCGTCGAGACCACGGCGTCCGCGATCGCGCCGATCCCGGAGGGCCCGCCGATCCCGAACGACGCCGTGTATACGCCGGTCAAGGGCTCGGGGCCGGAGGTCTACCTGCTGCAGTCCGGGACGAAGCGGCTGATCCCGAACTGGAGCACGTTCCTCGCGCTCGGCCTGACGGCGGGCGACGTCGTGCTCCTGCCGGACGCGGCGCTGGCGGCGATCGCCAACGGGGCGCCGGTCCAGGATCTCGGGGCGCTGCTACCGGTGGTGCGGCGGTTCGCGCCGGTGCTGCGCTTCGACCAGGACGGCAAGGGCTATCCGATGTCGGCGCAGACCTATTACAAGGCGCTCGTGGCCAAGAACCCGCAGATCTTCGGGTCGGGCGAGCGGTCGCCGGGGATCGAGCAGGCGACGCTCGACAAGGCGGCGCCGACGTACTACCAGGTGCTCGCCGACCGGCGGCAGGTGCGGATCCGCTATTGGTGGTACTACGGGATGCAGCACGCGTGCAACTTGACGCCGCTCGACAAGTCGGGGCGGCACCACGGCGACTGGGAGGCGATCACGGTGATCCTCCGCGAGGACCGCGGCGCGGTCGCGGCCGTCAACTTCGAGCAGCACGGCGGGTCGTACACGCGGATCGCGGGGCCGCGCGACGCCACGTGCAACGGGCTGTCGACGGTGTTCGGGGGCAAGGTCGATCGCTGCGGGGGACCGCGGCCGATCGAACTGGTCGGCGAGCGCCCGGTGGTGTACGTCGGCCGGCAGTCGCACGGGTCGTTCCACGCGCCCAACGACACGCTCGGCGATCAGGCGAGCATGTGCAGCTATTTCCACGACTACCGGCGCCCGACCCCGGCGACGCAGTGGGACACGTCGACGGGCCCGCTGGTGCCGCTCGACGTCGACGCCGAGCCGTGGATGGCGGTCGACCGCAAGGGCGCGATCCTCTGGGGCCCGCCGGACGACCCGACGAACAGTCGCGGCGAGGGCGGGGTCACGAGCCGACCGACGACCAAGCCGCCCGACTACAACATGCGCGCGTGCAAGGGCAGCGAGTTCAAGCTGATCGCGGACAGCGGCTGCCTGATGTCCGAGTGCCTGGCAGGCGACGATTCGATCCCCGGGCAGTGCCTCAAGGAGTGCGAGCCGGGCTACGTGAACTTCGGCGGGACGTGCAACCAGAAGAGCTGGCCGTTCAAGATCTACCCGCGGAGGGGCTACGCCTACGATTACGTGATCCCGTCGCGCGACATCGGGCTGTCGCGTCGCCGCGCGTCGGCCCCGGAGTATCAGGTGCCCGAGCGGAGCGGGTGGGACTGCAGCCTGTGCGTCGGCGGCCACGCCGACTGCACGGCGGCGTGCGCGGCGCACAAGCCCGGCTGGAAGGGGGTGTGCGTGATCCCCGACAGCACCGACCAGGCCGCCTGCTGCGGGTGCACGCCGTAGGCCAGGCGAGCGGTGCGCCACGGGCTCGTCGAGCTGGCTGGTCGTCAGCCTGACGAGGCGGTCCCCCCCGCACCTTCGCGGCGGGGGACCGGCCCTCGGCGGCATCGAGCGGCTACCCGGCGACGAGCTCGTAGATCGAGACCGTGCCGCTGACCTCGTTGGCGACGATCACGAGCGGCCTGCCGGTCGGGCTGTCGGCCGCGCGCACGAACGTGAGGCCCTCGGGGCCGAGATCGTCGGCGTCGCCGTCGAGCGGGTCGCCGCTGAAGTCGCGCGGGTTGACGTAGGCGAGGATCGCGGGGTCGCTCGGCTCCGCGAGGTCGATCATCAGCACGCCGCCGATCCGCTCGAGGCCGACGAACCCGAGCGTGCGCCCGTAGGCGACGCCGAGCGCCAGGCCCTCCGGCTCGGGGCCCTTGTCGTCGGAGCGGGTGTCGAAGTCGTTGACGGAGTTGTTGGCGTTGAAATGGGCGGAGAACTTCGGATCGGCGGCGATCCTCTGCTCGATCCGATCGCCGCTGTCGTGTACCAGCGCCCCGTCGGCCGCGCTCCACACCGAGAACGAGCGCCCGCCGAAGGTGTACAGCGCGTCGTAGTCGCCGTCGAGGTCGGTGTCTCCGAGGGAACTGGTCACCTTGAGGCGCCCGAGCGCGGCGTCCGTCTTCAGCGCGGCCGCGTTTGGGAAGGCCTGCGGATCGAGGTCGAGGCTCTTGATCCGCGCCTCCTCCGAGTACGCGTCCCAGTCGCGCGAGTCGCCCTCGTTCGCGGTCAGCAGGTAGTCGCTCCCTCCGATCGAGAACCACCCCATCGCGTCGGGCTGGTACATCCCGAGCACCGGCGCGTCGACGAGCGCGGCCGCGCCGTCCTTGTCCGAGGGGTCGAGCTTCGAGCCGGCGCTCCAGTCCTTGAAGCCGAGCGCGCGCACGTCGGTGACGGCGCCGGCGACGAGGTCGACGACGGCGATCGCGTTGTTCTCCTGCAGGGTGACGTACGCGGTCTTCGAGTCGCCCGCGATCGCCACGTACTCGGGCTCGAGGTTGAGCGCGGGCTCGCTCGAGTTCGGGCCGAACACGCGGACGTCGGGGTCGAGGTTGACGAGGGTGAAGGCGGAGAAGTCGGCGGTCTTCACGTCGGCCGGCATCAGGTTCTGCACCCCCCCGGAGACGTCGATGATCGAGATCGTGCCTGACGGATCGACGACGTAGTCGCTGTCGGGCTCGCCCTCGTCGGCGGTGACGACGTAGTGACCATCGGGCGAGAAGGTGACCATGTCCGGCAGGGCGCCCACGCCGACCGCAGCCAGCTTCTCGCCGCTGGCGGCGTCGAAGAACCACACCTCGCCCGGATCGGTCTTGACGGCGGCCTCGACCGCGACCGCGACGATCCCGTCGTGGACGGCGACGGAGTTGGGCGGGCCGAACGCGGAGGTGTCGAGCGTCGTCAGCAGCACCGGCGCGGTCGCGTCGGCGAGGTCGAGGACGTCGACGCCCGATTTCTGCCCGTTGACGACGAAGAGGCGCATGCTCGCCGCGTCGAAAGCCGGGACCTCGGCGGCGCTGAGGTCGTCGTCGAGGTAGGTCGCGATCGCGGCGGCCGGATCGGGCTGTGCATAGCGACCGATCCGCACCAGGACCACGGTCTCGGCCACACCCGTGTCGGTGTCCGTCTCGCCCGTCGTCGTCTCACCCGTCGTCGTCTCACCCGTCGTCGTCTCGCTCGTCGTCTCGCCGCCCGTCGTCGTCGTCTCGCCGCCCGTCGTCGTCTCGCCCGTCGTCGTCTCGCCGCCCGTCGTCGTCGTCTCGCCGCCGGTGCTTGCCACGCCGCCCGTGGTGCCGCCGTCGCTGGTGGTGCCGCCGTCGCTGGTGGTGCCGCCGTCGCTGGTGGTGCCCCCGGTCGTCGGATCCGCCGTCGTGGGCTCCGGCGCGCCGGTGCTCGTGCCGCTCGTGCTGTCCCCGGTCTCGCTGGTGCTACCGGTCGCGTCGGAGGGGCCGATCGGGGAACAGGCCGCGAGGCCGAGGCCGAGGAGAAGGTCATGGATATCGGTTCGCTTGCGTTGCATGTGCGGTTCGCCCCTCTTCGGGCGCGTTCATCACACGCGGCGCGCGCAACGCCAGTGACGCGACAGTGTGACGATTGGCGGCAAGACGGTCGCATTCTCGCGACAACCATTCGTCGCGGGATGGATTGTCCCCTGGCCGCCGCCCGAGGGCTCACGCAGCGGCACGCGGTGGGTGGCCTTCCGACTCGCGAGACATCGACGCCATCCCACTCGCCGCAGAGGCCGGACCCCAGGCGCGACGGGTTCGACGATCGCGGAGACCGCCCGGTCCCTCGCCGGGTGCCCGCGAAGGCGCGCGCTGCAACGCGCGTCGGCGAGCGACCTCGCGCGCCGACGTGGAGCTCGCCGACGAAGTGCGATCGACCGTGACGGCTTGGCCGCCGCAGGACACCACCATCACCGAGGAGCTCCGTGTGAACCGATTCGACGCACTCGTCCCGGCCCGACTTCGCCGGCTCGGACGCCGATTGGCGCGCTCGCCCGACGTCGGCGGCGTCTACTGGGGCGCCCGCAGCCGCCGCGGCCAATGGACCGACGAGCCGTGCCTGTCCGTCGAGGTCCACCGCAAGCTCCCGCGGCGCCGGCTGACGCTGGACCGCCTGTTGCCGACCGAGATCGACGGTCTCCGCGTCGACGTCGTCGAGGTCGGCGCGGTGCTCGGCGCGTCGTTGAGCCACGCCGCTCTCGTCTCCGCGCCCGGGGGGATCGCCTCGACGATCACGTGCGTGCGCACCGACGGCGCCGGCGCCCGACTGGCCCTGCTGTCGGGACACGGGACGCTGCCGCTCGTCGACCACGCGGTCGTGCGCTCCTACGACCGCGCCGGCGGGCTCGGCGCGCCGGTCACCGCGAGCGGCCCCACGGGGCTGCACCGCGGTCACCTCCGGCTGGGCAGGCTGTCGCCGACCCTCGACTTCGCGCTCGCCGAATTCCCCGAGGCCTCCGTCGAGCCCCGGCACGCCCTCGGCGGTCGCGTCGCTCGACGCGCGCCTCTGGTCGCTCGCGAGAAGGTCCACCATCACTCCAGCCTCGACCACCAGCGACGTACCGGGATCATCGATCTCGGCCTCACCGATCACCGGATCACGTTCGGCGGGGTCGTCGTCCGGTTCGCGCGCCTGATCCGGGTCCACGCGGTGCCCGGCGGCGCCCCCTTCGGTCGCCTCGGCGACTCCGGCTCGCTCGTCGTCGACGACGCCCGCGAGGCGATCGGCGTCGTCGTCGGCGTCGACCCGAACCTGAGCTTCACCTACGTGCTCCCGCTTTACGGGCTCTACCACCAACACTTCGACGTCTTCTCCACCTTCTTCGCCTGAGGTCGATCATGCACGCGCTCATCGTCACATTCCTCGCGCTCGGTCCTCCGCCTTCGACTCCGCCCCCTCCTGACGAGATCAACGCCGACGGGGTCGACTCGGAGATCGGTGCGGTGTGTCTCCCCGCCAAATATTCGACGTGGAGCGGCCAGACGTTGACGGCCACCGGCGCCACGTGCAAGGCGTCGGTGCGCGCCGCCGAGAGGTGCCCCGACAAGTTCGAGCTCGCGTGGAGCGGCTGCGAGCCCGCCGGCTGCAGCGTGACCGTCACGGGACCGCAGGCGGAGCGCGTGACGGTCAAGCGGACCCCCGTCAAGCCGTGCGCCGCGCCGGCGCAATGGAAGGACGCGAAGCTCGTCCTCGGGGCCACGCCCTTCACCGGCACGGTCCATTACGGCGACCTCGAGGGCCGGTGGTCCGTCCGCGAGATCAAGGGCGGTGCGGTCGCGGACGGCGATCGGACGGCCATCGCGAACAGCGCGAAGCGGGTGTTCGCCAGCGTGAGCGTCGACGTGTGCGTGTCGTCCGGGCCGCTCGACCCGCCCGCGAACGGCGCGACCGACGGCGCGTCGAACCTCGCCGAACAGCCCGATCTCGGCGCAGCGGCCGACCTCGACGCCGTGCTCGACGACCTCGGGACATGGTGTCGCCTCGAGTCGAAGGCGCCGCGGTTCCCGAAGCTGGACACCTGGCGTCGCCACCGCGAGACGGTCTGCCTGTGGACCGACGGCCGTGGCAAGTTCGTCGAGGTCTACCGCGCGCCGCACCTCCTGCCCGGAAAGCAGCTCAACGTCGTCCTGATCGGCCCGAAGGAGCTCGCGCTGCGGGCGCGGCAGGAAGGCACGATCGGTTACGCGGCCGAGCTCGACGAGCAGGTGTCCACCGGCGCCGCGCTCGTCACCCCGAGCCCGCCCACCGACGTGAAGTCGGGCCAGTCGCAGCGGTGGGTGTTCGAGGGTCGCGGCGCCGGGCTCGCGCCCGTGATCTTCGAAAGAGAGCCCGGCAAGGAGGTGTACCGCGTCGAGATCGACTACCCGAGGACCTACCTGGGCAGCGTCCGGGTCGGCTTCGGGTTGGTCTGGGGGAACGCCGTCGGGCCGCGCTACGAGGCGGTGCAGCAGCCCGGTTCGCCCACCTACGAGATCGTCCAGAAGGAGGGCAGCAAGGTCGCTTCCGAGCTCGTCCTCTCGTATTCGGTGTACCCCGAGGCGATGCTCGGCGGCCGCAACTACCGCGAGCGGCTGTTCTCGCGCAACAATTGGGGCTTCGGCCCGGTCGTCGGCATCGGCACCGTGTCGGCCGCCAACGGCAAGGTCGATCTGTTCCGCTCGCTCTACCTCGGCCTCGAATTCGAGCCGGTCCGTTTCTTCTCGATCGCCGTCGGGCCGGTGCTCCGGCGCGTCGACGGGCTCGCCGACGGCTTCCACGTCGGCAGCGCGCTCGCCGACGCGCGGGTCCCGACCAAGGAGCGACTTTCGCTCGGGTGGTTCTTCATGATCAACGTCTCGCCGCGCTTCATGAAGACCGCGGCCCCGGGGAAGTGACTGCCATGATTCGCAACACCATGCTCCTCACCGCCTTCGCGGCCCTCGTGGGCGGCTGCGACCCCGGCGAAGACGCGCTCGCGCTCGCCTGCCAGGAGCTCCGCGGCGCGGACGCCCCGACGACGCCCGCCGCGGCCGGCATCACGCTCACCCCCACCAGCGGGCTGAAGGCCGACCCGACCGCGACCGAGCTCGTGATCGGCGGGGTGGCCGAACACGAGCACGACTTCGCGATCCGGAGGATCCAGGTCGGGGGCGTCGACGCGACCAGCCAGGCCTTCAACTTCAGCCGGTGGACCGCGGCGCTCAAGCTCGACGCGCTGCGGACCCTGCCGCGCGACGCCGAGGGCCGCGTCACGCTCGCCGTCAGCGTCACCGACGCCTGCGGCACCTACGTCGCCGACCCGCTGTCGATCGACATGGACGTCCCGCGCTTCACGCTCGCCACCCGCTACCCGCACGGCGCCGACTACATCCCCGACGACGGCGTGACCGAGGCGATCCTGACGATCTCCGCCGACAAGAGCGCCGCCGGCTCGGAGCTCCGCGTCAGCGCGGAGCCGCCGGACGGGCTGACCTTCATCGGCCTCACCGGCGACCGGGCCACCCTCGTCGCGGTCGGCGACGGCGCCCAGGCGCAGGTCCGCGTCGCCTCGAAGCTCGCAGGGGACGTCACGCTCCAGGTCCGCTCGACGAGCGCGCTCGAGTCGGCGACGCTCAAGGTCGCCGCTCCGCCCCGCTTCGTCCCGGGCGACCTCGTGCTCCCTCCGAGCGCCGTCCGCAACGTCACCGTCCTGTCCGAGGGCCGGCTGCGCGAGTGCCAGGCCGCCGGCTTGCCCGGGCTCGCCGTCACGCTCGCCGGCGCCGACATCACCAAGGCGCCGGCCTCGGACCCGGGCGACGGGAGGGCGTGGGTGCTGACCGTCGCCGCCGACGCGATGATCGGCGAGGGTACTGCGACCGTGACCTGCCGCGACACGTTCCTGCGGGAGAGCACCCTCGCGGTCACCCTCGACCCATGAGCGTCCCCTCGCGGCCGTACGCGCGCGCGAGGGAGACCGCGCACGCGCGTACGGGTGAGCGCCCGCGACGATGCTGCGCGCGGGCCCCCGCCCGGCGTCTCGGCGCGCGGCGCGGTCAGGCGGGCGCGAGGAAGGCGTCCTCGCGGACGAGCTTGTCGAGCTTGCGGTACTCGGCGCGCGCGGCGTCGAAGACGTGGCGCAGGGTGATCGCGGCGCCCTCGTAGGCGGCGGCGTAGGCGGCGGCGAGGGCGATGTTGCGGATGTGGCCGCCGCTGAGGTCGAAGCGCTCGGCGAGCAGGACCGGATCGACGGACGGGTCGACGGGGGCGGCCGCCGGCCAGACCTTTCGCCAGATCCGGGCCCGGCCGGCGACGTCGGGCGCGGGGAACTCGACGATCACCTGCAGGCGGCGGGTGAACGCGGCGTCGATGTTCTTGCGCAGGTTGGTCGCCAGGATCACGAGGCCGGGGAAGCCCTCGATCCGCTGGAGCAGGAAGCCGGTCTCGATGTTGGCGTAGCGATCGTGGCTGTCCTTGATCGCGCCGCGCTTGCCGAAGATCGCGTCGGCCTCGTCGAAGAACAGCGCGACGTCGGCGGCCTCGGCCTCGGCGAACAGGGTCTCGAGGTGCTTCTCGGTCTCGCCGATGTACTTGCTGACGACCTGCGAGAGGTCGATGCGGTAGAGGTCGCGGGCGCAGGCGCGGGCGACCACCGCGGCGGCCATCGTCTTGCCGGTGCCGGGGGCGCCGGCGAACAGCGCCGCGACCCCGCGCGCGCCGGCGAGGCCGAAGCCCCAGCGGTCGAGCACGGTGGTGCGGTGCTCGACGCGGCGGACGAGGTCGCGCAGTTGCGCGGCGTGCTCGGGCGGCAGGACGAGGTCGTCCCAGTCGTGCGGGGTGGCGACCGGGGCCGCGAGGGCGCCGAGCTTCGGGGTGGCGTGGCGGCGGCAGGCGAGCAGGATGTCCCCGAGGTCAGGCGCGGCGGCGCCGCGGCCGTCGGCGAGGCCGCGGGCGGTCACGGCGGCGGCGCGGAGCTGGCGGGGGGTGAAGCGGAAGTGGTCGGCGGCGGCGCGCAGCGACGCGTCGGAGCTGGCCGGGAGGACATCTCGCCACAGTCGCTCGCGGACCGCGAGATCGGGGCCGGGGACGTGGAGCTCGCCGATCGCGGCGATCGCCGGCGGGACGCGATCGGGGTGCCACGGGCGCGGGGTGACGAAGAACAGCAGGTCGGCGTGCGCGAGCGCGGGGAGGAACGGGCGCGGGTCGCCGTCGTGGACGTGGGCGAGCGCGGCGCGCTCGAGCCGGACGGCGCGGGCGAGCGCGGCGAGCAGGTCGGCGTGGTCGTCGTCGGACAGGGCGGCCGCGCGGGCGCCGTCGACGACGAGCAGCGGGCGGCCGAGGGCGCCGCACAGCGCGGCGGCGAGGGTGCGGCGGCCGGCGCCGTCGCGGCCGTGGAGGTCGAGCGCGAGCGGGGCGCCGGCGAGGGCGGCGCGGCGCAGGCGGTCGACGGCGGCGGCGAGCGCGGGGTCGAGGCGCAGCGCGGGGAGGAGGTCGGGGTCGGGCTCGCGGCGCTCGACGCAGGGGAATTGGGACAGGTCGATCGAGCCATGTCCCGAGAGCCAGGCGACGAGGCCGGGCGCGAGCCGCAGCTCGTGGCGCAGCGGCGGGGCGCCGGGGGACGGCGGGCGCGGGTGGACGAGCGCGAGGCGGCGCAGCGGGCCGTGGGGGGCCAGCCGCGGGAGCAGGGCGAGGCGGGCGGCGGGGTCGGGGGCGAGCAGCTCGAGCGCGAGCTGGACGCTCGGGTGGCGGCGGCCGACGTCGTCGTGCAGCCAGCCGAAGATCCGCTCGTAGCGGAGGTCGAGCTCGGGGGCGAGCGCGAGCAGCAGGAGCTCGCGCAGCGGCAGCGGGGCGACGAGCGGGTGATGGAGGTCGACGAGGCGCTCGAGGCGGAGCTCGCGGCCGGCGGCGCGGGTGGCCGCGCGGCGCTCGTCGAGCTCGGCGCGGGCGGCCGCGTGGGCGGCGGTCAGCTCGGCGAGGGCGCCGTCCGGCTCGACGCGCTCCCACAGCGGGGTCGCATAGGGGCGGCCGAGCAGCTCGCGCAGCTCGTCGTCGGAGACGTAGAGGCCGCGCTCGCCGCTGGCGTGGCCGGCGGCTCGGCGGGCGCGGACGGCCTCGCGCAGCAGCAGCAGGTCGAGGGCCGCGAGCTCGGCGGCGATCAGCTCGGCGTCGCTGGCGAACGGGGCCGCGGGCATCAGTAGGTGCCGATGGCGATGAAGTGGAAGCGGCGCCAGGCGTGGTCGCCGTCGCCTTCGCCGGTCTTGATGAACACCTCGTTGGTGCGGACGCCGACGATCACGGCGTTGTCGTTGGCGCTGCCCGAGTCGGTGCAGTTGTTGTTGTCGGGGTACTGCTGGGTGGCGACGACGGTCGGCGCGGCGGCGAAGGCGGTCTCGAACAGGATCTTCCACAGCACGCCGACCCTGGACACCGAGAAGCCGGCGCCGGCCTCGATGGCGCCGCTCGCGTTGACGGTGCCGCGGACGATCCGCAGGCGCTCGGCCGTGCCGGTGGTCACCGCCATGCCGTTGGAGGTGACGTTGCCGGCGAACAGGGCGCGGTAGGCGTTGCTCTCGAGGCCGCCGTCGCGGACGTGCAGGCCGTCGGCGCGGGCCTCGATCCGGTGCCAGTAGCGGTAGTTGTGGTGGAAGCGCAGCGCGACGCCGACCTCGGGCACGGCGGCCGGCGCCACGTCGTCCTGGAACAGCTCGAGCAGCATGCGGACGCCGCCGGTCGCCTGGCCCCGCGCGCGGGTGATCCGCAGCAGCGGTTCGTTGTTGGCGATCGTCGCGTTGCCGTCGACGGTGAGGCTGCCGCCGGCGCGGAGGTTGCCGAGGACGTGGGTGGTGGCGCCGCCGAGGTTGAGGGTCTGCCAGTCGGCGCCGAAGTTGATGGTGAGCGCGCCGCCCTCGTCGACGAGCGCGCGGCCGGGGCTGCCGCGACGGGCCGAGTGGCCGAGCGAGAGGTCGTGCGCGCGGACGGTCGCGCCCGTCTGCTCGGCGACGTCGAGGCGGCTCTGGCGGCCGTTGTAGTTGAGGTTGCCGGCGATCGTGGCGGCGCCGCCGACGGTCAGCGAGGCGCCGACGCTGGTGTTGCGCTGGAGGGTGGCGTCGCCGGCGACGGTCAGCGCGCCGGCGACGGCGAGGTTCTTGGCGAGGTTGGCGGCGCCGCTGACGGTCAGCGGGCCGCCGACGGTCGCGGCGCCGCCGACGGTGAGGGCGGCGCCGACGCTGGCGGCGCGCTGGAGGGTGGCGTCGCCGGCGACGCTGAGGCTGCCCTCGACGCCGGTCGCGGGGCCGCCGAGGGTGAGCTGCGGCCAGTCGCCGCCGAAGTTGAGGGCGAGGGCCCGGACGGTGCCGGCGTGGTCGACGAGGGCGCGGCCGGGGCTGCCGCGGCGGGTCGAGTGGCCGAGCAGGAGGTCGGCGGCGCGGACGGTCGCGGAGAGCTGTTCGGCGGTGTCGAGGCGGCTCTGCCGGCCGGTGTAGGCGAGGTCGCCGGCGACCGAGAGCGGGCCGCGGAGGTCGATCTGGTCGAACGTCGCGCCGAGCGCGACGCGGTCGCGGTCGAACGCGGGGTCGACGTCGGCGCGGGCGGCCAGCGTCTCGCCGTCGAAGGTCTTGCCGGCGACCGCGCGGGCGTCGACGAGCTCGGTCCGCTGGCCGGCGCGCCAGGCGTACGAGCGGTTGCCGCGCAGCCACACGGCGATCAGCCTGTCGCGCGCGAGCGTCCGCGCGGCGGCGACGAACCGGCGCGTCTGGACGATCTCGCAGGCGAGCAGGTCAGCGCCGTGGCCGTCGCCGGCGTGCCAGACGAAGCGGGCGATCAGGGCGCCGGCGTTCGGGGCGTCGGCCTGCGCGTCGGCGCGCGAGATCTCGAGCACCGCGGCGCCGGCCGACCAGTCGAGGTCGCGGAACACGACGGGGTAGAACCGGGCCTCGTCGCCGTCGACGCGGAAGCCGGCCTCGCGGATCGACAGCGCGTCGACGCGGGCGAGGCCGCGGACGTCGAGCCGCGCCTCGGGGTCGAGGGCGCCGAGCGCGAGGCGGCCGGTGACCGACAGGTCGCCTGTCTCGACGAGCAGGTTCGGGCGGGCGCGGCCGCCGGAGCGCAGGATCGGGCCGCCGTCGGGCTCGGCGGGCAGGCGCAGGCCGACGCCGTCGCGCAGGGCCGGCGCGGGGTCGAGGGTGATCGCGCCGTTGGCGTCGACGCGCAGGCGGCCGAGCCGGACCGCGCCGGCGCTCTTCGGGGCGGCGCCGGGGGCGTGGAACTCGAGCGCCGGGACCTCGCGCGTGCGGGTCGCGCCGCGGGTGCCCTGCTCCTCGGCGGTGCCGCCCTGCACGCGCGCCTCGACCTCGGCGTAGAACAGCGAGACGTCGGCGGCGCCGTTCGGAAGGTCGCGCGGGACGGGGATGTTGTCGCGGACGCCCGGGACGACGAGCAGGCGGCCGCGGTCGTCGATCGCGGTGCCGGCCGACAGGCGCAGGAGCCACGGGCCGGCCGCGGTCAGCTCGAGGCCGCGGGCGACGCCGGCGACGGTCAGCAGGTCGAGCGCGCGGCGCAGGCGATCGACGTGGTAGCGCTGCTCGTCGACGAAGTCCTGCGCGGTCAAGAACTGGCCGTCGAAGAACCGGCCGCGCGCGTCGGTCCCGACCTCGGGGTAGAGCGTGTAGATGGTGGTGTCGGACAAGGGACTCGTGCTCCTTATGAACCTGTCCGCTGGGACATGCTGCCGAGCAGGGTGTTGACGCCGAGCACCAGGCCCGGGCGGTCGAGGGTCGGGCGGTGGACGATCTGCATCGACGGCAGGGCGAAGCGCAGGCCGTAGAAGGTGTGGGCCGGCTTCTCCTGGTCGATGATCGCGCGGATCGAGCGGTCGTAGCGGGCGAGCGCCTTGGGGTCGCGGCTCGGCAGGCGGACCTCGACCTGGAAGAAGTGGGCGACCGCGGTGAACTCGACGATCGTGACCGCCTCGGGCAGGCCGACGTAGACGGCGATCATCCGCCGCAGGCCCTCCCGGGTGCCGCGCAGGCGGTAGAGCTGGGTCGCCTCGGCGACGACGCGGCGGCGGGTCTCGTCGTCCCACTCGTCGCGCAGCGAGACGGCGACCCACCGCGCGAGCCAGGGGACGAACTCGGCGGGGGCGCGGCGGTCGTCCGGCTCGCCGGGGCCAGGGCGCAGGAAGGTCGGCAGGCGGTCGATCGTGCGGGCGAGGCCGGGCTCGGCGGGACCCTGTGTCCCTTCGGGCAGGTCGGCGCCGTCGAGGATCCGCTCGAACGCGAGCAGGACCCGCGCGAGCTGCGGGTCGCGGCGCAGCCAGGCCGGCAGGTTTGCGAAGTAGCGGCTCATCCGACGGACTCCTTCCAGCCCTCGCTGGTCGGCTCGAACAGGCGCAGCTTCGAGGTCGCGAGCGCGAGCGCGGGCTGCTCGTGCGGGTGCAGGCGCAGGCCGACGGGCGCGCCGTCGTCGTGCGTCAGGGCGCGCGCGGGGTCGGCGGTGCGGGCGGCGACGTCGGCGACGAAGTCGACGCCGGGGACGCCGTCGAGCAGGGCGTAGAGGTCGGACACGAACACCTCGGCGCCGAGCGGCCAGCCGTCGCCGTCCTGGCCGCCGACGTACGGGTCGAACCAGCGGGCGAGGGCGGCGTGGATCCGGGCGCGGACGGTCGCGGGGGCGACGTCGTCCTCGATGTAGACGGACGCGTCGACGGACACGCCGACGGCCGCCGGGGCGACGACGTGCAGGCGGGTGGTCAAGATCCGGCGCGGCTCGAAGAAGCGGAGCAGCGGGGCGAACACGTCGGTGTGGCCGGGCTCGGGCAGGACGACGAGGGTGACGTGGCCGGGGGCCGGGGCCAGCGGATCGGCGCCCTCGAGGTCGCGGTCGGCGAGGCAGCGGACGCGCCGCAGGCCGGCCTTGCCGGCGAGCGCGGCGGCCTCCTGGCTCTCGGGCCAGGTCACGAGCGCGAGCGACTCGTAGTCGGCCTCGGTGACGGCGCGGTAGGGCTCCCAGATCCGGGCGAGCGCGCGGCGGGTCGCGGCGGCGAGGTCGGGGGCGCGGGCGACGTCGGGGCCGGCGAGCAGCTCGAGGAAGGCGCGGGTGATCGCCTCGGTCTCGCGCCGGGTGCGGTAGCGGAGCATCTCCGTCAGCGCGGCGAACAGCTCGAGCAGGGTGACGCCGACGTCGGCGGGGCCATGGTCGGTCCACTCGGGGCACAGCGCGGGCAGGCGCGCGCGGGCCTCGGCGACGAGGTCGTCGTAGCGGAGCGCGGGGATCTCGGAGAGCGTGCCGGACACGTCAGGGCTCCTCGGTGTGGCCGACGAGCACGAGCTCGTGCGCGCCGGAGTGGACGAGCGCGCCCGCGAGCGCGCGGCGCTGCGGCTCCGACAGCGGCTCGCTGGCGTCGGGCAGCGGCGGCTCGGTGACGACGGCGAGCGAGGCGATGTGGTGGACGCCGGGGAGCCGGGCGAGCAGGCGGTAGAGGTGCGAGCGCCGCGGGATCCGGCCGAAGTCCCAGCCGAGGCCCTGCTCGCCGCCGGTCAGCGGGTGGAGGAAGCGGGTGATCGCGGCGCGCAGGTCGGCGAGCAGGCGGTCGGTCGCGGCGCCCGCGGTCGGGGCGACGGCGGCGCGGACGGTGACGCGGATCCACCGCGGGCCGGACACGTGCAGGCGCATCGCCGGCGGGCAGCGGGCCTTCAGGTAGGCCTCGACGTGCTCGAGCAGGCCGAGGCTCGGGGTCGGCCGGTCGACCTGGCCGCGCGGGACGATCACGAGGCGGACCTCGGCGACGCCGGCGGCGACCGCGGCGGTGTCGGCGGGGATCTGGCCGCCGACGATCCAGCCGCCGGGACCGGGCTTGCCGGATGTCTCGGCGGACAGGTCGATGCCGACGTCGATCGGGTTGAACGCGGCGGTCAGCGCGTGGGCCCGCGCGACCTCGGCGGATGCCTCGAAGGCCAGGTCCTCGAGGTCGGAGGCGGTGACGGCCCGGCCGCGGTGGCGCAGGCGCCGGGGGCCGCGCGCGCGCACGCGGGCGTCGTCCTCGCGGGCGCTGCCGCCGGCGGCGTCGACGGGGTTGGTGACGCCGGCGATGTAGGGGATCGCGGTCTTGAGCCGGGCGACGGCGCCGGCGGGCCGGTTGCCGCGCGGGCCGCCGCCGGTGCGGTAGACGGCGGCGCGGACGTTGCCGCGGCCGCGCGGCGGGGCCCGGCCGGCGAGGCCGTCGCCGAAGCGCAGCGCGCCGGTCTCGGGGTCGAGCACGTAGTGGCGATCGGCGGGGCCGGAGCCGTGGAAGTGCGGGACGGGGGTCCAGCGGATCCACACCGCGACCGGCTCGCCGGCGGCGTCGCGCTCGACGGTGACGGCGTCGTCGCCGAGCTCGGCCCGCAGGGCGGCGACGTCGCGCTCGCTGGTCTCGTCGCGCTCGCGGACCTCGATCCGCTCGTCGGCGAGCACCGGCGCGGCGACGAGGGCGAGGCGCTGATCGGGGGCGCCGGTGCCGGAGCCGAGGACCTCGCCGCGGTGGGTGGCGGCGTGGACGGCCCAGACGGTGTTGAGCGCGGCGGCGGCGATCCGCGGCGGGGCGCGGAAGCTGCCGCCGACCCACCGCGCGCGCAGCCACGCGCCGGTGCGGCCGAACACGGCGCAGGCGTCGAGGTCGGGCGGGGCGATGAACTGGACGATGCCGCGCTGGCGCAGCGCGTCGGTGCCGTCGCGGACGCCGAGGCGGGTCCAGCCGCGCGGGCCGAGGTACTCCCACTCGACGCGCGGGGCGTCGCTCGGCGGCGGGAGCTGGTCGGGCGGCTCGGTCTGCGCGGGGTCGGGGGCGAGGACGTCGAGCCAGAGGTGGACGGGGCGCGGCTCGAAGGGGCGATCGAAGCCGAAGTAGAGGGCCGGGCGCGGGCCGAGCTCGGGGGCGCCGTCGGGCCGGGGGGTGAACAGCCGCGCGGGCCGGGCGCCGTCGAGCGGGCCGAGGTCGCGGGCGTGGCCGAGGTCGCGGGCGACGCCGCGGGCGACGGGGACGGCGTCGAGGGCGTGGGTGTAGGCGAGGCGGAGGCCGGCGAGCAGCGGGGCGCGGGTCGGCTCGTAGCCGCCGGCGACGACGCGGACGCGCAGCCAGCGGCCGGACTTGCCGCCGTGGAACTGCTCGGCGGCGGAGAAGGGCAGGCGGAAGCGGACGCGGCCGGGGCGGGTCAGGGCGTAGGTGTCGTCGACGAAGCCGTGCGGGTTGTCGCCGTCGGTGAGCAGCGCAGGGGAGGCGCCGGAGGACCGGCCGAGCTCGATCCACGTACCTGTCTCATCGAGCAGCTCCCAGGCGAGGCGCAGGTCGGCGGTCGCACGCGGGCGCGCGGCCTCGGCGGCGACGCTGGCCGCGAGCGCGACCTCGACGGCGACGCTGGCCCCGGGCGGCTGGGCGAGGACGTCGCCGCCGTCGATCGCCAGGGCGCTGCCGATCGCGGGGGTGAGGTCGAACGGGTAGAGGTCGGTGGTCGCGTCGAGCCGGGTCGCGCCGCGGACGAGCTTGCTCGGGGCGACGCCGGCGGCGGAGAAGGTCGCGGCGAGGGTGGCCCGGACGAGCCGCGGGAGCGGCGGCGGCGGGCCGTCGCCGGGGACGAGGCGGGCGACGAGCCAGACGTCGTCGCGGCCGGCGAGGGTGGTGCGGCGCAGCGGCGGAGGCCGGGGGATCGTGACGGTCAGGCGGCTGGCGTCCTGGGCGAGCTGGACGCCCGGCGCGACCGGGCCGGCCTCGCCGTCGCCGTGCCAGGTCAGCGCGAGGCCGATCGGCGGGGCCTCGAATTCGAGGCGGACGATCCACGACTCGGCGCCGTCGCGGGCGAGGATCGCGGGGCAGGCGAGCGCGAGCTCGTGGACGCCGGGGGTCTGCGGGGCGAACGCGCGCAGCGGGCCGGGGCCGGCGTCGAGGCGGTCGCGCGCGGGGTCGTGGGCGAGGGTCGCGAGCAGGCGGCTGCGGGTGACGATCAGCTCGGCCTCGGTCTCGAAGACGATCGGCGCGGGGTCGAGGTCGGCCTCGTCGGCGGTCGCGCCGACCTGGGTGCCGGCGGGGACGACGACGTCGACCGGGGCGCCGTCGGCGAGGCGGAAGGTCAGCGGGGCGCGGGCGGGGGCCGGGCGCTGGGCCTCGACGCCGATCAGCCGGAGGAACGCGGCGAAGGCGGCGTCGGGCACGGCGTTGACGCCGTCGAGCAGGTGGCCGGCCATGTCGGCGAACACGCGGACGAGCGCGCCGAGCGGGTCGCAGGTCCGGCCGGCGGCGGGGGTCCACGCGCCGTCGGTCAGGCCGGTCAGCATCGCCTCGGTCTGGGCGACGATCGTGTCGGCCCCGCGCGCGTCGACCTTCGGGGCGCGCGTCCAGTCATCCGCCATGATCGCGGGCTCCTTGCTCGAGGTAGAACGGGTAGACGAAGCTGAAGCGGCTGCTCGCGGCGCGCAGGCGGTAGTCGATCTCGATCCGCAGCAGCCCGGGCTCGTCGTCGTCGGGGATCACGTCGACGCCGAGCAGCTCGATCCGCGGCTCGAAGCGGGTCAGCGCGTCGACGACGGCGGCGTGGATCTTGCCGACGAGCTGCGGGGTCGGGGCGGCGAACACGAGGTCGTGGATCGCGCAGCCGAAGTCGGGCCGCATCAGGCGCTCGCCCGGGGCGGTCTCGAGGATCGCCCAGATCGCCTGCTCGACGCAGGCCTCGTCGCCGGCGGTGACGAGGCGCCCGCCGGCGAACTCCAGCGGCGTCTGCCAACCTGTCCCGAGGAACTTCCACGCCATGACCGCACCTCGCGCTAGCTGCTGACCTCGAGCGCGCCGTTGTTGAGGTTGATGCCGCCGCCGCCGGTCAAGGTCAGGCTCTGATCGGCCTCGACGGCGACCTGGCCGCCGCCGAGGTTGACCTCGGCGGCGTCCTTGACGGTGAACTTCTTGCAGGTCAGGGTGACCTCGCCGTCCCGCAGCGTCAGCGTGATGTCGTCGCCGACCTTGATCTCGACGCAGCGCGCGGCGGTGATCGCGACCTTGCCGTCCCCGTCGCCGTCGACGACGCCGATCGTCAGCGCGTTCTTCGCCCCGGCGGCGACGATCTCGATCTTCTCGGCGCCGTCGGTGTCGTCGAGGCGCAGCGCGTGGCCGCGGCGCGACTGGAGGACCGCGTGGACCGACAGCCTGTCCGCAGGGACAGGCGGCGGCTGCTGCTTGCTGAACAGCGCGCCGACGACGACCGGGAGCTCTCCGTGGCCGCCGAGGAAGCCGACGACGACCTCGTCCTTGACCGCGAACGGCAGGTGGGCGCCGCGCGGGCCGTCCGCGCCGGCGCCGGCGAACGGGGCGAGGACGCGGGCCCAGTCGGACTCGACGGCGCCGGAGATCGTCGGGAACACGACCTTGACGCGCCCGAGCCCGTCGGGGTCGTCGACGTTGCTGACGGTGGCGATCACGAGGCCGCCGGCCGGGCCGCGCGGCGCGTCGTCGTCGTCCAGCAGATCGAGGCCGCTCATGTCGCCGTCCGCCTCCCCTCGAATTCGGTGACGAAGCCGTCGCGGTCGTAGGTGTGGACGACCCGGGTCAGGAAGTAGTCGCCGGCGAACCGGCCCCGGAAGCCGTCGACGGTCAGGAGGACGCCCGGGCGCAGGGCGGCGGCGCCGAGCATGCGGCCGCGGCAGACGACGTGCCCGAGCGCCATCGCCTCGAGCTCGGCGGCGGCGGCGAGCTCGGCCGCGTCGGCGCTGAGGTGCGGGGCGGCGGCGGCGGCGGTCGTCTCCCGGGCGAAGCAGGCGTCGGCGAGCTTGAGGCCGCTGGTGCGGCCGCCCATGCGCGAGGCGAGCTTCGACTCGGGGACCTCGACGACGACGGCGGCCTGCGCGGCGGGGTCCCAGCCGCGCGCCTCGACGGCGCCGACCTGGCCGAGCACGCTGGTCGAGGCCTGCAGGGACAGCAGGCTGACGCCGAGGGTCGCGCGGGCGATCGGGCTGCCGGCGAGCCCGCGCGGGCGGAAGTGGAGCGTCCGATCCTCGAGGCGGACGACGTAGCCGAGGCCGCGGGCGCGCGCGAGCAGGAAGGCGAGGTCGGTCTGCTCGCGCTGCAGGACGTAGGGGCGGACGAGCCTGGAGTCGGTCGCGTCGGCGCTCAGGCCGTGCTCCTGGGCGATCGTCGCGGCGATCTGGCTGTCGGTCTGCTCGACGAAGGCGCGGGTCTTGCGGGCGCGCGCGAGCCGGTGCAGGCGATCGTGGCCGCGGATCGCGGCGCGCGCGGCCTCGTCGGGCGAGAGCTCGAGATCGAGGCCGGTGATCTCGCCGACGAACGCGGCGGCGATCGCGTCGCCGAGGCCCATGTCGACGGCGATCGGGCCGCCCTCCTTGACGCGGCCGTCGTCGACGATCTCGAGCTGCTCGGCGTCGAGGTCGGCGGTGTCGACGGCGACGCTGCTCGGGCGGCCGAGCTCGTGCCGGACCTCGACCCGCAGCACCGCGACGCCCGTGCGCGCCAGATCGAGCCCGCCGAGGTCGACGATGACGCGCGGGACGTCGGCGCGGGCGAGGGAGTCGAGCGGCGAGGCGGAGCGGAGCATCGTCGGTCTACCGGATGGCGGGGATTGTCAGGACGGCGCCGGGGACGAGGACGCGCGGGTCGTCGATGTCGTTGGCCTCGGCGATGGTGGGCCAGCGCGTCGGGTCGCCGTAGCAGCGGGCGGCGATCGCCTGCAGGGTGTCGCCGAGCCGCACGGTGTAGGTCTTCTGGACGTCGGCGGAGTTGAGCTCGCTGCTGTCGATCGAGGCGTCGGTGAAGGTGCAGTTCAGGGCGGCGCGGACGGGGGTGCCGTCGGGCAGGAAGCGGGTGAACTTCTGGGTCAGGCCGGTCAGCGGGCCCTCGATCAGGCGGATCGGGCCCCACCACACGCGGCACAGCGGCGGGCGGTGCAGCTCGGTGTTGATCAGCTGCAGGCCGGCGATCTGGGCGGTGTACGGGAGGACGCTGACGCCGCTCGGGGCGGTGAACAGGTGCAGCGCGGTCGGGTTGGGGACGCTGATCAGGCCGCCCCAGCCGCCGTCGCCGCCGCCGGGGGCGCCCTCGTAGGTGTCGATCGCGACCTCGAAGGAGAGGGTCGCGGGGGTGATCGCGTTGGCGTTGAAGGTGAGGGCGAAGCTGCGCTTCTGGGTGGTCGCGGCGAGGTTGATCGCCTTCCAGCCGACGTTGCTGGTGCTGCTCAGGCTCGCCGGGTTGAACGGCAGCTCGAAGCTCTCGCTGAAGTCGCGCGGGCGCGCCATCTCGTACTCGATCTTCACCCGGGTCGGCGCGCCGCGGGCGAACCCGGGCAGGCCGAGCGACGACAGGAAGCCTCCGAGCAGCACGCGGCTGCGGTCGCGCATCAGCATCGGCGTGTCCTCCTCATCGGATCGCCCTCCGCAGCGCGCGCGACCGCTCGAGCTCGCGCGCGAGCCGGCGCTGGACGGTGTCGACGATCGCGTCGATGTCGACGGCCGGGGCGGGCGCGGGCGCCGGGTCGGGCGCGGGCGCGGGGTGGATGGTCGAACGGTCAGGTGGCCGCGGCGCGCTCGCGGCGGCGCGGGGCGGCGGCGCGGGCGACGGGGAGGGGTGCGGGAGG
>ERZ1066117.284-NODE-284-length-46354-cov-42.031037_pt1 | contig 46354 bp, 42 predicted proteins | sample MGYA00382764_ERZ1066117 | MGnify/ENA primary metagenome ERZ1066117 (study PRJEB33369, sample SAMEA5778347) | biofilm metagenome | biome: Industrial cooling water; feature: Water cooling tower basin; material: Biofilm | place: United Arab Emirates | collected...
CCCGCGCCCGCCATCGTCCCCGAGCCGCCGCCGCCCGCCGCCGAGCCGCCGGCCCGCCGCGCGCCCGCCCGGGAGCCTGTCCCGAAGGACAGCATGGAGCGCCAGCTCGCGCTCGTCCGCGACGCCGGCGCGGCGCTGCGGTCCGGCGACGGCGCCCGCGCCCGGCAGCAGGCCGACGCCTATTTGCGGGAGTTCCCCGCCGGCGCGTTCGCCCCCGAGGCCCAGGTCCTGCGCGCCGAGGCGATCTGCCTCCAGGGTCAGGTCGACGCGGCGCGGTCCGAGGCCGCGCGCCTCGCGACCGCGCTCGCCGGCTCGCCGCTGGCCGCGCGGGCCGGCGCGATCTGCCGCGACGATTGAGCCTCACGGAACTCGGGCGCGGCGGCCATGGCCCGCACGACAGGAGCCGACGATGCAACCACTCCCCCGCCTCACCCTCGCGCTTTGCCTCGCCCTCGTCCCCGCGTGTCAGCTCGACCTCAAGGAGCTGACGGCCGCCGGGATCGACAACCCGCCCCCCGAGTCGACGAGCGACCCCTCGGGCGGCACCGGCGGCACCGGCGACGCGAGCACCGGCGACACGAGCGACACCACCGACGCGACCACCGACCCGACCGGCGGCGACGTCGGCCCCGGCGCCCGCGACGTCGACATCCTGTTCGTCGTCGACAACTCCGGCTCGATGGCCCCCGTCCAGCAGAGCCTCGCCAGCGGCATCGGCGGGATGGTCGCCGCGCTCGACGCCGCCGGCATCGACTACCGGATCGCCGTCACCACCACCGACAGCGGCAACCCGCGCTGTCCGCAGGCGCTCAACACCCCGGAGGCCGGCAGCTTCGTGATGTCGAGCTGTCGCGAGCGCGTCGCCCAGGGCGAGTTCGCCTTCAACACGGAGGACTTCTCGGCCGCCTGCCTCGCCGCCTGCCCCCACGAGACGCTCGCCACCACGCCGACGCTCACCCCGAACAGCCCCGAGCCGTACGCCCGTCCGTGGCTCGAGAAGATCGACGGCGTGACCAACACCGCCGACATCCCGATCGCGGAGGCCGTCGCCTGCCTGCTCCCGCAGGGCGTCGCCGGCTGCGGCTTCGAGCAGCCGCTCGAGAGCATGTACCTCGCGCTCTCGAAGGCCACCCAGGGCCAGGCCCCCGGCAACTTCGACTTCCTGCGCGACGAGGCCAACCTGCTCGTCGTCCTCGTCACCGACGAGGTCGACTGCTCGTACAACCCTGACTTTCAGGACATCTTCACCACCAACAAGACCTTCTGGAACGACCCGACCGACCCGGTCCCGACCAGCGCGATGTGCTGGCGCGCCGGCTCCGCCTGCTCCGGCGGCCCGGGCGTCTACGACGAGTGCCACGCGGTCGACCGGGACGCCACCGGTCAGATCACGGACGACCCTGCGCAGGCCGTGCTGCGCCCGCTCGAGCGCTACCAGACGATCCTCGCGCAGATCCAGGAGGCCAAGAGCGCCGCCGGCTCGGCGGGCAAGGTCTACGTCGCCGCGGTCGTCGGCGTCCCGGTCGGCTACCAGCACGGCGACCCGATCCCGTTCGCCGACGCCGAGTCGCCCGACGATCAGGCCGACTTCGGCATCGGCCCCGGCTGCACCGCCAACACCGACCCGCCGCGCGCCGCCGTGCCGCCGCTGCGGATCAAGGAGTTCGTCGACATGGTGCCCCGGCTCGGCAACGGCCTCTACTCGATCTGCGACGGCGGCCTCAAGAACATCCCCTCCGCCTTCGGCCAGCTGCTCACGCAGTGACGCCCGCGGCGTATACTCCGCCGCGCGCATGACCTGGTACACCGGCGACCCCACCTACGACACCGTCCTCACCGCCGCGCTCGTGCTCGCCGCGCTCGTCGCGGTCGCCGCCCCGTTCGTCCCCTCGCCCTACGGCCGCTTCGCCACCGACCGCTGGGGCCTCGCCCTCGACCCGCGCCTCGGCTGGTTCCTCATGGAGCTGCCCGCGACCGTCAGCTTCCTCTACTTCTTCTTCACCGGCCCGCGCTGGTGCGAGCCCGTCCCGCTGGTCTTCCTCGGCGTCTGGCTGGTCCACTACGGCAACCGCGGCTTCTTCTTCCCGCTGTCGATCCGCTCCCCGCGCGGCGCTCGGGCCAGCTTCTCGCTGATGGTGATCGCCAGCGGCTGGCTCGTCACCTCGCTGCACGGCTACCTGCACGCCGCCTTCTTCACCCGGCACGGCGCCCACTACACCCTCGACTGGCTGACCGACCCGCGCTTCCTCGTCGGCCTCCCGATCTACGCCGTCTCGCTCGCGCTCAACATCCACTCCGACGCGATCGTCCGCGGCCTGCGCAGTCGCGACGAGGTCGCGCTGGGCCAGAAGGTCTACCGGATCCCGCGCGGCGGCCTGTTCCGCTGGGTCACCTCGCCGAGCTACCTCACCGAGCTGACCGCGTGGGCCGGCCTCGCCCTGTGCACCTGGTCGCTCGCCGGCGTCTTCATCTTCGCCGTCAGCGCCGCCAACCTCGTCCCGCGGGCGCTCTCGACCCACCGCTGGTACCGCGAGCGCTTCCCCGACTACCCGCGCGAGCGCACCGCCCTGATCCCCTACCTGCTCTGAGGGACATCTCGCGCGAAGAACCGCGCCGCCGCGATCTTCCCGCTCGCCGGCGCGAACTCGAGGAACACGACCCCGCCGGCGCCCCCGGCGACGTCGAAGCGCGCCGCCGTCAGCCAGCCCGCCGCCGTCGCCGCCTCGACGCGCACCCGCGCGCCCGCGAGCAGCACCAGCCAGTCGCGCACCGGCAGCCGCACCCCGACCGGGAACTCGACCCACACCTCCGGCTCGAACAGCGCCGCCGCCGCCTCGACCTCGCCCGCCGAGATCGCCGCCGCGAGCCGCTCCGCCGCCGCCGGCCCGCGCCCGAAGATCCCCGACACCAGCCCGCGGCTGTACCCGAGCACCCCCGACGGGCCTTGCACCTTCAACATCTGCACGCTGACCGCCGACAGCGTCACCAGCCCGCGCCACCCCGCCGCCAGCGCCCCCGCCGAGCGCCGCCGCAGGTCCCACACCGCGCGCATCCGCCGGAGCCTCGGCGCCCCGTCCTCCTCGACGACCTCGTAGAGCAGGTACGCCGGCACCGCGATCTCGAGCCCCGTCGCCAGCCGCGTGTGGATCACGACGTCGCGGACGACCTCGCTCCCCGCGGTCAGGTCCTCGCGCACCGCGAACGTGATCGCGTTGCCGGCGATGAACGTGTCGAAGAACCGCCCGAGCATGTCCCTGGGGACAGGCGCCGCGCCGACCGGATCCTCGAGCACCGCGTCGCGGGCGAACAGCGCCAGCCACCCGGCCCGGTCCTGCGCGGCGACCAGGGCCGGCGAGCGCCCGACGATCTCGATCAGCTGTTCTCTCGACCAGATCATGTCCGATCGTCCCCGCCCGCGACCGCGCCGTCAAGCGCGGCACCCAGCCCGCGCTGGCAACCACGCCTGGGGCCCCCAACCGGACTTGCCGCCGCGAGCCCCCGGCCCGGCGACCGAACCCTGGCCCCCGCGCGGGGTCCGGTCCTTGCATTTGCGACGACCCGCGCTCGCGGCCGGCGCGGTGCCGGGCCGCGACACCTCCGCCCCTCCGGTGACCCCATGCGTCCAGTGACCACGCCTTCCTTCCTCCCGCTCGGCGGCGAGGGCCCGCTCGCCCCGGCCGAGTTTCACTTCGTCTGCGACGACGGCCCGCCGGTCGCCTGGCACGTCCGCAGCTTCGAGCTCGCCGAGGCGCTGTCCGAGCCCTACGCCCTGACCGTCGAGCTGCTCGCCGACGACCTCGCCGCCGACACCGACCCACTGCTCGGCGCCCGCTGCACCCTGCGACTGTCGCGCGGCGAGCACGGCCGGGTCGTCCACGGCGTGATCGTCCGCGTGCGCACGCTCGGGCTCGTCGGCGAGCGCCTGCGCGTGCGCGTCGACGTCGGCCCCGCGCTCGGCCTGCTCGCGCAGCAGGTCGACACCCGCTTCTGGCAGCGCAAGACCGCCGCGCAGATCCTCCGCGACGTCCTCAAGGCCCCGCTCGCCGTTCAGCGCTGCAAGCTCGAGCTGCGGCTCGACGAGTCGGCGCTGGCCGTCCGCGAGTACTGCGTCCAGTACCGCGAGTCCGATCTCGACTTCGCCGCCCGCCTGATGCAGGAGGAGGGCCTCGTCTACTTCTTCCTCCACCCCGCGGACGGCCCCGCCGAGACGCTCGTCCTCGTCGACACCACCGCCTGCGCCGCCCGCCTGGGGCACGCGCAGCCGGCGATCCCGTTCGTCGCCGCCGGCACCGGCACCGTCGGCCACCAGTCGCTCGCCGCCTTCGACTGGCACCGCCGCCTGACCCCGACCGCCGTCATCGAGCGCGACTGGGACTGGCAGGACACCGGCGCCTCGCCCTACGACCGCACCCGTGTCGGCAGCGACGCGCGCGGCCGCGTGCGCGCCCAGCTGCGCCACGACGAGCGCCGCCTCCACCGCGACGACGGCGACCTGCGGGCGCGCCGCGCCCTCGAGACCCACACCGCGCTCGCCGACCTCGGCCAGGGTCACAGCGACGTCGTCGAGCTCTTGCCCGGCCACGTCGTCGCGCTCGTCGGCCTCCCGCGCCCCGACCTCGAGGGCGACCACCTGATCGTCCGCGTCGTCCACCGCGGCGACGCCCCCGAGGAGGAGCAGTTCACCGACCCCGCGGCGCTCGCCGCCCGCTACACCAACAGCTTCGAGAGCCTGCGCGCCGGCACCCCGTACCATGCGCAGAACGCTCCGCCGCGCCCGCGCGTGCCCGGCCCGCACACCGCGATCGTCGTCGGCCCGCCCGGCGAGGAGATCCACACCGACGAGCACGGCCGGATCAAGGTCCGCTTCCACTGGGACCGCCACTCGCCGCCCGACGACCGCGCCTCGTGCTGGATCCGCGTCGCCCAGACCTGGGCCGGCCCGGGGTGGGGCGCCGTGTTCTTGCCGCGCGTCGGCATGGAGGTCCTCGTCGAATTCCTCGACGGCGATCCGGACCGCCCGCTCGTCACCGGCAGCGTCTACAACAGCCTCAATCAGCCGCCGGTCGCCTTGCCCGACCAGCGCACGCGCAGCGCGATCCGCACGGAGAGCAGCCCCGGCGGCGGCGGCTACAACGAGCTCCGCTTCGAGGACGCCAGGGGCCGCGAGGAGCTGCTCCTGCGCGCCCAGCGGGACCTGCGCGAGATCGCCCTGCACGACAACACCCGCACCGTCGGCCGCGACCAGACCCTCGAGGTCGGCGGCAACCAGCAGATCACCGTCACCGGCGACCGCCTCGTCACCGTCACCGAGGGCGACGAGGCCACGAGCGTCACCAACGGTAGCCACAAGACGACCGTCCGCGGCCACCACACCGTCGTCGTCCAGGAGGGCGACAGCGCGCTGCACGTACAGAAGGGCAAGCACCTGACCGAGGCCGAGCAGCAGGTCCGGATCTGCTCGAACAGCGCCGACATCGAGATCGAGGCCGGGACCGGCGCCTCGCTCATCACGATGCGCCACGGCCTCGTCCTCAGCGGCGCGACGACCGCGAAGCTGACCGCCGCGACCGAGACGCTCCTGCTCGAGGGCGCGGCCGACGTCACCCTCGTCTCGCGCGAGGCCAGGGTCGCCGTCCTGGCGCCGGAGCAGGTCCGCGTCGCCAGCGAGCGGTCGGTCGAGGTCCGCGGAGCCACGGTCACGATCGCCGCCACCGATAAGCTCGAGCTCGTCGTCGGCATGAGCCGGCTCGTCCTCGAGCCGAGCGGGATCACGATCGACGCCGCCAAGATCGACAGCGTCGCCGTCGGCCCGCACACGATCTCGGGCGCCCTGATCCGCCTCAACTGACGGGGCACCCTGCGACCGCGGTCGTACCGCCGTGGACCTCACGCTGCTTCCGCCGGGCCCCCGGCGCGCGGCGGCGGCGCTGGGGCCCTTTCTGTGAATCTGCGCCGGACATCGCACCGCGACGCCCGTCGGCTACTCTCTCGCCCCCGGAGCGCATGTCCCCCTCGACCCCATGGACCGCCGAGCAGCGGGCGATCCTCGACCACCCGTCGGGCGGCCACGCGCTCGTGCGGGCGGTCCCCGGCGCCGGCAAGACGACGACGCTGGTCGGCCGCGTCGTCCGGCTGTGCGAGCGCGGCGTCCTGCCGCGGCGGATCCGGGTCGTCATGTTCAACCGCGCGATCGAGGAGTCGTTCCGCGAGCGCCTCGCCGGGCTCGGGATCCGCGGCGTCCGGGTCAACACGTTCGACAGCCTCGGCCTCGAGGTGCTGCGCGTCGCCGCCGAGCAGCGGCTCCTCCAGCGCGAGCTGATCGTCGTCCCCGACGGCACCGAGCAGTGGTCCCGCGAGATCTTCAAGCGCAACCGCGGCGCGCTCGAGGACGAGGAGCAGCTCGCCGACGCGATCGCGTTCTGGAAGGCGCACCTCGTCTCGCCGGCCCGCGCGGCCTTCCCCGGCAAGCCGGCGCTCGTCGACGCCTACCGGCAGTTCGAGGAGCTGCGGCTGTCCGGCGGCGCCCTGCGCGTCGCCTTCGCCGACATGGTCTACACCGCCGTCCGCGTGCTCAAGGACCACCCGCGGCTGCTCGGCCCGGTCGACCACTTCCTCGTCGACGAGTTCCAGGACACAAACCTCGCCCGCGTCACGCTGCTACAGCGGCTGTCGCACGGCCGCACCGAGATCATGGCGGTCGGCGACGAGGACCAGGCGATCAACGAGTGGTGCGGCGCGCACCCGCGGTTCTTCCGCGAGTTCGCCGCGCTGTTCCCGTGGGCGCCCGCGCGCGAGTACCCGCTGTCGCACAGCTTCCGCTTCGGCCGCACGCTCGCCGGCGCCGCCGCGCGGCTGATCCGCCACAACGAATCGCGCGACCACGTCGAGATCGTCGGCGCCGGCGCGTGCGAGGGCGCGATCGTCGACACCCACGACGTCCCGCGGACGATCGCCGCCCTGCGCGCCGAGGGCGTCCTGCCGCGGGACATCGCCGTCCTCTACCGCAGCCGCGGCCAGGGCGTCGGCGTGCTCGCCGGCCTCGCCGCCGCCCGGGTGCCGATGCACACCGACGACTTCGAGCGGCTCCGCCGCAGCCGCGCCGCCGACGTCGCGCTCGGCTACCTGCGCTTCGCCACCTCCGACGCGAGGCCGTCGATGCAGGACGCCTGGCGGATCGTCCACGGCCCGGATCGCTTCATCCAGAAAGAGACCTTCGCCCGCCAGCTCGCCCTGCGCGGCAGCTGGGGCCTCGCCGCCGTGCTCGCCGACCGCGAGCTCGCGCGCGAGCTCGGGCAGCCCCCGTCGGCCGTCGCGGCGATGGCCGAGCTCGCCGAGACGCTGCAGTGGATGGGCCGCTGCGCGACCGCCGGCGAGGCGCTCGACGTCCTCAACCGGCGGATCGACGTCGAGGCGCAGATCGCCGCGGTGATGGCGTCGGAGCGCCAGCGCGAGCTCAGCGGCGCCACCTTCGCCGGCTTCTGCGCGTTCGTGCGCGGCCTCGACGTCACGCCGGCCCGCGCGGCCCAGGCGGTCGAGTCGTTCGACCCGACCTTCGGCGAGCCCGACGACCGCCGGATCTGGGTGTCGACGATCCACAAGGCCAAGGGCAAGGAGTGGCGCTGCGTGATCTTGCCGGCCCTCGGCGACGGCCTGTGCCCCGCCGAGGAGCGCGGCGCCGTGCCCGGCACCGTCCACGAGCCCGACGGCATCGAGCAGAGCGCGTGGCTCGAGCAGGAGCGGCGGATCTTCTACGTCGGCCTGACCCGCGCGAGCGAGCGCGTGTACCTGCAACCGCTCGTCAGCCAGCCGAGCCGCTTCTTGCTCGAGCTGCGCCCACCGGAGCCGCCGATCCGCCGGCGCCCCGCGGAGGCTGCGCCGCCCGGGTCGATCCTGCGCCCCGCGCCGCGACCCACCGCGACGAAGCGCCGCGAGCACGCCGCCCAGGCCCAGGACGTCGCCGACGCATCGTCGCCGGGCCGCGAGCGGAGCACCCCGGCGAAGCGACGTCGCGCCGGGCCGGCGGACGCCCCGATCGTCGTCCACCGCGCGTTGCCGGTGAAGCGCCGCCGCGCGACCTCGGCCACCGAGCCGCCCGCCTCGGACGATCCGGACGTCGACGCGACGGCCACGCGCACGGCCCAGGGTCGGACCTGGCGCGCCGCCGAGGAGCAGGCGCTCGCCGAGGCGTGGCAGCGCGGCGACGACCTCGCCGCGCTCGCCGAGCGGTTCGGCCGCAGCGTCGGCGCGATCGCCCACCGCGTCGTCCGCCTCGGCCTCGCCGACGACCTCGACGCGGTGATGCTGCGCCGCGCCGATTGATCGCGGCGCTTCCGATCAGAGGTCGCGGATCTCGAGCTGCCCGAGGAAGTCGATCTTGCCGACCTCGACCCCGTTGTGGCGCAGGATCGCGTACGCCGTCGCCGCGTGGAAGTAGAAGTTCGGCAGCGAGAACTGGACGACGAACGCCGGCGCGTTCATCCCCTTGCCCGGCATGAACGGCAGCGGGATCACCCGCCGCTCGGCGCCCTCGAACTCCTCCGCGCGCAGGGCCGACAGCTGCGCGAGCGTCTCGTCGACGCGGACGCGCACGGCCGCGACCGTCGGCTCGAGGTCGGCGAGCACCGGCGGCTGGGCGCCGCGCAGCACCGCCGACAGCCGCAGCGGCGTGAGCGTGAGCGCCTGCACCTGGCGCGTGAAGTGCCACTGGTCGGGGGCCAGGCGCGCCGTCATCAGCACCTGCGGGTCGAACTTCTTGGCCGCCGCGTACGCCTCGGCCTTGTCGAGCCACACGCGCACCTGACCGACCGTGCGGGCCATCTGCGGGATCGCGAATTCGTGGAGGTTCATGCGCGCCGGAGTGTACCCCGGCGCGCGGCCGACCCGACCTACAGCCGCGCCTCCGACCCACGGACCGCCCGCGCCGCGTCGGCGGCCAGCCGCGCCGGCAGCATCAGCCCTTGCAGCAGCCGCACCCCGGCGCGCTGCAGCGGCCGCGGGCCGCTCGCCGGCGGGGCCGCCTCGATCCTCGCGGCGATCGTCAGCTCCTCCGCCAGCGCCCGCGCGACCGCCCGCCCGCAGCGCTCACCGGCCGCCAGCGCGCCCTCGAGGTACCCGGTGTACTCCGTCGCGTGCTCGCTGCTCGTGAACCACAGCCGCGCGCCCTCGGGCCGGTGCAGCGCCTCGCCGACGCGGGTCAGCACCCCCGGGCCGAAGCACGTGTTCGGCCCGCCGCCGACGAGCGGCTGCTCGCGCCAGTCGTGCACGTGGACCGCGGTCGCCTCGGCCGCCCGCGGGTCGCCGGTCAGCTCGACCATCGCCGCGACCACCGCCCGGCGCCGCGCCTCGGGGTCGGGTCCCGCGCGATCGATCAACCGGTCGCTGACGAATGCCGACAGCGAGTGTTGCCGGCCGTCCGGATGCGACGTGTCGAGCACCCACTCGATCCCCTCGGCCTCGGCCCCCGCGCTGAACACATTGAAGTGGACCCCGCGCGCGTCGTGCCACCACGGCCCGCGGTACACCAGCACCGCCTTGGCCGCGTGCCCGACCGGCTGCGCGTGCAGCAGCTCGCGCTCGGGCGACAGCGCGGGCGTGAACTCGATCCTCCGGCACGCTGCCGGCGTCGCCGCGACGATCACCCGCCGCGCGACCAGCGTCTCGCCGTGCTCCGTGCGCACGACGACCCGGTCCGGCGCGCCGCGGTCGATCGCCGCGACCTTCGTCGCCAGCCGGACCGGCCCGCGCAGCTCGGCCGCGTGGCGCTCGAGCAGCCCCTGCATGCCGATCGTGACGCAGAACTCCTGCGGCCCGTCGACGTAGTCGTCGGCGACCTTGAGGAAGCCGTCGTTGGTCGCGTTGTACCACAGCCAGTAGAGCAGGGAGAGCTGGCGCGGCCACACGCTCATGATGTTGAGGACGGCGAGGGTCCACATCTCGTGGATCCACTTCGGCAGCCGCTGCGACGCGATCCACTGCTCGACGGTCATCGCGTCGAGCGCCGCGGCGCCGGGGCTCGCCCACGGTCGCTCGCGGTCGATCCGCGCCTCGAGCTCGAGGTAGCGCAGCAGCGACTCGAAGATCCGCACGCGGTGCTCCCACGACACCGCGCGCGAGAGCCCCTGGATGTTGAGGTAGCTGGCCGAGCGGGTCGTGACGCGCCACTGTCCTTCGAGCCAGGTCCGGCACGCCGGGTCGCCGCCGTAGCAGGGGATGTGGCTGTAGATCCCGGCCTCGCCGACCAGCCGCCGCGCCAGGTCCGTCACCCGGCGGTGGCGGACCCCGAAGTAGTGCGCCCCGAGGTCGAGCGCGTGGCCGTCGGCGACGGCGACCGATCGCGCCCGCCCACCGAGCCGATCGGCGCCTTCGAGCACGAGGATGCGCGCCCCGGGCAGCTGCGCTTCGAGGGTATGAGCGGCGTGGATCCCGGCGAAGCCGCCGCCGACGACGATGACGTCCCACATGGCACCCGGACAGTGATCCGGCCGGCCCGAACAATTGCCCCGAGCGCGAGCAGCCCGCCGCGCGAGCCGACCTCCGCGGGCCCGCCGCCGCCGACGACGACCCGCGCAGGGCGAGCGTCGCGAGCGGCCCGAGGCTCGACGCGACGAAGGACCCGGTGAACCGCAGGTCGCGCCACGGCAGGCCGGACACCGCGGCGCGTACCCGCGTTCGCCCGGTCGCCGCCGGCTCGTCGCCTGCGGAGCGGCGCTCAGCGGCGCCTGCGGTCGTTCGCGCGCGGGCGGGCTGGTACACTCCGGCGCCCATGCGATCCCGCTGGTCCGACTCCGACGCCCAGGCCTACCTCGAGCGCTACGCCGCCGCGCCCGCCTGCAACGAGGACATCGCGCTGCGCGTCTACACCTCGCGCCTGATCGGCCGCGAGCCCGCGCTCGTGCTGCACGGCGGCGGCAACACGTCGGTCAAGACGCGCCTCGTCGACGACACCGGCGAGCTCGTCGACGTGCTGTGCGTCAAGGGCAGCGGCTGGGAGCTCGGCGACATCGAGCCGGCGGGCCTGCCCGCGGTCCGCCTGGCGACGCTGCAGGCGCTGCGGCGGCTGCCTTCGCTGTCCGACGAGGCGATGGTCAACGCCCAGCGGACCCGGCTGCTCGACGCGGGCGCGCCGACGCCGTCGGTCGAGACGCTGCTGCACGCGTTCTTGCCGGCGAAGTTCATCGACCACTCGCACGCCGACGCGATCCTCGCGCTCGTCGATCAACCCGACGGCGGCCGGCTCGCGCGCGAGATCTTCGGCGATCGGCTCGCGCAGGTCCCGTACGTGATGCCGGGCTTCGCGCTGGCGAAGCTGGCGGCCGAGGTCGCCGAGGCGAACCCGCAGGCCGAGGGGCTGCTGCTGCTCAAGCACGGCCTGTTCACCTGGGGCAGCACGGCCCGCGAATCGTACGAGCGGCACATCGCGGCGGTCCGGCACGCCGAGCAGCACCTGGCCGCGCGGCGGACGAGCGTCGCGGCCCCGGCGCAGCGCGCGTCCGCGGTCGACTTCGTCGATCTCGCGCCGCGGCTGCGCGGGGCGCTGGCCGGCGAGCGCGAGGCGCCGCGGCGCTACTTCCTGCACCTGCGCACGAGCCCGGCGATCCTCCGCGCCGTCGACGATCCGGCGGTGCGCGACTGGTCGCAGCGCGGGCCGATCACGCCCGACCACGTGATCCGCACCAAGCAATTCCCGCTGGTCCTCGATCCGCAGCAAGACCCCGGCGCGCAGGTCGAGCGGTTCCGCGCGGCCTACCGCGATTACGTCGCCCGGCAGGCCGCCGCCCGCCCCGGGCGGCGGATCACGCCGCTCGACCCGGACCCGCGCGTCGTGCTGATCCCGGGCCTCGGGCTCGTCGGCGTCGGCGGCTCGCCGAAGGCCGCCGCGATCGCGGCCGACCTGTACGAGCACACGCTCGCCGTGATCGCCGACGCCGAGGCGGTCGGCCGCTACGAGGCGCTGCCGGAGTCGGACATCTTCGACATGGAGTACTGGTCGCTCGAGCAGGCCAAGCTCGGCGCCCACCGCCCGCGCCCGCTCGAGGGCCGGATCGTCTACGTCACCGGCGCCGCGCGCGGGATCGGGGCCGCGACCGCGCGCGCGTTCGCCGGACACGGCGCGGCGCTCTACCTGGTCGATCGGTCAGGCGACGAACTGGCGCCGCTCGCCCGCCAGCTCGGCGCCGCCTGGGAGGCGCTCGACGTCCGCGACGAGCAGGCCGTCGCGCGCTCGCTCGACGCGTGCGTCGCCCGGTTCGGCGGGCTCGACGGCGCGGTCTCGAACGCCGGCGTCGCCCCGCAGGCGAACATCGCCGACTGCCCGCCCGAGCTGCTGCGCGACAGCTTCGCGGTCAACCTGTTCGCGCACCAGTGGGTCGCCTCGCACGCGCACCGGATCCTGCGCCGCCAGGGGCTCGGCGGGTTCCTGCTGTTCAACGCCTCGAAGGCGGCGTTCAACCCGGGCCCGGAGTTCGGGCCCTACGCGGTCCCGAAGGCGGCGCTGGTCGCCCTGATGAAGCAGTACGCGCTCGAGGGCGCCGGCGACGGCGTGCGGGCCAACGCCGTCAACGCCGACCGCGTCCGCACCGGCCTGCTCGCCGCCGACGAGGTCGAGCAGCGCGCGCGCGCCCGCGGGCTCGCGGTCGACGCGTACTTCCGCAGCAACCTGCTCGGCCGCGAGGTCCTCGCCGACGACGTCGCGGCGGCCTTCGTCCACCTCGCGCTCGCGCCGAGCACCACCGGCTGCGTGCTGACGGTCGACGGCGGCAACATCGCCGCCGCGCCGCGCTGACCGGGCCCGCCGGGCCTCTCCGGGGCGAGCCGCGTTCGGTCCGCGTCGGTCCTGCGTGCCTGCGAGCCGCGGGACGTCGCCGGGAATTGACGGGGCATGGAACGTGCATCGGCAACAGCGCCGCCAGGACCGACTTTGATAGACTCCGCGGGAGGCACTTTGCGCATGGTCGTGCTCGTCGTAGGCGACGCGAACGCCGATCTCTCTGCGCCGCTCGAGCGGTTCCCGCGCGAGGGCGACGATGTCGCGATCGGCGCGCTCGGGTGGGGGAGCGGCGGCGCCGGGACGAACGTCGCCGCGGCGATCGAGCGGCTCGGCGGGCGCGCGCGGCTACTCGCGCGCGTCGGCGTCGATCCGGCGGCCGAGGTCGCGCTCGCCGCGGCGCGTCGCGCCGGGGTGGACCTCGACGCGGTCCAGCGCGACCCGGCGCTGCCGACCGGGCTCTGCTTCGCGGCGGTCTCGCCGGGCGGCGAGCGCACGTTCTTCAGCTTCCGCGGGGCCAATGTCGCGCTCGCGCGGCCGCAGGCCGATCCGCTGCGCGACGCCGGGTGGCTGCACGTCTGCGGGCACGCGCTGCTCGAAGACCCGCAGCGCGCGACGACGCTCTCGCTGGTCGCCGACGCGTCGCGCCGCGCGCTCCCCGTGTCGCTCGACCTGTGCCTGCCGCTGCTCCGCGCTGCGCCGTCGCTCGTGCTCGAGCTGGCCCCGCAGCTCGACGTGGTGTTCGCCAACGAGCCCGAGCTCGCCGCGCTCGGCGAGACGCTCGAGGTCGCCCTCGCCGCGCCCTCGCGCCGCGGCGGCGGGCTGCTCGCGGCGAAGCTCGGCGCGCGCGGCTCGCAGCTGTTCGGCGCGGTCCGCTGCGCCGTGCCGGCGTTCCCGGTCGCGGCCTGCGACACGACCGGCTGCGGCGACGCCTTCGCCGCCGGCTTTGTGGTCGCGCGCCTGCGCGGCGCGGCGCCCGAGGTCGCCGCGCGCCTCGGCAACGCCGCGGGCGCGCTCGTGGCGACGCGGCCCGGCGCCGCCGAGGCGCTGCCCACCCGCGCGGACGTGCGGGCGCTGCTGGCGGCGCACGCGGCCCAGGCGGAGCTCGACGTGCTGGCGATCGGAGAGGAGTGACACGATGCCCCCGGAGTGGAAGAAGAGGCTCGACGCGCTGCGGATCCGCGACCTCGGCGAGATCTTCGGCACCCCCCGCCCCGTGATCGGGATGGTCCATTGCTGGCCGATGCCGGGCGCGCCCGGGTACACCGGCTACGGGATCGAGACGATCCTCGAGCACGCGCTGCGGGACGCGCACGCGCTGGCCGGCGCCGGCGTCGACGGCATCATCGTCGAGAACATGTGGGACATCCCGTTCCGCGCCGGGTCGCACGTCGCGCCCGAGAGCGTCGCGACCCACGCCGTGGTCGCGCGCGCCGTCGGTCAGGCCGTCAAGCTGCCGCTCGGGATCAACCTGGTCCACAACGGCGGCGTCACGCTCCTCGGCATCGCCCTCGCCGCCGGCGCGAGCTTCATTCGCGTGTGCATGTTCACCGGCGCGGGCGTGTGGGAGGCCGGCTCGTGGGACGAGGGCTGCGCGGCCGAGCTGATGCGCCGCCGCAAGGAGCTCCACGCCGAGCACATCAAGATCCTCGCCGACGTCGACAAGAAGCACTCCGTGCGCTTCCCGGGCATCGACCTCCCGACGCACATCGAGTGGACCCGCTTCTCCGGCGCCGACGCGCTGATCGTCTCCGGCCGGATGACCGGCGACGCGCCCGATCTGGCGAAGGTGCGCGAGGCGAAGGCGCTCGCGGGCGACCGGCCGCTGCTGATCGGCAGCGGCGCGACCGAGGCGAACGTCGCGGCGTTCCTCGAGGTCGCCGACGGTGTCATCGTCGGCTCGAGCATCAAGGAAGCCGGGCAGTGCGAGAACCCGGTCGATGCGGAGCGCGTGCGCCGGTTCGTCGCGGCGGCCCGCCGCGCGCGGCGGCCCGGGTGAGCGCGTCGGTGTGCGGCGATCACTCGCCGAAGACGCCGATGGCGATCTCGCTGACGGCGCGGGTGCCCGGGTCGAAGTCGAGCGGGGGCGTACGCAGGCACATCGATTCGAACGCGATCACGCGGCGTTCAGGACGAGCGACCGCGAGATCGAAGATCCTTGAATCGTCGGTCGCTGGTTTTGCCCTCATCGGCGCGGGCCGCCGCGGTCCGGTCGAGCGGTCTCGGCGTGCGGGGCGCGGTGGAGATCGCTCCCGACCTCGTCGATCCAGCCGCGGTCTCGCAGCCAGGCGATCGTCGATCCGCGGGGCCCATGCCCGGATCGATCGCCGGCGGTGCTGTTGACCTGGAAGCGGCAGCCGGCCGCCCGGAGATCGGCGGCGAGCTCGTCGCGCTCCGGGCCGCGCAACCACGCGTAGCGCTCGACGTGGGCGAGCAGCGGAGTGTATCCGCGGTCGGCGAGCGCGTGGACCGTCGGCGTCAGATCGACCGGGACGGGGCCGCCCGGGAGGCACTCGAACAGCACGTAGCGCTCTGGCCCGAAGGCCAGGACGCGACCGGCCGCGGCGCGCTCGCCGAGGGTCTCGTCGAGGTAGTGTTCGGCGCCCAGCTCGAGCGCGACCGACAGGTCGGCGACCGCGTGGAGGAGCGCGTCGAATCGACGGCGGAGCAGGTCCGGCTCGTTGGGGAACCTCCCGGGGAAGATGTGCGGCGTCGCGATCACGCGGCGGACCCCGGCGGCGATCAGGTGGAGCAGCATCGCCCGCGATTCGGCGAGGTCGCGGCTGCCGTCGTCGACCCCGGGGATCACGTGACAGTGGCAGTCGCGCGGGCGCAGCTCGATCGTCGGGCCGGAGGGCCGGCGCAGCAGTCTGTGGATCAGGGGCAGCATGAGAGGGGGTTCACGGCGGCTGGATCGCGGCCGCCTGGCCCGCGACGTTGGCGGCGCCGCTGGTCGCCAGGCCGATCGCCTGCACGCCGCGCAAGAACGGGTTGATCTGCTCCATGTACCGCGCGGAGGTCGCAAGCCCGGTCGGCGCGAGCACGACGCGGTCGCCGGGTCGCAGCACGATCTCGTGGTCGTGCAAGAGCGCCCGCTCGAGGTCGACGGTATAGACGATCGGGCGGGCGTGGCCGCCGCGCAGGATGGCGAGCTCGCGGCGGGCGGCCGCAGGGGTCGGCCCACCGGCCGCGGCGATGCCCTCGGCGAGGGTGATGCGATTGCGCGTGATCGGCACCACGCTCGGCCGCATGACCTCGCCGAGCACGTAGATCTTCTTGTCGGCGTTGTCCGGGACGTAGACGACGTCGCCGTGGCGCATGTGAATGTTGCGGGCGATGTCGCCGCGGACGACCAGGTCCGCGAGGCTGATCGGCAGCAGCTTGCCCCCGCGCAGCACGTAGGCCGACTCGAGGTCGCCGCTCGGCGTGACGCCGCCGACGACGGCGAGCGCCTCGAGCAGCGTCGTGTCGCCGTCGACCGGCAGCGCCCCGGGGCGCTGGACCTGGCCGAGGACGTAGAACTTCTGCGATTCGTGGCGCAGGACGGCGACGGCGACGTCGGGGCGGCGGACGAAGCGTTCGAGCCGCTCGCGCAATTCGGCGCGCAGCTCGGCGACGGTGCGGCCCTCGGCCTGGACGGGGCCGAGGACCGGCAGATGGACGCAGCCGTCCTTCTCGACGAGGGTGCCGGCGCGGTCGGCGGGGTCGCCCCGCTGCGAGCCGAGGTCGGGGTGGCCGAGGACGTGGATCGTGAGGACGTCGTTCTTGCCGATCCGGTACTCGTCGCGCTCGTCGGCGAATTCGTGCTCGAGGGTGGACGGACGGAATCCCAGGTCGGTCCCCGCCGATCGGCTGTCGGCGATCAGGTCCTCGAGGTCGCGGAGCTCGACGCCGTCCCGCGCCTCGTCGAGCCGGTCGTAGCGGTATCGCGGGGTGACGCAGGCGAGCGCGAGCACGACCGATGCGCCGACGAGGCCGGCGCCGATCCGGCAGGCGCGTCGCGGGCGATCTCGAGAGCCGCCGTCGTGCTGCATGCCGATCGTCCTGCAGGTTCCGTGCCCGCCATCGACGGGCGCCGGATCGCCGCTTGCATCGCGCTCGGCCGGGAGAACTTCGATGACGATCACCAGCACTCATCCGGCCGCCGCCCCGCCGATCCGTACCCGGCCCTTCGCGCCCTGGCCGGTGTTCGCGGACGACGAGATCGAGCCGGTGCTCCGCGCGCTGCGGACGGGCAAGGTCAATTATTGGACGGGCGACCAGGGGCGCGAGTTCGAGCGCGAGTTCGCGGCCTACTGCGGGTGCGCGCACGGGATCGCGGTCGCCAACGGGACCGTCGCCCTCGAGCTCGCGCTGCGGGGCTACGGCGTCGGCCCCGGCGACGAGGTCGTCGTGCCGTCGCGGACCTTCATCGCCACGGCGAGCGCGGCGGTCGTGTGCGGGGCGACGCCGGTGGTCGCCGACCTCGACCCGGACAGCCAGACGCTGACCGCCGAGGCGATCGCCAGGGTGCTGACGCCGCGGACGCGCGCGATCATTCCGGTGCACCTCGCGGGCTGGCCGTGCGACATGCCGGCGATCATGGCGCTCGCGCGCCGGCACGACCTCAAGGTGATCGAGGACTGCGCGCAGGCCCACGGCGCGCGCCTCGACGGGCGGCCGGTGGGCAGCCTCGGCCACGCGGCGGCGTTCTCGTTCTGTCAGGACAAGATCCTGACGACCGCGGGCGAGGGCGGCATGCTGGTCACCGACGACGACGCGCTGTGGCGCCGGGCGTGGAGCTTCAAGGACCACGGCAAGAGCTACGACGCCGCGCACGCGCGCGCGCAGTCGACCGGGTTCCGCTGGCTGCACGAGTCGTTCGGCAGCAACCTGCGGCTCTCGGAGCTGCACGCGGCGGTCGGGCGCGTCGCGCTGCGCAAGCTCGACGGGTGGGTCGAGAAGCGGCGCCGGCTCGCGCAGGCGCTGATCGACGGGCTCGGGCGGCTGCCGGCGCTGCGGGTCGCGGTGCCGCCGCCGAACGTGTACTGCGCGTATTACAAGTTCTACGCCCACGTGCGCCCGGAGCGGCTGCGCCGCGGCTGGGACCGCGATCGGGTGATGCAGGCGATCGCGGCCGAGGGCGTGCCGTGCTTCTCGGGGACGTGCAGCGAGATCTACCTCGAGCAGGCGTTCCCGCCGCACATGCGGCCGGCGGAGCGGCTGCCGGTCGCCAGGGCGCTCGGCGAGACCAGCCTGATGTTCCTCGTCCACCCGACGCTCGAGCTCGAGGACATGGCCGATGTCTGCCGCGCGGTCGAACGTGTGCTCGCGGTCGCCGCCGAATGACGATCGACCGTGCGCGGCGAGGCCGCGCTCGAAGGGCCGCGGGATCACCCCCGCGGCCCTTTTTCGTGCCCGCGGATCGGACCGCGCGCCGCTGTCGCCTCACGGTGACACCTTGTGCCCCGCCCGTGACACGTGCACGTCCTCGTCCGCCGTCGACGGGTCCGGAAACGTCAATGGTATGTGTCCTGCATTGGTGGCAGCAGGGGGCTAGAAGGTCGTGCTACTCCAGGATTTGATGGGTCGGGGTGCGGTGTTCGGCGGGGCGTCCGTTGCGGCCGCGGCGGCGCCGCTGTCCGGGCGGCGCCGGCGTATGGTGCGGGTCGGCCTCGACGCGCTCGTGCTCGCGGCGGCGTTCGTGCTCGCGTACGAGCTGAGGTTCGACTTCGCGGTCCCCGCGAGCTATCGCCAGTCGGCGCTCGTGCAGCTGCCGCTGGTGGTCGCGGCGCAGCTCGCCGCGCTGGCGCTCGCGGGCGTCTATTCACGCATGTGGCGGTATGTCGGGATCGCCGAGGCGATCACGTTCGCGTGGGCGGCGATGATCGCGGCGGCGCCGATGCTGCTGGTCCGGCTCGTCACGCTCGACGGCGCCGGCAGGGCGCACGGCGCGTCGATGCCGCTGTCGGTGCTGCTGATCGACACGCTGCTCGGGTTCTCCGCGGTGCTCGGGGTGCGGGTGGTGCGGCGGTTCCTGTACGAGTACGGCGAGCGGCGGGGCCCGGCCGCGCCGGCGGGGACCGGCCAGCGCACGCTGTTCGTCGGCGCCGGGGCCGGGGCGATCGCCGCGCTGCGGGCGATCCGGGCGCGCGGCGACTCGTCGATCGTCCCGGTCGGGCTCGTCGACGACGACGCGGCCAAGCACGGGCTGGTGATCGAGGGCGTGCGCGTGCTCGGGTCGGTGGCCGCGCTGCCGCAGCTGGTGCGCGAGCTGGCCGTCGACCAGGTGATGATCACGCTGGTCGACGGGTCGCGCCGGGCGGTCCGCGAGATCGCCCAGCGCTGCGCGGCGATCCCGGTCGCGGTGCGGATCGTCCCCGGCCTCATCGAGCTGGTCCGCGGGAACGTCGAGACGACGATCCGCAGCGTCAAGATCGAGGAGCTGCTCGGCCGGGAGCCGGTGACGCTCGAACAGGACCACCTGACGCCGTTCCTCGCGGGCAAGCGCGTGATGGTCACCGGCGCCGGCGGGTCGATCGGCTCGGAGCTGTGCCGCCAGGTCGCGCGGTTCGCCCCGGAGCGGCTGGTCCTCGTCGAGCGCTGCGAGTTCGCGCTGTTCTCGATCGAGCGCGAGCTGCGGGCCGCGTTCCCCGCCCTCGACCTGCAGGCGCGGCTCGCCGACGTCGGCGACCGCGGCCGCATGAGCGACGTGTTCACCGCGGACCGCCCGCAGATCGTGCTTCACGCGGCGGCGCACAAGCACGTCCCGCTGATGGAGAGCAACCCGTGCGAGGCGGTCAAGAACAACGTGTTCGGGACGCGCACGACCGCCGAGCTGGCGGGCGAGTCGGGGGCCGAGCTGTTCGTCCTCGTGTCGACCGACAAGGCGGTGCGCCCGACGTCGGTGATGGGGGCGACGAAGCGGCTCGCCGAGCAATCGATCGAGCGCCTGTCCGGGCGGTACGCGACGCACTTCATCGCGGTCCGCTTCGGCAACGTGCTCGGGTCGACGGGGTCGGTGGTGCCGATCTTCCGCGAGCAGCTGGCCAGGGGCGGCCCGGTGACGGTGACGCACGCCGACATGGTCCGCTATTTCATGACGATCCCCGAGGCCGCGCAGCTGGTCCTGCACGCCGGCGCGATGCGCAAGGGCGGCGAGGTGTTCGTGCTCGACATGGGCGAGCCGGTGCGGATCGTCGACCTGGCGACCGACATGATCCGGCAGTGCGGGCTGAGGCCGGGCGAGGACGTCGAGATCGTGTTCAGCGGGATCCGCCCCGGCGAGAAGCTCTACGAGGAGCTGTCGACCCCCGACGAGCTGCTGACCTCGACCCGCCACCCGAAGATCATGTCCGGCCGGCTGGTGGTCCCGCACCCGGCGGAGTTCGAGCAAGGCCTCGAGACCCTCGCGGCGCTCGCCCGCCGCGGCGACGAGGCCGGCGCGCGGCGCCAGCTCGCCCGCATGCTGCCCGGGTCGCAGCTGACGCTGCTCGGCGGCCCCGCGACCGGCGAGGCCCCGCGCAAGCCGATCCACGAGGCGAGCGCCGCCGCCTGAGGCCGGGGTCCCCGGCGCCTCGCGGCGCAGGAGCTGTGCGATGAGAGTGATGCATCTGGTGAAGACGGCGGACGGCGCCGACTGGGCGTGGCGGATGGCCGCCCATCTCGTGCGCCTCGGGGTCGAGGTCCACGCGGTCCTGCCGCGGCTGTCGGGGCGGTTCATCGCGGAGTGGCGGGCGAGCGGGGCGGTGCTCCACGAGCTCGACGCCTCGCTGCCGCTCCGGCGGCCGTGGGAGTGGGCCGGCCGGGCCCGCGCGCTGCAAGGGCTCGTCGCGTCGCTCGCCCCCGACCTGCTGCACGCGCACTTCGTGACCAACATCCTGTTCGCCCGGCTCGCGCTCGGCCGCTCGCGGCTGCCGCGGATCTTCCAGGTCCCGGGGCCGCTCCACCTCGAGCACCCGCTGTTTCGCACGGGCGAGGTGGCGAGCGCCGACCGGCGCGACTGGTGGGTGGCGTCGAGCCGCTTCATCCGCGCGCGCTACCTGGCCCAGGGCGTGCCGCCCTCGCGGGTGCTCCTGAGCTATTACGGATCCGATCCGACCGGCTTCTGCACGGAGCGCACCGGGGCGCTGCGGCGGTTCCTGTGCATCCGCCCGGACGAGTTCGTCGTCGGCAACGTCAATTACTTCTACCCGCCGAAGCGCTACCTCGGCCACACGCGCGGGCTCAAGAACCACGAGGACGTGCTCGCGGCCGCGGGGATGCTCGCGCGAGGCGAGCAGTACCGCTGGGTGCTGGTCGGCCAGCAATGGGGCGAGAGCCAGCGGTACTATCGGCAGCTCCGGCGCCGCGCGGCGAGGGTCCCGGCGCGGATCGCGTTCCCGGGCTGGCGCCCGCCGGAGGAGATCCGGCGGTGGTGGGCGGACTTCGACCTGGCGGTCCACGTGCCGCTGTCCGAGAATTGCGGCGGCGTGATCGAGCCGCTGATGGCGGGCGTGCCGGTGGTCGCCGCCGCGGTCGGCGGGCTGCCCGAGGTGGTGCTGCCCGGGGTCACCGGCGACCTGGTCGCGCCGCGCGACCCCGCGGCGCTCGCCCGCGCGGTCGCGGCGATAAGGCGAGACCCGGGCGCGGCCCGGGCGCGGGCGCTCCGCGGGCAGCGCCTCGTCCGCGAGATGTTCGACTCGGCCCGCACGGCGCGGGAGATCCACGCCATCTACGAATACGTGCTGGGCCTCCGCCGCGAGCGCCCGGCGGAGTACGACTCGAACCGGGTGGTGGCGACATGGAATTGATGTGTGAACCCACGCCGAGGGCGCCGATGCGCGTCGTCGTGACGCTCGAGTACCGCTTCGACGTCACGCCCGACGGGGCGGTCTGGGCCCGGACGACCTTCGGTCACGCGTTCTGGCGCCGCTACCTCGCGGTGTTCGACGAGGTGCTGGTCGTCGCGCGGGCGAACCCGGTCGCGCGCGCCGAGCCGACGTGGCAGCGGGTCGACGGGGCCGGCGTGCGGTTCCACCCGCTGCCGCACTACGTCGGCCCCTGGCAATACCTGCGACGGTCGCTCGCGCTGACCCGCGCGCTCCTCGCGGCGGTGCGCCGCGAGGACGCGGTGATCCTGCGGGTCGGCTCGCCGATCGCCGACCGGCTCCAGCCGCTGCTCGCCCGGGCCGGCAAGCCCTACGGCGTCGAGGTGGTCGGCGATCCGTGGGACGTGTTCGGCCCGGGCGTCTTCTCGCACCCGCTGCGGCCGCTGCTGCGGCGACACTTCGCCCGCCAATTGCGGCGACAGTGCGCGGGGGCCAGCGCCGCGTCCTACGTCACGCAGGAGGCGCTGCAGCGGCGCTATCCGGCGACGCCGGAGGCGCCGACGTTCGGCGTGTCGACGATCGAGCTGCGGCCCGAGGCCTTCGTGTCGGAGCCGCGCAGCGGCGACCTCGTCGGCCTGCGCCCGCGGTTGGTGTTCGTCGGGACGCTCGAGCAATTGCAGAAGGCGCCGGACGTGCTGCTCGACGCGGTCGCGCTGTGTCGGGCGCGGGGCCTCGACGTCGAGGTGTCGCTGATCGGCGACGGACGGGCGCGCGCCTCGCTCGAGGCGCGCGCCCGCCGGCTCGGCCTCGGCGCCCGCGCGCGATTCGTCGGACAGCTTCCGTCGGGCGCGGCGGTCCGCGGCGAGCTCGACGCGGCCGACCTGTTCGTGCTGCCGACGCGCGGCGAGGGGCTGCCGCGGGCGATGATCGAGGCGATGGCGCGCGGGCTGCCGTGCATCGGCACGGGGGTCGGCGGCATCCCGGAGCTCATCCCCGAGGAGGACCGCGTGCCGGTCGGCGACGCGCCGGCCCTGGCCTTGAAGATCGCCGAGATGCTCGGCGACCCGGAGCGGCGGGCCTTCGCCTCGGCGCGCAACCTCGAGCGGGCCCGCGAGTACCGGGCCGAGCTGCTCGACCAGCGGCGCCGGCGGTTCTACGCGTTGCTGCGCGCGCACACCGAGGCGTGGCTGCGCGTGGCGTGACGGCGAAGGGCCCGCGCGGTCCGGGGGCCCTCAGGCCGGCGTGCGGCGCCGCAGCACGACCTCGCTGCCGAGGTAGACGACGAGCACCGGCAGCAGCCCGTTCTTGACCGAGAAGAACAGGATGTTGTCGGAGTCCATGCCGAGGACGACGAAGCAGAGGTTGATGAAGAACGGCACGAGCAGCCAGCGGGCGTCCTGCGGGTCGAGGCTGGCCATCAGGCGGCTCGTGCGCCCGACGACGAGGCCGAGCAGGGCGTAGACGAACGGGACCGCCGCGGGGCCGAAGTTGAGCATGAATTCTCCGGCGAGCCCGTAGACGCGCGACGAGCGGCTGCCGCCGGGGCGGTAGGCGTCGCGGCCGTATTGCACCTGGGTGCCCTCGCGGACCTTGTCGGCCGGGCGGTCCGGCCACACCGAGCGCGGGATCAGCAGCGCCGCCGCGCCGACGTAGGTGCGGCCCCACGCGAGCTCGTAGTCGCTGTGGAACATGCGATAGAGGATGTACGCCTGGACGTCGGCGCGCGCGAGGTCGCCGAGGATCACCGTCTCCGCGCCGCGTCGGCCCCGGCGCTCGAGCGACTCGAGCTGGCTGCGATCCTGCAGGGCGGTCAGCACGGCCGCGGAGCCGCCGCTCTTGTAGAAGCCGTAGACGTACATGAACAGGCCGACGAACACGACGCCGGCGTAGACGAGCCGCTTCGGCAGCGGGCGCAGCCAGAAGTGGAGGACGCCGGCGGCCCAGAACAGGCTCCAGATCGTGTTGCTGCGGCTGCCGCGGAGGCCGCCGAACAGGAATGTCAACACCAGGTAGCCGACGAGCAGCGCCGCGATCGTCGCCTCCGACGGCGCGGCGCCGCGGCGGCGGGCGTGGACGGCGTAGGCGATCAGCGCGAGGATCGGGAACTTCTCCGAGAGGACGAAGACCCAGCCCATGCCCTCGAACGACCCGTCGCCGGCCTCGAACGCGGTGATGTAGCCGAGGATCCCGCCGAAGCTCGCGTAGGCGCCGAGCTGGAACGCGGCCGACAGCAGCAGCGCCGCGGCGATCAGCGGGACGAACCGGCGGGCGTGGATCCGCCGGACCTCGCGGCGCGGCCGCGTCCACCGCGGCGCGGCCGCGAACAGCCCGCGGGTCAGGCGGTAGACCAGCAGGCCGAACACGTTGAACAGCGCCATCCCGCCGAGCCAATCGCGCCAGTCCGGCGGCGGCACGACCTGGTCCATCCAGAAGTCCCAGCGGACGTGCAGCAATGGCGCGAGGAAGAAGAAGTGGTAGCCGAGCAGGCCGAGGACGCCGACGACGTCGAACGCGTTGCGGCGGCCGCGGAGCCAGTCGACCAGGTCGACGCCGATCACGGCGCCGCAGCCGAACAATGGCAGCACGAACCAGTGCGAGAACGCCTCGTCCTCGGCCCAGAAGCCGAACAGGATCAGCGCCGTCGCGGCGGCGCTGGTCACGATCGAGGTGCCGTCGGCGACGTCGCGGTTCATTCGTCGAAGTCGACCACGACGGCCTTGAACTTCCCGCGGGCGCCGCGCGGGATCTCGTCGAGGTAGCGGAAATCGACGGTCGGCGCGTAGCCGAGCCGGCCGCCGAGCTGGGCCAGGATCCTCGCCTCGAGGTCGGGCGCGAGGGCCTCGCCGGGCTGGCGCACGAGGTTGAAGGTGAAGCGGTCGTAGCCGCGCTGGACGAGCTGCGCCTCGCGGATCCCGCGCTGATCCTTGGTCGCGTGGAAGCACAGGAGGCCGACGCGCCGCCCGTCGCGCGTGCGCACGAGGTCCTCGGCCCGCCCGCCGACCCGGCCGATCGTCGGCCAGCCGAGCCCGCACGTGCAGCCGCTCGCGTACCCCGTCGATTCGGCGACGTCGCCGAGCGCGTAGCGGAGCAGCGGCATGCCGTCGCGGAGGAACCCGGACACGACGACGCGGCCGGTCGTGCCCGGAGGGGCCGGCCGGCCGTCGTCGTCGAGGAGCTCGACCGCGCCGACGTGGGGGTGGATATGCAGGCAGCCGGCCGCGCACTCGAGCGCGACGTGGCAGCCCTCCTGCGAGCTGTACAGGTCGTATACGCGGCCGAGGTCGTCGGCGACGTCGACGCGCCAGTCCGGCTGCATGACCTCGGAGGTGGAGACGACCGCGCGCTCGCCGGCGCTGTCGCGCAGGCGGTCGCCGAGGAGGGCCGCGAGCTGGTGGATCGCGGAGGCGTAGCCGTAGATCAGCTGCGGCCGGTCGCGCTCGAGCAGCCGCACGACCGCCTCGCGGTGCTGCGGCGCGAGCGAATAGATCGACAGGAAGCGGTCGCCGGTGACGGGGTCGCGCCACGACAGCTCGCGGGCGCCGGCGGACGGGGTCATGAACCCGGACAGCGACAGGGTCCGCGGCGAGGGGGTGCCGCAGATCCGGCGGTACCACGATTGCAGGATCGCGTGGCTGCGGCTGCGATCGAACAGGGTCGCGCGCAGGCGCAGGGGGGTCCCGCTGGTGCCGCTGGTCGTGTGCTCGGAGGTCAGCGGCAGCGCGGGCGCCGGCCAGAGCTCCTCGTTGTGGGCGCGCACGGTCTGCTTGTCGAGGATCGGCAGCTCGGCGAGCGCCGCGAGCGCGCCGTCCTCGGTGCGCAGCCGCGTCGGATAGCTGTGCGGCCGGTCGCGGTAATACGGCACTCGCGCCCGCGCGAACGCGTACGTGCGCGCGAGCGCCTCGGCCTGGTCGCGCCAGAATTCGGCGGTCGACAGGGTCCACGCGCGCTCCGCCTCGGCGCGGTACGCCGCGCCCACCGCCCGCTTGACCAGCGACCGCAGCCCGGTGCGGGCTGCCCTCCAATTCACCACTTCGAGCTTCACGCGAATCTCCTCATCAGCCGCAGGCTGAGCAAGATCTGGACCACGAGCGAGGCGATGCCCGCCCACACCGCGCCCACGAGCCCGTACGGCGCGATCAGCAGCGCGCAGCCGGCGGCGTGCACCGCCGCGACGATCGCGTAGACGACGGCCTGGCCGCCGAAGATCCGCCGCGCGGTGACGCCGTAGAACAGCGCGGTCGCGGCGTAGTTGATCGCGCCGGCGATCGTCAGCCAGAGGAACACCCTGTCCTCTCGAGCGAACACCTCGCCGAAGACCCCCGCCAGCAGGGCCCGGCCGCAGCCGGCGGCGACGGCGACCCCGACCGCGCCGAGCGCCAGGCTGACACCGACCAGCCGGCCGAGGAGGCGCCGGAACGCGGCGGTCCGGCCGGCGGCGTGGTGCGCCGCGAGCTCGACGAGCGCGGCCTGGCCGAGGCCGTTGATCAGGAACGCGCCGGCGACGGTGAAGGAGGCCATCGCCGCGTAGGTGCCGAGGGCGGCCTCGCCGAGGGCGGCCTCGATGAAGTAGCGGGGCACGTTGCCGGTCAGCGCGATCAAGAGCGCGACCGCGCCCATCGGCAGCGCGAGCCGGAGCAGCCGCAGCCGCCGGCGCAGCCGCGGCGCCGAGGGGTCGCGCGTGCCCGTCCGCGCGAGCAGCCGGCGCGCGGCGGCGAGGTCGTGGACGAGGTAGATCGCCGCCGAGGCCGCGGTCATCGCGGCGACCGCGGCGACCAGCTGTCCGCCGAGCCAGTACCCGAGGGCCAGGGCGGCGAGGCCGGCGAGGCCGCGCAGGATCGCCGAGCCCGCGGCGCGGTCGGGCCGGTGGTGGACATGCTCGAGGCCCTGGACGACGTCGCTCAGCGCCTCGAAGGCCTTGGCGAGCCCGACGAGCGCGATCGTCTGCGCGGTCTCGGGCGGGTAGTCGGCGGCGAGGACGAGCGCGGCGATCACGACGAGCGCGAGCGCGGTGGTGTACGCGCGCAGGGCGACGTAATCGGCGTGGAGGTGCGAGCCGTCGGCCTCGGTCGCCTGGACGTTGCGCAGCGACAGGTTGCAAAACAGGACGATCGGGCTGGTGACGGCGAGGGCGAGCGAGAACCGGCCGACGGCCGCGGGTCCGCCGAAGCGCGCGAGCACGAGGAGCGTCGACCACTGGCACGCGGCGGACACCGCCCTGCCGGCGAGGGTCCACGAGATGCTCTGCCGCAGCGTCGGCGCCACCGCGGGGGGTCGAGCACGATTCGTGCCAGGGCCGGGGGTGGCCCGGCTCCTGCAATGCGAGGTGCGCCATGACCGATCGATCGCAACCCCGGGGCGCGCGCGCGTCCGGCTACGCGGCGGCCAAGCGCTGCCTCGACGTCGTCGGCGCGGTCGTCGGCCTGATCGTCACGGCGCCGCTGCTGCTCGGCGCGGCCGCGGCGGTCCGGGCGACGATGGGGGGGCCGGTGCTGTACCGCGCGGCGCGGCCGGGCCAGGGCGGCCGGCCGTTCCGGCTGTACAAGCTGCGGACGATGCGGGAGCCGGCGCCCGGGGAGCCGCGGCTCGCCAGCGACGGCGCCCGCCTGACCCGGCTCGGCCGGCTGCTGCGGGCGGCCAGCGTCGACGAGCTGCCGTCGCTGTGGAACGTCCTGCGCGGCGAGATGAGCCTGGTCGGCCCGCGGCCGCTGCTGATGGAGTACCTCGAGCGCTACACGCCGGAGCAGGCGCGCCGGCACGAGGTCAAGCCCGGGCTGACCGGCTGGGCGCAGATCCACGGGCGCAACGCGGTCGACTGGCCCGAGCGGCTGGCGCTCGACGTGTGGTACGTCGATCACCGCTCGCTGCGCCTCGACCTCGAGATCCTCGCGCGCACGGTCGTCACGGTGCTGCGCCGCGAGGGCATCAGCGCGAGGGGGCAGGCGACGATGGGCGAGTTCACCGGCCCGGCGCGCGGAGGACCCGACCCGGGTTGCCGATGACCGTCGCGCCCGGAGGGACGTCGCGGAGGATGACCGCGCCGGCGCCGACGATCGCGCCGGCGCCGACGCGCACGCGGGGGATCACCGTGCTGCCCGCGCCGATCCACGCGCCCTCGTCGACGTCGACGCCGCCGCAGAGGACGGCCCCGGGCGAGACGTGGACGCCGTCGCCGAGCCGGCAGTCGTGCTCGACGACGGCGCGCGAATTGACGATCACGGCCTCGCCGAGGCGCGCGTCCGCGTTGATCACGGCGCCCGCGAGGACGACGGTGCCGCCGCCGATCGCCGCGGACGGGCTGACGATCGCGGCGGGGTGGACCAGCGCGGGCCGGGGCGCCGACGCGAGCGCGCGGTGGACCTGAAGCCGCGCCCGGTTGTCGCCGACGGCGACGACGACCGCCTCCCCGTCGTCCGGCAGCGCGCCGTGGCGCTCGACGTGGGCGAGCAGGTCGGCCTGGGACGCGCGCACGCGGGTGCCGCCCGGCTCGGCGACCCGGCCCAGCGGGTCCGGGCGCAGCTCGACCGCGCCGATCGGCCGCAGGCCGCAGGCCCGCGCGAGGTCGGCGATCACCTTGGCGTGACCGCCCGCGCCGACGATCCAGAGCCGCACGGTTCCATCCATGGCGATAAGGTACCTCGGCGGACGCGTGAATCAAGCCGGGCCCGCGCGAGGGGGCGGCGAGCTCCTTGCATGGACCGCGGGGGCTTCGACGATGACGGGGGAGAAATTCACGGCCGGTTGGCCGAGTCGCACCATTGAACCGAGCGGCCACGAGGTCGCCGGCGCGGCCGCGCCGGCGACGACCCGCGAGCCGCACGACGACGCGGCCGGGCCGGAGTCGCCGACGCTGCAGGAGCTGGTGTGGACGTGGGCCGGCGAGCTGCGCGGGCGGTGGGGCACGGCGTTGCTGGCGTTCGGGCTCGGGCTCGCGCCGATGGTCGCCCTCGCGGTGCTCTCGGTGCCGCGCTACACCGCGACCGGCGTCGTGCAGGTGAGCGCGGGCTCGCTGCTGGCCGCCAATCCGCTGCTCGAGCTCGCCGGCGGCGGGGCCCACCCCGACGTCGAGACCGAGATCGAGCTGATGCGCCGCCGCGAATTCGTGCTCGGCGTGCTCAAGGATCTGCGGCTAAACCTCGCCGATCCGGCGCAGCCCGACGGGCTGACCCTCGACCTCGCGGTCGCGCTCGGCGGCCGCAGCCCGGTGTCGCCGGCGCTCGCCCGGGCCCGCGGGGCGGTCGGCTGCGCCGAGGTCGCCCCGCAACACGGGTCCGACGTGCCGGTCCGCCTGACCGCGATCGACGACGCCACGCTGACCGTCGAGGTCGGCGAGGGCGGGGCCGGCGGCGTGCACACCCTGCCGATCGGCGCGCGCCTGACGACCGCCGCGCTGACCCTCGAGTTCGTCGCGTCGCCGGTCGACGTCGGCGATTCGATAGACCTCGTGCTGCGCAGCGACGGCGCGCTGTACGACGAGCACCAGGGGGCGCTCACGGTCACCGGCGTCGGCGGCCGCAACAACCCGACCAGCCTCGTCCGCGTCGCCTTCACCGCGCCCGACCGGGCGACGGCGCAGGCGGTCGTCGCCCGGCTGATGGCGCGCTACGTCGAGCAGAGCCTCGAGTGGCAGACCTCGAGCGCGTCGCAGTCGGTCGACTTCATCGCCGACCAGCTCGCCGACGCGACCGCGCGGCTGGCCGAGCAGGAGGAGGCGCTGCGGTCGTTCGCCGAGCAGGAGCGGGCGGTGCAGCTCGACGCGCAGGCGCAGGCGACGATCGAGGCGGTCGCCGGGCTCGAGGCGGAGCGCCTGCGGGCCGACCTGCAGACGCGGCAGATGGACCAGGTCCTCGGCGGGATGAGCGGGCGGCTGGGCCGCGGCAAGGCGCACCTGACGGCCAACTTCTTCGACGACCCGGTGCTCGCCGAGAGCGTCGCGGCGCTGACGGAGAAGGAGGTCCGCCACGAGGTGCTGACGGCGACGCTGACGCCCGAGCACCCGCAGGTGGTCGCGCTCGCGGCCGAGCTCCGGCTGCAGCAGCAGCAGGTCGCGCGGCTGATGCGGAGCGCCCGGCGCAACCTGGCGGCCCGGGCCGGCGAGCTCGAGCAGCAGCGCCTGACCGCGCTCGCGTCGCTGGCGACGTACCCCGACAAGCAGCTGAAGCTGACGCGGCTGATGCGGGCGGTCGAGGTCGGCGAGCGGCTGCACGGCTTCTTGCTCGAGAAGCACAACGAGGCGGAGATCCTCAAGGCGTCGACGACCTCGGACAAGCGCGTCGTCGACGCCGCGAGCGTGCCGCAGCGCGCGACGAGCCCGAGGCGCGGCCGGCTGCTGGCGGTCGGCGTCGCCGCGGGGCTCTTGCTCGCGTTCGTCGCGGTCTGGCTCGCGCGGACGATGCAGCGCACGCTCGCCGCCGTCGCCGCGATCACGAGCCGGATCGGCTGGTCGGTCTACGGCACGATCCCCGCGCTGGTCCCGGCGCCGACCGGCGAGGCCGCGGCGCTGGCGGCGATCTGGCAGCGCGGCCCGAACGCGGCCGCCGAGGCGATCCGGGCGCTGGCGGTCAGCGTCAGCCTCGCCCCGGTGCCCGGGGCGCGCGGGCGGATCGTGCAGCTCACGTCGAGCCGCTCCGGCGAGGGCAAGAGCACGCTGTCGGCGAGCCTCGCGGTCGCGCTGGCGCGCACGGGCGCGCGCGTGCTGCTCGTCGACCTCGACCTGCGCCGATCGGTGCAGCACCGCTGCTGGGGGGTCCCGCGCGCGCCGGGCTTCGTCGAGCTGGTGGCCCGGCCCTCCGATCCGGAGACCGCGCGGCGGATGATGCACCGCGACCCGACCCACGGCGTCACCGTGCTGACCGCCGGCGCGCGGGCCGTCGACACCACCGCCCTGCTGATGACCGACCGACTGCCCGCGATGCTGGCCTGCTGGGCGAGCGAGTTCGACTACGTCCTGATCGACAGCCCGCCGGCGTTCGTGCCGGACACCACCGTGATCGCGCGGCTCGTCGATCTGGTGCTGCTCGTCGCCCGCCCCGGGGTGCTCGAGCGCGCCGAGCTGCAGCACGCGGCCGCGCTGCTCGCCCGCCTCCCCGTCGGCAAGGGCCTCGTGCTCAACGGCGTCACGCCGCGGCACCTCGGCTTCGGCCGCGAGCGCCTCGACGATTATTACACGTACGGCCTCGACGCGCGCACCGGCGACGGCGCGGCGGGCGTGTGACGCCCGGCGGATCCGGATGTCTCGAAGGACAGCCGGGCGCGAGCCGTCCGGCGCACGCGCAGAGCGGCCCACGGCGAGCGCCGTCGGCCGCGATTCGGAGGTCCTCGGCGATGAGACGGCGGCGCTCGCCGCCGGCCGCTATTCGGACATCAGCAGGAACTCGATCCGGCGGTTCTCGGACCGCCCGGCGGGGGTGCGGTTGCTGGCGAGCGGCTCCGAGCCGCCGGCGCCGCGGACCGTCAGGCGCCCCGGGGCGATCCCGTGCGCGACCAGGTAGTCGCGGACCGCCTCGGCGCGGCGCAGCGACAGCTGGTAATTGAACGTCTCGGAGCCGCGGTCGTCGGTGTGGCCGACGATCGCCAGCCGGACCGACGGATAGGTCGTCAGCAATTGCACGATCTCGTCGAGGACGACGTCGGAGCGCGGGTCGACGGTCGCCTCGCCGCTCGCGAAGTCGATGCCCTTGATCGACCCGGTGTAGCGCTTGAGGGTCCACGGCAAGACGTCGGGGCAGCCGTCGCCGTCGTCGAAGCCGTTGTGCTCCTCGGCCTGCTCGGGGCAGCGGTCGTCGAGGTCGGCGATCCGGTCCTTGTCGGTGTCGACGAGCGGGCAGCCGTCGGGCGCGCCGCCGGGCGCGTCGGGGCAGCGATCGAGCGGGTCGGCGTAGCGGTCGCCGTCGCGGTCGACGAACGGGCAGCCGTCGGGCACGACGCCGGACTCGTCGGGGCAGCGGTCGACGTCGTTGGCGAAGCCGTCGAAGTCGCGATCGCCGCGCGGGCAGCCGTCGGGCGGGGCGCCGGGCAGCTGCGGGCAGCGGTCGCGCGCGTCGGGGAGGCCGTCGCCGTCGGCGTCGCGGGTCCGCGCGGTCGCGTCGTCGTGCGGGCGCGACCGCGGGCCGAACGCGAACGACAGGCCGAGCAGCACCTCGTGGTGGATCGCCGGCCGGCCCGCGTCGGCGGCGCGGTCGTTCGAGAAGGTCGCGCGCCACTCGAGGCGCAGCCGGAGCCACCGGAGCGCCCCGAACTTGAGGCCGGCGCCGAGGTGCCACGCCGGATCGACGTCGGTGCCGAGCACCTCGTTCGGCGTGCGGACCATCAGCGCCCCGACGCCGCCGAGCACGAACGGCGCGACGCGGTACGGCAATTGGAGCAGCGCGTGCCCGCGGACCGCGAAGGCGTTGAAGTAGTCGCCGTCGCGCGTGCGGCCCGGGAACCCGCCGGCCTCGGCCTCGATCCCGCCCCAGCGCAGCGGATAGTAGCCGAGCCGTCCGCCGAGGCTGCCGACCGCGGGGCGGAGCGGCCGCCATTGCGTGCCGAAGAAGCTGTGGTCGGTCGCCGGCGCCATGACGCCGCCGTAGAGCCCGAGCTCGACCTGGTCGGCGACCGGCGCGTGCTCGTGGAGCGCCGCGCGGCGGCCGGCGGCCGGCGGCGCGGCCGAGGCGAGCGAGGCGGCGAAGAGGGTGAGGGTCGTGGACGAGAGACCGATGAGGCGGGTGGAACGCATAGGGCTCGAGAGGGTGCGGATCCGCTCCTGCGTCCCGGCCATGGCACGTGCGAGCGAGAGTACGACGGTGAGGTGTCCGCGGGCGTTGCACGGCGCGTTCCAGGCGGGACCGGAGACCTCGGGCCCGCCTCGGCCGGCCCCGGGCGGGGCGTGTCACCGTCCGGGCACAGGGTGTTCGGCGGGGCGGACAGGTCGGCGCGGTCGGCCGTGCGGTCGGGCGTCGCCCCGGCGCGGCACCCGGATTGCAATGCTCGCGACTGCCGCCATTGGGGCGCGAAGGAGAGGGTGTTGCAGTGATCGTCGGAACGATGCTCGTGGGGGGGGTGCGCGCATGCGATGTCTCGTGACCGGCGCCGCCGGGTTCATCGGATCCAGCCTGGCCGAGCGGCTGATCGACCTCGGGCACGAGGTGGTCGGGATCGATCGATTCAGCGACTATTACCCGCGGCCCTACAAGGACGCCAACCTCGAGCGATTGCGCGACGAGCCGGGCTTCTGCCTGGTCGCGCAGGACCTCGCGGAGTGCGCGCTCGATCCGCTGCTCGACGGCTGCGAGGTCGTGTTCCACCAGGCCGCGCAGGCGGGGGTGCGGGCGAGCTGGGGCGACAGCTTCGAGGCCTACCTGCGCGACAACGTGCTGGCGACGCAGCGGCTGCTCGAGGCGGCGCGCCGCGGCGCAGTCCGCAAGGTCGTCGTCGCCTCGTCGTCCTCGGTGTACGGGGAGGCGCACGCGCTGCCGATGATCGAGGCGAGCCCGACGCACCCGTATTCGCCGTACGGCGTGACCAAGCTGGCGGCGGAGCGGCTCGCCGAGCTCTATCGCCACAACTTCGGGCTGCCGACCGCCTCGCTGCGCTACTTCACCGTCTACGGTCCGCGGCAGCGGCCCGACATGGCGTTCCATCGGTTCATCGAGGCGACGCTCGACGGCGGCGCGATCCGGGTGTTCGGCGACGGCGAGCAGACGCGCGACTTCACCTTCATCGCCGACATCGTCGAGGCCAACCTGCGGGCCGCGGCGGACGGCGTGGTCGGCGTCTTCAACGTCGGCGGCGGCTCGCGCGTGACCCTGCGCGAGGTGCTGGCGACGCTCGCGGAGGTCGCGGGCCCGGTGCGGACGATCCAGCAGGGGCGCGAGGCCGGCGACGTGCGCGACACCTGGGCCGACATCTCGGCCGCGGCGGCGGCGATGGGCTACGCGCCGCGCGTCTCGCTGCGCGAGGGCCTCGCCGCCCAGGTCGCCTGGCACCGCCTGCGCCGGGCCGCGCGGACCGGGTGGCCGCGGGCCGCGTAGCCGCGGCGAGCGAGCGCGCGCGGCCGGGCCTGTCTGTCATGCATCGAGGACACCCGTCACCGATGCATGACACCCGCGGCCGCGGGGGCGGCCCCTCGCGGCCTGCGGCGGCTTCCGGGCGCCTGGTACGGTCCCTGCAAAGACGTGTCCCTGCGAGCCGTTCGGGCCGCAGGGGCGCCCGCGCACAGGTCGCGGGCGCCCCGCGGGCCGCCGCACACCACACGCGAACGACGACCAGGGGAGATGCTGTGACCAAAGAACACAAGACGGGAAAGACCGACGCGGGCGTCGGGCTGAGCGGGCTGCTCCAGAGCCTCGGCGGATTCCTCGACCTCGTGTCCAACCTCGCCGACAAGGAGGGGCAGGAGTTCCACCGCAGCGGCGAGCTCGGGGACGAGGCGAAGGGGCACAAGGCCGTCTACGGCGTGTCGGTGCGCCTGGGCGGCGGCGGCAAGCCGCGGATCGAACCGTTCGGCAACGTGATCAAGAAGGGCACGCGCGGGCCGGTGGTCGACGACGTGCGCGAGCCGCTGGTCGACGTGTTCGACGAGGACGGGCACCTGCTCGTCGTCGCCGAGCTGCCGGGCGTCGAGGAGCGGGACATCGGCTACGAGCTCGCGGGCGAGCGGCTGACGCTCACGGCGCGGCGCTCGAGCTTCAAGTACGCGAAGGAGCTGCTGCTGCCCGCGCCGGTCACGGCCGAGGGGGCGCAGGGCGCCTATCGCAACGGCGTCTACGAGCTCAAGCTGCGGAAGGCGGGGGGGTGACATGCAGGGCCACGATCCGCAGCGGCCCGGGCGCGGGCCGGGGGAATTGCTGTGTCTCTACGGGATCGTCCGCGCGGGCGATCGCCCGTCGAAGCCGTCGTCGCCGCCGCTCGACGCGATCGTGCACGGGCGGCTCGCCGCGCTGGTCGAGTGCGTCCCGGCGGAGGAGTTCCAGCCCGAGATCCTCGCGGCGAACCTCGGGTCGATCGAATGGGTGACCCGGGCCGCGCGCCGCCACGAGGCGATGCTCGAGGAGGTCATGCAGGCGGGCCCGGTGATCCCGGCCCGGCTGTGCACCCTGTTCTCCGGCAGCGACGCGGTGTGCGAGCTGCTCGCCGGCCGCGAGGACGCGCTCGCGGCGCTGCTCGAGCGGCTGGCCGGACGCGAGGAGCGCGGGCTCAAGATCCATTGCGACGAGCTGGCGCTGCGCCGCGCGCTCGCGGAGACCGACCGCGACGCGCTGTGGCTCGCCGCGGCCGCCGCGTCCGCCTCGCCGGGCCAGGCCTACCTGTTCACGCGGCGGCGCGACGCGCTGCTGTCCGAGCTCGCCGAGCGGCGGATCGAGGAGGTCCAGGACTTCGTGCTCGACGCGATCGAGGCGCTCGACGTCGACGTGCGGATCAAGCCGGTCCTCGCCGACAAGGGGTCGAATCGGACCGACCGGATGATCCTGAACCTGGCCGCGCTGGTCGAGCGCGACGGTCGCCCGCACCTCGACGAATTGCTCGACGGCCTCGCCGCGGACCTGCGCGCGCAGGGCTTCTCGTTCGAACAGAGCGGCCCGTGGCCGCCCTACAGCTTCGCGGCGAGCGGGGCGGACATCGAGGCGGCGTGACGGACGCGCGACCCGACTCCTGGATCCTGTACGCCGCGGTCCGCTCGGACGAGGCCCGCCGCGTGCGCGCGTCCCTGCGCTCGCTGACCGTCGTCGTCGAGGGCGGGACGGCCGCCGTCACCGGCGCCGCGCCGCCCGAGGCCGACGTGTTCGCCCGGGCGATGGCCCACGACCGCGTGATCGGGCGGCTGCTCGGCTGCTGCTCGTCGCTCGTGCCGTTCCGCCTCGGCGTCGCGGCGCCGCCGACCGACGACCTGCGCGCGCTGCTGCGGGCCAACGCCGCCGAGTTCGAGCGCCAGCTCGACCGCGTCCGCGACTGCGTCGAGGTCGGCCTCAAGATCCGCGCGAAGAACGAGGCGGAGGGCGCCGCGCGGTTCGACCTGGCGCCCGTGCGCGCGCTCGTCCCGCTGCGGTGCGACCGGCAGGAGCGGATCACCGCGCTGTCGGACGGGCTGCTCTTCGAGGGCGTGTACCTGCTCGCGCGCGCCGCGATCGACGACTTCTGGGCCGCGCTCGATCGCATGCGCAGCCAGACGCCGGAGCGGGCGATCCTCGGGGTCGGCCCGTTCGCGCCCTACAGCTTCTGCGACCTCCACATCGAACACCCCAGGACCTCCGAGAGGAGCGAGTAGCCCCATGCAGCCCTGCGCCAAGAACTCCCACGCACTGACCGTGATCGTCGTCGAGCACGACCCCTGGCTGCAGCGCGCGCTCGAGCAGCTGTTCGCCGAGGACGGCCACCACGTCGTCCGGGTCGAGGACCGCGGCGAGGCGGCGAGGCTGGCGAGGCGGCTGGACCCGGCGATGATCCTGATCGATGTCCCGACGGCGCCGGTCGACGGGATGAGCGCGCTGCAGGAGCTGCGGCGCAGCGCCGCGGACGCGGTGATCGTCGTGCTCAGCGCGACCGGCACGGCCGGCACGGCCCGCGAGGCGATGCTCTGCGGGGCCGACGATTACGTCGCCAAGCCGGTCGACATGAACGCGCTGCGGGTCGTCGTGCGGGACGGCCTCGCGGAGCGGCGGCGGCGCGCGCTGGAGCACGCATGCGCGTCCTGACGTACGTCCCGATCATCCACTCCGAGGCCGACCTCGGGGCGCTCGGGCAGGCGGTCGCCCAGCGATTCGGGGCGCTGTTCGGGGCGGAGCAGTCGGAGCGGCTCGCCCGGCGGCAGCTGTCGATCGACGCGATGTGGGACGCGATCGCCGGGAGCCTGCTCGCCGCGCCGCTGACGTGGTCGCGGGTGCGGGTGTACCAGGACGGCCTGCCGAACTGCGGGTTCGAGCTGGCGATCGTGCAGGAGCTCGCGGCCAAGCAGAGCCGCAACTATGCGCTGCTGCTCGAGCTGCGCAAGCGGGGCGCGGCGCTGATGGGCACCGAGGACCCGGCGCTGCTGGTCCGCGAGTACGAGCGGGTCCGGCGGCTCGTCGAGCTGACGCGCCGGCCGCCGCCCGCCGAGGCGGCGCTGCAGGCGCTCAAGCAGGAGGGCGACGAATTGCTGGCCCAGCGCGACGCGGCGATCGCCGCGCGGATCCTCTCGACGTTGCGCGAGGGCGAGCACGGCGTCCTGTTCATCGGACTATTGCACAGAGTCGACGAGGCGCTCGGCGGCGCCCTGCACGTCGAGCACCTGATCCACACCCTGCCGGTCGGCGTGGAGCCGCGGCACTGAAGGCCGGAGCCGAAGGAGACCCATGAGAACGGAATCACACGAGAACACCCCCGCCGACGGCCTGTCGCTGCGGGTGGCCGAGGGCCTGGGCCGGGACGTCGGCCGCGGGATCGCTCGGCTCGACCCGCAGGACATGGCGCGCCTCGGCGTGTCGACCGGCGACATCGTCCGGATCGTCGGCGACCGCGCCGCGGTCGCCAAGGTGATGCCGGCGTTCCCTGACGCGCGCGGCAGGTCGCAGATCCAGATCGACGGCATCACCCGCGCGAACGCCGGGACCGCGGTCGACAAGCGCGTCGCCGTCGAGCGGACCACCTCGGCCCCGGCGTCGCGGCTGGTCCTCCGCGCCGCCGGCAAGGGCGCCCCCGCCGAGCTCGACCCCGGCCACGTCGCCCAGGTGCTCGCCGGGCTGCCCCTGCTCCCGGGCGACCGCGTGCGGGCGACGCTGCTCGGGTCGCGCGCGCAGGACTTCGAGGTCGTCGACGCCGCGCCGAAGGGCGCCTGCGTGGTCGTCCACGCGCGGACGCAGGTCGCGCTCGAGCGGGCCGCGTCGCCGCAGAAGGCCGAGGCCGCGAGCCGGGTCGCGTACGAGGACATCGGCGGGCTGCGCAAGGAGCTGCGGCGCGTCCGCGAGATGATCGAGCTGCCGCTGCGGTACCCGCAATTGTTCGAGCGGCTCGGCATCGACCCGCCGAAGGGCGTGCTGCTCCACGGGCCGCCGGGGACCGGCAAGACGCTGCTCGCCCGGGTCGTCGCGCAGGAGACCGAGGCGGCGTTCATCGTCGTCAGCGGGCCGGAGGTGATCCACAAGTTCTACGGCGAGAGCGAGGCGAAGCTGCGCAGCATCTTCGAGCAGGCGCGCAAGCTGTCGCCGTGCATCCTGTTCATCGACGAGATCGACGCGATCGCGCCGAAGCGGGAGAACGTCCAGGGCGAGGTCGAGAAGCGGGTCGTCGCGCAGCTGCTCGCGCTGATGGACGGCCTCGAGGCGCGCGGCCAGGTGATCGTGATCGGCGCGACCAACCTGCCGAACTCGCTCGACCCGGCGCTGCGCCGCCCGGGCCGGTTCGACCGCGAGATCGAGATCGGGATCCCCGACAAGCAGGGCCGCCGCGAGATCCTCGAGATCCACACCCGCGGCATGCCGCTCGCCGAGGACGTCGAGCTCGGGTCGCTCGCCGCGGCGACCCACGGCTTCGTCGGCGCCGACCTCGAGGCGCTGTGCCGCGAGGCCGCGATGACCGCGCTGCGCGGCGTGATCCCCGAGCTCGACCTGACGCGCCGCACGATCCCGTACGAGCTGCTCGCGGCGATGCGCGTGACGATGGAGCACTTCACGGCGGCGCTCGCCGAGGTCGGCCCGTCGGCGATCCGCGAGGTCGTGGTCGAGGTCCCGGACGTCCGCTGGGACGACGTCGGGGGCCTCGACGAGGTCAAGCGGGAGCTGCGGGAGGCGATCGAGCTGCCGCTCAAGTTCCCGGAGCTGATCCGCCGCGCCCGGCTGCGACCGCCGCGCGGGATCCTGCTGTACGGCCCGCCGGGGACCGGCAAGACGCTGCTGGCGAAGGCCGTCGCCGCGCAGAGCGGGGTCAACTTCATCTCGATCAAGGGGCCCGCGCTGATCTCGCGCTACGTCGGCGACAGCGAGAAGGCGGTCCGCGACGCGTTCCGCAAGGCGCGGCAGGCCGCGCCGTCGGTGCTGTTCTTCGACGAGATCGACGCGCTCGCGCCGGCGCGCGGCCGCGGGGCCGACTCGCCGGTGACCGAGCGCGTGCTCAGCCAGCTGCTGACCGAGATGGACGGCGTCGAGGAGCTCAAGGGCGTGCTCGTGATCGCGGCGACCAACCGGCTCGACATCCTCGACCCGGCGCTGATCCGGCCGGGCCGGTTCGACCTGCGGCTCGAGGTCCCGCTGCCCGACGCCGGGTCCCGCGCCCGGATCTTCGCGGTCCACCTGCGCGACGTCCCGCTCGCCCGCGACGTCGACCTCGCGGCGCTGGCCGAGCGCGCCGCGGGCCTCGGCGGCGCGCACATCGAGTCGGCCTGCCGCCGCGCCGGCCTGCTCGCGGTCCGGCGGGCGATCGCCGGCCACGGCGAGGCGGCCGAGGGCCTGCCCGTCGAGGTCGACCAGGCCGTCCTCGCCGGGGTGATCGACGAGCTCCGCCGGTCGGAGGGGCTCGCCAGCTAGACGACCGCGACCCGGGGGGACAGGAGGCCGATGATCACGCTGCTCAACCGAGACCAACGCGAGCGCGAGGCCGCCTTCGCGGCGGTCCTGCGCCGCTGCCGGTCCGCGCGGGGGCGGCTGCTCGTGATCGCCGACGAGCGGTCGAGCGCCGCGCTGGGGCCCGGGCTGCGCGGCGCGGACGACTGTCCCTCGGGGCAGGTTCAGATCGCGCGGATCGACCCGGGCGCGCTCGACGGGGCGGACGGGCTGCTCGGGGCGATCCGCGCGCTGCGGTCGAGCGTGCTGCCGTTCGCCGGCGATCCGGCGCCGCTCGTCGTGTGGATCGAGTGTCCGCTGTCGCCGCGCGCGCTGGCGGATCGCGGCGGGCTCGGCGCGTACGAGCAGGGGCTGCGGCGCTACGTCGAGCCGCTGGTCGAGACGCTGATCAGCGCCCACTCGCCCGCCGACGCGGGGCTGCTGGTGCTCGGGCGGCGCCTCGGGCGGCGCGCGGTGGTGCTGACCGGCTCGGCGCTCGCGGGGCGCCACGGCCGCTCGGCGCTCGCGGACGCGGCGGACGGCGAGGCGACGGCCCGCGCGGACCGGCCGATGCTGTCCCTGGCGGAGATCGTGCGGGCGGAGAACCTCGGCGACAGCAAGGTGCTGATCACGGGGTTCCTGGTCGAGCTGTCGAACCCGCTGGCGATCGTCAGCAGCGCGCTCCAGTACCTGCACGACCGGCTCCCGGCGGACGAGCCGGCGCAGGAGCTGATCACGATCGCGTGCCGCGGCGCCGAGCGCATGCGGGAGATGCTGCAGCGGATGCGCTGCCTGACGCCGGCGCTCGCGCTCGAGCTCCGCGAGGCCGACCTCAACGAGCTCGTGCTCGCGGCGCTGCGCTCGGCGGCGGAGGACTGCCAGTGGCGCGGCATCGTGCCCGAGGCCTCGCTCGCGGACGAGCCGCTGCGCGGGCGCTTCGACCCGGCGCGGCTGATCCAGGTGCTGCTCAACCTGCTGGTCAACGCGATCGAGGCGGACCCCGCGCCCGGCGGGGCGCTCTGCGTGCGCACGCAGAGCGGCGAGGGCGGCCGGCGGGCGATCGTCGCCGTCGAGAGCGGCGGCCCGCCGATCGCCGACGCCGCGGTCAAGCGCCTGTTCCGCCCGTTCTTCATCACCAGGGCCGACGACACCGGCCTCGGGCTCCACATCTCGCGCCAGATCGTCGTCGCCCACGGCGGCTCGATCCACGCCGAGAACGTCGCCGGTGGCGTGAAGTTCACCGTGGTCTTGCCGCTTCGAGGGTGATCCGCGAGAGTTTTCATGTCGCATATCCTGTTCATTGACGACGAGCTCGCTCTAGGTCGCGTGATGACCTCGCTGCTCGAGCCGCACGGCCACCGGGTCCGCTGCGCCGACTCGGTCGACGTCGCGTTCGCGGCGATGGAGGAGCGGCAGCCGGACCTGATCCTCCTCGAGCTCGACCTCGGCGGCGCCGACGGGCTCGACCTCCTGCGCCGGATCCGGGCCGCCGCGCCGAGCGTCCCGGTCGTCGTGGTCAGCGGGTACGCCAGCGTGCAGGCCGCGGTCGCGGCGATGAAGCTCGGCGCCGCCGACTTCGTGACCAAGCCGTTCGACAACAGGGAGCTGGTGCGGACGCTCGAGCGGCTGCTCCCGAAGGCGCGGCCCGCCGCGGGCCCGCTGCTCGCCGGCGACAGCCCGAAGCTGCGGGCCGCGCTCGACGTCTCGCGGCGGTTCGCGGCGACCAACATCAACGTCCTCCTGAGCGGCGAGACGGGCACCGGCAAGGAGGTGTTCGCGCGCACGATCCACGCCGCGAGCAAGCTCGCCGACGGCCCGTTCGTCCCGGTCGACTGCTCGACGCTGTCGGAGAGCCTGTTCGAGAGCGAGCTGTTCGGGCACGAGCGCGGGGCGTTCACCGGCGCGGTGGCGTCGCGCGCCGGCCGGTTCGAGCAGGCCCAGGGCGGGACCCTGTTCCTCGACGAGATCGGCAACCTGGCGATGCCGATGCAGGCCAAGCTGCTGCGCGTCCTGCAGGAGCGCACGTTCGTGCGGGTCGGCGGGCGCGAGCAATTGCGGCTCAACGTCCGGATCGTGTCGGCGACCCACGTCGACCTGCGCCAGGCGATCCGCGACGGCCGGTTCCGCGAGGACCTGTACTACCGGCTCAACGAGGTGTGCATCTCCTTGCCGGCGCTGCACGAGCGCGCCGGCGACATCCCGCTGCTGGCGCGCCACTTCGTCGAGATGTACGGCCCGCGGTTCGACAAGCCGGGGGTCCGGATCTCGCCGGAGGCCCTGTGCGCGCTCGAGCGGCACGCGTGGCCCGGCAACATCCGCGAGCTCGAGAGCGTCATGAAGGTCGCGATCGTGCTGGCGGACGAGGTGATCCTGCCGTGCCACCTGCCCGCCGCGGTGCTCGCCTGCGGGCCCGCGCGGGACGAGCGCCCGCAGCTGCTCGACGACGAGGCGGACGAGCCGTCGGATCTGCTCCGGCTCAAGGTCGACGTCGATTGCAATGTCCCGACGATCGACCTCCGCTCGGTGTGCGCCGAGACGGAGCGGGCGCTGCTGACGGCGCTCGTCCAGCGCCGCCGCCTCCGCGGCACGCGGCTCGCCAAGCTGCTCAACGTCGATCCCAAGACCCTGCGGGTCAAGCTGCGACGATACGGGCTCAGCGAGGTCTGACGTCGACGTCACGCCCCGATCACGGCCCGGCCGTCCGCGATGCGAATCTTGCGTCGGCGGGGCCGGGCCGGCGCTTTTTCTGCGGTCGCCGGCGGCCGCCGGCGCGCGACGTCGCCGCGCCGCGATTCGTCGTACCTCGACGTGCGAGTCGAGTTACGACGAATCGCGGCCGCCGGCGATCGGCGGGGCGCGCCGCGGCGGCCTCCGGCGCCCGGGCGAGGGCCGAATTCCCCGAAAAGGGGAATCGCTCCGGGCGTCGATTCCGCTACTCGAGTGCCACGATTCCCGGGGCACCGACGGACCGCCGATTTTCGGGCCCATCTCGGCGTTCCGGCGATGCGGTCGGCGCGGCGGCGCGCGCCGGGGCGTTGGCATCGTGCTTGCTATGTATATCGTGCCGCAACGGAGCGGCGAACAGGAGAGAAAGAAAATGGCCAAGGTTTCCAAGTCCACCGATTCGTCCAGCCTCGCCGAGGTCGTCGACCGCATCCTTGACAAGGGCATCGTGATCGACGCGTGGGCCAAGGTGTCGCTCGTCGGCATCGAGCTGCTCTCGATCGAGGCCCGCGTGGTCGTCGCGTCGGTCGAGACGTACCTCAAGTACGCCGAGGCGATCGGCCTCACCTCGACCGCGGCCGCGCCGGCGGCGTAGCGCCGCGCCGAGGAGGGCACGATGCAGCACTTCACGACCTTCACGGCGGACCGGATGGCGGCCTTTCGCCAGGAGATCCGGGGGGGCGACCAGCGCCGCCGTGAAATGCTCGAGAAGAACCGCGACGGCACGCGCGAGCTCCTCGACGGGGCGCGGCGCGACCGGGGGGCCGCCGAGGACGAGCGTCGCGGGCGTGCCGCGCGCGACGCCGCCGCCCGGCTGGCCTTCATGAACGACCTGCGCGAGCAGGTCACCGCGATGAAGGACGACACCCTCGCCATGCGCGCGGGCAACGTCTCGGACCTGCGCGCGATGGCCGAGGAGCTCCGCGCCGCGCAGGAGGCCTACCACGGCGGCTCGCCCGACGGCGAGTCGAGGCTCTAAACGGCACGAGGGGCGCGCTGGAGGCCCGAGGACCCGCTCGGGCCGCCAGCGCGCCTCTCTTTTTTCGAGGCAACCATGGAGACGATCATGAGCGAGAACCAGCAGAAGGTCGGGGCGGGGGGCGAAGCGGAGGAGTGCGTGTGTGTCGAGCCGAGCGCGAGCTTCGTCGTCACGCCCCACATCCAGCGGATCGCCGACCGCGCCCTCGCGTATCTCAAGGCGGGCTACCCCGTGCACTTCACCGGCCCCGCGGGGACCGGCAAGACGACGCTGGCGCTCCACGTCGCGGCGATGCGCGGGCGCTCGGTGATCCTGATGCACGGCGACGACGAGTTCAGCTCGAGCGACCTCGTCGGCGGCGAATACGGCTACCGCAAGAGCAAGGTGGTCGACAACTTCATCCACTCGGTCGTCAAGACCGAGGAGAGCATGAACACCCTGTGGACCGACAATCGCCTGACGCTGGCCTGCCGCGGCGGCGACACCCTGGTCTACGACGAGTTCACGCGCTCGCGCCCGGAGGCGAACAACGCGCTGCTGAGCGTGCTCGAGGAGAAGATCCTGACGCTGCCGCGGCGGCGCAACAACCGCGAGGGGTTCACCGAGGTGCACCCGGAGTTCCGGGCGATCTTCACCTCGAACCCGGAGGAGTACGCGGGGGTCCACCGGACGCAGGACGCGCTGATGGACCGGCTCGTCACGATCAAGCTCGATTACATGGACCGCGACACCGAGATCCGGGTCGTCGCCGCGAAGTCGGGGCTGCCGCTCAAGAACGTCGAGGTGGTCGTCGACATCGTCCGCAGCGCGCGCGAGCAGAGCCTCAGCAAGAACGGCCCGAGCACCCGCGCGAGCATCATGATCGCGACGGTGTGCGCCCAGCAGGACGCGCGGCCGCTGGCGACCGACGCGCTGTTCCGCGAGATCTGCCACGACGTGCTCGCCGGGCCGTGCGCCAAGGTCCTGCGCGACAACCAGAACGAGGCGACGCGGATCGTCGACGAGCTGCTCGCCGAGCACGCGCGCGGCGGTCGGGTCGCCAAGCGGCGCCAGACGGTCTTCAACGCCGCGGTCGGGGCGACCGACCAGAACGGGGCGGCGTCGTGACCCGGCCCCGCACCGCCGCCACCATCAAGACGGTCGGGCAGCTCGCCGTCGGCCGCGCCAAGGGCGACGCGCGCCACGTCCACCAGTTCCGGATCGCGTGCCTCGAGCTCGAGCGCACGCGCCGGCTCAAGGAGCTGGCCGCCGCGACCCGGGCGCTCGAGGGGCTGCGCGCGCGGCTCGCCGAGATCGACCGCGAGATCACGAGGCACCAGGACGACATGGGCCCCGCGCCGCTGACGACGCCGATGACGACGCCGCCGCCCACGCCGCCCGCGCCCGCGCCGGAGGCCGCGCCGAGGGCCCGCTCCGAGGCCGCGCCGGCGCCCGGGCGCAAGCCCGCCGCGGCCAAGCGGCGGACGCTCCGCTACTGACCATTCACGCACGAGTTCGCCAAACAGGGGAGATGACGAGTCATGACACGCAAGAGCTTGTTCGTATACGGCCTGGTGCGCGCGGCCGAAGACCGCGCCCTCGGGCTCCCGGGGGTCGAGCACGACGGCGAGCGCGGCGAGGCGCGGGTGATCGCGGTCGGGGACGTCGGCGCGGTCGTCAGCGACGGGCCCCCGCGGGGCGCGAGCGTGATGCCGACGCGCAAGAACCTCGAGGCGCACAACGCCGTGATCAAGTCGTTCCGCGGGCTGATCATCCCGATGAGCTTCGGCCAGGTCGCCAAGGGCGCCGCCGAGCTGCAGCGGGTGCTGAAGAAGCAGCGCCGGGCGATCCTCGAGGAGCTCGGTCGGCTCGACGGCAAGGTCGAGATGGGCCTGCGCGTCCGCTGGGACGTCGGCAACATCTTCGAGTACTTCGTCGGCGAGGACCACGAGCTCGCCGACGCGCGCGACCGCGTGTTCGGCCGCTCGGGGACGCCGACGCAGGCGGAGAAGCTCGAGCTCGGCCGGCTGTTCGAGGAGCGGCTCGCCGCCGAGCGGACGAGGCTGACCGAGCGGCTGGTCGAGCTGCTGCGGCCGACGGCGGCGGACGTCAAGGTGAACGCGCCGAAGGGCGAGAAGACGGTCACCGACCTGGTGCTGCTGGTCCCGGACGAGGCGGTGCCGCAGTTCGAGCGGCGGGTGCACCAGGTCGCCGAGACGTTCCCGGGGCAGTACGTGTTCGACTACAACGGGCCGTGGGCGCCGTTCAGCTTCGTCAACCTCAGCCTGCAGCCGTGAGGGGAGGGCAGGGCCATGGGGATCATGCGAGGGTTGATGAGCCTGTGCGAGGAGCTCGCGCGCCGGGCCGAGGACGAGCTGTACGACGAGGAGGGCGCGAAGAGCGAGCTCGTCGCGCTCCACAAGTCGCTCGAGTCCGGCGCGCTGGACGAGGCGGAGTTCGAGCGGCGTGAGGCCGAGCTGCTGACGCGGCTCGCGACGATCGCCGCGCACAAGCGGAAGCGGGGTGGCCCGTGAGCGGCGCGAAGGCGAGGCCGACGCGCGCCGAGCGGCGCCGCGCGATCACGGCGGAGCAACGGATGAGCCTGTGCGAGACGCTCGACCGCGTCCTCAACAAGGGCGTCGTGATCGCCGGTCACCTCGTGATCTCGATCGCCGACATCGACCTGCTCTACGTCGAATTGAACGTGCTCGTGTCGTCGGTCGAGACGATGCAGCGGGCGCGCCGGGGCGCCGGCGCCGGCGAGGCCGCCCGCGAGGCGGCGACGGAGGTTTGACCATGCGTTACGGACAGGTGCGCGGGCGCGCCGAGGACATCGCCGAATTCGCGGCGCAGGCCGAACCGGCCGGGCGCGCCGCGGCCGCGCGGCCGAGCGCGCCGCGGCGGATCGAGATCAACCCCAACGACGTCGAGCGCGGGCTGTCGCAGCTGGTGCTCTCGGTGGTCGAGCTGCTGCGCCGGCTCGTCGAGAAGCAGGCGATCCGCCGGATCGAGGGCGGGAGCCTGCGGGCCGACGAGATCGAGCGGGTCGGCGTGACGCTGATGCGCCTCGAGGCGCAGATGGACGAGCTGAAGCGCCACTTCGACGTCGACTCGCTCGACCTCGACCTCGGGCCGCTCGGCCACTTGCTCGACGATTAGGACCGACCAACGGGAGGAGCGGTGAGACATGAGCCAGACACAGCGGAAAATGGTACACGCGACGTCGACGAGCAACCTCGCCGACCTGCTCGAGCGGGTGCTCGACAAGGGGATCGTCATCGCCGGCGACATCAAGGTGAAGCTCGTCGACGTCGAGCTGCTCACCATCCAGGTGCGGCTGATGATCGCCTCCGTCGACCGGGCCCGCGAGCTCGGGATGGACTGGTGGTCGCGCAACCCGGAGTTCACGGCGCAGCCGCGGCTCCCGACGCCGGCGCCGGCCCTGGCGCCGCACGAGGAGGCCCTGCTGCTCCGGCGACGGCTCGCAGAGCTCGAGCAGACCGCGCCGGCGGCGGCCGGCTGAAGGGGGGACGGCGCCCCGGGGCGCGGAGACGGCGGCGCGCGGCGCCCGGCGTGCACGATGCGCCGGGCGCCGCGCCGCGCGGGGGCGCGTTCGACTCGCGCGCGGCCGCGG
>ERZ1066117.285-NODE-285-length-46211-cov-21.160001_pt1 | contig 46211 bp, 40 predicted proteins | sample MGYA00382764_ERZ1066117 | MGnify/ENA primary metagenome ERZ1066117 (study PRJEB33369, sample SAMEA5778347) | biofilm metagenome | biome: Industrial cooling water; feature: Water cooling tower basin; material: Biofilm | place: United Arab Emirates | collected...
TTTGGTGGGCAATTTTCTGCACTATTTCCAGAAAAGCAGGTACCATTGGCGATGGATTTTCTCGTCGCCAAGCGATCGCCAATTCCAACTCTTCTGTTGAAGGTTGTAGGGTGCGATAGACGACCTGCGATCGCTGCAAATGTCTGACAGAAGCTGGTAAGAGTGCAACTCCCAAACCTGCCGCCACAAAACCCAGAATGCTTTGGACTTCGTGGGTTTCCTGCGTCAATCTGGGGCTGAATCCACTCTGGCGACAAACCGAAATCAAGTGATCATACAAACCGCACTTGTGATGGCGCGGACAGACGATAAATGTTTCGTCCTTTAAATCTCCTAAATCTACTGTTGATTGTTGAGCTTGGGGGTGGTCTCGTGGCAACGCAACGATCAGTGGCTCCAGTAGAACTGTTTCCACCATTAAATCGCGAGTATCAAAGAGGGGTGGAACAACAAAACCTACACTGATATGATCCGCATGTAATGCTTTGACTTGATCGCCTGTTGTCATCTCCCGCACAATCAGGCTTACTCGCGAAAACTGTTCCCTAAACATTTTCACTGCCAAGGGCACGATATCGTAGGCAGATGACCCTTCAAACCCCACCACTAACTGACCTGCTTCACCCCGGCTGGCAAGCTGCGCTAGAGTAGCACTCTCCTGAACCTGTGCCAGAATCCGACGGGCTTCAATCAGGTAAACCTGGCCTGCTTCAGTTAATTCAATGCGGCGCGTAGTTCGGTGAAACAGTTCGACCCCTAACTCCTGCTCCAACTGACGGATCTGCCGGGTTAAGGGTGGTTGGGCAATATGAAGCCGTTCTGCTGCCCGCCCGAAGTTCAGTTCTTCCGCTACAGCAACAAAGTAGTGTAGGTGTCGAAGCTCGATGTTCATAGTTCAACTGCCTTAAGAGATTGAAGCGTGGTACTCACCAATGGAGCAATGGAAAGTCTTCTACCGTTGTGAAGGTAAGGGTCAGGATGCTTGGGCGATCGACCAGAACCAGGATGTAAAGCACTAGCAACGAGGAATATGGCGATCGACCCCAGTGTGAGAGCCAAAATCAGGAAAAGCCCTTTCACTTTGCATCCTCCAACGAATTCCAGCAGAAAATGGACTATCTAATCCAGTCTTGCTGCCACTGCCGCATCTGGTTAATTTCAGCCGTCTGGCTTTGAATAATGGATTGCGCCAAGGTGCGACTTTCGGGGCGAGTTTTCTGGCTCAACACCGTCTGCGCCATATGAACCGCCATCTGGTGGTGGGGGATCATCTGACGGACGAACTCTTTGTCAAAATCCGAAGCATTCTTGAGGGCAACCAGGTCGGCATGCATCATGCCATTCTGAGTCATCATGCCCTGCCCCATGCCCGTTCCCGAGCGATTACCCATCATGCCTGTTCCCATTGGCACCTGCGGCACATCCTTGCCATACCAGGCTTTGTACCAGCCACGCATTTGTTGGATCTCGCGGCTCTGCTCCCGCTTGATGGCTTCTGCCAGTTTTTTAATTTCAGTACGTTTGGCACGAGTCAGCGCCAGGTTTGCCATTTCCACTGCATCCTGATGATGAGGAATCATCATTTCAATGAAATGTTGATCAGGTTGAGTCATCATGCTGTTCTGGGGGGCAGGGGCTTTGTTGCCGGGATGATGCAGGTTATGGTTTGGATTGCTTGATTGAGCCTGAGTGCGGCTTGTTATTAATAGTCCTACCAGAGTGCTGCTGGTTAGTAACCCTACAAGGCTGTAGATGAAAACATTTTTGTTCATGACTTTGTCTACTCAAAAATGCAGTTCAATTTCATCTTTCAATGTTAGGTTTAGATTTTGAGGAAGTTGTGAGGAAAAAAGAGACTACCAAAATTTAAGGAATTAGGAGTTTGAGCAAGTATGTCAAATTAAACCATTACGACAGTGACCTCAAAGACGAGGAATGGCAAACGATTGAACCTCTTTTGCTACCCGATAAACCGGTTGACAAGAATCGGGAAGAGAACTTACGAGACGTGGTAAATGCTATTTTCTACCAAGCAATAACGGCATCAAATGGTGTGCCTTACTGAGTGATTTTCCAGTGTAGCAAACCGTGTATGGGTACTTCCGATTGTGGGCTCGCCTGGGAATTTGGGAGCAGAATTAATGCAGCGTTAGTCAGAGAGATGCAGATCAGAGACGGAAGGAAAGTAGCGAAAACTGAACCCCAAAACTTTCTTTCGAGATTCGAATTTATTGCCGATCGCCTTTTAATAATTTATATTTTGAAGCCGATTAAGTTTAACAGGTTGTAGTTTAAAGCCATATATATAGCGATTTCCACTCCTGTAAGGTACGCCAGAACCATTTAGCTATATGTTTTTTAGCCTTTACAGATGTACCTATGTGATCGAGAAACCCTATATAGTTGGAAAATCAACCCTGTTAAATCAATTTATCACCTCCATTTCTACAATCTCACAGTGAGATGAACTAGAGATGAAATTCTCCATCATGGAGGAGATTGTGATTTTTCTTTACCTTTAAGGGATTGCAGCCAAGACTTCAGCAAGGGTTAGGAGTGAGGCTCACGGTCATCGTAGAGTAAAGAACTCCTCGCTAATGGAAGGGTGAATGCCGATCGCAGTGTCAAAGTGCTGCTTCGTCACTCCTGCTTTCATTGCAGGAGCAAACATTTGAATCACCTCGGCAGCATATTCACCCACCATGTGAGCACCTAAAATTCTATCTGTACTGCTGTCAACTACAAGCTTCAGCATTGCCTCCTGACTTGATTCTCCAATCAGGTTGAACAAAGGTTGGAACTTTTTACGGTAGCAGTGAATAGCTTCACCTATCTGCTCGCGTGCCTGTGCTTCGGTTAACCCAATGGTGGCAGCTTCTGGTCCAGAGGCAACGACATAGGGAATATGCTCGTAGCTCACTGCACGAGGGCTTTTGCCAAATTCAGTGTCTGCAAACGCTCGTCCTGCGGCGATCGCAACTGGAGTCCAGTGGGGGCGAGGGGTACAGTCACCCACAGCAAAAATGTTGGATTGAGTCGTGCGGCTATAATCATCCACCACGATCGCGTCTTCTTTAACCTCTACTTCAACATTTTCCAAGCCCAGACCCTCTAAATTTGGAATGCGTCCGGTTACGAAAACGATTGTTTCTACAGTTGTCGGTTCATCGTCGCAGGAAATGAACAGGTTCAGGCAGCTCTGTGCTAGCTCAATTTTTTTCACTTGACTATTGCAGCAGATCCGAATACCCTGCTGAGACATCCCCTCCTGAATGGTCGTTTGGAGATCGCGATCGCAGCTCGGTAGAATTTGATTGTTGGGCACAACCAGTGTCACTTTAGAGATTAATCCGTTCATAATGCCAGCCAGCTTTACAGCAATATGATTGCTGCCCACAATGGCTAAATGCTCTGGCTGTTGTTCCAGGTTCAGTAGCTCACGGGTTGTACTGGCATACTCAACGCCTGGGATGTTTTCTGGTTTGACGGCTTTTCCACCTACAGCAATCAAAATTTTGTCAGATGTATATTGGTGTCCCTCAATTTCTACAGTGTGAGCATCTAAAAATTGGGCGTGTCCTTGTAGTAGTTCCACACCTGCGGTCTGTAAATGGTGCTGATGCACCTGACTGAGGTGCTTGATGTCACGGTTCCTATTTGCCATGAATTGACACCAGTCAAAATTCTCAAAAACTTTGCCCCAACCGTATTCATCTGCATTTTTGAAAAAACGAGAAAAACTGGCGGCATAGGTCATCATTTTTTCGGGAATGCAGCCGTGAACCACGCAGGTGCCACCCACTTGATCCTGTTCTGCGATCGCCACTCGTGCCCCGTAGCCAGCCGCTCGTTCAGCCGCCGCTAATCCTCCCGGACCTGCACCAATTACAAAAAGATCGTAGTCAAAATTCGTAGGTGTCAACTAAGCTAATCTCCTATTTAGATTAGATGATTCAACGATAAATGCTCGTAATGAAATCAAGATGAAATCTGCGTCTGTCTTCAGAAACAAATTTGCTTAACCCTAGAAAGTAATGCATCAAACTCAAGCTTCTATTCGAAAAAAATCTGTCTTTGTAAATCTTCAATTGTATTCAAAACAACCTGATACACCAGACAGCACTTTGAAATGAATTTGGGATGAAATCAAGCCTGGTTAAAAGTTAGAAATATCACTATTCCATCGGTGTGAAGAAGTTTAATTCTTAAATCCATATCCTGTAGCTGAAGGCGATCGTACCTTTTTACAAGTCAATCTGAAACATTCTTAAAGGATTGAAACAATGGCACACACCATGACTCAGGACATGCAGCAATGCATTAATAACTGTCTAGACTGCCACGGCATCTGCTTGAATACCGTCACATATTGCCTAGAAAAAGGCGGACATCACGCTGAATCGAACCATATTAAACTGCTGCTCGATTGCGCTGAAATTTGCCAAACCAGCGCTAATTTCATGCTTCGCACCTCTGACTTTCACGCCCGGATCTGCGGAGCCTGTGCTGAAATTTGTGATCGCTGTGCTCAGGAGTGCGATCGCATGGGTGATGATGCTCAAATGAAGCGTTGTGCGGAAGCCTGTCGTCGCTGTGCCGAATCTTGCCGTCAAATGTCGATGGCAATGCGGTAAGTTTTCCCACTCACGACTAAAGGTTGCCATGCAGGTAGTCTGGATCTTGAACTACCTGTGTGGAACTTGCGATCGCGCACTAACAATCTAGAGGAGATTCAATGTTTCACAGTAATGGTTCTTCGTCCAGCCTGACTACAGACCCACTCTCCACAACTTCTAACGGGCTTGCTCTTACCGCAACGCCCCTTACAGCCGATCCTTTTTCTGCATCTAACCTGGCTTTGCGGACAAAATCTGCTGCATCTGATGTTTACGCCGCTGGATCTCCTGCCTCTGATGAATCAGCCGCTCGGTTTGATGTGCGATACCTACAGGAAACGATTGGTCATCACCAGATGGCGATCGACATGGCAGAACTGGCTGTCGATCGGGCAGTGAATGACGATTTGCGATCGCTGGCTCAAAACATCGTTGCGAACCAGACCGAGGAGCGCGAAACGATGCAAACCTGGTTGAAAGATTGGTACGGGTTTGAGTATGAGCCAGAGATGAATCCAGGTGAAGAGCGCATGATCAAAGAAATGTCGATCATGAAGGGGGCTGAATTCGAGATCGATTTTATGCAGCAAATGACGATGCACCATATGGCAGGCATTAACGATGCAGTTCCCTGCACCGCCAGTGCTGGACATGTTGAGTTAAAGGAACTTTGCAACGACATCGCTTCTACTCAAATGCGTGAAGCTGAACAGATGCGGCAGTGGCTGCGCGATCGCTATCAAACATCAGTAGACATGATTGGTGTTTCTCCAGATGCTGACAATGGTTCAATTCCTAATGGCAGCTTCGAGAGAGGGAATTTCACAGGCTGGTCTACCGTTGGTCATAGCGATATTCAAACGTTAGATTATGGTGTTTTTCCAACGGATGGAGCATTTCAGGCTCTAATCACCACTGAATCTGAAACGGTTCCAGGGACAGAGTTTGAGTCGAGATTGGGTCTGAAGCCAGGGACCCTATCCACCATTCACAGTGGAGACATTGATGAGGGATCTGCCCTCCAACTCACGTTTAATGCCCAAGCAGGAGACAAATTGACGTTTGATTGGAATTTCCTCACTAACGAGTTAGAGTCTGATTTGGTTGGTCCCAGTAATGACTTTGCTTTCGCAGTGCTGCAATCGCCGGGAAGTGAAGGGCAGCTTTCGGTCAACGAACTGGCAGATATTCATGAGACTCCCAACACTTCTCGATCAATGATTACCAATGAGTCAGGATACAAAACATTTTCCACCACAATCAATACCTCCGGTACTTATACCTTGAGCGTTGGTGCAGTCAATATTGATGATCCTTTGTTTGACTCCGCGTTGTTAGTGGATAACTTCAAACTGACTCCCGCCTAAACCACTAACCACATCAGTGTTGCGAGAGGGATAACCCGCTCATGATCTCTATTAATTCCAAATTCAGCTTTCTTAGGAGGATTATATGGCTCATAAAATTGCTCAATCAAGCGTAGACATTGCGGTTCACTGCGCCTACGAATGTGAACACTGCGCTGATCAATGTTTAGGTAGTATGGCAGAGTGTGCCCGCCTTTGCATCGACTGTGCTCAAAGCTGTTGGACTTCTGCCGCTTACATGAGCCGCAGCTCCCGTTTTATTCCTCAAGTCCTCAAATCTTGTATCGAGATTTGCGAAGCCTGTGCTGCCGAGTGCGAAAAGCATGATGCCGAACACTGCAAGAAGTGTGCTCAGGCATGTCGGCAAGCGGCTGAGGAGTACCGCAAGGTCGCCAGTGTTGCAGGAGTCGCGTAACCCAGCGAAAGCAACAGATTAGCAGGTATGCTGTCCCGTTTCTCCTTCACTGGAGAGATGAATCAGGGCAGCATTCCTGTCTCTAATTGAAGGTACTGGCGTTTTCAACAATCAAACCTACTTGAATGATTTTCAAAAACGTATGAACACGAAATTTGCAGGTTATACTCTGGCTGCTTTACTCACTGGTAGCATCTTACCAGCAGTTGCTATCAGCGATCGTGCTGTTGCGCTTGACCAAGGGCAGGCTCCTCGCCCAAACACCTCGGCTCAAATGCAATCTGAGATGAGCAGAAGTAATGAGGTTGATAAATCATTTATTGAGATGATGGTGCCGCATCACCAAAGCGCAAATCAAATGGCTGAAATTGCCCTAAAGCGCGCAAAAAACCCGGAAGTAAGAAGGCTGGCACAATCCATTATTGATGACCAGACCAAAGAGATTAAACAAATGCAGACCTGGTATCAACAGTGGTACGGCACTGAAGTTCCCACTGCGAGGATGAATCGGGGTAGCAGCATGAGTAACCAGATGACACAACCTATGATGATGTCGATGCAACAGCAGAATCAAATGAATCAGGAGATGATCAGCATGGTGCAAAATTCACCTAACGTTGATCAAGAATTTCTCCGCCAGATGACTCGTCATCATCAAACGGCAACCATGATGGCTGGCATGGTAGTTAATACTGCCACTCATCCTGAAACTCGTAGTCTGGCTCAAGATATTGTGAAAGGACAGACTGCCGAAATTGCTCAGATGCAGCAATTGCTCTTACAAGCCAGAAGGCAGTGACTCATACAAAGCCCTGTCTATATCTAGGTTAAGAGTATAAAAGCTCCTCCTTCGCTTCTCCTGGTACTAACGTTGAAATCAGGAGAGATGAGGGAGGATTGCCTGTATGAAAACTTTCATCTTGAGAAAGGTTTATTTAACCCCTTGACTCTCTAGTCTTCTGGAGAGTTCAGAATGGATTTTAGAACAAGCTAAGTTCTTTTTGAGTCTTACCAGAAGGTTAATCCAATGACACTACAATTCAAAGTCCCCAACATGGCGTGTTCTGCTTGTAGCGAAACAATTACCAAAGCGATTCAAGCAGTTGATCCAACTGCCAACATAGAAGCCGATCCAAAAACAAAACTAGTCAACATTGAAACGCAGGCAGCGGAAAACGCTATCAAAGAAGCGGTGACTGCGGCGGGCTATACCGTTGAGTAATGTTTCTCCAACATTACAAGGAGGAATTATCTGATGGAAAACACAACACTCAAACTGCGAGGCATGAGTTGTGCCTCTTGTGCGAACAACATTGAGGATGCAATTCGCTCCGTTCCAGGCGTAAGCGAATGCGCGGTTAATTTTGGTGCCGAGCAAGCAACCGTAACCTATGACCCACAGCGAACAGACTTAAAAGACATTCAGGATGCAGTCGATGCAGCGGGCTACTCTGCGTCTGCGATCGAGCATGACACGTTGACTGAAGAGGATGACGAGGAAAAAGCAGTACGACAGGCAGAGAACCGAGATTTGACCCGTAAAGTTTGGGTGGGCGGCATCATCAGCATTATTTTGCTGGTGGGTTCTCTCCCAGCCATGCTGGGGTTGTCCATTCCGTTCATTCCTGGCTGGCTGCATAACTTTTGGTTTCAAGCAGTTCTCACGGCTCCTGTGCAGTTTTGGTGCGGCAAGACATTCTACGTCAATGGCTGGAAAGCCCTCAAGCGTCATACGGCAACGATGGATACGTTGATTGCTTTAGGAACGCTGGCAGCTTACTTCTATTCCTTGTTTGTCACGATCGATCCTGGCTTTCTCACGGCTCAAGGGATTATGCCCGGAGTTTATTACGAAGTCTCCGCGATCGTTGTGACGCTGATTCTATTAGGCAGACTGTTTGAGAATCGGGCAAAGGGGCAGACCTCCGAAGCCATTCGGAAGCTGATTGGGTTGCAGGCAAAAACGGCACGGGTGATTCGCAACGGTCAGGAAACTGATGTTCCCATTGCTGAAGTCGTTTTTGGTGATGTGATTTTGGTGCGTCCGGGTGAAAAGATTCCCGTGGATGGTGAAATTATTGACGGAGCTTCCACCCTGGATGAGTCGATGGTGACGGGTGAAAGTTTGCCCATTAAGAAGCAAGTGGGTGATGAGGTGATTGGGGCAACCATCAACAAAACGGGGAGTTTCCGTTTTCGGGCAACTCGCGTTGGTAAAGACACCTTTCTGGCTCAAATCGTCAAAATGGTGCAGCAGGCTCAAGGCTCCAAAGCACCGATTCAACGCATGGCAGACCAGGTGACAGGGTGGTTTGTCCCAGCAGTGATTGCCATTGCGATCGCCACCTTCATCCTCTGGTACAACCTGATGGGCAACGTGACGCTGGCGCTGATTACGACTGTTGGTGTGTTGATTATTGCCTGCCCCTGTGCCCTGGGATTAGCCACTCCGACTTCCATCATGGTTGGCACTGGTAAAGGGGCTGAGAACGGCATCCTGATCAAAGGGGCTGAAAGCCTGGAATTAGCCCACAAACTTCAAACCATTGTGCTGGACAAAACAGGCACCCTCACCCAGGGAAAACCAACCGTTACCGATTTTGTTACTTCTCAGGGAACAGCAAATGGCAATGAGTTCAAGCTGATTCGTCTAGCCGCTTCCGTGGAACGCAACTCAGAACATCCGCTTGCAGAAGCCGTCGTGCAGTATGCAAAGACTCAGGAAGTGCAATTGACAGAGGTGCGTGACTTTGAGGCGATCGCAGGCAGCGGTGTACAAGGAACCGTCTCCGATCGATTGATCCAAATTGGAACCCAACGTTGGATGCAGGAATTGGGAGTTGATACCAGTGCTTTAGAGCAACAGTGGGAGCGGCTGGAATACTTGGGTAGAACGGTGATTTGGCTTGCCGTTGATGGCAAAATCGAGGGCATCATGGGTATTGCTGACGCATCAAAGCCCTCTTCTGCGAATGCCGTTCGTGCTCTGCAACGCCTGGGTCTGGAAGTGGTGATGTTGACTGGAGATAACCGCCGCACGGCTGAAGTGATTGCCCGTGAAGTTGGCATCAAACGAGTTTTTGCTGAAGTCCGTCCTGACCAGAAAGCCGCTAAAGTCGCAGAGCTTCAACGGGAAGGAAAGGTTGTGGCAATGGTCGGTGATGGCATCAATGACGCACCTGCATTAGCGCAAGCAGATGTTGGAATCGCAATTGGAACGGGAACCGATGTGGCGATCGCCGCCAGCGACATTACTCTGATTTCGGGTGATTTGCAGGCAATTGTCACCGCGATCGAACTTTCTCACGCTACGATCCGCAACATTCGGCAAAACCTCTTCTTTGCCTTCATCTACAACGTGGCTGGCATTCCCATTGCCGCAGGCATTCTGTTTCCGCTCTTTGGCTGGTTGTTAAACCCCATCATTGCGGGTGGTGCAATGGCTTTCAGTTCTGTTTCCGTTGTCACCAATGCTCTACGATTGCGGAACTTTCAACCCAAAACATTCAGTTAATTCATTGACTCGTGCAGAGGACAAGGCAATGCTTAGAAAAGCAACATTTTTCGGGACACTGGCAGGATTGGGATTCTTGTTAGGAGCAATCTCCGGGGCAATTGCAGCCGAAACAAACATGAACAACATGAACGAACATGCGGCTCCTCAACCCAATCAATTTCAACAGATTGAGCAACCACTAGGAAACAAGATTGTAGTCACAGTCGGTGGCTTGGGACTGATTGGTTTAGAACTGTGGTGGTTTCTATTCAGCAAACCCAAATCGCGTCAAGCAAGCACAGAAGGTGGTGTTCAGGAAGTTACCGTTACAGTAGACGGAGGTTATGAACCGAGTCATATTGTGGTGCAAGCGGGACAACCTGTGCGGTTAAACTTCGATCGCAAAGATCCCAGCAGTTGCTTAGAAGAAGTGCGTTTCCCCGATTTTCGCATCGCTCAAGAACTAACCCTGAACCAGGTTACACCGATTGAATTCACACCTGATAAACCCGGTCGGTATGAGTTTGCCTGTGGCATGAATATGTTTCGAGGAGTGGTTGAAGCTCAAGCAGGGGATACACCGACATCTAAACCTTCAGTTCTGACTTCTCAGCCTGTACACAGCGTAAACCATTCTGCGAATTTACCCTCTAGTATGCAAGCAACAGTAACACCAGATGGCATTCAAGAAGCAACGATCGCCGTTGAAAAAGGGTATCAACCCAAGCGTGTAATTGTTGAAGCTGGAAAACCTGTTCGGTTACAGTTCGATCGCAAGAATCTTAGTGAGTGCTATGACCAACTAATGATTCCAGCGTTTGGTGTAGAGACAGATCTCACTCCTGAGCAAATCACAACGGTAGAATTTACGCCAGAACAGCCTGGTGAATATGAGTTTATGTGCGGTATGAAGATGAATCGCGGGATAGTAGAGGTGAGAGCTGCAAATGCTACTACCAATGGGAAAAATGCCGCTCAACTCTCACTGTGAATCAGATAACATTGTTAGAGCCTACTGCAAGTGAAGACTACCCACTTGCAGTTTGCGCCTGTGTTCCCTAAAGCTAAGCTCAACACATTTCAATTACCCAGGCAATAGCATAATTATCTTCTCAAAAACGACAAGCTCGAATAAATCGATCTAACGAGACTTCAATATCAATTATTTGCTCTATCCATTGATCCATATCCTCTTGCCCAATTGGTATTGTCTTCGGAGCAACAGGAGTAACAAAACCATCACCTAAAACGATAGGTGGAAGCATAATCGAGTTTTTCTGCAAGTTCTCCATCGATAAGACGTTTTGTCCCCATATTCCCCTTTCTGTAAAATTGTTTCTTCCTATAGAAAGCAATGTTTTTAGCCCGTCTGAATAAAGACCATCTATGATTTCATTTTCCAACTCTTCCATTTGGTTGGCAGCTAGATAGACAATTTCTTTCAAATTAGGAAGCCCAGCATTTTCAAGAGCTTCTTGAAGCCACTGTCCAACTGATAATCCAGTGCTATATTCAGGTGCTTGTCTTGCGATAGTAAAAAAGGCGAAACCTGGATCTGCAAGTTCTTTGAGTGCCTGTACTCTATCTCCCCAAACATTAAATTCTTCCGGTATCTTCAAACTATTGAATAAACTTTTGGGCAGGTTTAAGCAGAACGTTGCTAATGCAGAGGAAAGTTCATAAGCTTTAAAGCTTTCGTTAATGTTGCTTGAGTTAGCTAAACAATGCGTTGCAACTGAGTAAATTACCAGTTTCTCGTTGTATATATTCTGTTGAATTTCTTGCTCCAAACGAAACTGCTCTACTAGCCTAGAATCATTGTCCAGCAATGCGAGACCTTGACTTTCAACTTTAAACTCTGCATAAGTTGCATTCGCTTCTGTTAAAGCGAACATGCTAAATGGAACACGACAAATACGTTGGCTACTGGAGTTTGAAAATACGGTGAAAACAAAAGGTCTATCTGGTCTCGGTCTACCATCAATGCCAAATTCAAGACCAGAGCCATACTCATATTCCCAGGGTTTATTGATCGATTCTTGCTGATTTACCTGATACTCCTCCGTGTAGTAGAGCGCCAGTCTTGCTCTATGCCGCTCAGAATTGGCAATTGCTATTCTGTAAAACTCCTGCTCATCTTGATTAGTCCATGCATTAATAGCATTGTAAATAAAAACTAATTGCCGTTGCCCCCATAAAGTAGATGTATGATCTAGCCAATGAGTAAGTTCATGGACACAGGTTGCATAAAATCTAGTTATAGATTCATAATTTTGCTGCAAGGCAGTTTGTGCAGCTTGACCTTGCATAAGTTGGGATTGAAAGTTATTTAGTAACGCTGAGAAACGACTTTCATCCAAATAATCAACAAAAGCTATTTGTGAGAAATCATGATAAGAACCAATTGTTTCTAGGTTAGCGAAGATACCGGAATTCGTTGCCTGACGCTTCAGAGTCTCGATCGCCTCTTGCTTTCTATTTCTAGGCATAAACTTTTTGCTTTGGAACTCCTAAACAACTTTACACAATTCTATTTATACCCCCTGTTGGAATGCTGGCAAAGTGCCGCTAGTTGGTGTAAACATAATCTAAATATCTGAATGTGAGCGCCCCGCTCTATTCTTGACTCTCTAGTCAACTGGAGAGTTTAAGATAGAGCCAGTTGAGTACGTAATCACGGGAGATAGATTATGTTAGCCCAAGAACAGCCTAAACAGATTGGTCCGGTCGCGAAAAAAAGTGGCGTGCCGATTAAAACCATACGGTATTACGAGGAATTAGGTCTGCTCAAGGCTGCGGGCAGAACTGAAGGTGGATACCGATTGTTTGATGGAGATATTTTTACTCGCCTCAGCTTCATCAAACGCGCTCAGAGTCTCGGATTGAGTCTGGCAGAAATTAAAGAATTTTTGGAGGTACATGACCAGGGTGACTTACCCTGTGATCATGTCCGAGTCAAATTGCAAGACAAGGTTGCTGAAATTGATCAACAAATTCACCAACTGCAAATTCTCAAACTAGAGTTACAAGGACTATTGTCTGGCTCGGCTTTGTTGCATAAAAGATATGAATAAAGGCTTCTCTAGATTCTCATCTCAGACTCTAGATTTCTACTTTGTAACTATCGGGTTTCGCGAACCCAATCATGCGATTAAGTGCGGCACATTTGAGGAATAATTCAACTGCTTGGTTATCAAACCGTCGTCGCCGCAACGTTGCTCCAAAAATTGTCTTGAACCGAAACATGGTGGTTTCAGCCAGCGACCGACGATGATAGCCACTTTCTTGCTTCCATTGTTGCCGTCCCACTTGCTCAATTCGTTCGAGCACTTGATTACGAGGATGCCCATCCTCCCATGGCACTGCATCTTTGCGGGGCGGAATCGTGGCTTTTGCTTTGCGTGAGCCAATCTCGTCATAACACTTGCGTTTGTCATAGGCTCCATCGCCCGAAACTTGCTTAATTGGGGCATCAATGCCATCTAAAATATCAGCCAAGACTTCATCGTCACTGACGTGATTCGTACTTGCCACTGCTGTTAAAATCTCTCCCGTTGCTTCATTGACTCCGACATGCAGTTTGCGCCAAGTCCGGCGTTTATCCACCCCATGTTGACGGACCTTCCATTCCCCCTCTCCATAGACCTTGACTCCCGTCGAGTCCACCACGACATGAATGCCTCCCTCGCTCGGTGCTAGGGGCATCTCTACGCTCACCTTACCGAGCCGACGCGATAACGTACTATGGTCGGGTACAGGCAGATCAATCCCCATGAGCGCAAACAAGGATTCGAGAAATCCTTCCGTCTGCCGTCCGGCTAGGTTGAATAACGATTGCACCGTAGCCATCAAGGCAATCGCACCATCACTGTAGTGTTTGGTTGCGCCCCGTCTGCCACTCCTTTGCGCATTGATCCATCCTGCAATCACCGCTTCGTCAATCCAAAAGCTTAAACTTCCTCGTTGTTTCAGGGCTGCATCATACTCACTCCAGTTACGAACTCGATAGGATGGTTTCGGCTTCGTTTTCATCGCAATGCTTACAGAGCTAGAGGGGCTTTATCTCAATACTTTATCCTCTATCTCCTGGTTGACTGACAAAACGAGTGAAGGCTGGAGCGAAAACTAGAAGGGAAGCAGAGCTTCGTTTAAGCTGGAAAGTTACCACACTCGACAGCACTAAAATGGCTCCCACTTCCCGACTCTATAATGCGTTGAATGATTTTCTGCGTCAATGTGACATCGTGTGGCAAGATGCTCGCCACTTGCAAACGCTCTGCTGGATGATTATCGGCATGATTGAAAGTCAAAACGTTCATCTCAACGGGTTTGGCGTATATGTCACCAGTCGCGCTCAATTTGCTCAATCCCACCAGAGGCGGTTTCGACGTTGGTTGTCCAATCGACGAATTGATGTCGTTTCAGCCCATCATGCTCTGCTCAGGCAAGCTCTGTCTGAGTGGGGGAGCGAACGGCTTTATCTCAGCCTGGACACAACGGTGGTGTGGAATTGTTTCTGCATCGTCTGGGTGGGCGTGGTGTATCGAGGCAGAACGGTTCCAGTGGCTTGGCGAGTCATGGCACAAGCCAGCAGTATGGTCCGGTTGTGGACGATTCAAAGAGTGCTGCGTCAAGCGCAAAGAGTCTTGCCCCAGGGAGTCACCGTGGTTCTGCTGGCAGACCGGGGCTTTGCTGACGGCAATCTGATGAAGTACCTCAGAGAGAATCTGGGCTGGCATTTCCGGATTCGCATCAAACGCTCATTTCAGTTTCAGCACCAAGGGCAGTGGTGCAACGTGTCATCCGTGCAACTATTACCGGGTCAAGCCTACTGCACAGCGGCTGTCTCGCTCGGTAAAAGCAATCCCTCTGCCAATGTCTATCTTGCCTTTGCCCATGACCAGCAAAGTGGGGAGGATTGGACGATTGTGAGCGACGAACCAACCAGTCTGCAAACCTTTGCTCAATATCGGCTGAGATTTCAGGTTGAGGAGTCCTTTTTAGACCTCAAGTCGAACGGATTTAATCTGGAAGCTTCGCGCTTGCGAGATAAGTTTGCCCTGTCCCAATTGTGTTGTGTGATTGCCTTGACGATGCTGTTTTTGATTCTGCAAGGCGTACAAGTTGTTGTATCCGGCAAGCGTCGCCAAGTCGATGCTCACTGGAAACGTGGCATGAGTTACTTGAAAATAGGTTGGAATTGGATTCGCCTTGCTATCACCCACCAATGGAAAATTCACGTTTATCCAGTCCTTTCAAGCCTGCCTGACCCTCAACCTGCCATCGCGTCCAAACGACAACAAGATGATTCCTTCAAGCGTGAATTCACTATCCTCAGACACTTTCCAGCTTCTTAGTTTTGTCAGTCAAGCAGCCTCTATCTCATATCTTTTATGCAACAACGCCGTCTGGCTCCACAATTCTAGAGAATCCTGAGGCAGTAATTTGCCCAATTATTCAGTGAGCTTAGTAAGTTTTCGTTGTTTCTTGAACTCCCTGCGCGTCGATTATTGGCACTACCTTATTTAAGGTGGTGCTTCTTTTTGTGAGCTAAGACTAAACATTTATCCAAAAATCATTGCATAGCCTATTGACTCTCTAGTTGCCTGGAGAATCTAAAGTGATTTTAGATTCGATAGAGAAGTGAGTTAGATGAATCGTTTAACTAGCGCGATCGCCATCGTCATAACCTTGTTTATCGTTCAAGGTTGCACACAATCATCCAACCTGAAGGAGGAACCTTCTATGTCAACAACGGCTCAACAACATTCTAATCATGCAATGGTTGAAACAACCCACAATCACCACTCACATGAAAATAGCCACACTGAAGCTTCTGCATTTACTCAAGCAAAACTGACGGCATCCGGTAAAATCAGTCCCAATAGTTCTGCATCTCTCCAGATTGATATACAGAATGTGAATGGAAACGCAATTACTCAGTTCGATCGCTTCCAGGAACAGGTAATGCACCTGATTGCCGTTAGCGATGATTTGCAATTCTTCCAGCATCTCCATCCGGTTTATCAAGGGAATGGGCGATTTGATGTCAAAGCACAGTTTCCTCGATCCGGGAATTACACCTTGTTCAGTGACTACAAGCCTGTGGGACAAACGGAACAAGTCTCCGTCCTCAAAACGCAAGTAGATGGAAACCTTGCTGGCACTGCTCAAATCGATCGGAATTACACTAAAACCTTTGGACAGACGATCGTTGGCTTTGCCCCCACCCAAACAACCGTCAAAGTAGGTGAAGAGGTCACCCTGCGATTTAACTTACAGGATGCAGCCACGCATCAACCTGTCACCAACTTACAGCCCTATTTGGGTGAGAAAGGACATTTGGTGATTCTGCGTCAATCCTCTGTATTGTCGCGGGAAGACTACATTCATGCCCATGCTGTGCAAAACACACCTGCAAATCAAGTTCATTTTGTCACCCGTTTTCCTCAACCGGGAATGTACAAACTTTGGGGGCAGTTTAACCGCAATGGTGAAATTGTTACAGCGGACTACTGGATACAGGTTGTCAGGTAAGCAATTCATTGCAGTTCACTTACAAATTACCCTGGTATGTTGAGAAAGTGGTAGACCGCAAACCCCCCGGTTCTGTAAAACCGTCCGCAAGCTTGGGTCGCCACGTCTTCTCGAAGTGCTGAGAACTCGTAAAATCGCCTGGACTTTGAGTCCGCATGGAGCCAGAAAGAGTGCAGACTTCGAGTCATCTAATTCAACTGGAGGTTAGCGGTGCAGCAACAACCATCGCCGCAATGGGTCGGTATTGATGTCAGCAAAGGAACGTTGGACGTTTACCTGCGACCAAGCGGGGAGCAGTTTCAACTGTCTAATCAAGCATCAGGCATTGCAGAGTTAGTAAAACGACTGCAAACGTTCAAAATCCAACAGGTGATTGTCGAATCAACGGGCGGATTAGAACTTGATGTCGCGCACGCACTTCAGGAGGCAGGCATAGCCCTTTCGATTATCAATCCTCGGCAAGGGCGAGACTTTGCCAAAGCTAGTGGCAAACTTGCCAAAACAGACCGGATTGATGCAGCGGTTTTAGCTCATTTCGGGGAAGCGATCCAACCGCCGATTACCGTGTTAGCGAGCGACCAAGATCGGGCACTGCAAGATGCAGTCACTCGCCGCCGTCAACTGGTAGAGATGCTCAGTGCTGAGAAGAATCGTCGCGCCAGTCTCCGGGAGAAGATGCGTCAGAACATTGAGCGTCACATCAAATGGTTAGAAGAGGAGATTGAGCAGCTCGATGAGGAAATTGAGCAACTCAGTCAAGCCCAAGCAGAATGGCAATCCCGCATCGCTTTGCTTAGAAGTGTGCCGGGCATTGGTTCAGTCATTGCTACGACCTTGATTGCAGCCTTGCCTGAACTCGGTCACGTCAGTGATAAACGCATCAGTGCTCTAGTGGGTGTCGCTCCGTTCAACCGCGATAGTGGCAAGTTTCGCGGCAGTCGGATGATTTGGGGTGGGCGTGCCAATGTCCGAGCAGTGCTCTACATGGGAACACTGACGGCGGTACGATGTAATCCTGCACTCAAAGCGTTTTATGAACGTCTGCTCAGCCAAGGAAAAGCCAAGAAAGTCGCGTTAATTGCTTGTATGCACAAGTTACTCCGCATTCTCAATGCCATCATTCGCGATCGTAAACCTTGGCAAGTTCCGGCCTAAAAGTTGGTGAGTCTGCATTCTTCTCGCTTGAGCTAATTGAGTTGAAGTGAATTGAGCGCAGTCAAAACTCACCTTGGCTGAACCACAAAGTCTTCGCTTAACAGACGTTGCTAAGGTGATGATTTTGTGTGTCTAAATTGATTGCTTCCGTACACTTTAGCTGAACCAAAAAGTTTTGGCTTAATAGACTTAAACAAGGATGGATAAGCCAAAACTTTTTCATGTTTTGAATTACTTTTAAGTATTAATTTCTCTGATTCCTCTAACTTCTATTTAATTCTTGACATTCAACATAATCGCTTGTGGGTACTGCCATGGTCCTACTGCAATACATACAGTAAAGCAATCTCCCAGTAACTCTAAAGGGGTACGAGCAATGTCTCATAACATTGGCAGAATCATTCAACTTCAGCCCTCCCCTTTGGGAATTGGACCAGATTTTGGACAATCAGTGATCAATTTTGCTCATGAACAGGCTCCTGCTCCTGGCACACGATTTTTGATCCTGCATTTCATTAATGCCAACTTTCCAGCCAGCAACAGCCTGGAAGTAGATCTGGGGTATGGCGGTGAAAAGGATGTGTTTACGGCTGCGGATGGCTCCAGTTTTTGGACAAGACCCATCCGCATCGATTCCTTTCCCGATCAAAGAGTGCCAATTCGGTATATTACCGACGGTGCCGCTTTAGGAGGTGTTCAACTGAGCGAATACGGCAGGGCACAGCGAATTGGAGAGGGCGATCGCCCGGAAACATTCACAAACTGCGACCTCTTCCTGCAAGAATCGCCCTACACCGAGCCAACTTATGATCCTTTCTGGATTTGTAATTTACCAGCCGATTGGAATAACTTCGACTGTTTACCCAATGGTGATTTGCGGAAACAGGTTGGACAAAGCGCCTGTATGATTGTCTCCGGACATGGTGAATATCTCTCAACCTGCTCTGGTACTCTTATTGGGTCAGACTTAATTCTTTCCGCAGGGCACTGTTTTTCCATATCTTCTTCCGCTTCTCCACTAGATTCTGTTGCAGCCGCTTCCTCTTCCGTTGTGTTCGGTTTTCAAACAAACTGCAACGGGACTCGACCTACGGGGTATGGCCCCAAAATATTCAAGGTGATTGATGTCGTAGAGTTTGGATACAACATCAACAAAGATTACGTCATTCTCCGCATCAAAGTTCCAGCGAGCGGGGTCGGTGTATCACCCCTGCCGATGCGAACGGATCTACCGGAAATTAACGAGGAAGTCTTTGCTATTCATCATCCCAATGGTGCAGTGAAAAAACATTCTCCTCGCACGACATCCTATTCTAGAGTCACTAATAGCTCTGCTACTGGCATTTCTGCCAGGTTTGATGTGGCAGGTGGAAGCTCCGGTTCAGGGTTGTACGACAGGTTTGGCAATGTCATTGGAACCCTTTCTAGGGGGCAATGCACACTCAGCTACTATCCAACCGCAACGATTCTTAAGGACATCGCCACTACCCCGCCACCCACCACTGTTTCCAGAGACGTAATGATTGTCTTAGACCGCTCTGGTTCCATGTCAGAGGCGACCGCTTCAGGCGGTGTCAAAATTCAGGAAGCCAGGGATGCCGCTTCCCTGTTTGTGACGATGATTCGTCAAGGAGAAGGGCATAAGGTGGGCTTGGTATCTTTCAGTACCAGTGCCTCCAAGGATTTCGACTTATCAGATATCAATGATGGCAATGTGACAGCATTAGTCGGTCCACCGCCTCATTCTGGAGGAATTGTGGGTGGGCTTAACCCAAATGGAACAACCACGATCGGGGGAGGATTGGGATTAGCGATCGATCAATTCTCTGGTACAACTAGTCGAGACGAAGTGATTCTCCTGTTAACCGATGGGATGGAGAATACTCCTCCTTTGATTCGGGATGTTGAATCTCGACTAAGCAATACACGGTTGTGCATTGTGGGTTATGGCAATGAGTCCAATTTAAATGGCCCATTACTGACCCGCCTTGCCATTCTTCAGGATGGCAGTTACACCGTTGCCAGAGATGAATTGGGGCTGAAAAAATTCTTCGCAAGCTGCTTCGGCGATATCTTTGAAAGTGGCTTCATTATGGACCCTGAATATTTTCTACCTGAAGAAGCCGAAAGATCTGAACCGATTCCCTTTACCGTTTGTGGGGAAGAGTCTGTCACGATTGTTCTGGGATGGGACAAACGGGAAACATCCCTTCTACTAGACATTAGAACTCCTTCAGGAAATTCAATTTCCTTCTCTAATGCCAATGTTGATGCTCAAGCGGGTTTTACCTGGCAATTTGTCAGAGTCAATCTGCCCTATGAAGGTGAGCAAGATGGTATTTGGACGGCTCATGTGTTCCGTCCGGATGGAGGAAGCGAATTTCCACCACCTAGAATTGATTTGCGCTTCTTTGTGAATGTAATTGCCAAAGGTGGACCCGTACTCAAGCGACTTTCTTTAAGAAAACGATTTTATACTGGAGAAGCAATCAATCCGCTTGTCAGGCTGAGTTTTGCCACTGGGACAACACCGGATCATGCTCAGGTCAAACTGACTGTTACTAGACCCACAGAAAGTATCGGCAATATCTTGACTCAAAGCGGGCTGCGCGGATCGGCTCAAAGAGACGGAGATACGATTCCCTCTCGCTACGCGACGTTGACTGCTTTGGCATCAGAAACTAGCCAACCCCTGGTGAATTATGTTGAAGAAAGCTACGACTTATTTGACGATGGCGCTCATGGAGACGGAGCTTTAGAACCTGATGGCATCTTTGGAAATTTATTGGAAAACATTCTCCAACACGAGGGAAACTATACGTTTCACGCAAAAGCAACGTTTGGGGAAGGGTGCGAGGCTAACCGTGAGGTGATTTGGTCGGTTTATGCAGATACAGGAATTGATGAGAGCAACACCACGATTGAAACAACGGTTATTCGGACAACGCCAGATGGCAAGCAAATCATTCGGGTGAAGATTACTCCTCGCGACAAGTTTCGGAACTTCGTGGGTCCAGGACGAGGTGATGCTTTTGACCTGACAGGCACTATGGGAACTACCGTGCCGGGTCCTATTGTGGATAATGGGGATGGTAGCTATGAGACAGAGGTTGAATACGATCCTGCCTCACCAGAACCCCCTGGAATTGTTATCAATCAACCGGACAAGCCTCCAGTCGTCTTTTGCAATCCGACCGGTGTAGGCGGAAAACTCAGTCATTATTTTTGGTGGTTTATTCTGCTTCTAATTCTGATTATTTTCATCCTATTGTTTATGTTGCTAATTGATTGAGAAAGCTTGTTATCTCCATTTTTTAGTTGCTACACCGATGATTTGAGGGCTGACAATTGCGGGAACATTTGCCCGGAAGTGCTGATAATCAACTCGCTCAAATCCAGCATTCTCTAGCGCAAGCCAGGTTTCTCGATTGGGATGGCACCCATCACCTATCACCTGCCAAAGTGGTTCGACCCAGTTTTGCACTCGGCGTAGCCCTGTTTGCTGCGGTGCAGCCACATGCTCTAGAAAGAAAAAGCTTCCACCGGGTTTGAGTACTCGAATGATTTCTTGCAATACTGCCTGTAAATTCTCTACTGAACATAGAACCAATGTGCTGACCACCGCATCCATGCTGCTATTCTCAACCTCTAAGTGTTCTGCTGTTCCAGCCCGAATATCAATGTTGAGTCCAAGGCGATCGGCTTCTTGACGCAGGTAGGAATGCATGAAGGGATTCGGCTCAATCCCAATCCAGTGAATATCTTGTGGGTAGTAGGATAGATTCGGACCTGTACCGGGACCAATTTCCAAAACGCTGCCATGCAGATCTGCAAACAGTTCTCGTTTACGGTCTGCTATATCTGCTTCATACTGAGCGTTACCATGCGCCATCATCCAGGCAAAAAAACGTTGATACCAACCTGGAGATTTGGGTGCATATGCAGCAACAGGTTCTGTTTTGGTTGTCATATAGCAACTCCAGGTTAGTTATCTCACGTATCTCCTATCTAGTTTAGCGGTTGACCGATGCCAACTGCTTGAAGCTGGTCTCTGGTGGGTTTGCCCGTGAGAACGATCGCGCCATTGACCGCGATCGCCGGAACCGCATTCACCCCATACTGCTGGGCTTTCTCCTGGTGTTCTCGCACAGGGAAGACCGAAACCTCACAACTGGGACACGTCAACTCTTGCACTAGCCGCACCGTCTCATCACAAAGTGGACAATCTGCTGTAAAAATCTCAACTTGACGCTTTGCCATTACATTGATCCAAACTCTACTTGACACTATTTTTGACTCTCTACTCGACTAGAGAGTCAACCCTCAAAGCACAATCTTCTTAGACAAATTTCTAAGGCGGCTCAAACGTTTTTGATGACTCAAACTCTTTAATCTGCGATCTCAGTGATTCATGCAACAGCACTACTGAAAATAGTATTAAACGTCTTCTGTAAAGTTTCTGCACAACTGACTTGACTCTCAAGTCGGCTCAAAGGTCTAGCGTAGATGTGTGATTGATTCAGTCACTGACGCTACCGAACTTTAAGGAGTTTTGAAATGAAGAGTTTACTTTTAGGCACCACAGCTACTTTGGCTATTGCATCGTTTGCCTCTGCTGCCTATGCAAATCACCCATTCAATCCTGATCCGGTAACCACGGGTGGGGCATATACGCGGCAATATACACAATATCTTCGAGAGCACAACAACGGAGTGCAGCAACCTACCACTTCATCCACTATCCAACAAAAATCTGATGACACATCAGTTCTCCTGAAGCCATCAACCAAGACAGATGGAACCGCTTCAAAAGACTGTCAATTCACTACTCCAGCAGGAACGACAGGAGGGGCAATCAGACAACAACTTGAAGCGATGGCGAAGTGCAAATCAAAACCCTAACCGTTTCACCAGATTTGAGAACTATCATCGTTCGCTTGACTCTCAAGCCAACTAGAGAGTTTAGGATGTGATCGTCTTTTTACTACGACCCCGGTGTATGGGAGAGGAGCCGCATGAAACTTTCCAGGCGAATTCTAATTGCGCTGAGTGGTGCTGGATTGGTGCTACTGGGAGCCTGTAGCAGTGGACAGCAAGCCGCTAACCCTGGCACCTCTTCTTCCTCAGATTCTATGAGCAAAATGGAACCATCTAGTAGTAATCAGGAAGGGCAGAGGATTGCACCCGTTACGCAAACAGGCGAAGCCCGTATGAGCCTGAATGTAGCAGCTAATCCTTTGGCTCAAGGGAAAAATATGCTGATGCTGACTGTGATGGATGCCAAGGGGCAGCCTGTTACTGCCAAAGAGGTGCAGGTTGCCATGATGATGACGGCAAAAGAAATGGATGCGATGGGGATGAAGGGAATGGGTGAAGGGTCGGCAAAAACCCAGGTTAAGCCAGGAACTTCGCCTGGTGTTTATGAAATTGAAACGAGTTTCCCATTTCACGGAAATTGGGAATTAAAGGTTGAGCTCAAAGATGCTCAATCTCCTGCCAGTGCCGTCTTCAATGTTGCGGTGAAGTAGTTGGATCAGGTACTGAATCGCATGAATAAGTTTATTTTCTCTTGCTGGTGGTTTGCGGCACTATGGTTACTCAGCACTGAATTGAATGCAACAGCGGCTCCGGCTCAAAGTGCCCGCTTGCAAACACCGACTCAGGCTCAAAAAGAGACACTAGCAGGAAGTCGCCCGGTACTCTCTGGTTCGCTTTCTCTAGCTGAAGCGGTTCGGCTAGCGCGGGAACGTAATCCCAGTATTCAAGTGTCTGCCCAAGACGTAACGCTGGCTGAAGCCCAAGTCAGAAGTGCCCGGTCTGCCCGTCTGCCTGTGATTTCTCTCGGTGCAGCCGGAACCCTGGCGAATGAGGACTTTTTCTATACAACGGGAGTTGGACCGGGTAATATCCCCAGAAATGCGGCGGGAGAACTTAATGTTGGGATCAGTTTGCCGATATACACAGGCGGACGGCTATTGGCACGGGTAGACCAGGCGATCGCTGAACGAGATGGGGCACAGTCCGACCTGGCAACGACCCAGTTAGAGTCCGTTGTCATGGTGAAGCGGGCATATTTTGAGGTGCTGTTTACGCGATCGCAGGTGCAGGTGTATCAAGAATACGTGGCTCAACGGGAAGCCTCACTCAAAAATACTCGTGACCTGTTTGAGACAGGCAAGGTGCCGCGAGTCTACGTCCTACGCGATCAAACTGAACTAGCCAGTGCCCAACGAGCACTGCTTGCTGCCCAAACGGTTTTGGGTAAAGCTCTGGTAGATTTGAAGCGTGGTTTGGGCGTGAGTCTAGCTTCAGACTTCACCCTCAGTGACAGCTTGAAAGTCACAACGGTCTCGCTGGAACTGCCCCAACTTCTGGTACGGGCAAAGCAGAATAATCCTGAACTCGTTGCCCTCCAGTCAAAAATCAAGGTAAGCGAAGCCGAAATTCGGATGGCAAGAGCGGCTTTTCTACCCCAGGTAAACCTTTACGCCCAAAGAGAACTTCGCACACCAGAAACTCCTGGCTTTGGCAGTGGAGGGTCTTTGGCAGTCGTGGCAAACTGGCAGGTGGTGGACTTTGGCGGTCGTAATTCAGAAGTAGACAGAACCATTGCCAACTGGCAGAAAGCTCAGTTGCAGGTCGATGAGAAAGAACAAGATTTGGCAAAGCTGGTGGCGCAGACATGGCTGGATTGGCAGGAAGCGAAGGCAGCGATCGACTTGACGCAGGCAGCCGTAGCTCAAGCAACAGAAGAATATCGGTTAGCACGAGAGCGCTTTGCAATTGGCAGAAGCATTCAAGTGGAAGTCTTGAACTCTTCTGTCTCCCTACTGCGTGCTCGGTTGGAAAATCTCAAAGCTTTTTATGACTACAATGTCGCCCTGGCTCAGTTGGAGCGATTAACAGGCGTAGAAATTGCAATGGAGCCAGCGGCGATGAATGATGACAAACCATCCATGAAGTTAGCGAACCCAACCTTAACCCAGCAGGGCTACTGACATAATTCTTGATGCTGAAGGGCTTGACTCTACAGACGGCTTGAGAGTTTAGACTTGGGTGACGATTCAACTGCGGGAGAGTGGTATGACGGCTGCGATCGCTAAATCCAACAAAGAAGGACTCAACGGCAAACACCTGAAAATTGGGGAACTAGCGACTTTGGCAAACGTTGCGGTAGCCACGATTCGCTACTACGAAACGCTAGGATTGCTGCAACCGACTTGCAGATCTGACAGTGGCTACCGCTATTACAACGAAGAGTCGATGCAGCGGCTGCAATTTATCAAAAAAGCCCAAGCGTTACAATTTTCCCTCTCCGAAATTCAGCAAATTCTGGGAGTGCGCCATCAAGGGAACTCCGCTTGCCCTGTGGTGCGAGATTTACTCAATCAAAAAATTGCCCAACTGGATGAGCAAATCCAGTTGATGCAATCTCTGAAAACCGAGCTAGAAGTCTACTGCCAACGGTGGGCAGATCGCCCTCTGGATGATCCTTGCAGCCAGGAGCTTTGTAGCTTGATCGAAGAAGTTTCCACAAACCATGCCCCGATTTCCCACTTTTGAGGAGATTTTACTGTGCCACCTCATGTGCCACTTCAGACGATAATTCGTACCCCATCTGCGATCGCCCCGTCTGCCGACCTGCGGTTGGCTCAACAACCGATGCCATCGATGCAGGGTATGGAAGGGATGGCGATGGACTCGACAAGTTCCGGAAACCGCATAACGGCACCCGGAACTTTATTGGGAGTTTCAATGTTGATTGCAGGAGCCGTCATTGTGGCAGGAGCCGTACTTACCCGCCGCAAACGGGTGGATCAAGCCGCCACTCAACCCACAAAAGGAGCGCTCTTTTCTAGCAAAAATGCTCTGGCGCTGGGAGTGTTTGCTTTGCTCGTTGGCGGAACTTTAACCGGAACGAGTCTGGTTAGACCGTCTTCCTCAATGGCAAATATGGAAGGGATGGAAGGAATGTCGATGGAGGAAATGATGCGGGTGGATGGTTCCTCCAATCCCATGCCCGTTACGATCGAGACGGTCCAGCCCCGGCTGCTGGAAGCCAGTGTCCGCTACACGGGCACCGTTCGCCCTTATCTAGAGGTTACGGTTTACCCCCGAGTGGAAGGGCAACTGACGGAATACGCTATTTATCCAGGCGATCGCGTAGAAACTGGACAAGTACTAGCCCAACTCAGTGCAGCGGAACGAACCACGGATGTGGCAGAGGCGATCGCGGAAACTCAGGTTTCTCGTTCCGAAATGCAAGTTGCCCAGGCAGAAATTGCCGAACAGCAACAGGAAATTCAGCGGCTGGCAGCGGATTATACCTATTGGCAAAAAGAACTGCCTCGATCGCAAGAATTACGGCAAAAAGGGGTCATCTCTCAATCCGAATACGACAAAGAAAGAAGTCAGGCAGACGCAGCGAAAGCAGCCCTGCAAGGGGCAAAAACAAAGCTGATGCGGATGCAGGTACAAGTCGATGCAGCGGCAGCAAAAATTACTCAGGCACAAGTGAAGACCCGGCGGGCGGCGATTTTAGACAGCTACAAAACGATCACTGCGCCCATTAGTGGCATTATGCAGGAGCGCATGGTCGATCCTGGCGTGTTTGTGCAACCGGGGATGGGAATTCTCAAAATTGGCGACTATAGTCGAGTGCGGTTACAGGCAAATGTTGCCCAACAGGATGCGGTCAAAATTCAGGTGGGTTCAGCGATTGCAGCCCGCATCCCTGGAAAATCTGGACTTTTTCAGGGGAAGATTACCAGCCTGTTTCCTAAAGCAGGGGAAGCAACACGCACCGTTACAGTAGAAGCGGTTGTTGATAATCCCGGTGAACGGCTCGGCGCAGGACAATTTCTGGAGATGAGCATCGTTACCGATCGCCAACCCCAGGCGCTCTCAGTTCCGCAAGCGGCGATCACTCAATTCAACGACAAGCCAGCGGTTTGGGTGATGGTGGGGGACACTGCCCAACGCCGAATGGTGACAACGGGCATGATGAATGGCAATCGGATAGTAATTAGAACTGGGCTGAGGGCAGGCGATCGGGTCATCGTTGCTGGGCAGGAACGGCTCGTTGAAAATAGGCGTGTGGCTGCGATCGATGCGGCTGGCAATCCGGTTGCGAGCCTCAATGACGCGAGCCAGGGCAATGTGCGGATTCAACTGATCAGTCCGAAGGACAAAGCCGTCATGGGCGATAATCAACTGATTTTGGAAGTGCAAGATTCTAACACTGGCAAACCGATGTCCGTTAAAAACTTAGAAGTGGAGGCGGCGATGCCCATGAAAAACATGGCTCCGATGAAGGGGGAGGTGGAAGTCAAACCGGGCAATCAACCGGGGCGGTTTGAAGTCAGCACCTACTTTGGTATGCGCGGTTCTTGGCAGGTGAACGCCAAAGTGAAAGATGGAGAAAATCAGGGTCAGAAGACATTCACACTGGAAGCTCGTTAAGAGAATTTGTTATGGGTGATCAGTCCTTTTGGCATCGCTGCTTTCAATACCACCGTTATATTTCAGGAGAAGTTTGATGAAACCGCTGATGTGTGCTGCTTTATCCACGCTAGCTTTGACAGCTTTAATTCCTGCTTATGCAAATGAGCAGCAACCAGAGATGTTTCGTTATTCAACAACGACTGCATTCCTTATGAGTGCTGACCAGAACACCGTTCGCATTCAATTAGTCGGTTCTAAAAACAAAGTCGTGATGGGAAACAATCAATTGATTTTGGAAGTACAAGATTCTAAAACAGGTAAACCCATTTCTGTTAAAGAATTGGAAGTCAAGGCATCGATGTCAATGGGAAACATGGCTCCGATGAATGCCGATGTGGAAGTTAAGCCCGCTAGCCAACTCGGTCGGTTCAAAATCAACACCTATTTCAATATGCGCGGTATCTGGCAAGTGACTGCCAAAGTTAATGATGGAAATCGCCGAGGTCAGTCAACTTTTATGCTGGATGTCCGGTAATCATGAAAATTCCCATTCCCCGTTGGGCAATCAAGAATCCGGTTGTGGTTGCCGCGCTGTATGCGGGCATTTTGGTGCTTTCCATCATCACACTGTTCATTCTACCCGTGCGGACGATGCCCTATATCCAGAGTCCCTTGGTGGCGATCGTCACAATGGCTCCTGGCTCATCGCCCACAGAAGTTGAAACCTATATCAGCAAACCGATTGAACAGCGACTGACGGTGCTAGATGGAGTGCGCTTTGTGCGCTCCAGTTCTCAACAAGACTCGTCTTTGGTGACAGTGCAGTTTGGCTGGGGGCAAAATATGGAACGGGCAACCCAAGCCGTGCAAAGCGTGATGAAGTCGGCAGAAGGGGATATTCCGGTTGATGAGTTTGGCACCCGCTCCTACTGGGTGTTACCGATTGACCCACTCAATCGTCCGGTGTTGACATTGGCACTGCGGGGAGACGGTTGGGACCCCATACGTCTACGGGAGTTTGCAGACAATACGCTGGTGGATCGATTGAACCAGGTGGAAGATGTGCAGTCGGTCTATATCTTTGGAGGCTATCGTCGGCAGTTACAGGTGATTGTCGATCGTCAGAAACTAGCCGCTTATGGCCTGTCTATTTTGCAAGTGCGGGATGCGATTGATACCAACAATGTCTCCAAAGGTGCCGGAGTGCTGACGAAAGGCGATCGCGAAATCCTGGTTCGCACCGATGAGCGAGCGCTCAATGCTCAGGCAGTTGGTGACTATCCCATTCAAAACGTGGCAGATCGGATTGTCTATGTCCGGGATGTTGCCACCGTCAAAGATACTCATGAAGAACGGCGCAGTAGTTATCGCTATAACGGGGAACCCGCCCTTGGGGTGAATATTATTCAAAAGCCAGACTCCAGTTCGCCCAAGGTCATCGAACGGTTACGCGCAGAACTCCAACAGATCCAGACCCAGTATCCCGGTCTCGAATTTAAGGGAGCCTACGACAACTCTCATCTGGTCAAAATCATTTTTGCCAACACCATTTATGAATTGCTGGGTGCAGTGGCGATGTCGGGGTTGGTGATTCTAATTTTCCTGGAAGAGTTGCGAGCAACAGCTATTGTCCTGGTCGCCATTCCGACATCCTTAGCGATTTCCATCCTGTTTTTTGTGCCGATGGGCATGTCTTTGAACTCGTCCACGCTGATTGGGGTACTGCTGTCGATTGGACGGTTGGTGGATGACTCGATCGTTGTCATTGAAGTAGTCGAACGTAAGCTTAGGGAAGGCAAAACACCTCGGCAAGCGGCGATTCAAGGGGTAGAGGAAGTATTTCCGGCGATCGCCGGGGCAACCGTTGTCATGGCAGCGGCTTTGTCTCCACTGGTCTTTGCGGGTGGGCTGACGGGGTTGATGTTTGTGGGTATCGTCTGGCCGCTGATCTACGCTCTCATATCGTCACTCATTGTCACACTGACCGTGACACCCCTGTTGGCAGCCTATTTGCTCAAGCCTGTAGACGAGCAGCGGCAAAGGCGAACCTGGCTGGGGCAGATGCTAACTCCAGCCCGTCATGGCTTTGGTTGGCTGGAACGGCGCTACGAGTCGCTGCTGAATGTGGCTTTAGAAAACCGGGCACTCACGCTAGCCTTAGCCGTTGCGCTCATTTATCTGGGTATTGCTCTATACCCCTTTGTGGGTCAGGAGATGATGCCATTGGGAGATTCCGGTCAGTTTATGGCAACGGTTGAAGCGGAACCGGGTATGTCTTTTGCTAAAACAGACCAGGTTGCCGAACAGTTTGAGCAAATCCTGTTAAAGCAACCAGAAGTCGTCAAGATCTCTTCTGAAGTCGGCTTTGAAGTAACCAATAATAGCACCTACTTCAGTGGTTACAGCATGGGTAGCGTGAACAGCGCATCGCTAATTGTCACTATCCAAGATCGGGGAGAGCGATCGCGTGACATCTGGCAGGTGATCGATGCTGTGGAGACCGAAGCCCGCCGCACCATTCCTGGAATTCGTCGGATTGCAATGCAAGCAATGGGAGTGGATGTGATGGCAACTTCTGCCGCGCCTGTTCAACTAGCGGTCTATGGTGAGGACCTGAATGTACTGCATCGATTGGCGAACCAGGTCTTGCAAATCGCTCAAGAAACTCCCGGCTTCATGATGCCGCATACCAGTTCCACTATGACCCAACCAGAATATCAGTTGAAAATCGATCGTCGCCGTGCCGAAGAACTGGGACTCAATATTGCAGACGTGAGTGAACAAGCCCGGTATGCCTTGCAAGGCGGTTACACGCAGCAATACTACAATCGTCCAAACTTACGACTGAACTCTATCCTGGTCCGGTATGGGCAGCAAGATCGAGGAAACGTTGACGATCTCGCTGCCACCTATCTCACGACTCCAAACGGTCAACAGGTTCCACTTAATTCTGTCGCAACACTGGAACAACACCAAGGTCCCAGCCTGATTGAGCATGTTAACGGTCGGCGAGTCGTGTACGTCAACGGGTTCTACCGCAAACATAGTCCTGCTTCAATGGATCTTTCAATGGCAGTAACGATGCGCGCGGCGGCTGAACTAGATTTCCCACCCGGTTACGGACTGGATTCAATGGGTGACATGACCGACATGATGATTGAGTTTGCCCGCCTCCTGAAAGGTCTGGTGGTCTCTTTGTTACTGATCTACCTGATGCTAACTGTTCAGTTTCGCTCGTTCATTCAACCGTTAGTCATGATGCTATCAGTCCCCTTGGAATTAGCGGGTGTGCTGGGGGCGCTGATACTAGCTGGACAGAATCTATCCACGGTTTCCATCCTGGGAATTATTATCTTGTCAGGTGTCGATGTGGCAGGGGCAATCTTGATCATCGACCTGGTTTTGCTGATGCGCCAGCAAGGCGTGTCGCGGGAGGAGGCTCTCCGTCAGGCGGGTCCGATCCGCCTCAAGCCGCTGCTCATGACAGTGCTGATCAGCCTGGTGCCAATTGGTGGACTTGCCTTTTTCCCCGACACCGGAATGGATGCTTACTCACCGATCGCGATCGTGACGTTGGGAGGGTTGAGCGTTTCGACGTTGCTCACTCTCGTAGTCATCCCTGTGATGTACTCACTGGTAGACGATGCCTCTCTTTGGGCTGCACGGCTCTGGACGCGGGACAAACAGCGTGCGATCTATCCATCTGAAAAGGTTTAAACCGTTATGACTCAGCAAAGGCATTTAGTTGACAATACACGTCATTTTTCCTGGTTTTGGTTCCCGGTTCAAGGAATGATCTGGATCAGTAGCATCGGACTCCTCAGTGGCAGCATTGCCACCGCTCAAACCCCAGGTGAAGTAATCACACCGGCTGCCCTGAATCCTCCCCCTGCCCAAGCTATCCCCATTACTCCTGAAGCCAATTTACCTGCACAATCTGCACCAGCGACTTCTGCTCCGGCTGCTCCAGATGCTTATTCGGTTGCTGTACCAACGGTTAGCCTACCGACTTCAGTTACATCGGGTGCAAGAACACTGAGCGATCGCCAGGATAGGTACATTTCGCCTACCGATTACAAGATTGGAGCCTCTACCGATTATCCCGAACCCAATTCAACAGCGCTGAGTTCTCAAACCTCTGAGTCAGACAAGATCGGCTCAAACCCAACGACTGGTGGCACAATCGCTGCTAGTGGCAACCGTTCACACCTTAATGGCAGAAGCAGTTACGCCCCCAAGTCAGTTGTTTTGAGCCGGGTTGGTTTTGATCGGGTTAGCGTTGGCACAACCAAACCTTCTGGGCGGACTTACTACAACCAGATGATTCTATCTCCAGGACGTTTTGGGAATGGTAATGTCCGCCTGATCTTTCCCCTCTCAATTCCGGCTGCAATTACCTCTCTGTTTGGCTGGCGGACTCATCCGATTACAGGAAATCTTCGCTTCCATTCGGGGATAGATTTAGGAGCGCCCTTGGGCACACCAGTGCTGGCTGCCTATGCTGGGAAAGTCGCGATCGCAGACTTTCTCAGTGGCTATGGTTTTACCGTTGCCCTCAGACATAAAAATAATACCCAAGAAACCCTCTATGCCCATCTTTCCGAGATTCTGGTTCAACCTGGAGTGTGGGTTGAACAGGGTGCCGTCATTGGCAGAGTTGGTAACACGGGTAACTCTACTGGACCCCATCTCCACTTTGAACTGCGACAATTGACGGCTGAAGGTTGGGTCGCCTTAGATCCTGGAGTACAATTGAAGTATGCCCTGGCTCAGTTGGCGAAATCACTACAAACAGCACGCTCCTCTCCGCCCTTGCGTGAATAGAGTCCTTTTTGATCTGCGTAACCAGAGTAGTTTAGAATTGCAGCCTGAGCAAAATGAGTCGATCTGATGCCTGACCACTTTCCTCGCAAGTTCAATCGCAATGTTCGGGAACAAGTCCTTACAGGAGCAGTGCTTGCTATTCTGACAGTGCTTGCTTGGCTCGTTGTCATTTTCCAACTCCAGACGATGCATGGGTCAATGGAAATGCATGGGTCAATGGAAATGCCAGATCATGAGTCAATGAGGGGTAGCAATTCCACTTTCCTCAGTTTCCTGCTGATGTGGAGCAGCATGACTATTGCGATGATGCTGCCTGCCGCAATTCCCATGATTTTCTCGCCCAACTATAGGACACAGCAACGAAAGAATCGCAGACAAGCGGCTATCGCTACAGGTACGTTTGTTGTCAGTTACCTGACACCCTGGATACTATTTGGTGCGATCGCCTATGGTGTTCTCCTGGCAATACAAGCAGCCAGCCAGAACAACCTGTTTCAGCCACTCAACATAACGGCATTTGCCCTGTTCGTAGTGGGCATTTACCAATTCAGCCCTCTGAAAGCAACATTTGTCAACCGCAACCACAACGCATCGGACTGTACAACCTGCAATTTGCAAGTGGGCGATCGCGGTGCTTGGCAAATGGGATTTCAACATGGAATTTTCTGCATTGGGAGTTGTTGGGGATTAATGCTGGTTCCGCTCGTAGCTGGACTGATGAATCTGCTCACAATGGGAATTGTCACTGGTATCATCCTGGCTGAACGAGTAATGCAACAGCGGTTATTCATTAGCCGTGTGGTCGGTATTGGTTTCGTAGCCCTTGGGATTTGGAGTGCAGTGCGATAGCTGCAACTGTCATTTTTGGGGCTGTCCCGATTGTCCTACTCCGGGAATCAGAAACATAACTTGACTAGGACTCAGGAAGGTCGTGTGGATTGAGTGATGATTAGCCTGTCAACACTTTCAACGCTTATATGAATCAGACACGGTCAGCGTTGCAGTCGCGATCATCAACCCCCAGACGATGCCAAACCGAACTTTGGTTGCCTGCTGAATTTCAAATCCAGCATCTTGCAGAAGTCGATGAAATTCGGCTTGGGAATAACACTGCTTGTGAGCCGGATCGAACAGCTTCAGCAAGCTATCACAGACTTGACACAGGAAATAGTCCCGACACCAGTCAATAATCACAACTTTTCCATCCGGTTTCAGGACTCGTTTCATTTCTACCAGGGCAAACTCAGGCTGATCAAAGTAGTGAAAGGCGTTTGCAGAAACGGCTACATCAAAACTATTATCGGCAAAAGGCAATGCCGAGGCTGATGCAACTTGAAATGCAACATTTGGATAACCATCACATTTTTGCTGGGCGATCGCCAGCATCTTTTCAGAAATATCCACTCCAACCATTGCCTGATCAGGGTTTTCAGCCACCAGTATGTGTGCAAATTCCCCAGTTCCACAGGCAACATCCAGCACCCTTGCAGTTGGTGGTATTTGTGCCCAGTTTTTGAGAAATGACAGTGTGTTGGAGACATAGCGGCTCCACCGCCAGTCATAGGTTGCTGCCATCTGGTCGTATTGTTGCCGTACTTTTGCTTCAGTCATGGAGGAATTCCGAGTCCAAATGCAGGAGCTTTCGCTAGGATAAGGCTGTGGTAAGGAGTTTTTTCTATGAATCCTGTTTCTAAGATTATTTTAACGCTTGGTATATTAGGGCTGACTATAGCTATGCCTTCGACTTCATATGCTCAGTCTAAGCCAGAGGCAGTTGTGCAAGTGAGTTCTGTCGAGTTGCTGAATCGAGGTATGGAGAAAGCCAAACAAGGAAATCTTAGGGGCGCGATCGCAGATTACACCCTTGCCCTCCAAGCAAACCCTAAGCTAACGGATGCTTACATCAGCCGAGGTCTGGCTCATCACGATTTAGGAGATTACAAACGGGCGATCGCGGATTTTGACCAAGCGGCACGACTTGACCCCAAGAACGCAAAAGCTATTTACAACCGAGGCGAAGCGCGATCGGACATCGGCGATTTACCCAACGCATTGGCTGATCTGACTGAAGCAATTCTGCTCAAACCCGATTATGCAGCGGCTTATAACAATCGAGGTGTGGTGTATGCCGGAATGGGAAATTTGCAAGCTGCCGTGAAAGACCTGGATCAGGCAATTAAAACGAAGCCTGACTATGCCGATGCTTATTACAACCGGGGGAAAGCTCGAACTGCCTTGCAAGATGCGAAGGGAGCGATCGCAGACTTCACTCAAGCGATTCAGCTTAATCCGAATCTAGCGGAAGCCTATGGGAATCGAGGTCTTCTCTACACTGAAACAGGAAATAAGCAGGCAGCATTAGCAGATTTGCAAAAAGCGGCTGACCTGTTTAAGCAACAGAAAGATGAAGACAGTTATCGGCAGACATTAACCTATATTGATCAGATTAGGAAACTGAAAGATTAGGAACTACTAATCAATTTAGAACTTAATTTGAAATCAGATCTGCCTTCAAATTTCGGGAATTAAGGCAATGCTCATTGGATGAGCATTGCAGCAAGCATGATTGGATAGATTGCTAATAAAATACAACCTGAAACTCGATTCAGTGATCCCTTTGGCATTGCTAATAGAATGACGAGTAGCAGTGAAGCCAACATGAGAATCAAGGGGAGGTGCAACTGAGTGGTATTTAGAATATGCAGCGGACGCACGATCGCAGCGGCTCCCAGCGTCATAGTAACGTTGTAGGTGAAAGAGCCGACGACTCCGGCAACCACCGCCTCAGAAATACCGCACCGTGCTGATGACCAAGCTAAAACGACCAGTTCAAATGCGGTAGCAAATCCAACCAACGTCAGCCCTAGCTTAGTCTGCGTTTCCTCAACACTAGTAACTTGACGAACTGCCTCAACGAGCAAGGACGCTCCTACAGCCATCGCAATGACACCGACAACAACCAGCAGTAGCTCCTTACCAACTCGCAACTGAGAATTCTCAGATCCAGAAGAGGTTAGTTTTGCTTGGGCTTCCTCAATTTCTTCCGTTTCTCCCAAGGTTGGTGGATGTCGTTCTATGCTCCAAATAATGGCAACATAAAACACATAAAGTCCTACCAATAATGCACCTTCCCAGCGATCGACTCGTCCATCCCACACAAATGCTGTAGCAATCATTCCGATCGGAACACCAAACCAAGCATAACGCCTCACTTGTTTGCCAAAAGGTAAGGGTGCAATCAATGCACCTACACCCAAGGCGACCAAACAGATAGCGATGTTTGCCCCAATCACATCCCCAAACGCAATTCCCGGTACATCTTTTACGGCAGCGGCTACAGCGGTCGCTAATTCTTCGGGTTCTGCTCCTGCTAGCAGAAGACTGAGCGCAAACATGCTAACGCCCAACCGTGCAGCCGCCGCCCCCAAATGTTTGGCAAACATCTCGGCTCCCCAGACGATGGCTACCACACTTGCCAAAATGATGATTATCCACAAAACAATCACAACAATTTCCCTCCAATTAGATAGCTACTTTCCGAACTACAACTTGAGAACTAGGTTCTTTATCTGAGAACTTTTGGGGGTTGTCCAGCTAGCACTCGAAAGCTATCTCGGCAGAGCGGTAGCGCATTTACAATGATCAGAAAGGCAACAAACAAACTTGTCGCGGCATCTGCCCAAGTCCAGTGGAACAGATAAATCACCAATGCTGAAAGCAGAATGCTGATTGCTCCTGCCACATCTGCAACTTGATGTAGGAAAATGCCACGGACATTTAGGCTGTGGTGTTGGTCTCGATGAAGGAGGTACGTCGTGATACCGTTGATTACCACACCCAAGACTGCAACGAGTAAAACAGGTAATTCCAGACTCAGTTCTGATACGTGGTTTTGTAGATGATCGATCGTTTCGTAGATCAAAAGTAGGGAGATCGCCACCAAACTAACTCCATTGATTAACGCCACCCAACCTTCCAGTCGATTCTCTTTTACAGCTTTGCCTGTTCTGGCTTGGCTTTTGGCAACATAGGCGGCGAGCAAAGTCAGCCCCAGAGTCAGCAAGTCTGAAAGCAAGTGTCCTGAACCTGCCAACAGCGCCAGACTTCGACTCCATAAGCTAACCCCCAACTCGGCTAGAAACAGCACAAACCGCAGCCCTAGAACGAGCCAGAGCCGCTGAGACATGCGTTGAGAGTGTAGCAAGTCGGGATGGTTCACCTGGTCAAAAAACTCATCCTGTTTATTTTAGGACTCGACTGGCATTAAAGATGGCTAACAGCGCCACACCCACATCAGCGAAGACCGCCTCCCACAATGTTGCCAGTCCGATCGTTCCTAAAGCAATGAAAATTCCCTTGATTGCCATTGCCAGCACGATATTTTGCACCACGATAGTGCGAGTTTTTCGGGCAACCTGAATGGCTTCTGCCACTTTAGACGGAGCATCGGTCATCAGCACCACGTCCGCCGTTTCGATCGCCGCATCAGACCCCAATCCGCCCATTGCCATGCCAATATCAGCCCTGGCAATCACGGGAGCATCATTAATGCCATCTCCCACAAAAACGACTTTATTTTTACCTGAGCGATCCAGTAGCTTCTCGATCGCGCCCACCTTGTCTTCGGGTAGCAACCCAGCAAAGTAAGCGTCTAAGCCCAATTGTCCCGCAACGCTTTTGGCAACAACCTCATTATCCCCAGTCAGCATTACAGTTCGTTGCACCCCGACTTTTTTCAAATCACGGATTGCCTGGGATGCATCTTCCTTAATTTCGTCAGCGATCAGAATGTACCCAGCATAGCGTCCATCTACCGCTAGATGAACCACCGTTCCAGCCACGTTGCAAGTATCATGGTCGATGTTTTCTCGATGCAGTAGGCGATCGTTGCCTGCCAAGACAATTTTGTTCTGAACTCTAGCCCGGATGCCGTGACCTGCAATCTCTTCGTACTCGGTGACTTCAGACTCATTGATTGGTTGACTATATGCCTCTCGAATGGATTGTGCCACTGGATGATTAGAGTTCGCTTCGGCTTGCGCTGCTAACGCCAGCAGTTCTAACTCTGAAAACCCATTCTTCGTGACAATTTGGGTGACTTTGAAAGTGCCTTTCGTCAACGTTCCGGTCTTATCGAATACAACTGTTTTGACGGCTGTGAGCGCATCCAGGAAAGTAGAACCTTTGACTAAAATTCCACGCTTGGCAGCACCGCCAATGCCACCAAAATAGCCAAGGGGAATGCTAATCACCAATCCACAGGGGCAGGAAATGACAAGCAAAATGAGGGCACGATAAATCCAATCGCTCCGATTTGCACCTGGAATCAATAGTGGTGGCAGAATGGCAACTGCTAGTGATAGGAAAACGACAACTGGCGTGTAATAGCGGGCAAACTTGGTGATGAATTTTTCGGTATCCGCTTTCTTACTGGTGGCATTTTCAACCAGGTCTAGCACTTTGGCGATCGATGATTCACCAAACGGTTTTGTCACTCGAATCGTTAACAAGCCTGACTTATTGATCATCCCTGCGAGAATGGGATCTCCAGCTTGAACCGTGCGCGGAACTGATTCTCCGGTTAAGGCAGAGGTATCGACTTGCGAGTTACCGTCTAAGATTTCGCCATCAAGCGGTACTTTCTCGCCCGGTTTCACCACAATGAAGTCACCGACGTTGACTGTTTCAGGTGCAACCTGTTTCACAGTTCCATTCGTTTTCAAGTTGGCACTATCAGGACGCACTTCTAACAATGCTTTAATCGATCGCCGCGATCGCCCCACGGAATACTCCTGAAACAACTCACCGACTTTGAAAAACAGCATCACCGCCACCGCTTCTGGGAATTGGTGAATCGCAAACGCTCCCAACGTGGCGATCGTCATCAGAAAGTTTTCATCAAAGATCTGCCCTCTCAAAATATTGCGTCCTGCCGTCTTTAATACCGACCAACCGCTGAGTAGGTAAGCTGGGATAAATACGATCAATTCACCAATGTTGTAGGGCGTGTTGTGTAAGGGTTCTTTAAAGAAAATGCCGATCGCAAACAAGGCGATCGCAAGGATTACCGGAACCAGTTCTTTTTTCAGGTTAAATTCACCACTCCCATGACTATGCCCATGATCGTGCCCGTCGTCCTCATTATGATCATCATCATGATCGTTCATGACAGCAGGTAGTGAAGCGGGAGTTCGTGACTGCTCAATCGCAATGGTGTAGCCCAATCTCGTTACCCGGTTTTGAATTTCTGTCTCGCTTACTTCCTGTGGATCGTAAGACACCACCATGCGACCTGTTGCCACGTTGACCGACACTTCAGCAATTCCTGGCAATTTCTCGACACTACCCTCAATCTTCATCGCGCAACTGGCGCAGTCCATGCCACCCACTTGCATCTGTTGAGTTTTAAGCGAAGGAGTTTGAGTCATAGCCGTGTGCCAGGGTTAGATTGAAGATTATTCTGAAAATTGTAGAACAAAATCCTCAATATCTGAAAGTATATTCATATATAGAACGATAACCATTCTTAGTTTTATACTGTCATTGAGCAAAGCTATCTTGTTCACAACCGCTACCCTGATTCGTCCTATGCCGAACCGCAAAGAGCCAATTCCACCAATCCAAGAGTCGGATGCGCCAGAATGTGAAGCCCATCTCGTTCATCTGGATGCGGTGCGGCAGGTGCAGCCAGAAATCCTACCGATGCCAGAAGCGCAACGGATGGCAGAATTCTTTGGTATCCTGGCAGACCCAAATCGATTGCGATTACTCTCGGCACTCGCACATCAGGAGTTATGTGTATGCGACTTAGCAGCAAGCTTGAAAATGGGTGAATCAGCCGTATCTAGCCAACTCCGCATTTTGCGATCAGCCCAATTGGTCAACTATCGAAAAGTGGGACGCAACGTGTATTACAGCCTTGCGGATGCTGATGTGATGAATTTCTTAACACGAGCTTAACCTTAGTTTTTTATGCATCCGTTAAAACAGTCATTAAATTTTCATCCCGTCCTGGCATTCTATTGTCGAAGCCGCTGTATAGGGGCTATCCACCATGAAAAGTCATTTTGATTTTTCAAAAAGAGTAGTGTGAGGATGAAAAATGCGTTCAATACTGAGAGAGCTTGTGTGGAGCGTCCCAACGCTTCTTGTTGCATCGCTGATGATGCCAGGTGATGCGCTGGCAAATGAAATACCAACAAATGAAAAGTTAAATCAGTTAGCGAATAGTGCAACCGCTTCGACAGAAGTTGGTTTATCGGATAGCAATATAACTTTGCAACAAGTCAGCAGCTATAGTGCTGAAGGCAGAGGATCTCAACTCGATCAAGTCACTTCCGTTTCCCAGTTTTCGGACGTAAAACCGACTGATTGGGCATTCCAGGCATTGCAATCGTTGGTAGAACGGTATGGCTGTATTGTTGGCTATCCTGACAAAACCTATCGTGGCAATCGTGCGCTGTCTCGCTATGAGTTTGCAGCAGGTTTGAATGCTTGCTTGGACAAGATTCAAGAATTGATTGCAGCAGCAACGGCTGACTTTGTGCGGAAGGAAGACTTGGAAGTTGTTAAGCGATTGCAGGAAGAGTTTGCAGCAGAACTCGGTGCCCTACGTGGACGAGTTGAATCTCTGGAAGTTCGTACTGCCACATTGGAGAAGCAACAATTTTCTACGACTACTAAGTTAACTGGTGAGGTCATCTTTGGAATTGCGGATACCTTTGGAGATCGCGCCACCCGCACTGGAAATGATGGCTTCTTGAGTGGTGTTACGGCTGCGACTGAAAATACTCTCAAAGACGATCAAACCCAAACGATTTTTACGGATCGAGTCCGCCTGAATTTGCGATCGAGCTTTACAGGTAAGGATCTGCTGTGGTTACGGCTAAACGCTAACAACACGACTACTTTTAGTGGTGCTTTCACGGGTACTAACTCAACGCGCACCGTGTTCGATGGTCCAACTAACCCAGCTAACTCGGTAAACATTGATCGTGCCTGGTATCGGTTCCCGGTCGGCACAAAACTGCAAGTTCAAATTAGTGCCGTCAACCATGAGTACTTCGATAACCTGATTAGTTTACTGAACCCATTTGAAAGCAGTGGGCAAGGAACGATTTCTCGCTTTGGGCGGGCAAATCCACTGGTATTCCGCAGCAATAATCCTGGGGCAACAGGTTCCTTTGGGGTTAGCTTCGATTACAAACTTAGCCCTCAGCTATCATTGCAAGGTTCCTACACAGCCGATCCTGCTAGCAATGACCCCAGTCCTAAGAATGGCATTTTTAACGGTGCCTATAGTGCTCTCGGACAAATTGTCTTCCGTCCCTCAACTCAGATTGATCTGGGGTTGACCTACGCCCGTAATTTTTATCCCGGTGGTGATGCAAACCTCACAGGTAGCACGGGTACGGGATACGCTGCCAACCCATTTGCTACAGTTGGCACGGCGGGAAGTGTCCTCCGCACTGCAACGGTTTCTGATAATTTTGCGGCTCAATTGCAATGGCGCTTGTCACGTCAATTTACTGTGGGCGGGTGGTTTGGTTACACCAAAGCTTACAACCGTAGCAGCAATGAAGAGGCGACAATTCTTAACTGGGCTGGCTTCTTAGGTTTCCCTGACTTATTCAAGCGAGGAAACCTGGGCGGTATTATCGTTGGGATGCAACCCAGAGTAACAGATAGTGATTTTCGTCCTCGCTTGGCAAATGGCTTACCTAACCCCAACTTGCGTCGTCGGTTAGATGAAGATCCTCCAATTCATGTAGAAGGTTTCTATCGTTACCGCGTTAACGATAACATTTCTATCACACCAGGAGTTTTTGTGATTTTCAATCCAGAGGGTAACAGTGCAAACAATACCCAATTTGTAGGTGTTGTTCGCACCACCTTCAGTTTTTAAGATACTGACTTGAGAAAGTGCTCTGACATTATGTTAGAGTACCTTCTTTTGTCTGATAAAGAATAAGAGTTTTCCTCACACGATAAATGATTTTGATGGAGATGAATCAAAAAGATTTGTCTCCATTTTTGTTGCTAGACCTGATCCGTCATTGTAATTTCATTAATAGATTTTATGATTGTTTACAACAATTCAACAGGCTTCTTTCAGTAAATTAAATAAGACAATGGATTTTTAGACATGCCATTGTCTCACTCACATCCGCTGAAAAGAAGCCTGTTGGCTTTTCTAAAAGTGTTAGCTGGGAATGCTTGAGTTGAATTTAGGAAGTTAAATTCATTCTATAAGCATCAAATTCAGTATTAGAGATAACTCAATATTTCACTTCATTTTCATCCTAATCTGCAAAGCTATTAACAGAAGCAATCTATTTGGAATTGCAGAAACCTATAAAGGTCAAAAACTTTTTAGGAAAAGCTTTTGCGATGAAAATTTTATTAGTTGAACCTGGTCTAGAGTTAGGTGAACAAATTCAACAAAGCCTGAGTCAAGAACACTATATTGTGGATTGGTTTCAAGATGGACTTGCGACCTGGAGTTACTTGGAGTATCAACCCATTCAATATACAGTCGCGATCTTTGATTGGATGATGCCAGGACTGCCAGCGGTAGCACTCTGTCAACGCCTGAGAACACAGCATCCTTTACCCGTGTTAGTGTTAACTCCGGAGCGACGCTGGCAAGATGGAGTTTTGGCGCTAGATGCAGGAGCCGATGACTACCTGGTGAAACCATTTCGGATGCAGGAATTACTGGCACGATTACGCGCATTACGACGGCGATCGCCCCAATATCAGCCCTTGCAACTCCAATTCGGTCGTTTGTCCTTAGATTGCAATCATCGAATTGTTTCCTGGTGCTCTAACCCAACTGAATATGAGCAGGTTCGCTTGAGTAAGAAAGAGTTTCAGGTGTTGGAATATTTGATGCGACAGCCCAAGCAGGAAGCTAGCCAAGAGCAACTGCTGAATTATCTGTATGAAATGGAGTCTGAACGAGTCAGCAATGTTGTAGCAGCCCAGATCCGACGACTGCGCTGCAAACTGGCTGAATTAGGCTGTGAAGATGTGATTGAAACTGTTCAGGGTGGCAACTACCGATTGAATCCGGTTTATATCGATTATTCCATTGAACAGTCTGAATCCATTAGTTAGTTTTACTGTTTACTGACTTGGCTTCCCCAATAAGTCTTCTAGTTTGCAATTATGATTCTTTATTATTTATTTCTCGATCTAGTCTTTTTTTCACTTCAGTTTCATTTGTATTTGAGAGATTGGTAATAGGTGATTGAGTAATTCAATCATATTTGATTCTTCGGAGAGGTTAAAATAATGCAACGTCTACTTTCTGCAACAGCATTTTCTTTGGTTCTTGTTTCTGGGATAGCTGTGCCTCAAGTTTCTGCTAAGCCTGTCGCTGAATCGCTGCTATCGAGAATTCATCCACAGACTACACGTCCATCCTCAGCTCAACCCTCTGAAAAACAAACTCAGCCCACTTCAAAATCTGAAGCAGTACAGCAATCTCAGAATAATGCTGCTCCAACATCGCGGGATCAATCAACGTCTGAGCGGAAAGAAAATACTGCGGTGCCTGGTTACTGCGTCTTGCCTCCTAATGTAGTTGAAGGCAGCTTTCAATATCGTGAAGAGTTGTATAACTGTAAATACGGACTCTAGATTCTGCTGCTACTACTAATGGCTAGTGTCGGTGAGATGTTGATAAGTTCCTTGTAAAATGATTGGGCGATCGCAATGTTTGATCGCCCAGCCTCATGTGTTATTCGGTCGCTTGTTGCAGTTGCTTCAGTGCATTTTGTACTTGTTGATAACGATCGCGATCGCCCCGTTCTTGAAACAATTTTGCTGCCTGCTGCCAGTCGGTTAATGCTGCCTGTCGATTTCCCGTTGCCAGATGTAATTTGCCTCGATTCAGGTAAGCTTCTGCCAATGTTGGGGCGAGGCGAATTGCTTCTGTATAATCGGCGATTGCCCCCTCAAAATCCTTCAATGCTGTTCGCACTAGCGCCCGGTTATTATAAGCAAAAACATAATTTGGCTTAAGTGCAATGGCACGTCCAATATCTTTTAAGGCAGTTTCAAATTTGCCCAGTTTGGCATACACCACACCTCGATTGTTGTAAGCTTCTGCATATCCTGGTTTTAACTCCAAAGCTTGGTTTAGATCTGCAAGTGCTTGAGGCAATTTGTTTAAGTCAGAGTAAATCTCGCCTCGATTGTAGAGGGCTAATGCATTGTTGGGATCAATCTGAATGGCTCGGTCAAGATCAGCAATGGCACGACTCAAATCTCCAGCATCATGATAGGCAATTCCTCGCTCAATATAAGCATTGATAAAGTCAGGGCTGACTTGAATCGCTTGGGTATAATCTGAGATCGCGCCCTGCAAATCCCCTCGTTTGAACTTCTCCAAAGCCTGTTTTGCAAAGTTAATTGCTTTGGGTTGAATCGCGAGAGCGAACGAGGAGTTTGATAAGGTAATCAATACTATTCCACTTAAAGCTAGAGCAAGTTTAAGTGGAGTGCTAATTCGATAAATAAGTTTCATAATTGAACGCTAACTCAATGGTTGAATCGAACTAAATCAGATTTGAGTAACTGTTGTTTGATTGGTGATTGGGCGTGTTTTTAGGGGTAAGCGAACTGTAAACGTGCTACCTCGACTTACTTCACTTTGAACCTGTAAATTTCCCCCATGTGCTTCGGCGATCGCCTTCGCAATTGCCAATCCCAAGCCTGAACCGCCTGTTTGACGGGAGCGATCGCTGTTGACTCGATAGAAGCGATCGAAAATATGTGCCTGCTCTTCAGACGCAATGCCCATGCCAGTATCTCGAACTTGAATGATGGCATAATTGTCATCACGGTTAAGACTCAGGATGATGCTGCCTTTTGTAGGGGTATATTGAATTGAATTCACAACCAGGTTGGAGATTAAGCGATAAACCTGATCCTCATCTGCCAAAATCTGTAATTCCTTAGAAACTTGAATCTTTGCGGTGAGAGTGAGTCCGTTTGCGTCAGCAAGGGCTGAAAACTCTTCCACCAAATCATGAATTAAATCATTCAAGCAAACAGATTGTCTCTGAGCTGCCAGTGTGTGTTGCTCCAATCGGGCTAATAAAAACAAATCTTTAACGAGTTCAAAAAAACGGTTAAGTTGGCGTTCGATCGTTTTCAATGTATCTCGTGCTTCTACCTCAGTGAAGCTTGGTAGCCTGGACACAGAATCAACGGTTGCCAAAATTGCGGCTAATGGAGTGCGTAGTTCATGGGCAGCATCGGTAGTGAACCGTTGCATTTGTTGATAAGAGCGGTAGATCGGGCGCATGGCAATTCCTGCCAAAAACCAACTAGAAACAGCAACTAATGCTGTGATCATGGGTAGTCCAATCAAGAAGGCTAATTTCAGGGATGCGAGGCGACTATCTAGATCTTTTAGCGATCGCCCAACCTGAAGGTATCCCCACAACTGGTTATCTAGAGTGTGCAATGGCAACGACATCTGATGGAAACGATTTCCCTCAGAATCCATCACAGTTTGCTGGGTTTCGGAAGCGTTCGTTAAGGGCACATCTGGACGCAGCCCAGCTGTAGCAATGAGGGTGCCTGAACTGTCTAGAAACTGGACGTAGTAATCGCTTTGGCGAATTGTATTCAGGGGGTGATGTTCCTTGGATGAGTTGTGTCTATGGGGCGAAGGCGTTGTCTTGAGACAGAGTTTTCCAACCAGGCAAACATCAGGAACCAACTTCTGAATAATAGGTTCTAACTGACCAGGCTGCTTCAAATTCAATTCGATTCCGTTATGCAACGTTTCAGTCACGGCTTCTAACTCGCGAGTGATCGAATCTGAATAAGCGCGAATAATGACCTGGTAAATCGTCAAACCACCTAGACCTAGAATTAGCCCCATAACAACTGCGTACCAACCCGCCAGTTGCAATCGGGTTCGTCTAAACAATCGCGTCTGCATAGGCGGGATTGAGCCGATATCCTCCCCCCGGAACGGTTTGAATTGCATCTTCACAGCCTAGCTCTGCAAGTCTGCGCCGTAACAACCGGACCTGTGCTGCCACCACATTGCTGATTCGCTCTGTATCTACTTCATAAAGGTAGCTCAGGATCTGGTCACGAGTGGCAGCGTGGCGGGGATGTTTCATGAAGTATTCCATCAGTTGGAATTCTTTCTTGCTGAGGCGAACGGTTCGATGATCGCGTTGAGGAGATTGCCAGTGGATGGTGCGGTTGTGACAGTCGAGCGTGAGGCTACCGACCTGAATTTGGGTGGGTTGGAACTGAGGCGATCGCCGCCAGAGTGCCCGTAACCGTGCCAGCAACTCCTCCATCCGAAACGGTTTGACCAGGTAATCATCGGCTCCAGCATCCAACCCCATCACCTTATCTTCCCAGCGATCGCGTGCCGTCAACATTAATACAGGGAGTGAATTTTGCCGCTCTCGTAAGCGTTTGCAGAGTTCTGGGCCCGTTAAACCGGGCAGCATCCAGTCAAAGATTGCCAATGTGTATTGAGCCTGCCGATTGTCCAGATAGTCCCAGGCAGCAGCTCCATCCTGAACCCAGTCCACAATATATTTCTCCTGCTGCAACGTGCGCTGGAGTGCTGTTCCCAAATCAATTTCATCTTCAACTAACAGAACTTTCATCGCAGCCTATACATTATCCCCCTACCCAGGATTGAAAAACTCTTACTACTAGCTTGACAGGCTGCGATGAAAACAAGATGAAAATTTTTGCGAAAAACCTTGTCTTCAAGCAAGCTCAGAGATCAGCGAATCATGAGGGCGCGCCTCCCGAGAGACTATGGGTTTTGCTGAGGGGCAGCCTTCTTAGCTGGAGTTGTTGATTGTGAAGGTGACTGGGTAGAGGGTGTGCTGCTCGTTGTTGTGGATGTTGTCATCCGCGAAAGCTCCTCAAGACACATCGCTCGTGTATTGCGCCAGACGACATTCCGAACATGATGGGGATAGTTGGGAACTGGCGGTCTCTCTTTCAATGCATCGCCTTTGCATTTTGTTTTTACCGCATTAGCTGGAGAGACTGAAGCAACGAGTACCAAAGCAAAACTGGCAAAAGCGAGGTATTTCATCTGACTCTCCTAAACTAAAAAATCCCCCCTATGGGGATCGGTCTATCTCTAGTGTGGCAAGGCAGAATGAAAGTAAAGTGAAAGTTTTTAGTTCACCTGCATATCTTTGTGTACATTGCGAATTTTCAATCAAACTTCGAGTCGCAGTATTAAAACTACGACTCGACTGTAAGACCATTAGCTCTAAAAGTCTAAGTACAAACAGAGTGGGTAGTAATGAATAGTAATGGTTAAGAGCGCAAAGAGGCATTGTAATGATGCA
>ERZ1066117.290-NODE-290-length-45949-cov-16.188543_pt1 | contig 45949 bp, 43 predicted proteins | sample MGYA00382764_ERZ1066117 | MGnify/ENA primary metagenome ERZ1066117 (study PRJEB33369, sample SAMEA5778347) | biofilm metagenome | biome: Industrial cooling water; feature: Water cooling tower basin; material: Biofilm | place: United Arab Emirates | collected...
AGCGTGCGCACGGTGGTCGCCGCCGAGCTGCCGAACAGGTGCTCGACGACGGTGCGGCGCGCGACGACGGTGCCGAGGTGGCCGGCCAGTAGCTTCAGCAGCTTGGTCTCCGTGGTCGTCAGGTCGACCTCCTGGCCGTCGTGGCAGTGCGCCTTCATCGCCCGGAAGTCGACGCGGTTGCCGCCGAAGGCGAGCGTGTCGCTGCCGGCCGTCGGCGCCGGGCGCCGCCGCAGCAGCGCGTCGACGCGCAGCAGCAGTTCGCGCAGGTTGAACGGCTTGGTCAGGTAGTCGTCGGCCTTCAGCTCGAGGCCGCGGATGCGATCCTGGTCGGCGGCGCGCGCGCTGAGGATCAGCACCGGCGTGTGGTCGCCGGCGGCGCGCAGCTGGCGCAGCACCTCGAAGCCGTCCATGCCGGGCAACATCACGTCGAGGATCAGCAGGTCGATGCCGCCCTTCTTCATGCGCTCGAGCGCCCGCGGCCCGGTGAACACGTGCTCGGCGTGGTACGACTCGAGCGTCAGGTTGTCGCAGACCATCTCGCCGAGGGCGCGTTCGTCTTCGGCGACCAGGATCCAACGGCTCATGCAGCACTCCGCAGGGGCAACAGGACGGTGAACACACTGCCGCGATCGCGGCCGTCGCTGGCAGCATGCACGTTGCCGCCGTGGGAGAGGACCAGTTCGCGCACGAGATGCAGGCCGAGGCCGGTGCCGCCGCTGGCCGTGTCGCTGCCGCGCCAGAACGCGTCGAACGCGTGCGCCAGCTCGTCGGGGTCCATGCCGCGGCCCTGGTCGCGCACCTCGATGCGGGCGAGTTCGCCGTCGGTCGCCAGCTGCACGCGCACGGTGCTGCCCGGCGCGCTGTACTTGACCGCGTTGTCGAGCAGGTTGCGCAGCACCAGCTGGATCCCGGCACCGTCGCGCGCGCACGGCACCGTCGGCGGTGCGTCGACGGCGATCGTGATCTCGGCGGCCTGCGCGCGCGGCTGCAGCGCGGCGACCGCCTCGGCGACGTCGGCGGCGAGATCGCCCGGCTGCGGGCGCGTGCGGCGCGGCGCCGTGCGCAGGCCGGCCGCGGTCAGCACGTTGTCGAGGCCGCGGCCGAGCCGTTCGGCTTCGAGCAGGCCGTTGCCGAGGTAGCGCGCGCGCTTCTCGGTGGGCACGCGATCGCTGCGCAAGGACTCGAGCAGCAGCGTGATCGTCGCCAGCGGTGTCTTCAGTTCGTGCGTCGCCGCGGCCAGGAAGCGATCCTGGCCGGCGCGCAGGCGCCGTTCGCGGCGCACCAGCGCCACGTAGAGCCAGCCGAGGCCGAGCAGCACGATGGCGAAGAACGCCCCTTCGCTGGCGAACATCACACGGCGTCGGTCGGCGAGCTCGGCCAGCGCAGCGGCGTTGGGCGCGCCGAGCGCCTGCGCGGCGCCGTCGACGTCGCCGGTGCTCAGTTGCGCCCCGGCCGCGGCGAGCTCGTGGCTCGCCTGCACCTGGAACGTCGTCCACCACACCACCAGGGCGAACGACAGCAGCAGGATCGAACCGAACAGCAGGGACGTCGACGAGCGCGGCACGCGTCAGAGCGTACGGAAGCGGACGGCGAAGCCGAAGGGCCGGACGGCGTTCGCGAACGCCGCGTTGGCGTTGGTGTCGTGCGACACCGTGTAGAAGCCGCGCGTCGGCGTGGTCCAGCTGCCGAACGTCACCGTCTGCGCGTTGCTGGTGACGATGCCGAACGGGTTGGCCGTCGGCACCAGCGTCGCCAGCTGCTCGTGGAGCACGCCGCCGTTGAACACCGGGTCGGCGGGCAGCGACAGCGCCAGCGTGGTGCCACCGACCGCGCCGGCGGCGTCGGTCAGGAACGGCACCAGCAGCTGCGGATCGACCAGCACCTCGCAGTTCGTGCCGGGCAGCGTCGTGCCGGCCGGGAAGCTGGCGAAGCCGAAGGCCGCCACGCCGATCGTGTTGGCGCCGAGGTTCTGGCCGGCCAGGAAGTGGGCGCCGCCCGGACCGTAGAGGCCGCTGGTCGTGCAGGTCGCCGCCGGTGCGCCGACGCTGGCGCTGCAGCCGCTGCCGAAGGCCGTGGCGCTGCCGTTGTTCAGGCCGCCCCCGGCGTTGTTGCCGTCGACGATCGCGTGTGCGAAGCCGAAGCTGGCGATGTTGTTGCCTTCCATCACCATCTCGACCACCAGCCAATCCCCAGGAGCCGTCGCGATCGTGACCGGCGCGGTGAAGTTGAACGTCAGCGTGTCGTTGGTGCCGCCCCACGGGTGCGGCGACGCCGAGCCGGGATCGGGCAGGTAGCTGACCGGTCCGTCGAAGACGGTCGTCAGCGGTTGCGACAGGTTGGTGGCGAACTGGGCGGTCGGCGCCGCCACGTTCGAGACGCCGACGCGGATCTGCAGGCGCGTGATCGTGAACGGGCCGGGCGCACCGACCTGCGGGATCGGGCCGTCGAAGCGCAGCGACAGCTGGTCGGCCGTGAAGAACGGATTGCCGGTCTCGGCGAAGTCGTAGAAGGCCTGCACGCGCGCGTTCGGCTGCATGAACGGCACCAGCGAGAAGCCGGACAGCTCGGCGCCGAGGTTCGAGTTCGCCGGCATGGCCGTGTAGGTCTGGGCGGAGAGCGCGGCGCCGACGGCGCACAGCAGCGACGGGACGAGGATCGAGCGCATGTTCGGGGTTCTCGTGGGTGTTGGGGTTTCCTCTGCGAATGTTCGGACCCTAGGGGTGCTTTCACCGGTGTGTGTCATCACCTCGTCATCGCGATGCGATCCGCGGCTACGCTGATGGGCCCATGCCGCTGCGCCCGCTGACCCTCTGCGTGCTCGTCGCCGTCGTCTCGCCATGCGCGTTCGCCCAGGAACCGGCCGAGCCGGCGAAGTTCCTCGATGCCCACTGTCGCGATTGCCACGGCGGCGACACCGTCAAGGGCCAGCTCGACCTCGATCGGCCGCCGGCGAACGCCACCGACGCGGCGTGGCGTTGGGCGCGCGTGCGCGATCGGGTGCGCAGTGGCGAGATGCCGCCGCCGGACGCCGAGCGGCCGAGCAGCGCGGAGGCGCAGGCGTTCGTGCGCGCGGTCGATGCGCACCTTCGGACCGAGGTGCCGAAGCTGCCGGTCGATCCCGGGCGCGTCACCGTGCGTCGCCTCAGCCGTGCGCAGTGGGAGAACTGCGTGCGCGACCTGTTCGGCGTGCGCGTCGCGACGGCGGGATTCCCGGCCGACGACCTCGGCTACGGTTTCGACTCGATCGGCGACGCGCTGACGCTGTCGACGCTGCATCTCGAGCACTACCTCGCCGCGAGCGCCGAGGTCGCCGCAGCGGTGTTCGACCTCGAGGACCCGAAGCAGCCGACGAAGCGGCGCCTGCCCGGCGAAGGGATGCGCGCGGTCGTCAATCCGGGCGCGGTGCACGTCGGCGACCACCTGGTGCTGGTGTCGCGCGCGACCGTCGAACAGGTCGTGCGGCTGCCGCGCGACGGCGTCTACACGCTGCGCATCCTGGCCGGCGCCGACCAGGCGGGCGACGAACCGGCGCGCATGCCGCTGTTCGTCGACGGCCGCGAGCTGACGACGTTCGAGGTCGGCCAGCGCGCGATGCAGGAGTACGTCGTCCGGACGCCGCTGGCGGGCGGTGAGCGCCGCCTCGAGTTGGTGTTCGCCAACGACTTCTACGACCCCGACAACCCCGATCCCAAACGCCGCGACCGCAACCTGCACGTCGAATGGCTCGAGGTCGAAGGGCCCACCGACGTGCGCGTGGTGCCGGCGGCGCAGCAGTGGGTGCACGACGCGTTCGCCGGGCGCGGCGAGGCGCCGGCGCGGCTGCAGAAGCTGGCCAAGGCGGTGCTGGCGCGCGCGTGGCGGCGGCCGGTCGCCGACGACGAGGTCGCCAAGGTCGTGCGGGCGGCGCGGCAGGAACTCGACGCCAGCGGCTCGCTGGTGCAGGCAGCGCGCTTCGTCGTGCAGGCGGCGCTGGTGTCGCCGAACTTCCTGTTCCGCCTCGAGAGCGGGCGGCCGTCGGCCACCGATCGTGTGCAGACCCTGTCCGGGGTCGCGCTGGCGACGCGGCTGTCGTTCCTGCTGTGGGCGAGCACGCCGGACGAGGAGCTGGCGCAGCTCGGGCGCTCCGGCAAGCTGGGCGACGCGGCCGTGCTGACGGCGCAGATCGACCGCATGCTGGCGGATCCGCGCGCCGACGCGCTCGCCGGCGACTTCGCGGCGCAGTGGCTGGAGCTGCGCGCGCTCGGCGAGCGCGCGCCGGACCCGGCTCGCTACCCCGGCTTCGACGACGGCCTGCGGCAGTCGCTGCGGCGCGAGACGGAGCTGCTGTTCCGCACCGTGCTGCGCGATGGGCTCGACGTGCGCACGCTGCTCGACGCCGACTTCACGTTCGTCGACGCGCGCCTCGCCGCGTTCTACGGGCTGCCGGCGATCGACCCCGCGCGCGACGACGACGGCGACGGCTTCGTGCGCGTGGTGTTGCCCGCAGCGCTGCGCGAACGCGGCGGTGTGCTCGGCCACGGCAGCGTGCTCGCCGTCACCAGCAACCCGACGCGCACGTCGCCCGTGAAGCGCGGCAAGTGGATCCTCGAGAACCTGCTCGGCCAGGCGCCGCCGCCGCCGCCGCCCGGCAACGACTCGCTGCCGGATGAAGGCAAGGTCGACAGCACGCGCAGCTTCCGCGAACAGCTCGAGCAGCACCGCAGCAAGGCTCAGTGTGCCGGCTGCCACGTGCGCATGGACGCGCTCGGCTTCGCGCTCGAGCGCTACGACGCGATCGGCCGGCACCGTGAGCGCGACGCCGGCGGCGCGATCGACTGCAGCGGCGAACTGCCGGACGGCACGCGTCTCGACGGGCTCGCCGCGCTGAAGCGCGTGCTGGTCGCCGATCCCGCGTTCGTGCGCACGTTCGCGCACAAGCTGTTCGTCTACGGCGTCGGCCGCGAGCTGCGGCCCGCCGATCGTCTGCGCCTCGACCTGCGTGTCGACGACCAGCTGCGCACCGGCGTGGTCACCGTGCGCGACCTGCTGGCCATCGTCGTGCGCGATCCGGCGTTCGCGCTGCGGGCTGCGGAAGGGCGATGAGCCGCGGGTCGTCCGCCTACGGGCAGACGACGAGGTCGACGCCGTTGGTCAGCGTCAGCGGCACGTCGAAGATGCACTGGAAGGCGACGCGCAGGCCGACGAAGCCCGCATCGTTCGGGATCGGCAGCGGCGCGATGCCGGCTCCGGCCGCGTCGGCCGCGATCGGCGCGAGCAGGAACGCGAGGCCCGGCTCGACCAGCAGCGTGCCCTGCGGCAGCACGACCTGCGCGCGCGCCAGCGACAGCACCAGCAGGCCCGGCGTCGAGGCGCCGGCCTGGCTCCAGGTGAACGTCGCGACGCCGCCCGGGTTGGTGGTGCCGGTCGCCGCCAGCAGCGAGCTGTTGCTGCCGCCGAGGCCGAGGCCGTAGCTCTGGATGCCGCACACCGAGAACTGCTGCGACGGCGAGGTCGTGCTGTTGCCGCGGCGGTCGATCGCCGTCAGCGTGAACGCCACGGTGGCGCCGTTCGTCGGCACGCCGGCCGGCGGCACGATCGCGCCGCGGTAGAGCAGGCCGCCGACGAACTGCATCGACGTCTGGCCGACCGTGGTGCCGGCGGTGTGCGTGATCGTCCAGTCGATGCGCATCGTCGCGATCGACGTCTCGCCGTCGTCGACGGCGGAGTCCTGCGCGGTGGCGCGCACGACCCACGGACCGTCGGGTTGCGTCGACATCGCCGGCAGCTGCTCGATCTTGACGAAGCGCGGCGGCTGCGTGTCGGCGGGGCCGGTGCCGTAGTAGGCGCGGTTCAGGAAGTTGCCCGACTCACCCTGCGCGGTGACCAGGTCGAACACGCCGTCGCCGTTCAGGTCGCCGACGCTGACGTCGAGCGTCGAGTCGACGACCGGCGAGAAGCCGTTGGTGCCCGTCTGGCGGGCGAACGAGAACGCGCCGTTGTTGATGTACAGCTTGTCGCCGTTCGACTGCAGCGAGCCGTTGACGAGGTCGAGGAAGCCGTCGTTGTTGGCGTCGACGAACACCCACTCGTTGTCGTCGTCGCCGTTGCCGCCGGTGAGCGCCGTGGTCAGGCTGGTGAACGTCAGCGAGCCCGACGGCACCAGGTTGTTGCGGATCACGGTGTCGGTCAGGCTGCTGACCGACAGCATCGTCAGGTCGAGGTCGCCGTCGTGGTCGAGGTCGGCGGCTTCGGCTTCGTAGGTCAGGCCGGTGCCGGCGGGCAGCAGCGCCGTGGTCACCGTCGGGAAGTGGCCGGTGCCGTCGTTCAGGTAGATCTGCTGGCCGGCCGACTTGCCGATGTTGATCACGTCGAGGTCGAAGTCGCCGTCGATGTCGCACAGCACGACGTCCTGCTGGTTGGTCTTCGGCGCCGCCACGACGTGCGTCGCGGTCACGTTGGTGAAGACGCCGAGGCCGTTGTTGAGGAACAGCTTCAGCTGGCCGTTGGTCAGTTCGTCGTTCAGGAACAGGTCGAGGTCGCCGTCCTGGTCGACGTCGCCGTAGGCGCAGCCGGCCACCGCCAGGTTCAGCGTGCCGAGGCGCGCCACCGACTCGTCGGTGAAGACGCCGGCGCCGTTGTTGACGTAGAGGCGCTGCTGGCTCGGGCCGTTGCACGAGAACAGCAGGTCCTTGTCGCCGTCGCCTTCGATGTCGAACGCGATCACCAGCGTGCCCTTGATCGCCAGCGTCGGCAGGCGCGTCGCCGTCTCGTCGACGAGGCCGAGGCCCTGGTTGATCTTGTTGATCAGCAGCGTCGGCTGGATCGCCGAGCCGGCGGTGTTCAGCACGAACCCGTTGGCGAACACGACGTCCTCGTCGCCGTCGCCGTCGACGTCGACGAGCAGGCAGCCTTCGGACATCACCGTCGGGCCGGTGACCAGGCCGCTCTGGAAGGTGTAGCGATACTGTGCGGACGAGAACGACGCGGTCGCCGCGGCGGCGGCCGCGGCGAGCAGCAGGTGGGAGATCTTCACGCGATGAGCGCGCCGGGTTCGAGTGGCTGGGCAGGAGGCTGCGGCGCGGCGAGAAGTCTAGCGCGGTGCCGCGCGTGCACCGGCCCGCGGGCGCGATTCCCGAGTCGTCGATGCCACCGCGCTCGCGTGATGGACGGCGTCGGGATGGCTCAGACTTCGCTGGCGGGTTCCTTGCCGTGCTCCCGCTCCAGTGCCTGCACACCCGCCGCGCCGAGGTAGCGCTGCAGCAGGTGCGGCGGCGTGCGCAGCAAGTCGACCAGCACCAGGGCGTCGATGGTCTGGAACTCCGGGTCGACGTTCACGCCGAGCAGCTTGGCGCCGAGTTTCAGGTACTGCTCCATCAGCACCGGCACGCCGGAGCGGTTGGTCTCGAGTTCGCGCACCATCGCCGACACGTCCGGCAGCTCGGCGATCTGCGGGGCGCGCCACTGCAGGCTGCGCTGGTCGTGGCGGGCCGCGCGCCACGGTCGCCGCGAACGCACCAGCGGCGCCAGTTCGCGGGCGAGGCAGTGGCTGCGCAGATGGTCGACCATCAGGCGCACCGAGGTGACGTGGTGGTCGGCGGCGATGCTGACGGTGCCGAACAGGTGCCGGTAGCGCGGGTGCCGGGCGACGAACGCGCCGATGCCGCGCCACAGCAGCAGCAGGGGGGCGAAGCTGCGCTGCCGTTCGGGTGTCACGAACGCGCGCCCCAGCTCGATCGCCGGCGACAGGCGCTGCCAGAACTCGGGGGCGTAGTCGTAGAAGCCGGCGGTGTAGAGGCCGCGCGCGTCGCTGCCGCGGATCAGTTCGTCGCTGAGGCCGAGGCGGTAGCTGCCGACGATCTCGCGCGTCGCTTCGTCCCAGACGAACAGGTGCCGGTAGTGGGCGTCGAAGTCGTCGAGGTCGCTGGCTCGCCCCGAGCCCTCCCCGGCGGCGCGGAACGTACGTTCGCGCAGGCGGCCGATCTCAGCCACCGTGCGCGGCAGGAGGCTGGCGGGGGCGCAGAAGACCTGCATGCCGTTGCTGGTCAGCAGGTGCGTGTCGGCCGGGAGGCTGGCGATCTCGGCGGCGAGGGCCTGCTCGCAGGCGCGGGCCACCAAGGGGGCGAGCAGCCGCTGCGGTTGCACGTGACGCTTCGGTGCGGCGACCCGGCGCGACAGGATCTCGGTGCGCAGGCGCAGGTAGTCGGCGCGCTCGACATCGTCGTCGCCGAACCGTTCGAGCTGGTTCGCGGCGATGCCGTGGCCGACGCGGAGGGTGACCTTGGCGCCGCGTTGCGCCAACAGGGCTCGCGGCAGCAGGGCCGTGGGAGCCGACGGATGCAGCATGCCGAGCCGTTCGATCCAGCGCGGGTTGCGGGCGCCGACGTGCACGGGCACCACCGGTGCTTTGGCCATGCGCTGCAGGCCGGCGAACGTCGCCCGCCAGCGACCTTCGCGCGGCTTGCGGCCGAGCCAGGGACGGCGCGCGACCTCGCCGGCGGGGAACGCCAGCAAGGCGCCGCCGGCGCGCAGGTGCCGCAGTGAAGCGCGCAGCGCCGAGGTGTTGTCGTCGCGGTGCACGTCGACCGGGATCACCAGGTCGGCGAGGGCCGGCAAGCGGCAGAGCCAGCGGTTCGCCAGCACCTTCACGTCGGGGCGATGGCGCAGCAGCGTGGCCAGCAGCAGCAGGCCTTCCATCGCGCCGGTCGGGTGTTCGGCGACGACCAGCACGGGCCCCTGCGTCGGCACCCGCGCGAGGTCGCCTTCGGGAAGGTCGACGTCGAGGCGCAGCCAGTCGCGCGCAGCGCCGAGCCAGGTCGCCGCGGTGGGCCGCGTCGTCGGCACGCCGAGCCGGCGGTCGACGGCCTGCTTGGCGTCACGCAGCGCGGCGAGGCCGAGCAAGCGTTCGGCCGCGCTGCCGAGCAGCCGCTGCCACCACGCTGCCGATCGCTCGACCAGATCGAACGCCTGTGCGCCATCGTGCATGGCACCTCAGGATGCCGGGCTGCGTGAAACGACCGCCAACGATGCGTCAAGCTGTCGCCGCCGCAGGCTTGCTTCGCACGCACCGGCCGGCGACGGTGCGCGCGCATGTCCGAAGCATTCCTCGAACGCGACTTCAAGGCCTACGAGAAGCACCGCCAGGACGACCCGGAGTACAACGCGCTGCGGTTGTCCGTTCGCCGCAAGCTGAAGGCGATGGTCGACGGCGTCGCCAAGGCGGCCAAGGCCGCCGGCACCGAGCTCAGTGCGCAGGCCGGCCTGCACCATCCCTACACGTTCAACAGCTACCGCGTGCGCGAGCAGCGCGCCTACCTGTGCCGCGGGCCGAAGGAGCGGAAGAAGATCGCCGCCATCTTCGGCGACGCGCTCGGCAAGGACGCCGAGACGCACTACATCCAGACAGTGCTCGAGGCGTGCATCGACGACCAGATCGTCGAGGCGGCGCTGCGCATCCACCCGCAGGCGTGGTGGGACGGCGAGAACCTGAAGAAGAAGCTGCTCGGCGACGCGGCGAAGCTCGAGGAGTTCTGCCAGCTGCTGCGCGCGCTACCGCCGGGCTTCAACCTGAAGCTGCACGACTGGAAGAAGGACCATTGGTGCGCGCAGGCGAAGGCGGCCGAGGTCAAGGAGATGCTCGGCCACTACACGCCCGGCAACCACTGGCTGCACGTGCAGCGGCAGCTGCCGAAGGAGGACGCGGTGGCGATGGGCGCCGAGGCCGAAGCCTGGGTGCACGCGTCGCTGCTGGCGCTGCTGCCGGTGTTCCGCTTCACGCTGTGGGATCCGAGCTGATCGCACGGCGGCGCACCCGGGGTGCGTCCAGGCGGCCGTCACTGCGCCGGGTACGTCGCCTTGACCCACTCGGCCCACTTGGCGTCGACGTTGAGCGGCGACACCCCGTAGGCGTCCTTCATGGCGTCGCGCACGGCACCGACGAGGTCCGTCTGGTCTGGGGCCCACTTGTCGTCGACGCGCCCCTTGATGGCGAACAGGAACTTCTGCCACTTCGTGCTGGGCCCGGTACCGGTGGCGGGGGCGCTGCCGGTGTCCTGTGCGAGCATCCAGTCGACGCGCGACCAGCAGGCGACGTGGTCGTTGAACTTGATGTCGCCGTAGTCGCGCCACGCCGACGCCGTCGCGAAGTTCGCGACCTTGTTGTTCTGGATCAGGCTGCGGCACAGCACGTCCCACTTGTCGACCAGCTTGATGTCGGCCATCGCCCCTTCGTTCTGGTCGAAGTTCGGCCACTTGATGTCGACGCGGCGGCAGTTCCAGTGGCCGAAGCCCTCGCGGATCCAGACCGGCAGGTCGTAGCCGTAGTGGCGGAAGCCGTCGAGCAGGTTGATCGAGACGTTGAACGCCAGCGCGCAGTGCAGCGCCGTGTCGTGCTTCAGCGGGAACTCGGTCGACTCGAGGGGGAGCGTGATCAGGATCGACCCGGTCTCCTTGAAGTGCCAGCGCTGGGCGGCCTTCCGCGGGCTGCCGAGGTAGTTCCGCATGTAGTGCTCGAAACTCGCCGCCTTCTCGAGCGCCAGCACCAGGTACTTGTCCTTCATCCCGAGGTAGGGGCCGTAGCCCATGTAGCGGGCGCCGGGGAGGCGCTGCACCTTCGCCGGGTCGGCAGGGAAGTCGGCGTCGGTCACGCCGAACAGCTTCTGCGTCTCCGCGTACAGCTTCTCCATCCGTTGCGCCGTCAGGTGCGCGCGCAGCCACGGGTCGAGGGTGCGCGTCTTCGGGTTCACCTTCGGCAGCTTCTTCTGCAGCTCCTCGAGCTCGGTGCGGATCTTCTTCTTCGTCGCCGGATCCTCGGGGATCGGCCACTCCGGCAGGTTGGTGCCGATGCGGAAGTGCGGCGTCTCGATCCACAGGATCTGCACGAACTCGAGCGAGTCGTCGATCTGCTTCGACGTCACCGGCTTGTCGGCGAGGTTGCCGAACGCGAACGGGCCGTAGCCTATGTAGCCGGCCTTGGTGATCGCCTCCGGCTCGTTCTTGGTGTAGGGGTCGATGCGCCACTTCGGCGTCTTCTCCTTGCCGTCCTGGGCGAGGGCGGGGAGGGCGGCCAGAGCAGCGAGGAGGAGGTTGGCGATGCGGCGCATGGCGCGGAGAACGGCGTGGGAGCGGTGCGGTTCGTCGATGCTCTGGCGGGGCGGGGCTACAGCTTCTGCAGCCACTCCTGCTGGTGCTTCACCACCTGGAACACCGGCAGGTTCTCGATCGGTGGTTCGCCGTGCAGCACGCGCGCGGCGTTGATCGCCTCGCGCTTCACCGTGTGGTCGGGCGAGTTCAGGTAGGTCTTCAGCGTGCTCGCCTGCTCCTTCGCCAGCAGGTGGCGCAGCAGGCGCAGGCCGGCCATCTGGTCGGCGGCGTTGGCCTTGGCGATCGACTCGAGCACCCAGGTGCCGGCCTCGACCGAACGCGCCGGCGTCAGCACTTCCGCGACCAGCGGTCCGACTTCGCTCCAGTGCGTCTTCGTGTACTCCAGGACCGGGCCGACGGCGTCCTTCTGCTGCAGCGAGAGCGCCGCCAGCGACGCGTAGAACGCGGTCAGCGGGTCCTTGTCCTTGCGCAGTTCGCCGAGCGTGGGCAGCAGCTCGGCGTCGCGGAACCGCAGCATGCGCAGCGTCAGGTAACGGCGCAGCTCGACCTTCGGCTTCTTGACCTCGCGCGCGAGCAGTGCGCCGTGGCGCGGCTGCAGCAGTTCGTCGAGCACGGCGAACAGCTTGACGTTGACCTCCGGCGTGCGGTCGTTGACCGCGTTCATCACGATCGGTGCGGCCGGGTCGCCGGCGCCGACCAGCTTCTTGTGCGCCGGTTCGTGCAGCGCCGCCTCGGGTTTGGTGAACTGGCCGACGACCGCGGTCAGCGTCTTGGCCGTGGCTTCGTCGGGCTTCGGCCACTCGGCCAGCTTCTCGACCTTCGCCGGCGTGGCCGCCGGTGCCTTGGGGTCCTGGGCAGGGGCCACAGCGGCCAGGAACGACGCGGCCAGCAGCAGCGCGCGCGACGACAGCGAGTAGGAGGTCACGGCTGTTTCGGGGGGTGGATCCAGCTCGGCAGCGCGAACCGGTAGTCGGGGTGGACGAAGGTCAGCTTGTCGGCGACCCTGGCCTGCTCGGCCTCGAGCCATGCGCGCCAGTCCTTGCCGAGGTGCGTGAAGAAGGCGACCTCGAGCGCGTCGACCGAGTCCTCGAGCGCCAGCTGGTGCTGCTTGGCGTCGAAGCTGCCGACGACGGCGAAGCCTTCGGGCAGTTCGATCGTCTCGCTGACGCTGCCGAGGTTCTCGAGCCGGAACAGGAACATCGCCACCGGCAGCTTCGCGTGCAGGCGCGGGAACTTGGCGCGGCGCTTGTCCTTGATCGCGGCGGCGTTCTGTTCGAGCTCGTAGGCGTTGGTGGAGACGCTGCGCAGCAGCTCGGCGCGTTCGCGCAGCAGCTTGCGTTCGGCGGGGAACGCGCGCTGGGCCAGCTTCAGCGGCAGGATCTGTTCCTCGAGCACGCGCTGGACCTTGGTCTTGCGCCCGCCTTCCGGCACCGACTCGTCGAGGAAGCGCACGTAGGGCTCGACCTCTTCGAGGCGGACCTCGATGCCGTCGAGCACCAGCAGCCGGGGTTCGGGCGGGGTCTTGTCGCTGCAACCGGCGGCGAGCGCCGCGAGCAGGGCGACGGACAGCGGCAGGCGGTGGGGCATCGGCATCACGGCGTGTCGAGGGCGCTGAGGAAGTCGCAGACGGGTCCGCTCAACCAACGGTACGTGCGGAACAGCAGATCGGCCAACTGGGGGGCGTTCGCCGCGGCGGTCGGCGCCGGAAAGCTACCCGTGTTCTCGAGCCACAAGGAGCGCGGGTCCTGCGGCCACGTCTCGACGCGCACCTGGAAGGTCGAGCGCTCCTCCGGCTGCGGCGGGAACACCAGGCGCACCCCGAGCGAGTGCAGCGGGCGGCCGAAGCTCTGCCAGGCTTCGGTGCCAGGGGCGACGAGGCGCTTGCCGAGGAACTCGCGGCCGTCGCGGAAGTGCCGCGGCGCGATCAGCGAGCGCACGACGAACTGCTGCATCAGCGTGGTCGGGATGGCCAGCGCCTGGAACGCCGTCGTGGTGACGTTGACGACGCGGGTGGCGAAGTCCTCGACCGAGCCGCCGCGCAGTTCCTCGCGCAGCACCAGGCGGTCCCAGGCGAAGGTCGCCGACGAGATCTGGCCGGGGGCCAGCGGCAGGTTGCTCAGGTGGATGCCGTCGGGCGCCACCTGGAAGTTCTGGTAGCCGATCGCAGGCTGGCGGTAGAGCGTGTTGTGCACGCCCTGGACGAGGTCGGCGCGCAACTGCTGCGGCGGGTAGAGGATCTCCGCCGCGAAGGCGATCGTGCGCAGGTCGTAGCTCATCGTCGGCCCGGCGATGCTACGGGCCCGTCGGTTGCGGGTCAGGTGCCAGGCGTCGTTCTTGCCGTCTGCCTCGGTGCCGGTCCAACCGCGATGCCTCGCCGGTGCGCCCGTCCGGATTGTGGGAGGAATCCCCAGGCCGCCTCGTTTCGCGGCCGCCGACTGCTAGACTCCCCGCCCCTTTCCCCGAACCTGATCCACCGATGCTCCGCGCCTCCGTCCTGGCCACTGTCGTGGCCGCCGTCGTCGCCTCTTCGCTCGTCGCCCAAGACCCTGCCGCCCTGCGGCGCGAGGTGGCGAAGCTGCAGGACACGCTGATCCAGGAGCGCGCCAAGCTCCTCTCCGAGCTCAAGGTGAACGGCAAGGCGCTGGACAGCCGCGAGGTGATGCGCGAAGCGGTCTACCTCGCCGGCGGCAAGCTGGTCGAGGCCAAGGTCGCCGACTTCTTCATCCTCGAAGAGGTCAAGAAGCAGGTCGAGTCGGGCCGTCGCAAGGCCGAGGACTTCCTGGTCACCGACGCCGACGTCATGGACCAGCTGGCGCCGCTGAAGGGCGACTTCGAGACCAAGAACCCCGGCGTCGACTTCTGGGAGGTCGTGCGTTCGCAGTACGGCCTGAACAAGGAGACGTTCCTCGAGCAGCGCAAGCAGGCGATCCTGTTCGACCGCGTGTTCTTCCCCGGTGCGCCGAAGGACTGGCCCGAGATCACCAAGGAGGCGATCAAGGCGCAGACCAACAGCGAGCAGGGCCAGAAGTTCATGGAGCAGCTCGAGAAGGCGTCGGAAGGCGTCGACGAGAAGGGCAACCCGAAGAAGCTGCCCGACTTCTGGATCAACATGATGCGCCAGTTCGTGCAGAAGGGTCTGCGCACCTGGAGCGACATCAAGTACGCGTCGAACGGGCTGCCGGCCGAGGTCGTGCTGCGCGTCAACGACTTCGAGTGGAGCACGGTCGAGGCCTTCGAGTTCGTCAAGAAGGGCCTGTTCGTGCAGGACCTCGAGCGCGCGCTGCAGGAGGTCGCGGTGCGCGAGGCGCTGCGCCAGGAGCTGCAGTCGAAGGGCAAGTACATCGGCGACGAGGAGTTCCAGAAGCGCTACGACGAGTACCGCCAGCCCTACGACTCGACGCCGTTCACGGTCGAGGTCATCGCCACCCGCTTCAAGGGCTACCCGTGCCTCGAGGCCTTCCGTGCGCGCTGGCGCCTGATCTCGTCCTACGGCGACCTGATCAAGCCGGAGATGACGGACGAGGTGCTGCAGGCGCACGCCGACAAGCGCAGCGCCTTCTTCGCCGACGGCCAGGTCGACGTCTCGCTGCTGCCGTTCCAGGCGCGCAACCCGAAGAGCGGCGCCTGGGAGCCGGACGGCATGGCCGCCGCCAAGACCCGCTGCGAGGCCGCGTTCGCGGCGCTCGAGAAGAAGGCGATGACCTTCGACCAGGCGATCGACCAGCACCGCGAGTTCTTCGCCAACGACGAGAAGAAGGGGCGCCTCGGCCTGCTGCCGCTGAACCAGCTGCGCCAGCAGCTGCGCGAGAGCGAGTTCACCCAGCTGCTCGACGGCTTCTCGCTGGCCGAGTTCCTGTTCTTCGAGGCCGAGGTCGGCAAGACGATCGGTCCGATCCAGGGCCCGGACGGCTGGTTCATCGCGCGCGTCAACACGCGCACGCCGGCGCGTCGCAAGATCGACGTCAAGAACGAGCGTGAGCGCGAGCTGGTCCGCGAGGACTTCCTGACCGTGCGCTTCCTCGACTGGGCGCGCGAGGTCGTCGGCCGCGCCAAGTTCGAGTGATGCTGCCGCGCGTCGGTTGATGCCGTAGCGCGTCGGGGTTCCACCGACTCACTCCGCGTCGACGCGCTGCCTGCCCGAGGGGTGCAGGCTCGGTTCCTCGGCCCCCGTGCTCTAGCATGGCGGGCCTGTGACGGAACCCTCCGATTCGCGCGCCAGCATGCGGGCGCTGTTGCAGCGGCTCTGGGCCGCGATCTGCCGCTACAAGGGCATGGTCGCCGCCATGCTCGTCTTCGGCTTCTTCGAGGCCGCGTTCACCAAGCTGCCGTTCGTGCTGGTGAAGCCGCTGATGACGGAGATGGCGAAGCTGGATCCGAACCAGCGAGCGACCGACCCCGAGGCCGAGCCCAAGACCGGGTTGTCCGCCTGGGCCGAGGGGATCGCCGAGAGTTTCGACGCCTGGTTGCGCGCCTTCGCGAACGACATGGCGCAGGCCTTCGGCTACGCCTTCGACGGCAAGCACGCGGGCATGAACGTCGTCGTCGCCTGCGGCGTGATCGCCATCGTCTGCGGCCTGCTGGGCGCGGTGACGATCTACTACGTGCAGACGATCTCGCGGATGTTCGCCATCCGCATCGTCGCCGACCTGCGCGGCGAGTTGGCGCGCCACTTCCTGCACCTGCCGGTGCGCTACTTCGGCCGCCAGCGCATGGGCGACCTGATCAGCAAGGTCACCAACGACACGCAGGTCATGCAGCGCTCGTTCGAGCTGGCCAGCGACAACCTCGTCGTCGACCCGCTGATGATCCTGTTCAACGTCGGCATCCTGGCCTTCTTCGTGCCGCAGGCGCTGCTGGTGCTGGTGGTGATGGTGCCGGCGATGGTGATCCCGCTCTATCGCCAGGGCAAACGCGTCAGCAAGCGCAGCAGCAAGAGCCTGCAGGCGATGGGCGAGACCACCGAGTCGCTGAACCAGATCCTGAACGGCATCCGCACGGTCAAGGCGTTCCAGCTCGAGGCCCCGATGCTGCGCGAGTTCGAGTCGACGACCACGACGTTCCTCGGGCGTGCGCAGCACATGCTGCGCGCGAAGGGGCGCTCGATGGCGCAGACGTTCGTCGGCTACCAGCTCGGGTTCGGCGTGCTGCTGGTGATGCTCGGCTACGTGGTGATCGTGCAGCGGGACATCGACTTCAGCGACGTCGCGCTGGTCATCATGCCGTTGGCGACGACCTACCAGCACGTGAAACGCCTGACGCGCAGCTACCACGTGCTGATGGAGTCGGCAGGTGCGCTGCAGGGCATCGAGAAGATCCTGCACGAGCCGGTCGACCAGGCCGCCGCCGGCGGCCGCCCGATGGCCACGGTGCGCGGCGAGATCGAGCTGCGCGACGTCGGCTTCTCGTACGGCGGCGAACCGGTGCTGCGCGGCCTCAGCCTGCACGTTCCCGCCGGCAAGACGGTGGCGCTGGTCGGCGAGTCGGGCAGCGGCAAGACCACGACCGTCGACCTGATCCAGCGCTTCCACGAGCCGACGCACGGCAGCATCCACATCGACGGCCAGGACCTGCGCGAGCTCAAGCTCGCCGACTACCGCGCGCACACGGCGGTGGTCAGCCAGCAGTCGTTCCTGTTCAACGCGACGATCCGCGCCAACATCGAGTGCGGCAAGCCGGGTGCGTCGCAGGCGGAGATCGAGGCGGCGGCGCGCGCGGCGAACATCCACGAGTTCATCGTGTCGCTGCCGCTCGGCTACGAGACCGTCGTCGGCGAGCGCGGCGGCAATCTCTCCGGTGGCCAGCAGCAGCGCATCGCCATCGCGCGCGCGATCGTGCGCGATCCGGCCATCCTGTTCCTCGACGAGGCGACGTCGGCGCTCGACTCGGAGAACGAACGGCTGGTGCAGAAGGCGCTCGACGCGGTGCGCAAGGGCCGCACGTCGATCGTCATCGCGCACCGCCTGTCGACGATCGTCGGCGCCGACCAGATCGTCGTGCTCGAGAAGGGGCGCGTGGTCGAGACCGGCACGCACGACCAGCTGTTCGCCAGGAACGGCGTCTACCGCCGCATGTTCGACGCCTATGCGAGTGGCACGATGCCGCCGGCACCCGCGGATGGTCCGGCTGCCGACGGCGCGCCCGCCGATGTCGCGTCAGGCGGGGCCGAGTAGGGCGACGACCGTCGCCCGCATCGCTTCGCCGCGGCCGATCGCGTCGACCTTCTCGCCGGTCTTGCCCTTGATGTTGACCCGGTCGACGGGCAACTCGAACAGCTCGGCCAGGCGCGTGCGCATCTCGGCGCGGCGAGGCTTGAGCTTCGGCGTCTCGGTCTCCAGCACGCAGTCGAGCGACAGCACGCGCAGACCGCGTTGGCGCACCTGCAACATCGTCGCGCGGCAGAACTCGCTCGACGGGCGGTCCTTGTTGGCCGGGTCGCGGTCCGAGAACAGTGTGCCGAGGTCGTCGAGGCCGGCGGCGCCGAGCACGGCGTCACAGGCGGCGTGCAGCACGGCGTCGCCGTCGCTGTGGCCGAGCGGGCCGGCGTCGGCGTCGAAGCGCACGCCGGCGACCATGCACGGGCGGCCGGGGGCGAGGCGATGCACGTCGATGCCGAGGCCGATGCGGGGGAGGTCGTTCATGCCGATGCGGAGGCGAGGATCGCGGCGGCCAGAGGCAGGTCCTCGGGGCGCGTGATCTTCAGGTTGTGCGGGCTGCCGGGCACGATCGCGACCGGTTCGCCGAGGTGTTCGACCAACGACACGTCGTCGGTGCCTTCGAAGCCGGTGGTCCGCGCGTGCTGCATGGCGCGCGCCAGCAGTTCGCGGCGAACGACCTGCGGCGTCTGCGCCAGCCAGACGTCGGTGCGGTCGAGGGTCGTCGCCACCATGCCGGCGCGGGCGCGCTTCAGCGTGTCCGGGGCCGGGATCGCCAACAAGGCGGCGCCATGCGCGGCGGCGGCGGCGACGCAGGCGCGCGCGGCGGCGATCGGCACCAGCGCGCGCGCGGCGTCGTGCACGACGATCAGGTCGGCATCCACCGGACAGGCGGCGAGGCAGCGCGTCATCGACTCCTGGCGCGTACTGCCGCCGTCGACGCAATGCACGGGCACGCGTGGGTCGATCGCCGCGAGCTTGGGCAGGCACGCTGCCAGGTGCGACGCGCGGTCGTCGGGGTGCACGGCGACGACCAGTTCGCAGCGGTGCAGGTCGCCGAGCGCCTGCACCAACCGCTCGGCGCTGTGTTCGAGCAGCGTCTTGCCGGCGAGCCGCAGGTAGGCCTTCGGGATCGGGCCGCCGAAGCGGGATCCGCGGCCGGCAGCGAGCAGCAGGATGGCGACCTTCACGGTTCGGACCTTACACTGCGTGCGTGGCGGTGGTGCGGATTCTCGGCATCGATCCAGGGACCCAGGTCGTCGGTTTCGGCTGCCTGGAGTTGGTCGTCGACACTGCGTCCGCGCCCGCGCGCGAACTGCCGCTGGCGATGCGCGGTGCCAACGTCGTGCGCGTCGGCGGTGGAGGGGCTGGCGGTGCGCACCTGGTCGGCGCTGGCGTGCTGCGGCTCGGCGGCCGCAACACCGAACTGCCGCAGCGCCTGCTGTCGCTCGCCGATCAGTTCCGCGGCCTGCTGCAGCAGTTCGCGCCGAACGAACTCGCCATCGAGGAAGCGTTCTACGGCAAGAGCGCGCAAGCGGCGCTGCGCATCGGCGAAGCGCGCGGCGTCGTGCTCGCCGAGGCGGCGCGCGGCGGCGCCGCGGTGTTCCAGTTCCCACCGGCGCGGGTGAAGCGCTGCATCACGGGGAACGGCGCCGCCGGCAAGGAGTCGGTGGCGGCGATGGTGCGGCAGCTGGTGCAGCACGGGCGCGGGGCGTTGGCCGGCGACCTGCCGCTCGACGCCACCGATGCCGTCGCGGTCGCCTGGACGCGCCTCGAGCAGCGGCGTTCGCCCATGGCGCAGTGGTTGGCCGAGGGCGGCCACTCGGATTGACGCTTCGCCCATTGGCGGCGATTGGAATGCGTGCCGACGCATCTGGGCTTGCATTTTCGGTTGGTCCCACCTGTAATGCTGCCTACCGGTCAGCGAGGCTCCTACCCCTTGTACCAACCCCTCAGGGTGGCAATGGCGGGACCGAACCCGTCATCGTCGAACATGCGCCACAGCGGCTCGCCGCAGTGGTCGGGGGATCCATCGCTCCACTGTGCGCCGTCTTGGCTCGGGGAGGGATTCTGATGATCCGCGGTCCCGTTCTGCCTCAGGCCCGGGAAGGGCTTTGGTCGCTCGTGTCGGTGCGCCTCGACCAGATCGAGCGCGGACTGACGTTGGCGATGGAAGCGTTCGATTGCTCCGGCGGCCAGCTGGGTGCCGTCGAAGGGCTCGCCCGGGACGCCGCGGGTGGGCCGGTGCTGGTGGTCCTCGCCCTCGACGGCGATGCGCTGTTGGTGCCGCGCGTGCTGGCCGCGGCGGACTTCCTGCAGCGGGTCGGCGACGCGTTGGTCGAAGCGGTTCCGGAGGCGCAGCTGACCGTCGGCGCGCGCGGCCGCGTGTTGGCGATCGGCACCGATGCCTCCTACGCCGCGATCGAAGCGCTGCGGCGCTTGCCGGTGGCGGGCCTGCAGGTCTGCCGGCTCGAGCCGTTCCGCGTCGGCGGCAGCGAACGCTTCGCCGTGCGCCATCTGGTGGTCGGGGCCGCAGCAGCTGCGGCGAAGGAGCCCGAACCGGTCGTGGATCTCGACCTGCCCAGCGAGCTCGCAGGGCTGTGGTCGAGCTGCCGCGACCTGTGTGCGCGCATCGACCCGGCCGTGCGGCTCGTCGGCGATCGCTATTCGCGGCGCATCCTCTGGCGCGGCGCCCTGCTCGGCGAAGTCTGCTACGCGTCCGGCGGTCTGCAGGCCAAGGTCGGCGATGGCGCCACGATGCCGTTGCAGGTCGCCAACGACGTCCGCAACTTCGTCGACCAGCTGTTGCGGCGCTACGCGCGCGTCGCTGGTCTGCATCGCGAGGAACCGAACAACACCGTCTGTGCGTCGCCGGAGGCTACTCGCTCGGCCCCGACGAACCGGATGGTCCACAGGGGCGGCAGCGAAGGTCTGCGGGCGGCTGTCGCCGCGGCCACGCTGTCGTCCGAAGAGTATTCCGCACTCGGTGGTCCGGCCTTGGCGGCCGGCGGCGATGCCGATGGTGCGGCTGCGGCCGACGACGTCGTCAAGATCGTCGCGGCCCAAGAAGGTCCCTGGCCGCCGACCCGGCGGTCGACGGACTAGAGCGAATCGATCGGCGCAAGGGCGCGGTCGGTTCCCGAGGTGGACTTGGAACCAGACCTGAACCCAGATCGGGCGAGCAGGGGTTTCCTGCGACGGTGGTTTCGTCGGGCGACCCCCGCGCCGCGCGTGCAGGAAGCGGCAGTCATCGCCTTCGCCAGTGGCAAAGGTGGGACCGGCAAGTCGTTCCTGGTCACCAATGCCGCGCTGGCCCTGCACAACGAGGGCCTGCGCGTCGCCGTGGTCGACTGCGACTTCGGGCTCGGCAACGCCCACCTGCTGTTCGGGGTCAACCCGCGGTACTCGATGCAGCATCTGCTCGACGACCGGGTGCCGGTCCAGCAGGTGTTGCAGCGGACACCGTTCGGTCCGAACCTGCTGGCCGGCGGTTCGGGGATCGCCAGCCTCGCAGACCTCGATGCGCGTCACATGCAGGCCCTCGGCCGCGCCTTGCGCTGGGTGGCGAGCCAGCACGACGTCGTGCTGCTCGACTGCGCGGCGGGGCTTTCGCCGCAGTCCTTGATCACCGTGTTGGCGGCGCAGGAGGTGGTCTTGGTGACCAACCCGGAGATCGCCGCGCTGACCGACGCCTATGCGTTGATCAAGTGCCTCGCGCGCCAGGGCCGGCACCCCAGCATCCAATTGGTCGTCAACCGCGTCACCCAACCGGGTCTCGGACAGGCGACGTTCTCGCGTCTTGCCGAGGTTGCGCGTCGTTTTGTCGGGTGCTCGATCCACTACCTGGGCGAGGTTCCAGAGGATCCCGCGGTGACCCATCGTCGCCTCGGCCAACCCCCTCTGCTTCGCAGCCTCCCAGAATGCGAGACGACCAAGGCGTTGCAGGTGGTGTTCCGCGAGATCTCCCGACAAGTGCACGCGATGCAGGAAGCGATCGGCCCGGGCGTGGAGGAGCGCATGGCCCAGCAGATCCTGCGCTGGTGAGCCGAGGCCGGTGGTTGCTGCGGGCCTGGGCCGGTTTGGTGCTGGTCCTGGCGGTTCGCTTGCTGTGGCAGGTGTTGGCGCGCCAGCCCGGCTGCGGGCTGGCTTTCGAGCCGTTGCGTCTGGATCCGAACGAGGCGAGCGTCGAGGAGTTGCAGCTCCTGCCGGGGGTGGGCCGAACGCGGGCCGAGGGCATCGTGCTGGAGCGCATCCGCCGCGGACCCTTCCGTGCCCTCGAGGACCTGGCTCGGGTCGATGGCATCGGCTTGGAGACCATCCGTGCCATCGGGCGCTTCCTCGACATCCCGCCGCGGGCACCCACCGGGACCGCGGGGCACTAGCTGGATGCGTGCCTGCGCGGCTTGGTGTAGGCTCCCCGACCCGATGGAACTCCAGGATCCGACCTTGCGAACCTGCGTGCAGCGAGCGCTGGCAGAGGATCTCGGGCGGGAGGATCTGTCGCTGGATGCCGATGTGACGACGCGGTTGTCGGTGCCGGCTGGCAAACGCGGGCGGGCGCGGCTCTGGGCGAAGTCCCGCGGCGTCCTGGCTGGTTCGGCGGCGGCGGTCGTGGCGTTCCAGCTGCTGGACCCGAAGGCTGCCTGCCAGCGTGTTCGGGGTGACGGGGATCGCTTCGAACGCGGAGACCTCGTCTTCGAGGTCGCGGGCGACATGCGCGCGCTGCTGGCCGCCGAACGCACCGCGCTCAACTTCATCCAGAGGCTGTCGGGGGTCGCGACCGTGACGCGCGCCTTCGTCGATGCGGTCGCCGGCACGCGCGCCCGCATCCTCGACACGCGGAAGACGACCCCTGGCCTGCGGCTGCTGGAGAAGGCCGCGGTCGCCGCCGGCGGTGGCACCAACCACCGGATCGGCCTGTTCGACCAGGTCCTGCTGAAGGAGAACCACTTCGGTTTCGCCGCCCCGATGCCGTACGAAGAAGTCGTCCGTCGGTGCGTGCAGGGGCAGGCGCGGCCCGTCGTGGCCGAAGCGCGCTCCGTGGCCGAGGCCGTTGCCGCCGTGCGCGGCGGCGCCGCGGTCGTGCTGCTCGACAACTTCCGGCCGGGGCCGGACCTGCGTTCGGCGGTGCAAGCGGTGCGGGACACCGCTGCGCAGCTGGGCCGCACGGACGTGCTCACCGAGGCTTCTGGCGGCGTGACCCTGCAGACTGTGCGGGAGTTCGCCGAGTGTGGAGTCGACCGCATCTCGGTCGGGGCCATCACCCATTCCGCTCCCGCGGTCGATCTATCGCTGTTGGTAGAGGGCGTGACCTGATGGAGAAGAGACTGTCGTTCGCGCCGAGCGCCGCGGTGCTTCGCAAGCTGCGAGCCGACGTGCGAAAGGTCGCCGTCGGCCTCGGGGCCGAAGCGCGTGTCGGCGACCAATTGGCGTTGGTCGTCGACGAACTGGTCAACAATGCCATCGAGCATGGTTCCGGCTACCGTCGACAGGGCCTCGATCTCGCGGTCCGGATCGCCACGTGCCCAGACGGTCTGCTGATCGAGTTCTTCGATCAGGAGATGCCGGCGGAAGCCGTCGTCGACCTCGGCAAGGCGCTGATGGCCGCAGCCAACGGCATGCCTTCGCTCGAGAACGAGCGCGGCCGGGGACTGTTCCTGCTGTCGGTCTACCTGCAGGACGTGCGCGCCGGAGTCGCCCCGGACGGTGGGCTGTGCCTCGCCGGCCGGATCTCCTTGCAGTGAGCGACCCTTCGCCCGCCGCTCCGCTCCGCTGGCTCGCGGCCGCCGTGGCGTGGTGGATCCGGCTGCCGGTTGCCCTGCGCTGCTGCCTGCCGCCGGCGCTGATGCTGGTCCTCTGGTGGTCGTCGTCGCGGCAGCCGACCGGGGGCGAGGCATCGGTGGTGAAGTCGTTCTTGCACAACGGCGCCCACATCCTGGCCTACGGTGCGTTGGCGACGGCGTGGTGGGCCTTGTTCGTGCGCCGCGTCCCGCCGCCCTACCTCGGCGCCACCGCATGGGGGCTGTCCGTCGCCTACGGGGTCGTCGACGAACTGCACCAGGCGGCGGTGCCCGGTCGGACCTGCTCGGTAGCGGACCTTGGCAGCGACGCGGTGGGGGCCTGGCTGGCGATTCTCTGCCTCCACTGGCTGCACCTGCAGCACGAGCGCGCCCGCACCATGATTCCGTGGGCCGTATGTCTTGCTGTTCTCGCCGTATCGCTGGCGACCTTCGTGTCCTGGTGAATCGCTGGCAGGACAGTGGCTCGACGGCGTGAGTTGTCCGCAAGTCACTGCGATCAAAGGATTAATATCTCCTAGAGGTGCAACTCTCGAGACCGCCCGCGCGCTGTTCCGGGTGCCATGAAGAACCTTCCCCTGTTCTGCGTCGCGGCCCTGCTCGGGCTAGCGGTTTCGGTCCCGGCCCAGCGCATCTCCTTCGAGGGCCAGTTCGGCCGCGGCCCGCGCGGCGTGGTGGTGGTGGACGCGGGTGGTGGGCGCTTCGGCGGCCACCGCGATCACTGCGGTGAGCACCGCCGTCCGCGGGGTCACTGGGAGACTGTCCACGAGCAGGTCCTGGTCCCCGGCTACTGGCGCGACGAGCACGTTCCGCCGACCTACGGTTGGATCGTCGACCGCTGCGGCCGCCGTCACTGGGGCATCGTGCATGCCGGTGGTTGCCACCGGATCTGGGTGCCGGCTCGCTACGAGACCCGCTGCCGCCAGGTCTGGGTCTCCCGCTGATCGGTGGCGGTGGTGGACAGCGCCGCGCGCGGGCCCGGTTGGCGATCGTCGCCGCCGGGCCCGCAGCCGTTTCCGGTGACGTGGCGATCGGGTCGCGGCGCGGTTAGAGAGGCGCCATGGAACGCGGCGACCGGTTCGATCACCCACTCATCGAGCGTTACGCGAGCCCCGAGATGGCGCAGCTGTTCTCACCGCGAGCACGGCACACCGCCTGGCGGGACCTCTGGATCGCACTCGCCCGCGCGGAGCACGAACTGGGCTTCCCGGTCACCCGCGAGCAGATCGCCGAGCTCGAGCAGCACCGGACCGAGTTCGACTGGGACCGCGTGGCCAAGTACGAGAAGGAACTGCGCCACGACGTCATGGCGCACGTGCACCACTGGGGCGACCTCTGCCCGAAGGCGCGGCCGATCATCCACCTCGGCGCCACCAGCTGCTTCGTCACCGACAACGGCGACCTGCTGCAGTATCGCCGGGCCTTGCGCCTGCTCGAACGGCGCCTCGCGGGGGTCCTGCATGCGCTCGGCGAGTTCGCCCGGACCTGGCGCGCCGAGCCGTGCCTTGGCTACACGCACTTCCAGGTCGCGCAGCCGGTCACCGTCGGCAAGCGCGCCACACTGTGGGCGCAGGACTTCGCGCTCGACCTCGACGAGGTGCGCCGCGTCGCCGGCTGGCTGCCGTTCCGCGGGGTGAAGGGAACGACCGGCACGCAGGCGACGTTCCTGACCCTGGCGAACGGCGACCACGCGGTCGTCGAGGAACTGGACCGCCGCGTCACCAAGGCGATGGGGTTCGAGCGGACGATCGCGGTCAGCGGCCAGACCTACACGCGCAAACTCGACTGGACGATCCACCAGGCGCTGTCGGCGATCGCGCAGTCGGCGAGCAAGTTCGCCACCGACGTGCGGCTGTTGTCGCACGAGGGCGAGATCGAGGAGCCGAGCGAGTCGAAGCAGATCGGCAGCTCGGCGATGGCCTACAAGAAGAACCCGATGCGCTGCGAGCGCGTCTGCTCGTTGGCTCGCTACGTCATCGAGACGGCGACGACCAGCGCGCACACGGCGGCGACGCAGTGGCTCGAGCGCACCCTCGACGACAGTGCCGTGCGGCGCATCGCGCTGCCGGAGTCGTTCCTCGCGATCGACGGCATCCTGATGCTGGTCGAGAACGTCGCCAAGGGCCTCGTCGTCTACCCGAAGGTGATCCAGCGCAAGCTGCGCGAGCAGCTGCCGTTCCTCGCCACCGAGGAGATCCTGATGGCCGGCGTCGCCGCGGGCGGCGATCGCCAGGACCTGCACGAGCGGGTGCGCGTGCACAGTCGGACGGCGGCGCATGCGGTGAAGGCCGAAGGCCGCGCCAATCCGCTGATGGAACTGATCGCGGCGGACCCCGCGTTCGCGGCGATCCAGGCGACGTTGCCGAGCCTGCTCGACCCGGCCCGCTTCGTCGGCCGCAGTGCCCAGCAGGTCGACGCCTTCGTCCGCGACGAGATCGCGCCACGGCTTCTGGGGGTCGAGCTCGGCGGCCTCGCCGGCGACATCCGCGTGTAGCCATCCTGTCGAATTGGCGCTGCGCTGGATTGCGGCGCCAACTTGGCAGTGTCGCGAGCTGCGCGTTCTGGCAGGGAATCGCCGCAAAATGGCTTGCGAGCGGTGCTTGGCGATCTGTGGCCGATGTGGCATGGATGCTGCATTCGGGCGGGCTCCCCAAGCAGGAGGCACCGCACGATGGACGTCCAGAAGTTCACGCAGAAGTCGCAAGAGTCGCTGCAGCTCGCCCAGAACAAGGCCGTGGCCTTCGGGCACCAGCAGGTGGATCCGAAGCACCTGTTGCTCGGCCTGGTCGAGCCGACCGACAGCCTCGTCCGCCGCCTGCTGCAGCGCATGGAGGTGCTGCCCGACGTCCTCACCGCCGCGGTCGAGCACGAACTGCAGAAGCTGCCGAAGGTCTCCGGCCCAGGCTTCAGCGCCGACAAGATCTTCCTGACGCAGGAGCTCGCGCAGGTGCTGACCGCCGCCGAGCAGCAGGCGCAGAAGATGCGCGACGACTACGTGTCGGTGGAGCACCTGTTCCTGGCACTGCTGCAGAACGCGAAGAACGGCCTGCGCGACGTCTTCAAGAAGCTCGGCATCGACGAAGCGAAGTTCCTCAACGCGCTGAAGGAGGTGCGCGGCAACCAGCGCGTGCAGAGCGCCAACCCGGAGGCCACCTACGAAGCGCTCGGCAAATACGGCCGCGACCTCGTGCAGATGAGCCGCGAGGGCAAGCTCGACCCGGTCATCGGCCGCGACGACGAGATCCGGCGCGTGATCCGCATCCTGTCGCGCAAGACCAAGAACAACCCGGTGCTGATCGGCGAACCGGGCGTCGGCAAGACGGCGATCGCCGAAGGCCTGGCGCAGCGCATCGTGCGCGGCGACGTGCCCGAAGGCCTGCGCGACAAGACGGTGTTCGCGCTCGACATGGGCAGCCTCGTCGCCGGCGCCAAGTACCGCGGCGAGTTCGAGGAGCGCCTCAAGGCCGTGCTGACCGAGATCAAGAACAGTGAGGGCCGCATCCTGCTGTTCATCGACGAACTGCACACGATCGTCGGCGCCGGCAAGGCCGAAGGCGCGATGGACGCCGGCAACATGCTGAAGCCGATGCTGGCGCGTGGCGAACTGCACTGCATCGGTGCCACCACGCTGGACGAGTACCGCAAGTACATCGAGAAGGACCCGGCGCTCGAGCGTCGCTTCCAGCCGGTGCTGGTCGAGCAGCCGTCGGTCGAGGACACGATCTCGATCCTGCGCGGCCTGAAGGAGCGCTTCGAAGTGCACCACGGCGTGCGCATCCAGGACCAGGCGCTGGTCAACGCCGCCACGCTGTCGCACCGCTACATCGCCGATCGGTTCCTGCCGGACAAGGCGATCGACCTCGTCGACGAAGCGTGCGCAATGATCCGCACCGAGATCGACTCGCTGCCGACCGAGCTCGACACGGTCAGCCGCCGCGTCATGCAGCTCGAGATCGAGGAGGCGGCGCTGGCCAAGGAGAAGGACGCCGCCAGCAAGGCGCGGCTGCAGCAGCTGAAGAAGGACATCGCCGAGCTGCGCGGTCAGGCGGACACGATGCGGGCGCAGTACGAAGCCGAGAAGAAGTCGATCGGCAGCCTGCGCACGCTGCGCGAGAAGCTCGAGGGCCTGCGCCGCGAGCAGGAGGCCGCCGAACGTCGCTACGACATGAACAAGGCGGCGGAGCTGAAGTACGGCGCCATCCCGGCCGCCGAGAAGGAACTCGCGGCGGAGGAGGCCCGGCTCGCCGGCAACGCGGGCGGCGGCAATCGCCTGCTGCGCGAGGAGGTCACCGCCGAGGAGATCGCGGGCATCGTCGCGCGCTGGACCGGCATCCCGGTGACGCGGCTGGTCGAAGGCGAGCGCGAGAAGCTGCTGAAGCTCGACCAGATCCTGCACGAACGCGTCGTCGGCCAGGACGAGGCGGTGCAGGTCGTCGCCGACGCGGTGATCCGCGCGCGCTCCGGCATCAAGGACCCGAAGCGTCCGATCGGCAGCTTCCTGTTCCTCGGCCCGACCGGCGTCGGCAAGACGGAGCTGGCGAAGACGCTGGCCGCGGCCTTGTTCGACAGCGAGGACAACCTCGTGCGCATCGACATGTCCGAATACATGGAGAAGCACTCGGTGTCGCGCCTGATCGGCGCGCCGCCGGGCTACGTCGGGCACGAAGAGGGCGGCCAGCTGACCGAGGCCGTGCGTCGCAAGCCGTACGCGGTGGTGCTGTTCGACGAGATCGAGAAGGCGCACCCCGACGTCTTCCACGTGCTGCTGCAGATCCTCGACGACGGCCGCGCCACCGACAGCCAGGGCCGCACGGTCGACTTCAAGAACACCGTGATCATCCTGACCTCGAACATCGGCGCGCCGATCCTGCTCGAGGGCATCAGCAAGGACGGCGAACTGCGCGAGTCGGCGCGCGACCAGGTGATGGCGGAGCTGCGCCGCCACTTCCGGCCGGAGCTGCTGAACCGCATCGACGACATCGTGCTGTTCAAGCCGCTGCAGAACGCCGAGATTCGCCGCATCGTCGACCTGCTGCTGGTCGGCCTGCGCGCGCGGCTCGCCGAGCGTCGCATCCAGCTCGACGTCAGCGACGCTGCGAAGACGTTCCTCGGCAACCAGGGCTACGACCCGGTCTACGGCGCGCGGCCGCTGAAGCGCCTGCTGCAGCGGGAACTCGAGACGCGGCTCGGGCGCAAGCTGATCGCCGGCGAGATCCAGGACGGCAGCCTCGTGGCCGTCGACGTGCGCGACGGGCAGCTGGTGATCGAATCGCGCGCCGCCGAGCCGGCGCGCAGCTGATCGGGCCTGCCCCCGCCGAACTCGATCCCGGCGGGCCCGGGCGAAGGTCCGTCGGCAGCGAACGCCAGGTCTGCGCTGTTGCGCGCTCGAGCGGTCGCCGCGACGATCGTCGGCGCGCCCCGCATGCCTACCCTGCCTTCGATCCTGCCGCGGCCTCACGGCGTGCGCCGCCGATGAACGGGCGCCTGGTCGCCATGCTGGTCGCGCTGCTGCGGTTCGCCTTCGTGTTCGTACTCGTCACGTCGGCGTGGCTGTTCCTGGTCGTGCCAGCGCTCGGCTTCATGCTCGGCAGCCGTCCGCGCCCGGAGCTGCCGGCGGAACCGGTGCTGCACGCCGACAGCCGCCTCGATCGCCACGGCGCGATCTGGCACTGCCACACCGCGGGCCTCGCGCGCGATCGCGGCTACGCGGCTGGCCGGCTCACCTCGCCGATGATGACGGCGCACGAAGGCGAACTGTTCCGCACGCTGCGCGAGCTGGTGCCGTGGTTCCCGGTGCGCCACGCGATCCTCGGGCTCGTCAACCTGAACAACCGCGACCTCGGTTCGTTCTTCCTGCCGGACGAACTCGAAGCCGTCGCCGGCATCGCCCGCGGCTACCAGGACGCCGGCGACCCGAACGCGGCCGTCGCCCCGGCTTTCGGCCGCATCCTCGGCTACCACGCGCTGCACGACGTCAGCCAGTACCTGATCGACAACCCGCTGATCGTGGCGCCGCAGGTCGGCTGCTCGGCCGTCGCCGTCGACGCCGAACACAGTGCCGACGGCCACGTGCTGGTCGGGCGCCTGTTCGACTTCGAAGGCGGCCGCAGCTTCGACTTCGACAAGGTCGTCTACACGATCGCGCCGTCAGCCGAAGGCGACGTTCGCCGTCTGCGCCATGTGCACGTCGCGTGGGGCGGCATGCACGGCGCCGTCACCGGCATGAACGAGGCCGGCTTGTGGCTCAGCGTCAACGCCGGCATCAGCGACCACTTCGCCTATCGCGGTCGGCCGCTGGTGGTCGCCGTGCTGCGCGCGCTCGAGACCTGCGCGACGATCGACGAGGCGGTGGCGCAGCTCGCCGCACAGCCGGTGTTCGTCAGCGAGTCGGTGGTGATCGCCAGCGGCCGTGCGGCACCGGGGCAGCCGGTCGCCGTCTGCGTCGAACTGGCGCCGGGACGCCATCACGTGCGGGCCATCGACGGCGGCCGCCTCGTCGTCACCAACCACTTCGAACATCCCGCATGGGCCGCGGACGTGGCCAACCAGGCGCGGCGGCGCGACGGCACCACGACGGCGCGCAACGCGCGGCTGCACGAACTGCTGCGCGCCACGCCGAAGCACACGCCGCTCACCGTGGCGACGATGCTGCGCGATCGCCGCGGCGAAGGCGGGCGCGACCTCGGTTTCGGCCATCGCAGCAGCATCAATTCGTGGATCGGTGCGCACCTCGTCGTCGCCGACCTGACGGCCGGCGTGTTGTGGGTGGCGGAGCCGCAGCACGGCCTCGGCCGCATGCTCGCGTTCGACGCCAACGGTCCGCGTCCCGATCTCGAGCCGCTGCCGCCGGCGGACGACCTGGCCTTGTTCGCCACCGCTGGCGCGCACTGGAGCGAACGGCTGTCCGCGGCGCGCCGCCTCGTGGTGGCCAGGGCACCGCAGGCGGCGACCGCGTGCCGCGAACTGATCGACGCGAACCCGCAGCACTACGAGCCGTACGCACTGCTGGCCGCGGTGACGCAGGCCAGTGACCCGAGCGAAGCGGCGCGGCTGCTGCGCGAAGCACTGGCGCGGCGACCGGCCTACGCCGCAGAACAGCGCGAGCTCGCCGCACGGCTCGCCGCGCTCGTCGAGCGAGGCTTCTGACGCGCCATGGAACTGCACCTGCCGCTCGTGCTGGCGACGCCGCTGCTGCTGTGCCTGCTGGCGGCGGTCGCGGCGTTCGTGTGGCCGTGGCGTGTGGTGGCGTGGCCGTTCCTGCTGCCGGCGATGTTGCTCGCGGCCGGTTGTCTCGGACTGCTGCCGTGCCGCGACGAGATCACTGGACCCGCGGTGCGCTGGCTGCGCCTCGATGCGCCGGCGCTGCTCGTCAACGCCGCGGCACTGCCGTTCGCGGCGTGGTGGGCTCGGCGATTCGAACGCGCCTCGGTTGCCGATGCGCTGGCGTCGCCCTGCCGCAGTTCGCTGTGGCTCGCGCTCGTCGCCGCTGTCGGCCTGACCCCGCTGCCGCTGGTGGGCATCGTGGCGTGGCCGTTCGGTCTCGCTTGGCGCAGTGTCATCGCGCGACGCGGCGCCCTCGTGCTGACGTTGCTCGCCGTCGGCTGCTGGCCTTGGCCGCGCGCCGTCGACGCCGCGACGGCGCTTGCGCTGGTAGTGTTCGCATGGTCGCTGCGGCCGACACTGCCTTGGCAGGTCGTGCATCGTACGCTTGTGTTCGCCCTCGGCGGCGTCGCCGTCCTGCGTGCGCTCGCACTGCTCTGAACAGCTGCGCATCCGTGCGCGCGCTCTCGTCAGAACCAGGTCGTGATCGCCTGCGTGAACACGAACGGGCCTGGCACCGCGAACAGGCCGAGGCCGCACGGATCGATCACGATCGCTTGTGCCGTCAACACCGCGTTGGTGCACGGCAGGCCGGTGAACCCCGGGATCGGCATCGACAGCCCCAGGACGCCATTCGAGTTCACCGCCATCGGCAGCGCGACGAGCGGCCCGCATGCGGCGTTGAGGTCGAGGTCGAACGACTGGTTGGTGGTGAAGCCGCACGCCGTCGTCGGAATCCCCGGCAGGCAGCTGTTGGTGGGCCCAGGCAGCTGGCAGGTGGCGCACGGGCAGAAGGTGAAGAGCACGATCACGAACGCGCCGGCCGGCACGTTCGCCGTGTAGTTCAGCGTGACGTTGCCGTTCGGGAAGCAGGTCGTCGCGCACGACGTGGCACCGCTGCCGAAGCCGTTGACCTCGAGGTCGTTGATGCCCGGCACGCCGGTGGTCTGGGCGATGGTGGCGGCGGCGAGAGCGAACGTCGGGAGCAGGCGGCGCATGGGAACCTCGTCTTCGGTCGAGTGGCGGGGGCTGGTGCCGCCGCGGCGACGGCACCCACTGGACCAAGGACCGGAACGGCGTCCGCGCACGCGTTCGCCGCACGAATTCCCCGCCTCCGCAGCTTGCTGCGCCCGCGGCGCCGGTTCAGCCGACGGCCGCCTGGAGGTGCCGCGACGGGAACTGCTCCTCGTCGCGCACGGCGGTGAAGCCCGCGGCCTGCAACTCCGCCACCGGGTCGAGCCCATGCCAGGCGGTCACGAACGGCTCGTGCATCCGCCTCGCCAGCATGCGGTAGTAGATCCCGCGCCAGCCATGGCGGCGCCACAGCGTGTACATGCCGTGGCGCAGCTGCGTCGGGCTCGGCTCGCAGATCGCCAGCTTGCCGCCGGGGCGCAGTACGCGGCGCAACTCGCGCAGGGCGAGCCGCACGAACGTCGGCGGCATCTCGTGCAGCACGAAGCACACCGACACCGCGTCGAAGCTCGCGTCGTCGAACGGCAGCTTCTCGGCGAGCCCTTGCACGAAGCGGATGCGCGGATGGCTCCGCGCGGCGTGCCGCAGCATGTACGGCGACGGCTCGACGCCGGTGACGTTGCCGGCGCCGGCAGCCAGCAGGTGCGCCGCCGTGCTGCCACCGCCGCTGCCGACGTCGAGCAGGTCCTGCGCCGGCAGCACGTGGGCCGCCATGCGGGTGCGGGCGCTCTTCAGGTGGCCGAGCATCGCACGCTCGAAGCCACGGATGTAGCCGCTGGTGATGTTGTGGCTGTAGTTGCCGTTCGGCAGGTTGTGGAACTCCTGCAGCAGGTACTTCGGCAGCGACGAGGCCCCGGGCAGATCGCTCGGCAGTTGCACCGGGCGACGCTTGCGCAACGCACTCCACAGCAGCTGGGCCAGTTCCCACGGCAGCCACGGGCGCAAGCGATCCGGCCACGTGGGCGGCAACTCGGTCTCGGCCCACGACGTGGCCGGGGACGGTGCGATCGCCGCGGGATCGATGGTCTGCGTTCCCTTCACGTCGCGCTCTCCGGGTGCGGGCGGTCGAGCCGCCGGCTCTGCAGTCGCTTCGCCCGCATGCGCACCAGCAGTTCGCGCAGTGCTGCGACCGTCGCGCTGCGATCGCCGCTGCCGCCGAGCCCGGCGCCGTCGTGCAGCGTCAGGATCGCTCCGGCGCGCAGGTGCGGGGTCAGGCGCTCGACGATCGCGGCCGCAGGCCGGCCGAACGTGTCGAGGCCGCGTTCGGTCCACGTGTAGCACGTCACCGCTTCCGGCAGTCGCAGCAGGGCCGCGCGCAGCGTCGGCACGCGTAGGCCGACCGGCGGCCGGAACGCGCGCGGCCGTTCGCCGGTGATCGCCGCGATGCTGGCGACGCCGCGTTCGATCTCGGCTGCCATGGCGCGCGCACCGAGGAAGTGGAACCCGTGCCCGTGGGCATGCGAGTGCGAGCCGATCTGGTGGCCGGCGGCGTGCACGCGGCGCACCAGTTCGCGATGGGCTTCGGCGCGGTGGCCGACCATGAAGAACGTCGCCCGGGCGCCGTGTTCGGCCAGCAGCTCGAGCACGGCCGGCGTCGTCGCCGGATCGGGGCCGTCGTCGAACGTCAGCGCCAGATCGCGCGTGCCCGCCGGCAGCTCGAACACCGTCGGCACGACCCATTGGCTGCGCACCGACACCATCTGCACGCCGGCCCACGCCATGGCACCCGCCCCGGCGAGGGCGCTGACCAGCAGTGCTGGCCCCGCGGCCAACGTCGCCCAGGCGATCGCCGAAGGCACGGCGATGGCGGTGGCGAGCTGGGCGTTCGGGGTCATCCGGTCATTGTTCGCCGCGCGCGCGAACGCGGTCAAGCGAACGTCGGCTGCAGAAGCTCGCCGCGAGCCGTCTGCAGGCTTGGACCGCCTCGGCCGGGCGCTATGGTGGCTCGCCTCATGAGCCAGCCAGAAGTCCCTCTGGAAGACCAGCTGAAGAAGTTGATCGTCGACACGCTCGCGCTCGAAGACGTGGCTCCCGAGAGCATCGTCACCGACGCGCCGCTGTTCGGCGAAGGACTCGGCCTGGACTCGATCGACGCCCTCGAGATCGCCCTGGCGATCCACGCCAAGTTCGGGGTCAAGACGGAGGCCAACGACCCCAACAACCGGCAGAACTACCACTCGATCCAGTCGCTGGCGGCGTTCGTGCGCGCCGGCCAGGCCGCGAACGCAGCGGCGAAGGCGCAGCCACAGGCCTGAGCGATGCCGGCCGACGCCAGCGCGCACGAGCCGGCCGCGAGCGCGCCGAACCCCATGGGCCCAGCCGGGCCGCGACGATCGCCGCGCCTGCTCCCTGTCGTCGTCGGCTGCCTGTTCGCGCTGTATCCACTGTTGGTCTGGATCGGCCTCGCCTCCCGCAGCCCGCGCGAAGTCGCGATCGTGCTGCTGTGCCTGCTGGTGCCGGTGTCGTGGTGGCTGCTGCGCAGCAGCGGCGGCGGCAAGGCGGGTTTCGCCCTCGTGCTCGCGCCGTTGCTGACGGTGGCGGCGATCGCCGGTTCGGCGCTGTTCGACGAGGCTGCGTGGTTGTTCGTCGAGCCGGTCGTCATCAGCCTCGTGATGCTGGCGGTGTTCGGCGTGACGCTGCGCCGCGGGGCCATGCCGATGATCGAACGCTTCGCGCGCTTGCAGGATCCCGAGCTCACGGTCGACAAGCAGCAGTGGTGCCGGCTGTGGACGTGGATCTGGTGCAGCTTCTTCGTCGTCAACGCCAGTGCGGCCGGCGTGCTGGCGGCGCTGGCGCCGATGGCGTGGTGGGTCGCGTGGACGACGACCATCTCGTACGCGCTGATGGGCGTGCTGTTCGGCGGTGAGTGGCTCCTGCGCAGGCGGCGCTTCGGCCATGGTTGACGCCGGGTTCGTCGCCGATCGGCACGGGCGAGCACACCCGCTCGCCACGGTGCAGGCCAAGGCCACAGCGCTCGCCGCCGAGCTGCCGCCGGCGCGGCCGGGCTCGCTGGTCGCGTATGCGTTCGAACACGACCACGCCGCGTTCGTCACCGCACTCGTGGCGACGTGGCAGCGCGGGCACGCGGTGGCGTTGCCGCGGGACGCCCGTCGCCACGCGGTCGGGCCGACGCTGCAGTTGCCCGAGGTCGCGGCGTTCCTGCACGACACCGGGGCGGGCACCGGCTTCTGCGTGCCGGATCGCGCGTGGCCGGACGCCGCGACCACGAACACGAACGCGAACGGCGGCGAGCTGCCGATCGGCGACGTGGTCGTCTGTTCGCCGCAGGCGGACGGACGGATGGAACGTCGCGCGATCGCCGCATCGGCCTTGGCGCAGCAGATCGACGCGTTCGTCGCCGCCGCCCACGTGCGTGCCGGCGACGTGCTCGCCACGACGCTGGCGCCCGGCCATCCGGCGACGCTGGTGCCGGGGGTGCTCGGTCCGTTGCGCGCAGGCGCCAGCCTCGTCGCCGCCGTCGGCCTCGATCGCGCGGCGCTGTGCGAACGGCTGGTCGCCGCGCGCGCGACGCACCTGCTGACGTCGCCCGATCGGCTGCGCGCGTTGGCGCGCCTGCCAGCCGGGGCGCTGCCGCCGCTGCAGCGTGTGCTCGTCACCACCGAACCCGACGCGGCGACCGCCGCGCGTTGCCGGCACGTGCACCGGCTGGAGGTCGTGGCGCTGGCCCCCGCCGCTGCCGACGAGGCCGCGAGCGCAGCGCTGACGACGGCGCTGTTCGCGCACCCCGGCGTCGACGACGTCGCGGCGGTGCGGGTGCTGCCGCCGATCGAACCCGCACCGCGCTGGTTCGTCGCCGCCGCCGGTCGCGACCTGCCGCGCGCCGAGCTCGCCGCGCTCGCCGCCGCCGTCTGCCCTGGCGAGCCGCCGCCGGTGCTGACCACGCTGGCCCAGCTGCCGCGCGACGAGAACGGCGTGCTGCCGCCGAGCGCCGTGTTGCACGCCTGCGGCCGCACCGGCGACGGCGCCGTGCCGAACCGCGCGCTGCAGTGGGGCGAGCCGGTCGTCGACGGGCCGACGTGGCGTTGCACCGTCGCCCTGCCGCACGACTTCGCCGGCTTCGAAGGCCACTTCGTCGGCCACCCGGTGCTCAGCGGCGCCGTGCAGCTGCACGACGTCGTCCTGCCGGCGCTGCGGCGGGCCGCCGGGCGCGCGATCACCGTCACCGACTACGGCGAACTGAAGTTCCTGGCCCGCATCCAGCCCGGCGAGACGCTCGACGTCACCGTGCAGACCAACGCCGACGGACGCAGCGCGTCGTTCGTGCTGGCGCGCGGGGACGTGCGTTGCACGACCGGGCGCGCCGCGTGGGAGGCGTCGTGAACGCGTTCCGCCCGTGCGGCCTGGTGCCGACCTACGACAACCCGGTGACCGTGCGCGGCGTCGTCGAACGGTTGCGCCAGTACGTGCCCGACGTGCTCGTCGTCGACGACGGCAGCGGGGCGGCCGGTCGTGAAGCGTGCGCGCAGCTGCAGCGCGACGGCCTCGCCAGCGTGCACCACCTGCCGAAGAACGGCGGCAAGGGCGCGGCGCTGAAGGTCGGCTTCGCGCTGCTGCAGCAGCGTGGCTTCACGCACGCGCTGCAGGTCGACGCCGACGGCCAGCACGACCTCGCCCAGGCGCCGGAGTTCCTGCGCGCCGCCGCGGCGGCCCCCGAGGCGCTGGTGCTCGCGTATCCGGTCTACGATGCGTCGGCGCCGGCCCTGCGGCGCTTCTTGCGCAAGCTGTCGCAGTTCTGGGTCGACGTCGAGACCGGGCGCAGGGGCGCCATCGTCGACGCGATGATCGGCTTCCGCGTCTACCCGCTCGCCAGCACGCTGCGGATCGGCGCCCGCGGCAATCGCATGGAGTACGAGATCGAGGTCGCGGTGCGCATGGCGCGCGCCGGCGTGCCGATCGTCAACCTGCCGGTCGGCGTGCGCTACCTGGCGAAGCACGAAGGCGGCGTCTCGCACTTCCAGCCGCTGCGCGACAACCTGCGGCTGTCGTGGGTGCACTGCCGCATCTGCACGGCGATGTCGATGCGCGCGGTGTTCGGCTGGCTGTTGCCGAGGCGGTCGTGAGTGCGGCCACCGAACGTGCGGCCGGCGCGCCGGCCGCGGAGTGGTTGTCGCGCCGCGAGCGCGGCACCGTGTTCGGCATCCGTGCTGCGTTCAAGCTGGCGACGTGGTGTGGGCGCACGGCCACCAAGCCCCTGGTCGCGCTGATCACGCTGTTCTACGTGCTGTTCGATCGCAAGGTCGCGCGGGCGTCGCGCGCGTGGCTCGAACGCGCGCGCGGTCGCCCCGCTCGCTTCCGCGACGTCTACCGGCACGTCCACACCTTCGCGCAGACGACGCTCGACAAGGTGTTCCTGCTGACCGACCACACGCGCGCGCTGACGTTCACCCGCACCGGCCGCGAACTGCTGGCCGCGCAGTATGCGACCGGCAAGGGCGCGATCCTGCTCGGCGCGCACCTCGGCAGCTACGAGGCGATGCGCGCCGGCGGCGACGACGACGACTTCGAGATCGAGATCCTCGGCTACTTCGCCAACGCGCGCATGATCAACACGCTGCTGGCGGAACTGAGCCCGCGCTCGGCGGCGCGCGTGATCCACCTCGGCGACGATCCGGTCGGCGTCATGGCGCGCGTCGCCGAAGGCCTCGCCAAGGGCCACTTCATCGCCACCATGGGCGACCGCACCGGCCTCACCGACCGCGTCGTGCGCGCGCCGTTCTTCGGCCAGGACGCGTCGTTCCCGGCCGGTCCGTTCCTGATGGCGTCGGTGCTGCGCTGCCCGGTCTACCTGGTGTTCGGCCTCTACCGCGCGCCGAACCACTACGACCTGCACTGCGAACGCTTCGCCGAGCGCGTCGAGCTGCCGCGCAAGGATCGCGACGAGGCGCTGCGGCAGTGGGTGCGCCGCTACGCCGAGCGCGTCGAACATCACGCTCGGCAAGCACCCGAGAACTGGTTCAACTTCTTCGACTTCTGGGCGGCGCCGAAGGCCGCCGCGCCCGCCGCCGAGACTCCGCCGAAGGCCACGCCATGAGCCGTCCGAAGCGCCCCGAGCACGCCGTCACCACCGACCACGCGATCGGCCTGCACCATTGCGACCTGCTCGGCGTCGCCTGGCACGGCCGCTACTTCGAGTGGCTGGAGATGGCGCGCACCGCGCTGTTCCAGAGCCGCGACCTCGACGTGCCGCAGATCCGCGCGTTGGGCCACCGCATGTACGTGGTCGAGACGAACTGCCGCTACATGGCGCCGCTGTCGTACGGCGAGACGGCGCGCATCACCGCCTGGTTCACGCAGGTGGCGCCGTTGATCCGCGTCGCCTACGACATCTACAATCCCGCCACCGATCGCTGGAGCGCGCGTGCCCTGACCGTGCTCGCGACGACGGCGCTCGACGGTTCCCTGCTTCCGACGACGCCCGATGCCCTGCTCGCCCGCCTGCCTTCTCGTTGACCTGCTCGCCGCCCTGGTGCTGGCGCAGGATCCGCAGCCGACGCCGACTCCGGTGTCGAAGCCGGGCGGCACGCAGCAGCAGCAGCAGCCGGCGAAGGCACCGGACCCGGCGAGCGTGCCGGCCCAGGAGCGCGCACGCCCGGCCGACGCCAAGACCCTGCTCGCCGTCTTCGCGCGCATGCCCGGGCTCGAAGCGACCTACACCGAAGAGAAGAAGCTGGCGCTGCTGGCGCTGCCGCTGAAGAGCAGGGGGCGCATCTTCTTCCTGCCGCCGGGCTACCTGTTCCGCGCCGTCGAGGCGCCGGAGCCGGCGACGCTGCGCATCACGCCCGACGAACTGCGCACCGAGGATCGCGACGGCAAGCAGTCGATCGACCTGCGCCGCAGCGACACCGTGCGCGTGTTCATCACCGCGTTGGTGCAGGTGTTCGCCGGCGACGAGCCGGCGCTGCAGAAGGCGTTCACCGTGAGCTACGCGGCGGTGCCGGAGACGAAGAACGGTTGGACGCTCGAGCTGCTGCCGAAGGAGGCGAACCTGCAGCGCATGATGAAGAGCCTGCAGCTGCGCGGCGTCGGCGAGGCGGTGACGGCGATCGTCGTCGTCGACCCGAACGGCGATCGCACGACGACGACGATCGTCACTGCCGACGGCCAGCGAACGTTCGACGCGGCCGAGAAGAAGCGCTGGTTCGGGATCGAGGCGAAATGACGGGGCGCGAAGCTCCGCGGCTGTGGGCCGGTGCGTTGGCGCTGGTGGGCCTGCTCGTCTACGTGCTGCTGGCGTGGCAGGTGCGCGCCGACATCACGCACTTCCTGCCCGGCGGCGACGGCGACTCCGACGTGCTGCTGGCGCGGCAGATCGCCGTCGGCGAACTCAGCCGCACGATGGTGCTGCTGGTCGACGCCGGCAGCGCCGAGCGCGCGGTCGCGGCGAGCCGCGACTTCGAGCAGGCGCTGCGCGCCGACGCTGCGACCGGGCCGATGCTGGCGGCGCTCGAGGGCGGGCCGGCCGACGGCTTCGACGAGGCGATGTACCGCATCTACCAGCCGCGGCGCTTCGCGTTCGCCGCCGCGTCGCCGGAGGCCGCGCGCGCGCGCCTCGGCGACGACGCGCTGGCGCACGCGGCGGCGGCGCTGAAGCGCAAGCTGGCGACGCCGATGGCGAGCATGCTGAGCCGCGTGGCGCCGGAGGACCCGCTGCTGATCGTGCCCGAACTGTTCGAACGCATCGCCGGGCGCGGCGAAGGGCTCGGCGTGGTCGATGGTCGCTACGTCACCACCGACGGCCTCTCGGCGGCGCTGTTCGTGGTGACGACGAAGAGTTCGTCGGACGGCACGGCGCAGCGGCCGTTCCTGGCCGCGATCCGCCGCGTGTTCGACGCAGTGAACGCGCGTGCCGGCGGCGCCCTGGTGCTGCGCACGACCGGCGCGAACCGCCACGCCGTCGCCGCCGAGGACGCGGTCACCGTCGACATCGAGCGTGTGTCGGTCGGCTCGACCGTCGGGCTGCTGGCGGTGTTCCTGTTGCTGTTCGGATCGCTGCGGCTGCCGCTGTCGTGGCTGCCGGTGCTGGCCGCCGGCTTCCTCGCCGGCGCCGCCGCCTGCCTGCTCACGTTCGGCGAGATCCACGGCATGACGCTCGCGTTCGGCGCCTCGTTGATCGGCGTCAGCATCGACTACGCGGTGCACTTCTACTGCCACCAGTCGCTGGCGCCGGCCGCCGGCGGGCCGCGCGCGACGATGCGCCGCGTCTGGCCGGGGCTCGTGCTCGGCTGTGCGACCACGGTCGTCGGCTTCGTCGTGCTGCTGGTGGCGACGTTCCCCGGGTTGCGCGAGATGGCGCTGTTCTCGGCGGTCGGGCTGCTGGCGTCGCTGGCCGCGTCGTGGGCGTTCCTGCCGGGCCTCGTCGGGCCGATCGGCGGCACGCGCAGCGCCGCGTGGGTCGTGCGCTGGCTCGATCGGGCGACCAGCTGCCGCGGTCGTGCGCGTTGGCGCTACTGGCTGCCGATCGTCGCGGCCCTGCTGGTCACGGCCGTCGGCCTGCCGCAGGCGAAGTGGAACGACCGCATCGCCAACCTGAACCGCGCCGAGCCCGAACTCGGGGCCGAGGACGCGCACGTGATGCAGCGCGTCGTCAAGTACGAGCAGCGGCGCCTCGTCGTCAGCGTCGGCGCCGACGAAGAGCGTGCGCTCGCCGCCAACGACCGTGTCGCCGAGCAGCTGGCGGCCGCGTTGGCGGAGCGGCAGATCGCCGGCTACCGCAGCGTCGCCGGCCTGCTGCCGAGCGCCGAACGGCAGCGCGCGGTCGACGCCGCGATGCGCAGCGATGCGACGACGTGGCCGCGGCTGTCGGCGGCGCTGGCCGCGCAGGGCTTCGTCGAGGAGGCCTTCACGCCGTTCCGCGAGGCGTTGGCCACGGCACCGCCGCCGCCGCTGGTCGCCGCCGACCTGTTCGGCAGCCCGCTGGCGAGCCTGGTGCGACCGTTCCTGCTGCGCCTCGACGACGGCCGCGTCGTCGCGCTGAGCTACCTGCACGGCATCGCCGACCAGGCCGGCCTCGCCGCCCGCGTCGCCAGCGTGCCCGGCGCGCGCCTGCTCGACATCGAAGCGGCGCTGACCGGCGCGTTCGGCGCCTACCGCGAACGCATGGCGACGCTGCTGGCGTTCGGCGTGCTGCTCGTCGTCGGCCTCGTGGCGTGGCGCTATCGCCGGCCGAAGCGGATCGCGCTCGCCGTCGTGCCGGCGGTGCTCGGGGCCTTCTGCACGATCGCCGTGCTCGGCCTGTGCGGCATCGACCTGACGCTGCTGTCGCTGGTGGCGCTGCTGATGGTCGTCAGCATGGGCGTCGACTACGGCATCTTCCTCGCCGAGGACGAGGACCATCCGGGCGCGCGCGGTGCGACGCAGCTCGGCGTCGTCGTCGACGGCTTGACGACGATCCTCGGCTTCGGCCTGCTGGCGATCTCGTCGCATCCGGCACTGTTCTCGATCGGCGCCACCGCCGGCGTCGGCGTGACCCTGTGCCTCGTGCTCGCCTTGTGCTTCGGTTCGCTGGTCGCCACTTCGAAGTCCCACCCGTGAACGCATTCGTCACTGCCCCGCGTCGTGCCGTTCGTCTCGCCACTGCGTGCGCACTGCTCGCCGCCGCCGCGTGCCACAGCCAGCCGCAGCGCGTGCTGACCGACGCCGACTATCCGGGCGAACTGCTGCCGCCGGCGGCGCTCGGCGCCGACCTGCTGTGGCAGCAGCGCGTCACCGCGTCGTGGGGCGACGGCGAGCAACGCGGCTTCGACGCGGCGGTGCAGAAGCAGGGCGACGTGCTGACGGTGATCGGCTTGTCGCCACTCGGCCAGGCGGGCTTCGTGATGGTGCAGCGCGGCCTGCAGGTGACGGCCGAGAACCACACCGACATGCACCTGCCGTTCCCGCCGCGCTACGTGCTGCTCGATGTGCAGCGCGCGTTCTTCCCGTGGTTGCCGCCGCTCGCCGCCGGCACCGCCAGCGCCGGCGACGGCGAACGCGAACGGATCGTCGGCCAGGAGCGCATCGTCGAGGTGCACGAGGACGGCCGCCTCGTCGAACGGCGCTTCACGCGGCTCGACGGCAAACCCGCTGGAGCGATCGTCGTGCGCTACGAGTGGGCGGGCACCGACGCCGGTCGCCGCGCGCCGTCGCGCGCCGTGCTCGACAACGGCTGGTTCGGCTACCGCCTGACCGTCGACACCCACACGGAGGCGGCGCTGCCGCCCGAGGGCGCGTGAACGAACGCGCGGCACGCCTCCGCCCGGCGCACGTGCTCGGCCGCGGTGCCGTCTGCGCGCTCGGCCGTGGCGTGCCAGCACTGCTCGACGGCGTGTTCGCCGGCCGCTGCGGCATCGTCGAACGCGCGCGCAGTGCGGGGTGGGACGCGCCGACGGCCGTCGCCGGCGAGTTCCCGCCGTCGGTGTTCCAAGCACTCGGCGGTGCCGAGGACCTCGCGTTCCGCAGCTCCCTCACGGCGGCGCACGAGGCGCTGGCCGAAGCGAACGTGTCGGCCGACGCACGGCTCGGCTTCGTTCTCGTTTCGACCAAGGCCGACCTGCGCGGCATCGTCGCCGGCGATCCCGGCGATGGCCTCGGCATGCCCGGCCGCCTCGCCGCACGGCTGTCGGTGGCGCTCGGCGGCGGGCCGTTGCTCGGCGCGATCTCGTGCGCGTGTGCCTCCGGCCTCGTCGCGCTGGCGACGGCCTCGCGCCACCTCCACCTCGGCACCGTCGAACGCGTGCTCGTGCTCGGCGTCGACGTGCTGCATCCGTTCGTACTGGCCGGCTTCGGCAGCCTGCACGCGCTCGATCCGCAGCGTTGCCGTCCGTTCGATCGGGCGCGCCGCGGCGTCTCGCTCGGCGAGAGTGCGGCGGCACTGCTGCTCGGGGCCGCGCCCGCACCGGGCCGCAGCCTCGGCAGCCTGATCGGCCACGGCGGTGCCAACGACGCGTGCCACGTCACCGGCCCCGATCGCCAGGGTGCTGGCCTCGCGCTCGCGAGTGCACGCGCGATCGCCGCTGCGGGCCTCGTTCCCGAAGACGTCGACGTCGTGCACCTGCACGGCACCGCGACCGCCGCGAACGACGCGACCGAGGCGATCGGGCTCGCCGGCCTGTTCGGCGGCCGCACGCCGCCGGCGTTCGGCACCAAGGGCCAGACCGGGCACACGCTCGGCGCGTCGGGTGTGCTGGAGACGATCGTCACGCTCGCGGCACTGCAGCGCGCGCACGCGCCGGCGAACGTCGGCCTCGACGATCCCGACGTCGATCCGGGGCTCGATCTCGTGCGCGCGCCGCGAACGCTCGCGCGCGCGCGCCACGCGCTGAAGGTCGCCAGCGGCTTCGGCGGCGTGCAGGCGGCGACGGTGGTGCGCGCATGAGTGCGTTCGCGCCGACCGTGCTCGCCGTCGGGGTCGTCGACGAACGGCGCATCGCCGGCACCGCGGGTGTGCACGTGCCGTGGTCGCAGCTCGGCATCGCCGCACCTGGCGACGGCCGCACGTTTCGCGCCGTGTTCGGCCGCAGCGACGAGACGTTCCGCCGCCTCGATCCGGCGTCGCGCACGCTGGTGCTCGCGGGTGCCGCCGCGGGCCTGCCGCAGGTGCTGCCTGCCGGTCGCGCTGCGGAGACGGGACTCGTCGTCGAGACCACGCTCGGTTGCCTCGACGCCGACCTGCGCTTCGCCGCGAGCATGACCGCCGGCATGTGCGACGGTCCGGTGTTCGCCTACACGCTGCCGAGCACCGGCCTCGGCGAACTGGCGCTGCGCCACGGCCTGCGTGGTCCGACCGTGTGCTTGTCGACGATGGCGGCGCAGCGCGGTGCGGCGTTGCGCGAAGCAGCGCTGCTGCTGGCCACCGGCGAATGCGATGTCGTCGTCGCCGGCCTCGTCGACGTGCTGGCGACGCCGTGCGAGGGTGTGGAGGCGGGCTGTCGCACGGTGCTCACCGTGCTCGCGTCGCCGCGCTTGGCATTGCCGGCGGTGGCGCCGTGGCCGGGCGAGGATGCGGCGGCCTACGAACGACTGCTCGCGGCGGTGGTGGGCTGAGTCAGGCTCCGACGCGCTCGAGGCGGGGTGCGATGTGCAGCCTGGATGTGGGCTGCGGCCCCGGTTGGCGGCCTTGCCCATGGGATGCCGCTGGGAACGGATCCCTTGGCTGTTGGTGCTGACGTCGTTCGGGAATCCTGTAGCATCAACAGCCAAGGGATCCGTTTCGGCCGTCGATTCCCCAGGCGATTCAAAAAGCGGTCAGCGAGAGTCCGGCCGTGAACGACAGTCGCAGCGCGGAATCGAGGGTGGCCGCCTGCATGTCGATCGTCACCGGCCGCACGCTGGCGGGCAGGCCGATGTCCAGCGACCCGATCTGCGAGGGGGCGATCGGCACCAGCACGTCGGGCCGCGGGACCAGCAGGCACGGTGCGCCGCCGAGCGACGGGAACAGCACCGGCTGCTGCGCGAGGCCGAGTACGAGCACGCCGAACTGGATCCCGAAGGAGTTGTTCAGGGTGACGCGCACGCCGGTGTTGGGGAACACCGGCGCGGCCTCGAGTGTCATCGGCGCGCTGCCGCAGCCGACCGCCGTGGGCACGAAGAACAGGCCGTTCTCGGGCCGGACCATCAGCGAGACGGAGCCGGTGCTGATCCCCGGCACCGCCAGCTGGTTGGCGATGCGCACACGAACCCTCCGGGACGTCGGGCCGAACCAGAAGAACTGCGTGCTCAGCATCGCCGCGCTGTCGAGGCTCGGAATCTCGTAGACGCCATCCCCGTCGCGGTCGAGGGCGACCGTCGCCGCCGACGCTCCGCCCGAGAGATTGTCGCTGCGAGCGACTTCGAGTCGACCCAACAGCGGAACGGGCGCTACGAAGGTCACTTCGTATTCGAGCTGGCCGACCGCGGCGGTGCCGCCCGGTGCCGGCGACACGAGCAACGTGTGCTCGAACCCGACGAACGTCTGCAGGTCGCTGTCCACGGCCATCCAGGACAGCGACGCGGAGGCGCCTGGTCCCGGGCTGGCGGTCAGACCGCCGAACTGGGCCAGCGCGCCGGCGGGCGAGGACGACGTGGCGGTCGTGGCGACCGTCGCGGTCGCAGACAGCGGCTGCAAGGCGGTGATCGACGCCTGCACGGTCTGCGCCGCGAGCGGCATCAACAGGAGGTTCGCAACGAGGGCAAATCTTGGGATCGAGTGCATAGTGCATGGGGCGGCTCCTGGGGTGGGCATAGCCTCGGACACGGAGGAGGCAACGGCCCGACCGACGCCGATTAGCACCATTGCCGAGTGGAGGATGGAACGGCTTTCGAAGCCCCGGAAGCACCTGGTGACGTACCACGGGGTGTTGGCGCCGGCGTCTGGTCTGCGGCCGCAGGTGGTGCCGAGGCAGCGGGAGGAGGAAGGCGAGGCCGGCGGCTGTCGGCACGGGGCCGGTGGTGGAGTCGAGGTCCCCGAGTCGTCCGAGGTTGCGGTGGGCAAGGCGGTCGAGAACGTCGCCGTCGCCGCGTTGCTGAGGCAGCAAGCGGAGCGGCGGGTGCGGGCGCGGCTGCGGGTTCCGCATGGTCGTGGCAGGCGACGTGGTGGTCGCCGGCGCTACTCGTGGGCGGAGTTGCTGCAGCGGGCGTTCGGGATCGAGGTGCTGGTGTGCCCGAAGTGCTGTGGGGTCCGGCGGGTGCTGGCGGCGATCCATGAGCCAGGGGCGATCGCGCGGGTGATTGTGGCGATGGGGCTGTCGGTTGCGGTGCCGGAGCGGGCGGGGTGCCGTTCGCCGCCGGCGGGAGGTGGGGTCGTCGACGTCGCCGAGGGTGTCGCGGAGTAGCGGTGGGAGCGGTGCTGTGACCTCGGGCGGGTCGTGGCGGGGGAGCGGTGCGTCCGGAGGGCACGAAAGTGGCTGGAACGGCCCCGAAGCGAGCCGGAGCGACCGTCTGGACGGGGGTGTGCGCGGCCGGCAGGATGGTCGGGGTTGGTTCTGGGTGGTCCGGGACCGCAGCTTGAACGGGAGTGTCAGAAGAACGGTGTAAGCGGCACCGCAAGGGGCGGGTGGAAATCACGGTTCTACAGCGCCGGGATGCGTCCTTGGAAGAACACGGCGAACTGTCCCAGCACGGCGCTCCAGTTCCAGAGCGATCGCTCCCACTTCTTCTCCAGCCTGCGCAGAGCCAGGTAGAGGATCTTGGTCACGGCCTCGTCGTTCGGGAAGTGGCCGCGATACTGGAGCAGCTTCCTGAGGCTCGAGTTCAACGCCTCGATCTGGTTGGTCGTGTAGATCACTCGTCTGACCTCAGGCGGGAAGTCGAGGAACGGTACGACGCGCTCCCAGTTGGCGCGCCAGGACGAGGAGATCATCTCGTAGCGCCGGCCCCACTTGGTCTCGAAGGCAGTGAGCGCGGCTTCGGCCGCAGTGCGGTTGGCCGCGGTGTAGATCGGCTTCAGGTCTTTCACGACCGCCTTCCGGTCCTTGAAGCTGACGTAGCGCAACGAGTTCCGGATCATGTGCACGATGCAGGTCTGGACCGTGGCCTTCGGGAACACGCTCTCGATCGCCTCGGGGAAGCCCTTCAGTCCGTCGCAGCAGACGATCAGGAGGGAGTGTCAGAAGAACGGTGTAAACGGCACCGCGAGGACGGGATCCTCTGACC
>ERZ1066117.291-NODE-291-length-45891-cov-8.063247_pt1 | contig 45891 bp, 16 predicted proteins | sample MGYA00382764_ERZ1066117 | MGnify/ENA primary metagenome ERZ1066117 (study PRJEB33369, sample SAMEA5778347) | biofilm metagenome | biome: Industrial cooling water; feature: Water cooling tower basin; material: Biofilm | place: United Arab Emirates | collected...
TGCCAAGGGGGGCTGAATTGGAGCGGAGCCGATCCCCCCAACCCCCCTTGCCAAGGGGGGCTGAATTGGAGCGGAGCCGATCCCCCCAACCCCCCTTGCCAAGAGGGGCTTAATAGGCAAAGGGGGCTTGTTTCCCGCCTCAATAGGCAAGGGGGGCTTGTTTCCCCCCTTATTAAGGGGGGCTAGGGGGGATCTAGCAAAAGGATTAGGAATAAACTTTTCAGCGGTCAGATCTGGACGATTTAGATAGCCCCTCGCTAAAGAAGTACTACTGATATAAATTTCGCCGGGGACGCCAATCGGAACAGGCTGTAAGTAGCGGTCTAAAAGATATATTTTGGTATTGGCGATCGCTCTGCCAATCGGCGGTGTTCCTTCCGCATCTTTTTTGATTAAGGCAAAAGATGAATAAGTAGTATCTTCCGAAGGGCCATAAAGGTTAAAAACTCGCTGGATGTGCTGTCGCTGGTAAAGCTGTTGCACTAAAACATTGGGTAGCGCTTCACCAGCTAAATTGACTGTGCGGACTGAAGTAGGAATCCCGTCATTTTTCAGTAACTCTCTTATCGCGCTGGGAACTGTGTTAATTAGGGTAACTTTTTCGGCTGTTTTTAAAGTAGGCAGATGCAAAGCATTTTCTGCCAAAATTACTGTTCCTCCCCAACTGAGAGGCACGAATAACTCAAAAACTGAGAGGTCAAAGCATAAAGAAGTTGAGGCGAGAACTCCGGCAAGATCTTCTGATGTAAAGACTGATGCTGCCCAATATAATAACTCGACAGTGCTTCTATGTTCGATTGCAACTCCTTTAGGTTTGCCGGTAGAACCTGAAGTATAAATTACATAAGCTAAAGATTGGGCATTGGGCATTGGGCATGGGTCATTGACTATAGAATATTCTTCTCTGCTTTCTTCGTCTAGAAGTACTAATAAAGCATTATTTGCGGGCAAAATTTCTAGTAGGTGTTTCTGAGTTAAAAGCACAGACACTTGTGCATCTTCTAACACAAACGCTAGCCGCTCTTTGGGATAAGCTGGGTCAAGCGGTACGTAGGCTCCACCTGCTTTAAGAATTGCCAAAATTCCTACTACCATTTCAAGCGATCGCTCGACGCAAATCCCAACTTTAACTTCTGGCTTCACACCCAGCTTTTGCAAGTATTTTGCTAATTGATTCGCTTGCTCGTTTAATTCCCGGTAAGTTAATTGTCGCTGTTCGCAAATTACCGCGATTGCTGCGGGCGATCGCTCTACCTGGGCTGCAAATAATTCGTGAATGCACTGCTCTCTAGGGAATTCTTGTTCGGTATCGTTCCCGTTAATAAAATGCCGTTCAATTTCTGTCAAAATTGTTAAATCTGAAAGTCGCTTGTCGGCATCAGCAACGATACTTTCTAACAAAGTAGAAAAGTGTCCCAGCATCCGGTTAATAGTAGCGGCATCGAATAAACTTGTGTTGTACTCGAAAGTGCTGACAATTTCTCGCCCCTTGTCTTCGATGTATAAAGTTAAATCAAACTTGGCTGTTTCGGTGTCAATGGCAAAATCGCTCCAAGTAAAATTAGGAATTTCTACCGGCAACAACGGTGCATTTTGAAAAACAAACATCACCTGAAATAGCGGTGGGTGGCTCAAATTTCGCTGCGGTTGCAGTTCCTCTACCAGCTTTTCAAATGGCAAATCTTGATGACTATAAGCTCCTAAAGCAACTTCTCGTACTCGACTCAGCAACTCCCGAAATGTGGGGTTTCCAGATAAGTCGGTACGCAAAACTAAAGTATTGACAAAAAAGCCAATTAATGAATTAGTTTCTGCTCGACGACCGTTGGCAATTGGCGAACCCACTGGGATATCATCTTGCCCTGTGTAGCGGTGCAGCAGCGTTTTAAATGCCGCCAGCAAAGTCATAAATAGCGTGCAACCTTGTTCGGAACTGAGGGATTTTAGCTGACTAGCGATCGCTTCAGAAATCCGAAGAGATTGCTTTTTACCAATAAAGGTTTGCTGGGGCTTTCTGGGATAATCGGTGGGTAATTCCAAAACAGTTACTTGTTCGAGTTGCTGGCGCCAATAAACCATTTGAGTTTCCAACAATTGCGGTTGCAATTGCTGGCGTTGCCAAACTGCGAAATCTGCGTATTGGATGGGCAATTCGGGAAGCGGCGATCGCTTTTGGCTGGAAAAAGCAGCATACAAAGTTGCTACTTCCCGCAGCAGTACTTCCATCGACCAAGCATCGCCGATGATGTGGTGCAGGCTAAACAAAATCACCCATTCCTCATCACTTAGCTGAAACAAACTGACTCGCAGCAATGGATCTTTATCCAATGCAAAAGGTTGTTTTGCTGCCAAAACAGCCAATTCACGCACCTTTGGTTCTCGCTCTGATTCGGGTAATTCGCGCAGATTTATCAGGCGCAAATTGATAGTTTGCATTGGCAAAATGCGCTGCACTGGTTGCCCTTCTACCTCTAGAAAAATAGTCCGCAAAACTTCGTGGCGACGGACAATTTCGTTGAGACATTCTTCCAGCACTGCCACATCCAAAGCACCCACGAGACGCACCGCAGCAGGAATGTTATAAACAGCACCAGGCTCTAACTTATCCAGAAACCACAGACGCATTTGTGCGAAAGACAGGGGTAAATCTGCGTTGCGGGAAACGCGCTCGATGGGTTGCACAATTCCTTGATTTGACCGCATCGCCAACTCGATTTGTTCGGCTAAAGCTGCTACCGTCGGCGACTCAAATAGATAGCGTAGGGGGAGTTCTATCTTAAAGGTTTGGCGCAATTGGGAAATAACTTGGGTAGCGAGTAGAGAATGTCCGCCTAACTCGAAGAAATTGTCGCGAATGCCGACTGTTTCCAATCCCAAAACTTGAGCAAAGATCGAAGCGATCGCTGACTCGACAAAAGTAGCCGCAGGCACAAAAGTTTCTGCCATTTCTGGGCGCGTCAGTTCCGGTTTTGGTAGTGCTTTGCGGTCAAGTTTGCCATTTGGCAAAAGTGGCATAACTTCCAGCAGCACAAACGCTGATGGCACCATGTAATCAGGTAATTTTTTTTGTAAGAAGCCGCGCAGAATAGATGGGGAAACGGCGACAGAGGGAGAAGGGGAAATACTCGTTACATAAGCGACTAAACGCTTGTTTCCTGGTTCATCTTCTCTGGCTAAAACGACAGCTTCCCGCACCGCTTCGTGCTGAGCTAAAACAGCTTCGATCTCGCCCAACTCGATGCGGAATCCCCGGATTTTCACTTGGTAATCAATGCGACCAAGGTATTCAATATTGCCGTCGCTGCGGTAGCGAGCTAAGTCCCCTGTTTTGTACAATCGCTCTGAATAACTGTTGAGAAATGGGTTGGGAATGAACTTCTCCCCAGTCAAATCCGGTCTGTTAACATAGCCATTAGCTAGCCCGACACCACCGATGTATAATTCGCCAGGAATACCAATCGGAACAGGTTGCAAATCAGAGTCCAAGATATAAATTTGCGTGTTAGCAATTGGTCGCCCGATGGCAATTGAATTGTCATCAGACTCAACTTTGTATGCAGTAGACCAGATGGTAGTTTCTGTAGGGCCGTAAAGATTCCACAGAGAAGTCCCCCGTTTGAGCAATTTACTAGCTAAATCCGAAGATAAAGCTTCGCCGCCACAAAGCATTTTAAGTGGCTGATAACCCTGCCATCCTGCTGCTAAAAGCAACCTCCAAGTAGCTGGCGTCGCTTGCATTACAGTAGCATTCGAGTCTGCTAATTTTGCTAATAACTGAGTTCCGTCAGTTGCTACGGCACGGGATACAAGTGTCAGACAAGCACCTACAGTTAAAGTTCCAAATATCTCCAGCGCGGCAATATCAAAAGTAATAGTGGTAACTGATAGAAAAACATCTTGCTGTGTCAAATCTAGAGTCAGGCGCATCGAATTTAAGAAGTTAACCACCGCACGGTGCGGAATTTGAACGCCTTTAGGCTTTCCTGTAGATCCGGAAGTGTAGATTACATAGGCTAAATTGGCGGAATTTGGTGATGGGTGAAAAGTAACTGGCAATTGCCAATTTTGATTTTCCAAATCATCAATAAATACTACCTTGGCATTATGTTCGCCCAACTCTGGGAGTAAATGCTGTTGGGTTAATAGGACTGGGACAGCAGCGTCGTTTAGTATGAAGGTGAGGCGTTCTTTGGGATATTCTGGGTCGAGGGGTACGTAAGCGCCGCCTGCTTTGAGAATGCCTAGCAGTCCGATTATCATAAAGAGCGATCGCTCGACGCAAATACCCACCAGTACATCCGGTTTTACACCTAGCAATTCCAAATGCTTTGCAATAACATCAGCACGATAATTCAACTCGCGATAGGTCAATTTTTGGCCTTCAAAAACAACTGCTATTGCATCGGGCGATCGCTCTACTTGTTCTTCAAATAGCTGATGCAAGCACTTATCGATCGGGTATTCTATCTGCGTTTGATTCCATTCGACTAGCAGTTGATTTCTTTCGACTTCTGTTAAGATTGGTAAGTCTTTTAGCGAGCGAACGGGATTTGCAACAATCCCTTCCAGTAAAGTTTGCAAATGTCCCAACATTCGGGTAATTGTAGCTGTGTCGAAGCGTTGGCTCGCGCCTACAATTCGTAGCGATAATTCTTCTCCGGGTACAGCTATTAAAGTTAGAGAATAGTTTGTTTCATCGACAAAACGAACATCCCGAATTTCTAAATTACTATCTTGTTGCAAAAGGCTGGAACTAACGGGATAATTCTCAAAAACCACAATACTTTCAAATAGCGGCAAGTTTCGCGGGATTTCGCTCCACCCCTGGATCTCTACTAGGGGCGTGTATTCGTACTGTCGCGTTTGAATCTGTTGATATTGCAGTTGCTGGAGCCATTTTATACAAGATTCCTCCGAAGAAATCCGCACTCTGACTGGCAAAGTATTGATAAACAAACCCACCATTGAGTCAGCACCGGCTAAGGTTGGCGGACGACCGGAACAAGTCGCCCCAAACACAACATCCAATTCGCCGGTATAACGACTCAAGAGAATAGCCCAAGCGCCTTGCACCAATGCGTTTAGGGTTAGATGATGCTGGCGTGCGAAAGACTGCAATGTTGCGGTTGTTTCTGTCGATAGCTTCATTTCCCGCTCATTGCGAGGCGGAGCCTCGATGAGATCGTTCCCAGGTTGAACCTGGGAACGAGGGGAAGTAGGGGAGGGTAGGGGGGCGATCGCACGCACACCTTGCAATAACTCTCGCCAGAACGCCTCTGCACGCTTCAAGTCCTGCTGCTGCAACCACGCGATGTAGTCTCCATAGGGACGGCTGCGACTTGCTACAGGTGCTTGACCGTTACTTAATGTGCGGTAAATTTCCAGGACTTGTTGCAGAATCAATGCTGTAGACCAACCATCTACAATCAGATGGTGTTTGCTCCAGACGAATTGGTAAGTATCAAAAGATACTTGAATCAAAGCGACGCGCATTAGGGGTGCGACAGAAAGGTCGAAATTGCGATCGCGTTCCTGTTTCAAAAACTCTTCCAATCGTTCTTTTTGCTCAACGGTTGTAGCATCGCGCCAGTCGTATTTTTCTATTGAAAATTCTACTTGCGGATGCACTACTTGTAAGGGTTGTTCCAGATCTTCCCAATAAAAAGCGGTACGTAACGCGGGGTGTCTATTTACAACTTCTTGCCAAGCTTGCTCGAAGATCAAAACGTTGAGATTGCCGTGCAAAACACAGCTTAACTGCATCAAATAAACTCCCGATTCAGGCGCATACAAACTGTGAAAAAGTATGCCCTGTTGCGTCGGTGATAATGGATAGATATCTTCGATGTTTTCTAATTTCATTGGTAATTGGTAATTGGTAATTGGTAATTGGTGAAAAAATGACTAATTATTTGTTAGCGCGGTTCAGTTTGGCGAGGAAGGAGTCGAGGTTTTTTTGATTCAACTGCGCTTTGGGAAAATCTGAAGGCGTATAACCTCCCGCTTCATTTGATTGACAGTGGAAAATCAAAGCTCGCAATGCTTCTACAAAACCTTGAGCTAAATTTTCCACCGTGGTTTTTTGATAAATTTGTCGGCTGTAAGTCCAAGACATTGTTAATTCACCGCCAACCACAAAACCGCTGATATCGAGCAAATAATGTCGATTTTGTCGCAGGCTGTGGGATGAACCGCTCGACTCTTTAGCTAATCCAAACAGCGATGATTCTGAAAGCACCTGGTCGAATTGTCCCAAGTAATTAAATCTTACTTCGGCTTGAGGCAAAGATTGGATTGAATCAACGCTATCAGCTTTGAGATAGCGCCACACTCCATAGCCAATCCCCCGGTTGGGAACGCTTCGCAGTTGCTCTTTAATTGCTTTCAATGCTTCCCCTGGCTGGGAAATTTTTTCCAAATCTAAAAGCACCGGAAAAATAGAAGTAAACCAGCCTACGGTGCGCGATAAATCTATATGTTGAAAATCTCCTTCCCTCCCGTGACTTTCTAAGTCAAGAAGTAAGGTGTGATTTCCAGTCCAGCGAGCAAAAGCTTGCACCAATGCTGTTAGCAAAACATCGTTGATTTGGGTGTTATAAGCTTGCGGCACTTCATGCAACAAGGCTTGAGTTTGTTGGGGAGTGAGTGCAACAGATAGGGTTTCGGCATTAGCGATCGCATTCTCACCCCCTTGATAATCCGTTGCGAGTGGGGTAATTTTCCCAGTAAAAATGCTAAGCCAGTAGTCTTTTTCTTGCTGCAATGCTGCTGAATCAGCGTATTCTTGTAGGTAGTAAGCCCATTGTTTGAACGAGGTTGTTTTGGCTGGCAGTGCAATTGTTTGACCTTGACTGAGTTGCTGATAGGCGGTTTGTAAATCTTCTAATAAAACCCGCCAAGAAACGCCATCAATTACTAAGTGATGGGCAACGATCAGCAGGCGGCTGTTCTTTTCAGCGCCAAGGTTAAACCAAGCAACTCGCACGAGGGGTGCTGCTGATAAATTTAGGCTGGCTTGTAGTTCAGCAGCTTTTGTTTCCAGAATAGTTTTTTGCTCTATTTCTGGAAATTCAGATAAATCTATTTGGGAAAACGGAACTTCTGATACCGGACTGATAATTTGTTGCCAACTTGACTCATCCCGCACAAATTGCAGCCGCAGCGCGTCGTGATGGGTTAGCAAATACTGCACAGCTTGCTGCAAAAGTATTGGGTTAATAGATTGTCTTACTTCCAGCAAAATTGATTGATTAAAATGATGGGAATCTGCTAAATCCCGTTTAAAAAACCAGTGCTGGATGGGTGTAAGCGGTACAATTCCCGTGACTTCGCCCTGTTCGGCTTTGATAGTTGGAGTCGCATCTACAACGGTGGCTAATTCGGCAATTGTTTGGTACTCATACATCTTCTTGGGAGTCAGTCTCAGACCAATTTGATTGGCTTTGGCAATAACTTGGATACTGAGAATAGAATCTCCTCCCAACTCGAAAAAGTTATCGCGAATGCCTACTTGTTTGATACCAAGAACTTGCGCCCAAATTTCTGCTAGTTTGGCTTCAATTGGGGTGTAGGAACATGCAAAAGTTTTTTCAGATTTTGGTTTAGCAGTGTCCGGTGCTGGTAATGCTTGACGATTTATCTTTCCATTAGGTGTCAGGGGTAAAGATTTGAGCGGCACCAAAACAGGCATCATATATTCTGGTAGTTGTTGTTGCAGAAAATTTTGTAACTCAGCAATCAGTCCTGAGTAAAAATTCTCCTCTACTCCCGCGATCTCCTGCTCTTTGCACGGCACGATATAAGCTACTAAACGCTTATTACCCGGTTGATCTTCCCTTGCCAAAACTATAACTTCTCGCACCCCCGGATGTTGTCTGATTACTGCTTCAATCTCTCCCAATTCGATGCGGAAGCCTCGGATTTTTACTTGCTCGTCAATTCGTCCGAGAAACTCAATATTACCATCTGGCAAATAGCGTGCTAAATCCCCAGTTTTATATAAACGTCCGCTCAGATCTTCTGACTCGTTCCCAGGCTCAGCCTGGGAACGAAATGTTAGAGGCTCTGCCTCCCTAAACTTAGTATCACCAAAGAAGTTATGAACAAACTTTTCGTTAGTTAAATTTCCTTGGTTGAGATAACCTCTCGCCAGAGAGTCGCCGCCAATGTGCAATTCACCTGCTACACCGATGGGTACAAGTTGTTGAAATGAATCGAGAATATAGATTTGGATGTTAGCTAGCGGACGACCTAGAGGAACTGTTTGAGAGCGCGTATTAATTTGTCCCCCCTCGATTTTAAAAGCAGTCACGCCAACGGTGGTTTCAGTAGGCCCGTAATGGTTGAAAATCTGACACTTTGGTGCGAACTGCTGTATTTGTTCAATTAACTTCCAGCGAGTCGTTTCACCTCCTAGAATTAAGCGTTGTCGAGGCAAAATTTGTTCTGCTTCAGAGGACAATAAAAGAGCAGCTAAATGAGAGGGAGTAATTTTAATACAATCAATCGGATAACGACAGAAGTAGTCTGCTAAAGTAACTGGATCGGTAGCGCATTCTTGGGAGATTATGTGCAAACAACCACCCGTACATAAAGATGGGAAAAGCGCCGTATTACCCAAATCAGCAGCAAAGGTAGAAACCATTGCAAAGCTGGCGTTGGAAGGAATTTCTAGCCTTGCGTTGATACCATTGACATAATTGACGAGCGATGAATGTTTAACTGCAACGCCTTTAGGTTTGCCTGTAGAACCAGATGTGTACATTACATAAACTAAGTTGTTCCCATTCGTTTGAGTCAGAAGATTTTCTTGACTTTGTTGAGCAATTGCATCCCAATCGGTATCCAAATAAACTACGTCTGCAATATGTTGAAAGTCATTTGTCAAAACTTTTTGACTAACAACTAATGACACTTGAGCATCTTTCAACATAAAAGATAGACGCTCTGAGGGTAAAACAGGGTCTAAAGGTAGGTAGGCTCCACCTGCTTTGAGAATGCCTAAAATACCGACTATTAAATCTAGCGATCGCTCTACACAAAGTCCTACAATTGTTTCTGGCTTGACACCCAATTGCTGAAGATAATGGGCGAGTTGGTTGGCTTTGGCGTTTAGTTCGCGGTAAGTTAATTTTTGCTGTTCAAATACAACCGCAATGCTGTCGGGTGTCTGTGCTGCTTGTGCTTCAAACCAGCGATGAATACATTGGTAGGGTGGATATTCAGTTTTTGTATTGTTGAATTCCAAAAGTAGTTGCTGGCGAGCGATCGCACTCAAAATTCCCAACTCACCAATTGCCGTTTCTGGATTGGCGATCGCGCTTTCTAACAAGGTCTGAAATTGACTTGCTAGGCGCTCTATATCGGCAGAATCGAAGCAGTTGGAATCATAATGAAATTCGGCAATTAGATCGTCATCTTGACGGCATAAAAATTTAACTTTAAATCTATCAATGCAACTGTACTCTTGGTGAATTGAAAATGACACATCGCCAGCCACATACTTCTGCGACGGTTGCTCAAATTCAAAGCAGAAGGGAAAGAAAGCTGTTTCTGCTGCAATTTGTTCCCAGGTAAAATATTCCTGCCAATTGCCAGCTTCTGTTGTTTGCTCGCTCACCTGTTGCAAAATATCGCCAAAGGAAATACTTTCGTTTAAACAAACGTGAATGGGCAGATATTTGGCTAATAACCCTAGCGATAAAGCCAACTCTTCATAATTGCGACCATCAAAACCTGCACCGACAACAATATCCGATTGTCCTGTTAATCTAAAAAGCAAAACTTGCCAGCTTGCTTGCAGAAACATCGCCGTTGTTGTTTCTTGAATTTTAGCGATCGCTTCTATTCCCTCTGCTATCTGACTCGGAATTATCACCGATACAAATTTGGGAGAAAACTCCTGATTTTCACTCAAAGGTTTTTCCGCCAAAAGCTTGGTAGAAAGAAATTCAGATATATCTTTTTTGCCCCAATATTCTCTACCTATTGCTTCTTCTCCTTGAAATAAGTCATTCTGCCATTGAGCGATATCGGCATATTGTAGCGGTTCATCTATAAAGTCTTCGCCTTGCAAACAAGCAGCATAAACTTGACCGATTTCTCCCACTAAATTTTTCAAGGTTTCTCTGTCAGCACAAAGGGCTGGTAAGCTGATAAATAGCAGGTGTTTTTCAGGGGAAATTTTGGCTAAAGCCAAATTTAAAACTGAGCCATTCTCAAGATTAAAAGCAATTTGGCTTTCCGCAGTTAATAAGGTATTAATTGCATCAATTTGTTGTGCGCTATCTAAGTTTTCTAGGTTGGAATAATGAATGGGTGGAATTTGGCGATCGCTAATGACTTGGAATGGCATTGTCATCCCCTGCCAAATCTGAAAACTTGTCCGCAGGATCTCGTTTCTTTCTACAACTTTTTCAATCGCTAATTCTAGAATTTTGTTGTCCAGATATCCCTCAATTAAAATGGTACATTGGGCGCGATAAACCGGGCTAAAGACTTTCTTTTGTAATGCCCAAATGCGCTGCTGTTGAGGGGAAAGTTGAAAACCTTGGATCGAAGTTTGCATATTTTTATTCCTATTAGACGACCTAGAAACCGGGTTTCGGCTTTTTTCAGATCAACCAGGTTTCTTTGCCTAAGTATTGTTGATTATGAAATTCTTCTGCCATTCCTACTAACACTTTTCGCGTCCCTGAAAATGGAGTGCGTCCGTGTGCTGTCAGCATATTATCCAGCATTAATATATCTCCTGTTTGCCAAGGAAAACTAACTGCTTGCTGCTGATATACTTGATTAATTTGAGCGATTACAGAAGGTTCAATAGGAGATCCATCGCCGTAGTAAGCATGACGAGGTAAGTCTTCTTCGTTGAAGGTTGATAATAGCGATTCGCGAACTTTTGGCGGTAAACTTGATAGATGAAACAAGTGAGCTTGGTTAAACCAGACTTGTTCGCCTGTTTGGGGATGAGTAGCGATCGCTTGACAAATTTGGCGGGTTCTTAAACGGTCGCCTTCTAACCATTCAAACTCAATTTGCGCCTGATGACAATAAGCTTCTACATCGGATTTATTCGCAGTTTGAAAAACCCTTTGCCAAGGCAAATCTAATCCCTCACTGTAGTTGCGGACATACATAACTTTCTTTTGAATAAATTGCTCTTTAATCTGAGGATCTAAACCCTCAAAAACTTTCCGACTATCGGCAATTGGCGTATATCCTCCTGACTCGGCAGATTTGACGCAGAAAAACCAAATTTTCAAAGGCCAACTGCGGGAGTAAGACATTTCATTGTGTAAGGGAATAGAGAGTTGAGCCGGATATTCGGTTGAAGTATAAATATTTTGCCCAACCTCAGTGCGCGGTGTGGATTGATAGGAATATTTTAGCAATTTTCCCGAAATAGTTTGCATGAATTGCTCAAATTCAGCAGCTTCTTTTACTTTAAAATTTCTAAATAAAATGCCGCCTGCTTGAATTAATTGTGTTTCAATAAACGGGCGATTGTTTCTAGCCCAATCAACCAGGTTTAATTGCTGTACAGATGGTTGAATTACGAGAGGAAGCGAGGTTTCTAGCTGAATTTGCTTGACCTCAATCGTCTCGTCTTGAGAGATAGTAACGGCTTTTCGCCTGACAGATTTTAAATCAAGGCTTTTAATATTTTTCATGGCTTTATCCAAGTTTCACTAATAGAACGGCGCTGTATATTTCCTAATTTTTGACTACGGGCTGCTTTGAATTCTTTTTGTTTTGCCAGCTGCTGCTGCCTGTTTGTCTCAGTTAAGATGGCTGTTATTTGGCTTAAATTCATATCAGGCTGTTCCGCAACGGCGTGCAGCAAGGTTTTAAACATTTCAACCATTTGAGCAATGGTAGCGGCATCAAACAAAGCGGTTTTGTATTCAAAGAAGCCTCGAATTTCTGCTGGTGTTTCTGTTAGATCTAGTTTCAAATCGTGGCGTACCATACCGCTGTCAACCTCCTCAATGTCGAGGGTAAGTCCTGGCAGTTCCATTGGCATGGATGCTTGCAACACAAACCACACCTGAAATAGTGGGTTGTGAGTCAATGTGCGTTCTGGCTGTAATTCGGCAACCAATTGTTCAAAAGGTAAATCTTGATGAGCATAAGCACCCAATGCAACTTCGCGCACCCGTTGGAGAATTTCTCGAAAACTAGGATTATTTGATAGGTCAGTCCGCAGAATCAGAGTGTTGACAAAAAATCCAATTAAATTTTCAATTTCGCTACGGTTGCGGTTGGCAATAGGAGAACCAACTAAAATGTCTTCCTGTTTGGTGTAATAGTGGAGCAATGTTTTAAATGCTGCCAACAGAGTCATAAACAAAGTGACTCCCTCCCGCTGACTCAATATTTTTAATGCTTGTGTTAGAGATGCGGGTAATTCAAAGGTTTGCTTTTTCCCAGTGAAAGCTTGTAAAGGCGATGGGTTGCTGTTAGTTTGTGCAGCGTCGGATAGCTTCAGCACTGGCAAATTTACACTCAAACGTTGTTTCCAATATGCTAATTGGGTTTGCAGCACTTCTCCCTGCATCCACTCTCGTTGCCAAACGGCAAAGTCAGCATATTGCACTGGAAGTTCGGTTAGCGGTGAGAATTGTTTTTGGGAAAAAGCTTCGTATAGTGCCGCAACTTCCCGGATAAATATTCCCGTTGACCAACCATCAGAGACAATGTGATGAATGGTTAGGAGGAATATATGCTGTTTTTCAGCTAACTTTAACAGGGTAATTCTGAGTAAAGAGTCGCGACTTAAGTCGAAAGATTGTTGGGCATTTTCAGTCGCTATTTTTTGAATTTGTTGCTGTTGTAACGGTTCGGGTAATTCCTGCAAATCTATTACTGGCAAAGTCAAGGTGAGGGATGTGTGAATTACCTGCACTAATTTCCCTTCAATGACTGCGAAGTTAGTCCGCAATGCTTCGTGGCGACTGATGATTTCGTTGATGCTTTGTTCTAGTGCGGCTACATCGAGTACGCCGTTTAGATGTATGGCGACGCAGCCATTGTAGGCAGGGCTATCAGATGCCAATTGATGGAGAAACCACAATCTTTGTTGGGCAAAAGATGGTGGCAATTCGCCGTTTCTCGGCACGCGCTGGATAGGAGGAGAAACTAATTCCTGCCCTGCCTTCATTGCTGTTTCAATACTGGCAGCTATTTCGGCGATTGTGGGTTTCTCAAATAAGCAAATTAATGGTATTTCTACCCGAAAAGTTTGGCGGATTTGGGAGATAACTTGGGTAGCGAGTAAGGAATGCCCGCCTAATTCAAAAAAGTTGTCGCGAATGCCCACTTGCTCAACTCCTAATAACCGCGCCCATATGCCGGAGAGCATTTCTTCTATCGGAGTACTAGGAGGAACAAAAGTTGTTTTGCTCTGGGCAGTTGCTAAATCGGGTATAGGTAATGCTTTGCGATCTATTTTGCCATTCAAAGTCAAGGGCAATTCGTTTAGCACCACAAAAGTTGCGGGCATCATGTAGTCAGGTAACTTTTCTTTTAGGAAGCTGCGAAGAAGAGTGTCAGAGAGGGGAATTTGAGAATGGGAAAGACTTACTACATAAGCGACTAAACGCTTGTTTCCTGGTTCGTCTTCTCTGGCTAAAACTACTGCCTCCCGCACGGCTTCGTGTTGAACTAAAACAGCTTCGATCTCGCCTAATTCAATGCGGTTTCCTCGAATTTTAACTTGATAGTCAATTCGTCCCAAATATTCGATGTTTCCATCTGGCAAATATCGAGCCAAATCTCCTGTTTTGTAAAGCCGTTTTCCCGGTTGATTGCTAAAAGGATTGGGAATAAACTTTTCGGCTGTGAGTGAGGGACGGTTTAAATACCCTCTTCCTAAACCTGTGCCGCCAATGTGCAATTCCCCAGCTACTCCGATTGGTACGGGGTGTAGGTGTTTATCTAAGATATATAGTTGGGTATTAGCGATCGCTCTCCCAATCGGAACAATTTGTAAATCGCTTTCTTTTTTGCTACGCCAATAAGTGACATCAACTGCTGTTTCTGTCGGCCCATAAAGGTTGTGCAGCGATCCTTGAAGTTTAGCAAAAAAGCGTTGTTGTAATGCTAGTGGAAGTGCTTCGCCGCTGCAAATCACCCGTTGCAAACAATTGCACTCTTCCAAATTCTCTTCTTCTAAGAATACTTGGAGCATGGAAGGCACAAAATGAACCGTGGTAATTTTTTCTCTGGCAATTAACTTGACTAAATAGCCGCTATCTTTATGTCCTTGCGGTCGAGCAATAACTAAAGTTGCCCCCACAATTAAAGGCCAGAAAAATTCCCAAACCGAGACATCAAAACTGAAGGGAGTTTTCTGTAAAACCCGGTCAGATGATGTTAATTGATAAGTCTGTTGCATCCACAGCAAGCGATTGCAAATCCCTTGATGGGTATTCATCGCTGCTTTAGGTAATCCCGTCGAGCCGGAAGTGTAGATACAATAGGCCAAGGATGAGGAATCGGGTTTTGGAGAGCGGGCATCAGGCATGGGAAATTCTGCCCTAATATCCTCGTTCAAAAGTACTAATAAAGCCTGATTTTTGGGAATAATTTCTAATAGATGTTTCTGGGTAAGCAGCACAGATACTCGCGCATCTTCTAACATGAAAGCGAGGCGTTCTTTGGGATAGTCTGGGTCGAGAGGGACGTAAGCGCCACCTGCTTTTAGAATGGCTAACAGTCCGACTATCATAAATAGCGATCGCTCGACGCAAATCCCCACCAGTACATCCGGTTTTACACCTAGCAATTCCAAATGCCTTGCAATAACATCAGCACGATAATTCAACTCGCGATAGGTCAATTTTTGTTGTTCAAAAACAACTGCAATTGCATCGGGCGATCGCTTTACTTGTTCTTCAAACAAATCGTGCAAGCATTTATCAACAGGATAATCGACAGCAGTATTATTCCACTCTACTAAAAGTTGATGTTGTTCGATAGCAGTCAATAACGGTACTTCTGATATAGGCCGCTCTGAATCGGCAATAATTCCTTCTAGTAAAGTAGAAAAATGCCCGACCATCCGATTAATAGTATCCGCGTCAAATAAGTCGGTATTGTATTCAAATAATCCACTTAATCCCGATTCGCTATCCACCAGGTACAGAGTTAAATCAAACTTGGCTGTTTTGTTATCTATCGGTTGTCGGCTGATAGTTAAACCAGGCAGTATTAGATCCTCAATCGGGTCATCCTGAAAAACAAACATCACCTGAAATAAAGGCTGGTGGCTCAAATTCCGCTCTGGTTGCAGTTGTTCTACCAAATGCTCGAAAGGCAAATCTTGGTTAGCATAGGCATTGACAGCAAGCGATCGCACCCGATTTAGCAATTTCTGAAAACTAGGATTACCGGAAAAGTCGGTACGCATCACCAAAGTATTGACAAAAAAACCAATCAATCCTTCAGTTTCGCTCAGGTTGCGGTTAGCAATGGGAGTACCAACTAAAATATCGTCTTGTCCGCTATATCGGTGCAGTAAAGTTTGGAACGCCGCCAGTAGCGTCATAAACAAGGTGCAACCAGAGCCTTGACTCAAGCATTTAAGCATCTCGGTTATATGCTTAGATAACTTAAAATTAACGGTTGCTCCTGGGAAAGTTTTGATCGGCAAGCGAGGTCTATCTGTAGGAAGATTCAACCCCGTCGGAGTGTTTGCTAACTGTTGTTTCCAATAAGAAAGTTGGGTTTGTAAATGTTCCGCAGATCGCTGACGCTGCCAAACAGCAAAGTCTGCATATTGGATCGGAAGTTCTAAAATAGGTGAAGGTTTTCCCGTGGAAAAGGCTTCGTATAGCGTCGCTAATTCCCGAAGTATTACTTGCAGCGACCAGCCATCACAAACAATGTGGTGCATGACGAACAGTAATAAGTGTTCCCGTTCGCCCAAATGCAACAGCGTCCCTCGCAATAATGGCGCTTGAGTTAAGTCAAAAGGTTTTTTAATTTCTTCATCAATAATCGTTTCTGATTCACAACGGAATACTGATAATTTAAAATTTAATGTCGAATGAATGATTTGAACTGGTTGCCCATCCTCAATTCCAAAAGTTGTGCGTAGAACTTCGTGACGCCTAATAATTTCGTTTAGGCTTTGTTGGAGCGCTGCTACATTGAGCGTACCCGTTAAATGCACGGATGCAACTTCGTTATAAGCAGCGCTATTGGGATCTAACTGATGGAGAAACCACAACCGCTGTTGGGAAAAGGACAGAGGTACAGAACTTTGCTGGGAACGTCGGGGAATAACTTTTAATTGAGGATTTGACTCAACTGTACCTCGCAAACGCTTTTCGAGTAGCGCCTGTTTAGCAAGTGAAAGCTTTGACTTGCGTTCGGAAATTTCATCTTTTTTTCTGTCCATAATGCCCCCAAATAAAGACTCTAAGAACGCAGGTTTAATCTATAATTTGCACTTTTATATACTCAGGCCAAGACTGAATCCGTGTAAGATCGTTTGCCAAAATCAACAAATCGTCTTGTTTTTTGATTTCTTTAAAACCAGCAAATTTATAAGCAACATACATCATTCTATTGCGGTTATTTGAAATAAATTCAGCTTCTAAACAAACGTTATTATTTTTAGCTAGATTCATAATATGGTTAAGCATAACTGTGCCAACCCCTCTGGACATAACGCGACAAGACATTAGCAATAGTTTGATCGTCCATAAGTTTGATTGGCATTCTACCAGCGCCAATCCAATTTTTCCGTAATTTCCATATTTATCTGACAAACTAGCAATTAGCAGTTTGTGCTTATCCGAGCAGCGAAATTGATTGAGTTCTTCATAAGAGTAGGTGTAACCCGTTGTATTTAACTGGTTCGTCCTTACCGTTAATTCTTCCGCCCGCTGCAAGTCTTCTTCTTTAGCAGATGAAATGGTGAAATTCATCTTGAGAGTTGCTAAAAATTCTTCGGATGAGCCGATAAATTCTTTTTCAGCATTCTGCCTTTTGATGTCGCTAATATACATAATTCTTCTCTGTCTTGAATCTTCGGTAATAAAACGAGGATTCATTTCCGGCAGATCTAATAGCCGCTCTAAGTTAGCTGCATTGATACAAAGCAGTTCTGGAATTGAAAAATTAACTTCTTCCAGTTCAAATTGTTGGTCGTCGATAAAAGCGATCGCATCGATACCGATATTGAGTAATTTAGCAATTTCTCTAATAGCAGCAACTTTGGAATTCCAATTGATTTGGGGATAGAGAAAATACTCGGACAAACCAAATGCTTCGAGTTGCGCGTGAGCTTGCTCATAGTCATTCTTACTGGCGACAGATTGCAAAATGCCTCGACTGTCTAAAGTTTTAATAATCTCGACAACTTCGTTTCGCAGAAAAACGCTTTCATCTTCTAATAAAATACCATTCCACAGCGTATTGTCTAAATCCCAAACTACGCATTTAATTGTTTTTCTGTCGGATTGATTGTTAGTCGCCGCTTCAATTTGAGTACTAATCATATTTTTAGGATTAATCTGCTAGAAAATTACAATGTGAGAGTTTCAGGTTGTGAAATATACTCCTGATATCCGTAATCGGCAATGCTGATTTGTTGGATTTGGGTGCTTCCTTCAATGATTTCCATGATTTTGGCATCTCGCAAATACCTTTCTACCGGGTATTCGCTACTGCAACCGTTAGCACCGTGGATTTGTACGGCATCGTTGGCTACGTTTGTCAATATTTTGGCAGCAAAATACTTAGCAATTGAAGTTTCTGTAAATGCTCTCGGATCGCCAATCTCTTTGAGGTAGCCAGCTTGATAACACAGTAGCCTCGCTGCTTTGATATTAACAATCATTTCTGCAATCATTTGTCGAATTAATTGATGTTCTTTGAGATAAACACCGAATTGTTTTCGTTGACTTGTATACCGCAGGCAAGCTTCCAGACAAGCTTGGGCGACGCCTACACAGCCCCAGGCTACGCTGTATCTGCCATAATCTAGTGCAGAACTTGCTACGTAAGAGAAACCAAAACCCAGCCTACCGACGAGATTTTCTTGAGGAATTCGACAGTTATTTAGGTGCAGTTCTGCTAACATTGAAGCTCTCACACCTAACATTCCAGAAATAGGTTTTATTGATAGTCCTGGACTGTCTTTTTCAACTAAGAAAGCTGAGGGCTGACCTTCGCATTGAGCAAACACCAAAAAAATATCAGCAATTTGTCCATAAGTAATCCATTTTTTTTGTCCGTTTAAGACATAGAAGGCACTAGAAATAGTAGCTGTTGTCTCTACACTTTTGGCATCGCTACCTACATGAGGTTCGCTCAAAGCAAAAGCAGCGATCGCTTCACCAGTCGCTAATTTTGGCAGCCAATATTCTTTTTGATGCTTGCTTCCCCACTTGCAAATAGCGCGCGCTACCATGCTGTGAACTGTCAGCAAACTTCGCAGTGAAGAACAACCCCGTCCGATTTCTTCGTTCAGCAAACCGAATGCGATCGCATCCATGTTGCTACCACCTTGAGCTTTGGGTATGACCGCGCCTAAATATTCCCTTTGGGCTAGTTTTTGGATTAGCTGAATAGGGGTATTTTGTTCGCGATCGCACCGATTCGCGTCAGGAATGATTTCTCGATCTACGAAGGCTCGAAATTCAGCTTGAGCGTTTTTTTGTTGCGGAGTTAATTCTAGTTTCATTCTATCACTTATTTCGCCAAAACAGCCTTTTTTCGTTCGATTAGATTTGCGATCGCGTTGATTGTCCTAAAGTTTTCAAAATCTAAATCTTCATTCTCGATAGTAATATTAAACTCTTGTTCCACAAATAACACCAGTTGCATGGCAAACATTGAATTGACAAAACCACTGGCAAAAATATCTTCATCTGACTGCAAATCATGGTTCCTAAAGAACCGCGCCATAAATGATTTGATTTTTGTTTTACTTGCTTCCATCTTGCCTTCCTTAATCTTGATTAACTTCATTGGTAAGCGTAAAAACCTTTTCCACTTTTCCGCCCGTGCAACCCTGCATCTACCATTTTTTTGAGTAAAGGGCAGGGTCTATATTTACTGTCATTGAAGCTTTCCTGTAAAACTTCAATCGAGTATAAAATTGTATCTAACCCGATTAAATCGGCTGTTTCCAGCGGCCCCATTTTATGACCGAAGCAGCTTTTGAAAATCTTGTCCACCTCTTCTGCTGAAGCTACTCCATCTTGCAGCAAGAAAATAGCTTCATTGATAGTCAACATCAGCACGCGATTAGAAACAAAACCGGGTGAATCATTGACGAGGATACACTCTTTACCCATTTGCGCTAACAATTCTTTAGCTGTCTCAATCGTTTCATTCGAGGTGTGATAACCGCGAATCATTTCCACCATCGGTTTTATTGGCACTGGATTCATAAAGTGCATCCCAATCGCTTTTTCTGGTCGTTTGGTAACAGAACCAATGCGAGTGATGGAAATGGCTGATGTATTGGCGGCAAATACGCAATCTTTTGGGCAGATACAATCTATTTTAGCGTAAACATCCTTTTTTATATCCCATTTTTCCGTTGTGTTTTCAATGACAAATTCTGCCTCTTCTAGCACCTGGTAATTGGTAGAAAACTTGATGCGTTGCAGAATATCGTCGGGGGTTTCCGAATGCTCTTTTTTCTGGAAAAACCCCTGAAATCGGATATTATTTTTGATTTCTCGTTCGGCACGTTCTAGAATTTCTTCGGAAACATCCAAAAGTAATACCTGATGATGAGTTTGGGCGAGGTTTTGCGCTACCCCAATTCCCATCACACCTGCACCAATAACACCGACGGTTTTAATCTTCATTGTTGTAAGTTTTCCCTGTGAGTAATAACGCTACAACATTGCATTTTCAGCAAGTTCTTTTGCCACAAGCTTTTCGGCTTCATCTTCAGCAATTTCTTCTAACTCTGAAACAATTGTTTCTTCAATAACTAGGGCTAACTCAGCTATGGTAGGTGTTTCAAATAGCGATCGCAAGGGTAGTTCTATCTGAAACTCTTGGCGAAGCTGGGAAACGAGTTGAGTAGCAAGTAGGGAATGTCCGCCTAAATCAAAGAAGTTGTCATGAATACCTATTTGTTCGATTCCCAGCAATTCCTGCCAGATCTCGGCAATTTTTTGTTCAACATCATTGCTAGGAGTAACATAGGCAGTTCCTAAAATAGGTCTTGGGTGTTTGGATATGCGATCGCCTTTCGATTTATCTGGACTAATAAGTTCCGCCAAACTATTGAATTGAGCGATTAAGGTTTGGATTTTTTGTGTTGATACAATCACTTGAGGCAGCATTCTAGACAAAATCCGCTCAAACGCATCTACACCTTCTGAAAACGCGATGCCGTATGTTTCGCGCATTTGCTTAAACTGAGCTTGAAACTCTGGGACAATTGACATAAAATCATCTGCCCAGTTGTTTCCTTGCCACCAATCCCAGTTAATAGAAATAGTAGGAATTTGGCGGTGATAAAAATTGTAATGAGCAAACGCATCCAGGAAAGCATTCGCAGCACAATAATCTACTTGACCCAATCCTCCGGTAATTGCAGTGTTTGAGGAAAACAAGACTAAGAAGTCTAAATCTAACCCCTGCAATACAGCATCTAACACTAGCGTTCCTTTAAGTTTAGGTTCAAAAACTTTTGCCGCCAATTCGGTCGTTTTGAGTTGAATTAAACCTGCGCCTGGAACTCCGGCGGCGTGAATTACTCCATTAATCTTACCAAAGCGATCGCATACCCGCTCCACCACATCCTTCATTTGTTCGAGGTTCGCCACATCTGCTGTCAAAACTAAAACTTCTGCCCCTAATTCCTCTATATTTTGCAATTTTTTGATTTTCTTACTCAGCAGATTTTCTTCGTCATGGCTTGATAACCATTGCTCCCACTCGGCTTTTGCCGGTAATCCTTTTCGCCCAATTAAGACAAGTTTTGTTTGCACTTTCTTTGCCAAATCTTCGGCAATTTCCAGTCCAATTTCTCCCAATCCTCCTGTAATAACATAGACTCCTCCTTGGCGTAATTTAGTTGTGGATATAGTTGGAGGTTCTATTGGTAAGGGTTCAAAACACTGCACCCATCGTTGATTACCGCGATAGGCGATAACTCGATCGGATGTTGATGCAGTAAGTTCCATCAAAAGATAGTCGATCAATTGCTGCGATCGCTTACTACCAGTTTGAGGAAGCGCGATATCAATACTGCGGCAAAATATCTGATAATATTCTTGGGGAATAACTTTACATGCTCCTAAAATTGTCGCTTTTTCCGGATACAAATCATCTTCATCGAGCAACTGTTGCATGTTGTTGGATAAAACATTAATTTGCACCTCGTCGGTAAGATTATGTTCTCCCAATGCTTGTGCTAGAAACACCAGACTCCAAAAGCCTAGATATTGAGCGGTTTCAAAACATTCAAGTAGCGATCGCACATCATTCTTAGGTGTGATGTTCCACAAATGAGCAATCAATTTAGGTATTTTACCCTGAGCGCGAATCGCTTTGATTAAGGCATCATAGTCATCTTTCAGTTGAGGATTAATCGCGTACTCTCTCGCTCCTATTTGGTCAAATTTATCGCCAATTTTTACCGTTATGACATTTTGATCTTCGCTGTTTAGTCTTTCTACAATTTGGCTACCAATCCCACAGGAATCGATGAAAACTAACCAACAATCTGGCTCTATTAATTTTTCTATTCCCACAGCAGGCGCAGAACGTTTCCAGGAAGGAATATGAAACCAGTTTGTGACATCCAGTTTTTGTTCTAAAGCTATGTTTGTGGATTTTTTGGCTTCAATCCAGTAGCGTTGACGTTCAAAAGGATATGTAGTTAAGGGGATGCGATAACGAGATTGCCGCGCATAAAATCCCGACCAATCTATTTGCACTCCCGCTAACCAAAGCCGCCCCAATGTGTTAAGTAAAAATGCCATATCTGGCTGTATATCGTAGGAATGCCGCAAGGAAGGCAACACAATCGGATTTGTATTCGCATCGCTTTCTATACATTGCAGCGCCAAACTACTTAAAGTTTGTCCAGAACCTACTTCTAACAGAATCGGATGCTGTTGTTTCCACAATTCGCCAACTCCCGACGCAAATAACACAGGTTGGCATAGATGTTTGATCCAATAATTTGGATCGGTTGCTTCTGCTGCTGTTATCCAAGTTCCCGTGACATTGGATATATAAGGAATCTTCGGTGGTTGAAGATTGAATGTTTTTACTAACGAGAGTAAATTGGGAGCGATCGCTTCCATCATGTGGGAATGAAAAGCATGGGTAGTCGCAATTCGCCGACAAGTTAAACCCTTTTCAGTTAACTGTTGTTCCAATTCCTCTACAGCCTCAATGCAACCTGCGATTACACACAGAGACGAGCCGTTAATTGCTGATAAAGAAAGTTTTTCATTCAAGAAAGGCTGCAATTGTTTTTCCGAAAGCGGAACAGCCAGCATTGCACCACTTGGCAATTGTTGAATCATTTGCGCTCTTTTGGCGACGAGAGTAAGAGCGTCTTCGAGGGACAAAACCCCCGCCAAAGTCGCCGCTACATATTCACCAATGCTGTAGCCAATCGTTGCAACGGGATGAATTCCCCACGACATCCACAACTGAGCAAGAGCATATTCAATTACAAAAATGGCGGGTTGAGAAAGATAGGTTTGATTGAGTTTTTCAGTCGCTTCATCGGCTGGTTTTTCTTCACGACCTAACATTTTTCGCAAATCGAAACCTGTAGACTTCTTAGCCTCCCAGGAGGGGTGTACAACTTCCTTCTTATCCCCCCTTAACAAAGGGGATACAACTTCGTTCTTATCCCCCCTTAACAAGGGGGGTACAACTTCCTTCTTATCCCCCCTTAACAAGGGGGGTACAACTTCCTTCTTAGCCCCCCTTGGCAAGGGGGGTTGGGGGGATCGATTTGGATACATTACCTCTCGCAAATCAACATCGAGATGCAGTTTAAGAAATTCACAACAACAATCTACTTGCTGTTGAAAAATTGGCTCAGCTTGGTAAAGTTCCCAAGCCATATTAACGTATTGAGTACCCAAACCAGGAAACATAAACGCTACAGCGCGTTCCTTAATTTCCTCATGGCTGGTGAGCGATCGCTTAACATCTTGAAGTGCAGCGATCGCATCTGTAATATCCTCGCAAACAACTGTCCGTCGATGGTTGAAAGTTTGTCTGCCAACCTGCAATGTATAAGCCACATCAGCCAAGTTTGCATCGGAATTTTGCAGATAATTAACCAGATTTGTGGTCGCAGTTTCTAACGCCGATCTAGTTTTTGCAGAAAGAACTAATAAATGATATTTTCTCTCCCAATCCTGGTTGACTTTGCTTTTCTGCTTTTCTATAACTGGGGCTTCTTCAACAATTAAATGAGCATTAGTTCCGCCAAGACCAAAAGCACTGACTCCCGCACGGCGAGGGCTGCCGTTCGCTTTCCATTCCGAAAGTTTAGTATTGACATAAAAAGGACTATTTGCCAAATTAATTTGGGGATTGGGTTGCTCAAAGTTTAAACTCGGAGGTATTTGTTTATGTTTGAGAGCTAAGACTGTTTTAATTAAGCTCGTTACGCCAGCAGCAGTATCGAGATGTCCGATATTAGTTTTAACCGAACCAATCGCACAAAAACTTTGTTTCTGAGTACTAGCGCGAAAAACTTTTGTCAGTGCTGCAATTTCAATCGGATCTCCTAAAGCGGTTCCCGTGCCGTGAGTTTCAATATAACTAATAGTTTCAGGATCGACACCAGCAAGAGCGTGAGCTTCTGCAATTACCTCTGCTTGTCCTTCTACACTCGGTGCTGTGTAACCCACTTTTAAAGAGCCATCGTTATTAATAGCAAAACCTTTAATGACTGCATGAATACAGTCACCATCTGCAAGGGCATCTTCTAATCGCTTCAATACCACAATTCCCACACCGTAACCGGGGAAAGTTCCCTGGGCTTTGGCATCAAAAGCACGACAGTGACCGTCAGGAGATAAAACACCTCCTTGTTGATAGAAATAGCCAGCTTTTTGCGGCACAGATATCGTAATTCCACCCGCTAAAGCCATATCGCATTGATAATTTAATAAACTTTGGCAAGCTAAGCTAGTAGCGACTAATGAAGTAGAGCAGGCACTTTGAACGTTGATACTCGGACCAGTTAAGTTTAACTGATAAGAAACCCGCGTTGTTAAATAGTCTTTTTCATTGCCAATTAATGTTTGAAAACCTGCCGCTGTCGATTGCAAGAGATCGGGATTAGAAGCAAGATTGAACGCTAAATAGCTGTCCCAACCCACACCCCCATAAGTACCAATTCGACCCCGATAAGTTTGAGAATTATAACCAGCAGTTTCCAACGCCTCCCAAGCACATTCTAAGAAAATCCGATGTTGCGGGTCTATAATAGCCGCCTCTCTCGGATTAAAGCCGAAAAACCCAGCGTCAAATAACTCGATATCTTCCAGTATTGCTCCAGCTTTGATGTAATTGGGGTCATTCAATACAGACGCATCTACCCCCGCCGATAGCAGTTCTTCATCCGTAAAAAAAGTAACTGATTCCACACCGTTTTTGAGATTCTGCCAAAACTCTTCAATATTTTTAGCGCCAGGAAAGCGACCCGCCATGCCAATAATCGCTATACCTTCAACCGAATTATTTATTTCTAAATCGCTCATGAATTTCTTTCCTTTCTGTTCATTAATTGCTTTTGTCGAGTTAAAGCCTGCTGCTGCTTTTTCGCTCGGTTTTGGATCGAATCAAAAGCAGGTTGCTCGTTTTGTTCCTGACTTAAATGTCTCGACAATGCGCCGATTGTTGGATGTTGAAACAGGTCAACAACTGATAACTCTCGCCCTAAAACTTCTCGCAATTTGCTATGTGCCTGGACGATAAGTAATGAATTACCGCCAAGGTCAAAGAAATTATCGTGAATACCCACCTTTTCTAACTGCAAAGTCTCTTTCCAAACAGTAGCGATCGCATGTTCCTCCTGAGTTTGAGGCGCTACATAAGCAACCCCCAAATCCAAACGCGAATTGTCTAGCTTTGGTAGCGATCGCCGATCCACCTTCCCATTAGGCAACAAAGGCAAACTATCTAAAATTACAAACCCCCCAGGCATCATATATTCTGGCAGCTTTTCCTTTAGAAAACCGCGCAATTGTGGAACAATCTTATGAAAAACTTCTTCCTGGAATCGTTTATTTGCATACTCACTCCAAGGACGAATGCCAACCTTAATAGGACTTACCCATTCTCCTGTTCCTGTCTTGGTTAAAGCAAATTCTTCCTCTGGCAATCGCTCCCTAAACACCACATCATAACAACCAACTGCACCAGACCAATTAATCTCAACAGAATAAGGCAATTCCCGACTTAACGCCCATAAATCTTCCGGATCTACCCCAAGATTTTGATTGGTTTGCAGTAGCGATCGCAACTCCCCAACTGTTTCAGACTTTTCCTCCGCTTCTAGCCATTCCAAAACGCGAATTTCGTTCAGCAAACGAGCATTAGGAACTTGTCTAATTCCCAGACTCTTAAACTTTCTATCCGCCAGCAGATTGCGTACTGCTGCCACATTCAATTTTAACTCCTGCCAATCCAACCATTGCAATTCTCCCGTCGTTTTAACCTCAGAATTTACATACAGGATCGCATCGTATTTAAACCGAGTCAGTTCGTTGTGATACCGCCCTCCCTTCAGTTGAATCTGTACGTCACTAATCTTTGGCAAATGTTGTTTGAGGGCGGTAAAAAAAGCTGGGTCAATAACTAGCTCATTGTCCGAATTACAATGCTCTTCTACTCGTTGCTTTAACTGCGCCTTAGTCAGGAAATCGCTCGCGCGATGCACTTGTACGGAAGCATGAAAAGCCTCTAGAAGTGGCAAGCTACGAACCCCACCAATGAAAATACATCCCCCTGGTTTAACAACATTAACAACATTCTCTAAAACATTAACTAAATACTCGATGCTGGGGAAGTTTTGGACTATTTCATTCAGAATCACCGTGTCGATTGCTGCTGTTTCTAATCCTTGCAAGTCATGCGCCATCCCTTGTAAAAGTTTTACTTTAAATAAAACTTCTGGCTGGTGCGTAGTTAACTGTTCTTGAAGATAGCCCAGCGCCACAGATGAAATATCCATTCCCCAGTAGCGATCGCATTCAGGCGCAATTCTTTTCAACAGCAAACCCGTACCGCAACCAATCTCTAAAACTCGCCCCTGTTGCAAAGCCACAATTCGACTAACTGTATTCTCTACGCATTCGAGTATTTCTGCTTCTGGAAACGGCAGATCGGTATAACTATTCGTCCAAACTCTGAGGTTGATTGACGGATCGACTTGGGAAAATTCCCAGCTATAAAACTGGTCGTAAACCGTTTGGATTTGGGACAGATATTGAACTTCTGTTCCCATTTCCGGCATCGATTTATTCGATGGTTTCTGCTGATTAACTACATAAGCAACTAATCGCTCGGCATCTTCTTCTACTAAAACAATAGCATCCTGCACGAGTGGATGTTGTTTCAAAACTTCCTCAATTTCTCCCAGTTCGATCCGGAAGCCCCGCAGCTTAATTTGACTGTCTAACCGTCCCAAAAATTCGATGTTACCATCTGCTAAATACCTGGCGCGATCGCCTGTTTTATAAAGTCTTTCTCCAGGCTGATTACTAAATGGATGGGGAACAAACATTTCCGCAGTTAAATCGCCCCGATTTAAATACCCTCGCGCTAGTCCAGCACCGCCAATATAAACTTCTCCAGGAATTCCCATCGGCACCATTTGTAAATTGCTATCCAGCAAATAAATATCTGTATTTTGCACAGCACGACCAATGGGTGTTTTCCGATCGTTCAAGTTCTCCGAAGCCACAGAATACAGAGTGGCACAAATGGTAGTTTCCGTCGGACCATATCCATTAATAATTTCCAAACCAGGAACTTGCTTTTTAATAGAAATTAGCAAATGTTCTGGAATAGGTTCCACACCTACAAGTAACCTTTGCAAAGCCAGCTTCTGCGAGCTTTGTTCCAGCCAATCAGAGAGTGCCTTAACCTGAAAAGGTGGCACGTAGGCGCTGCAAATTTGACGATCGTTTAACCATTCAACAAACTTTTTACCGTCAGAGCGGATAGTTTCTGGAACGATATGTAATGTTCCCCCAGCTAACAAAGCAGAAAAGATTTCGTAAACCGAAACATCAAAATTTAAGCTTGTCCATAAACTACAGCCATCCCCAGCATTAATAGGCTGTCTGGATTGAAAATCTGCTAACAGGTTAGTTACTCCCAGATGGTGACAGCAAACGCCTTTTGATTTGCCTGTAGAACCAGATGTATAAAGCACATAAGCAAGATTAGAAACCATTACCCCGCTGACGGGATTTAAGCTACTTTCCTCGCTGATTGCTTCCCAATCTGAATCAAGACAGACAATGCTACTAGCGTGCAGTTTTATCCCTCGCTTCTGAGTCAATAAAACTGCCACCTGGGAATCTTCCAGCATAAATGCCAAACGCTCTTTGGGATAAGTGGGATCTAGGGGTACGCAAGCACCACCAGCTTTTAAAATTGCCAAAATTCCCACGATCGTTTCCACAGATCGTTCCAGACAAACTCCCACCAAAACTTCAGGTTTTACCCCAAGTTTTTGTAAGTAATGAGCGAGTTGATTAGCTCGTTCGTTGAGTTGTCGATAGGTAATTTCCTCAGTTTCAAAAATCACTGCGGGGATATCCGGTGTTTGCTCTACCTGCGCTTCAAATAACTGGTGGATGCACCGTTTATCCCACCTAGAAATGCAGATTTTGGCTTGATTCAGCAGTTGCTGCCGTTCTGCTGCGGTCAAAATTGATATATCTTTTAGTCGTTGGTCTGGACGCTCGACAATACTTTCCAACAAGGTTTTAAAATGCCCGATCGTGCGGGTAATTGTAGCAGCATCAAATAAATCTGTGCTGTACTCAATCCACCCGATTAAACCTTGGGAAGTTTCCTCCATATCTAGGCTCAAATCAAGCTGTACCGTTCCAGTGTCAACGGTTAAACGAGTTAAACTTAAACCCAACATTTCCAAAGGTGGCATCGGCGCATTGTGCAAAGCAAACCATACCTGGATTAAAGGATTTCGGCTCAAATCTCGTTCGGGTTGTATTTCTTCTACCAGTTGATCGAAGGGCAAATTTTGGTTAGCATAAGCGCCTAATGCTACTTCTCGAACTCGCCCCAGTAACTCACGAAAAGTGAGATTATCGCTTAAGTTAGTCCGCAGTACCAGAGTATTAACAAAACAACCAATTAGCGGTTCAAGTTCCTGGCGATCGCGGTTTGCAACAGGTGAACCTACCAAAATATCCTGCTGTCCGCTGTAGCGATATAGCAACAATTTGAATGCTGCCAATAGCGTCATAAATAGCGTTACTTTCTCCCGCCGCGAGAGCGCTTTCAGTTCCTGAGTTAGAGATTCAGATAATTCAAATAATTGCTTTTTCCCAGCAAAACTTTGAACGGGAGGACGCGGACGATCGGCGGGTAATTCTAATACCGGCAAGGGTTTTTTTAATTGTTGCTTCCAGTAAGCAAGTTGAGCGTTGAATATCTCTTGTTGCGCTCGCTCCCAAACGGCAAAGTCTGCATACTGAATCGCCAGGGGAGGAACCGATGCAGATTTCCCCTCATAAAATGCTGCCAATTCTCGCAGAAAAACTCCCATCGACCAACCATCAGCAGCAATGTGATGGATCGTCAACAGCATGATATATTCTGTTTGACAAATTCGCAGCAGCGTGCATCGCAATAACGAGCCGCTTTTTAAGTCGAAAGGTTGTCGCGCTTCCTCTTTTATTAGTCGCTGCACTGTCGTTTCTTGCTCTGTTTTTGGCAATTTCTCCAGGTCTACAACGGGCAGAGTTAAACTTAAAGTTGGAGCGATCGCTTGGAATGGTTTTCCATCCCTAGCCATAAAGGTAGTCCGTAAAGCTGCATGACGTTGTGCGATCGCATTCAAACTCTGTTCTAAAACGGCAATATTGAGCGTTCCCTTGATTTCCACCGCAGCAGGAATGTTGTAAAAAGGGTTTCCTGGTTCCAACTGGTCAAAAAACCACAAACGCTGTTGGGCAAACGAAAGCGGATATTCCCCATTGTTTGTTGCAACGCGCGGTATTGCAGTTACTACGGGTTTTGCTATCGCCAATTGTTCGCTTATTTGCATTGCTAACTCGGCAATACTTGGCGCTTCAAGCAACTTAACAATCGATATTTCTACCCCCCAAAGACTCTCGATGCCGTTCTTCAACTCGACAGCCATAATCGAATCGATTCCCAGCAGGTTTAACGACTGTTGCGAATCTAATTTCCCTGGATCTACTTTTAGCGATCGCGCTAACTGTTGTTGCAGGTAAGTTTCTAACAAATGCTGGCGCTGTTCCGGTTCTATTGCCAGGAGATTTTGCCGAGAGAGATGATTATCTTGCTGTTGAAATTCATAAAAATTATCTAAAATACTGGTTTCGATTACATCCAGTTCCCCTGCTAGAAACTTGGCACGAGTAGCGCGGCGCTGAATTTTTCCACTAGAAGTTTTAGGGATACTGCCTGCTTTAATTAAAACTACTGCATAAACTTGTACTTCATGTTCTTCAACCACAGCCTGACGAATTGCAGCGGCGACTTCCCCAATACTTGGTTTAACGCGAAACTCTAATTCTTGCACTACTACCAATTTTTCTTCATTTTCAACTTCTACGGAAAATGCTGCACCGCTGCCTAACCGCAATTTTGGATGGCTGCGTTCGGCGGTCAATTCGATATCTTGCGGGTAAAGATTGCGACCCCGGATAATAATTAAATCTTTGGCTCGACCTGTGATGAAAAGTTCTCCATTGTCCAGAAAACCCAAATCCCCAGTCCGCAAAAATGGCCCTTCATCTGATAGGTAAGCGCGGAAAGTTTGCTCTGTCTCTGCAATTCGATTCCAATAACCTTGACCAATACTTGGCCCGGATACCCAAATTTCTCCCACTTCATCAGGTTGGCAGCGAGTTAATTTTTCGGGATGAACAATAGCAATTTGCTGTTCTGCTATTTGACCGCAACTAACTAACGATCGCATATCCGGCTCAACATTAGTTGAAACTATGCGATCGCTCTCCAGTCCAGAGGCTTTGACTGTTTTAATAATTGGCTTCGCTGCTTTAATTCCACCAGAAACCATCAGCGTTGCTTCAGCCATCCCATAACAAGGATAAAACGCTTCCTGGCGAAAACCACAATCTGCAAAAGTTGCCGCAAATCGCTCTAAAGTATCGTGTCGGACAGTTTCAGCACCGTTAAACGCTACACTCCAACTGCTTAAATCAAGAGTTTGGCGTTGTGCCGCTGTAATCTTTTGAATGCAAAGTTCATAAGCAAAATTGGGGCCGCCGCTCGTTGTACCTTTATAGTGGGAAATTGCTTGCAGCCAGCGATACGGACTCTGCAAAAAAGATGCTGGGGACATCAAAATACAAGGAAATCCACCATATAAAGGTTGCAGAATGCCGCCGATCAATCCCATATCGTGATAAGTCGGCAACCAAGAAACAAATTTACTCTCCGCCGAATGCTCCATCAAACGATAAGTCATGGCTGCATTGTGCAGCAAATTGCCATGACTAAGCATCACTCCTTTAGGCGTCCCCGTCGAACCTGAAGTGTATTGCAAAAAAGCTAATGTATCTTTTTCAATAAATAATTCTTCCCAACCATCTTCTATTCCCCCTTCCAAATTATCCGTAGTCAGCCACCTTAACTCGTTCCCAGGCTGAACTAGAAGACTTCGCACTTTAGGCAAAATAGCCGTTGTGGTCAGAACTATAGCAGCCATAGCATCCTTAGCGATCGCCACAATCCTGGGTGCATTGCGTTGATTGCGCGGCGGATAAGCTGGAACTGCAACAACTCCCGCATACAAACAACCAAAAAAAGCAGCCAAATAATCTAACCCCGGCGGGTAAAGCAATAACGCCCTTTCTCCCCGTAAACCTAAAACTTGCAATTGGGAAGCGATCGCTCTGCTGCGTCGATCCAACTCATAATAAGTCCAGCTCGCCGCATCAGTTTCGACCTCTGGCAAAAAAGTAAAAGCAGATTGCTCCCTCTGGTGCAAAGCCCTGTGGCGCAACAGTTCTACAATTGTCGAGCAATCAACCAGAAGTTCTGGACAGTCATTCGTGGGACAGATCATTCTTTTGAGTGCCAACTCTACTTAATCGCAATCTGGAGAAATCCGGTCTGGGAATTTTGGCGCGGCGCAAGCGTGAGCTACATCTCTAATCGCCGATTTGCTCGATTGAAGTACAACCCAAGCGCTTCGTTTGTCAAGCGCCCAGCATTGATGCTGCTGCACACCAAGCCGTACAGAAATGCGACTGCTTTCCCGCTATAGCAGTAATGGTTTTCGTATCTAATGCCGTATTGCTGAGCTTGACAACTACGACGGCAGTCGGGCTAACTGCTTATTCAACAGCTTTTCAGGAAGCTATTGATTTCTTTTTTCAATTAGCCTCTACTTACATTAGATAACCTTGGTAATTTTGACAAGCATTAAAAGAAAACTTTTTGCAAATTATTTGATTTTTTATATAAGTTATTGTAATATTAAAATAATTTAAAATTAGGTTTAAGTTATTGACCGAAGAGACGCAGAGAGTTATATACAAACATTCCCCCGCCTCAGATCGTCCTCTTCCGGGGACTTCAGATGCCAAATCCGGCTGTAAAACCTTTATTTTTAGAACCAATAAGTTGAAAAGCCTCATCAGGCATCAACCTTCATCTATCCAGAGAAGCAAAAGTCGTAACTTCACCAGACCCTAGAAGTTACTGAATAAAATTTTCATTAAGTTAGCTTGCTATTATCAACTACAGAATGATATTTATTGAAAGTTATTCTTGTTTGCTGGGGCAGATGGCTCTACCAGGACGCTGCAAGCGAAAGATCTTAGCTGCGCCCATCCATCGCCCTGAAATTTTGCACGTTCTTGTGAGGAGACTTGAGTGAAATTGCGATTCCTGAGTAGCTTTGGATTGGCAAGCGCTGTATCAGTATTAGTTTCGACACCAGTATCAGCCCAGATAGCCGAAGTGACTGGCGTGCGGCTCAACCCAACACCGGGGGGCGTAGAAGTCATCTTAGAAACGAAAGACGGCAAACCCCTGCAAGCCTTCAGTGCCAGCTACGGTCAAACTTTCTTTGCCGACGTTATTACTAGCAAATTGCGCTTACCGGGGGGTAACGCATTTCGCGCTGACAATCCAGCACCAGGAATTGCTTCTGTAACCGTTGCGCCATTGGATGGTAACAGCATTCGAGTCACGGTTATCGGTGAGACAGGCGTACCGACTGCACAGGTAAATGCCGCAGCGCAGGGTTTAGTTCTCAGCTTGCGTCCCACTTCCGGGACAACAGCTACCAGACCTGCACCCCTTCCCACACCCACCCGACCACCAGGGGAACCGGGTATGACCCCAGTTGACCCAACCCAACCGCCTGGGGAACCAAGTACCCAACTGCCACCCGTTACACCAACCCAACCACCAACTCAACCGGGTGCAGTGGTTACACCTGCCGAACCAACTCGACCACCAACTCAACCGGGTGCCGTGGTTCCGCCTGTTGAACCAACTCGACCACCAACTCAACCGGGTGCTGTGGTTCCGCCTGTTGAACCAACCGCACCAGGAACTCAAAGACCAAGCGAGGAGCAAGTTGAGATTGTGGTTACAGGGCGACAACAAACAAGATATGGCGCGCCTTCTGCAACAACCGCGACCAGAACAGATACACCATTACGCGACGTGCCGCAATCGATTCAAGTTATCCCCCAACAGGTAATAGAAGATCAACAAGTTTTCCGACTCGATGAAGCACTCCGCAACGCCAGCGGCGTTAGGGCTGATGATAGTTTCGCGGGTACGTTAGACAGGGTTAACATTCGCGGTTTTTCTCAAGATGTGTTTTTGAGAAATGGATTCAGACAGGCTCAATTTGGTCTGCGAGAAACAGCCAACGTCGAGCGCCTGGAAGTACTTAAAGGCCCCGCTTCTGTTTTATACGGCAATATCCAACCAGGGGGAGTAGTTAACCTGGTGACGAAACAGCCTTTGAGCGAACCATTTTATTTTGCTGAATTGACAGTAGGTAGTTTTGCCACCTATCGACCTCGAATTGATATTTCCGGGCCGTTAAATCCAGATAGAAGCTTGCGCTATCGGCTGAATGCCTCTTATGAAACCTCCGATGGTTTCCGCGACTTTAACCAAAATGTCCAGCGTACTTTTGTCGCCCCCGTATTAACCTGGAACATCAGCGACAAGACAACTTTAACCTTGGAGTTTGATTATTTAAACGATAAACGACCCTTTGATGAAGGGATTGTCGCCATCGGTGACGGTATTGCTGACATTCCCTACGATCGCATTCTCACCAATCGGGACGCTGAAAATCAAAATGAAGAATTTGGCGGCAGCTATCAACTGGAACATCGTTTTAGTGAAAACTGGACGCTCCGCAACTCTTTCCGCGCCCTGTCGTCGAATGTGTTTAACTTCCGCCTGACCTCTTGGTTTATCGAAGACACAGGCATATTTGAAAGGCGATGGAGATCTAACGATGACTTATTCCAAAGTTTTGGATTGCAAACCGATTTAGTGGGTAAATTTAGAACCGGGCCAGTCAATCATACGCTTTTAGTTGGCGTCGATCTAAACCGTCAAACCAGGGGAGGCACGCAAAGGGGTTTGCCTGAAGATCCGGGATTTTCCATCGACATTTTCAACCCAGTTTTAGAAACCGAGAAACCTGGTTTATCAGATTTGACCAACTTCCTCCGCGATAACAAGATCCGCACCGATACCGCAGGTTTTTACATCCAAGATCAGATCGCGCTTTTAAGCAACTTGAAGTTACTAATAGGAGGGCGTTTCGATCTGCTAGATCAAGAAACTAACAATTTCTTGACCGATACTAATTTTAGTCAACAGGATAATGCTTTTAGTCCCCGGATTGGCTTAGTTTATCAACCGATTGAGCCAATTTCCCTTTATGCCAGCTTTAGTCGGTCGTTCACTCCTTCGAGTGCAATTGGATCTGATGGTTCAACCTTGGAACCTGAAAAAGCTACGCAATACGAAGTTGGGATTAAAGCTGAGTTTCTCAATGGAGGACTTTCTGCAACGGTGGCAGCTTTCGACATTACTAAGCAAAATATTCCCACTATCGATCCCAACAATCCAGACTTCAGCATTCCTATTGGTGAGGTGAGAAGTCGAGGAATTGAACTCGATTTTGTAGGCAGAATTACACAAGGTTGGAATATTATTGCATCCTATGCTTACACCGATGCAGAGATTACCGAAAGTAATGATTTTACAGTAGGAACTCGATTGTATAACGTGCCGAAACACAGTGCCAGTTTGTGGACTACTTACGAACTTACAAGAGGTAGTTTGCGAGGTTTAGGGGTAGGATTTGGCTTGTTTTTTGTCGGCGATCGCACTGGAGATCCCAGTAATACTTTCAAGTTACCCAGCTACCTGCTTGGCGATGCAGCGATTTTCTACCGAACAGGTAATTTAAGAGCCGGACTCAATTTCAAAAATATTTTTAATGTCGATTACATCCGGTCGAGTTCGAGCTTTAGAGAGTCTGTTTATCCGGGCGATCCTTTTACCGTTCTTGGTACAGTCTCAATCGAGTTTTAAAGGCGATTCGGTCAAGCGTATAAAAGCGCAGGGGCTAGGGACGAATGACACCAATGTTTTCTTTCCCCTAACCCCTAATATCGTGTCCGGTTGCATCGGTATGGCACGCGGGCTTCGCGGGTTTAACTAGATATCTCGTGCTTCCCTATACTGGTTGGTAAAACCCGCCCCTACAACATCAAAAAATCCTAGCCCCTAGCCCCTTCTTAGGTGGAGAAAGAGAGTGGACATATTTTAATGGGACAAGAAAATCAGCCAACCAGTATGCGAACGTTCTCGATCGTTTGGGGTGGACAGATAGTTTCGATTCTGGGATCGGAAATGACGAATTTTGCCACAACTATTTGGGCTTGGCAACTAACTGGTGAGGCAACACCTTTGGCTTTAATTGTTTTTTTTACCCATACACCCAGAGTCATTGCTGCTTCCTTTGCCGGAGTTTTAGTCGATCGCTGGAATCGCAAGCAGTTGATGATGATAGGCGATACAGCAGCGGGAATTTCTACAATTGCCATTCTTTTACTGTTAGTAACTAACCACCTGGAAATATGGCATTTATACATTTGTGGAGCAATTAACGGATGGTTTGGCTACTTTCAAGAATTGGCCTATTCAGCTTCTATGTCTGCGATCGTCCCCCAGCAGCATTACGTGCGAGCCACCGCGATCGCATCATACATTTCCTATTCTGGCTCGGCAATTTTTGCCCCAGCACTGGCTGGAACGCTCTACTATATTATTGGTTTGCACGGAATTTTAGCGATCGATATTGCCTCTTTTGCGATCGCTCTGGGTACAATCTCATTCGTGCATATTCCCCAACCAACAGCAGGGGATAGGAATTATATCAGCAGTGGGAATATTTGGCAAGAGCTAACTTTTGGTTTTCGCTATATTATCAAGCGTCCCAGCCTTTTGGCAATTGTTGTTTTCTTGCTGAGTTGTAACTTAGTTGCCAATGCAGGTAGTGCGATCGCCGCGCCGATGATTTTAGCGAAGAGCGGCAACGATGCAGCAGCGTTTGCCAGCGTGCAATTTGCCATCGGTGTCGGTGGGTTAGTTGGTGCTGTCGGATTGAGCATTTGGGGTGGCCCAAGTCGTCGCATCCACGGGCTATTGCTGGGCGGCGCACTAGGATATATCAGTAGCATGATGCTGGGTTTGGGGCGGATAGCATCAATTTGGATGGTGGCTGGCTTTTTTGAAGCTTTCTTTTCACCTTTTTTCGGTAGCTGCAATCAAGCCATTTGGTTATCGAAAGTAGAACCCCAAGTCCAGGGGCGAGTCTTTGCCTGCCGCTACCTAATTGCTCAGATTACTTCACCACTGGGACTGGCGATCGCCGGACCATTAGCCGATCGTATTTTCGAGCCAGCAATGATGTCTGGCGGCAGTCTAGCTGGAATATTGGGCGGCATGTTCGGCACTGGAGCCGGAGCCGGGATGGCACTTCAGTATACTTTATTAGCTGGCTGTGGCGCGTTGATTTGCTTGGGTGCGTATACCTTCCGCTTACTGCGTGACGTGGAAGACCTGGTGCCAGACCACGAGCATTCGTAAACGAAATTAAGCTGCGATCGTCGGAAACAGTTGACTCATATGTTAGGTGTTAGGTGTTAGGTGTTAGGTGTTAGGTGTTAGGTGTTAGGTGTTAGGTGGAATCTTCTTTGCTTAAGTTGTGAGTGGTAGAGCGGGGGATGTATTTTGAAAAACGCTTGCGCTCATCTCACTTTATCAGCGTACCAACTCGTAATACTGTTCAAAATCTGTTCGTTCGCACACCTTGCCTAACTTTTGATACTCTCGCTTCATTGCCAGCATTAGATGCTCCATACTTATGACACCGCTGTCTTCTGCTGCCCGAAAAGCTGCTGCCAGGGCTACATTTTTGATGTTACCCCCAGCGATCTTGAATTTGCGGGCTAGAAACTCAAAATCTATCTCCTCTGCTAGGGGTGTTTGAGGTGGGAAAATCCCGCGCCAAATTCGCAGGCGATCGCGCTCGTCTGGAAAGGGAAATTCGATGCTAAAATGCAACCTCCGCACGAAGGCATCGTCTATATTTTTACTGAAGTTGCTGGCTAAAATTATGACTCCTTCGTACTCTTCTACTCGCTGGAGTAGGTAGTTAATTTCAATATTGGCATAGCGATCGTGGGCATCTTTAATGTCAGAACGTTTGCCAAATAAGGCATCTGCTTCATCAAAAAAGAGAATGGCATTGCTGGCTTGCGCTTCTGCAAATACGCGGCTGAGATTCTTTTCTGTCTCGCCGATATATTTGCTGACAACGAGGGAAAGGTCTACTTTGTAGAGGTCTAATTCCAATTCCTTTGCTAGAATTTCGGCACTTAGGGTTTTACCCGTGCCAGAGTTTCCAGTAAACAGGGCGATCGCTCCTTTCCCCAAGCTGAGTTTGCGATCAAATCCCCAGTCTATATAAACCCTTGTGCGATATCGCACCTGCTGGCACAATTCCTGCAACTGCGTCAAGGTATCTTTGGGCAAAACTAAATCCTGCCAAATCCTTTTAGGGGTTATTTTTCGGGCAAAAGTCACTAAATGCCGACTGGACTCCTGGCGGCATCCTTTCAGTAAATCCTCTAGGGTTATTGTGTAATTTGTTGCCGATTGCAAGCGAGCTTGGCTTTCTGCATGAGCGATCGCGCGTTGAATTTGCCCGCCACTGAAGCGAAAGGCACTGGCGAGGTAGTCCAAATTGACATCGGAACCGATCGTTTGACTGCCATTGAGGTGAGTTTGCCATAATAGCCGCCGCGATCGCTCGTCAGGTAAGGGCAACTCGATCGGGATAAATGGATACCGCCATCCATCTTTGGGTTGCCAGGAAGCGTGACTTCCCAGAAATATCAATCCGGGGAATTGTGCGATTTCTCGTTCCACCAGTTGCGCGGCAATTTGAGACTTTGATTCGTCTGCCAACAGTTCGTGCCAACCATCAAGATAGATGACGCTGCGGTAAATTCGAGCTTCCCGGAATGCCACAGCGATCAAGGTAAAAAATGGCACATCTGCTTTGAGCATGGCGGGTAAATCTAGCAGCAGTAGCGATCGCTTTCTACCATAGGCAACGGCTTCAGCACAGGCTTTTTTGCCCGTTCCTGCCGCACCGTGGAGCAAACAAAGCCAGGAAACAGCGATCGCCTCTAAAGAGATTAGCTGCTCTAGCAGGGTTTTGACGGCTTCTGGCAGCACGAGACTGTGCAGGTGACGTTGGGGGATAATCCGTTGTACCAGGGGGATAGGGTGGCAGAGACGGGAATCTAGGCGATCGCTTTCTAGGAGGAATTCGGTAATGCGATCGTCGAGTTTGAGAGAACGACTGAGCAGGGGAGAAGGGCGATCGGCTGGGTCGTCGTGGAGCAGAAGCAGGTTGTAGTCTAGTAAAGGAGAACCTCTGATGAATGCTTCCCGTGCATTAACTCGTTCTTCGAGGGAGTAGCAAAACAAACGCAATGCCAGATCGACAGAGGGGCGTTTGCGAGTGACATCATCTTGTAAGTAAGCGTAGAGTTTCTGATAGCGTAGGTCTAATTCTGGGGCTAAGGTTAAGAGTATCAGATCGGTTTCAAATAAACTTAAATTGAAAATTTGTTGTAAGTAAGGTAGGCGTAAGGTAACATTTTCAGCTTGAGTTTCAGCCATGCGCTGCTGGATTTGGGCGTGCAACTGCATGACTCTGGTTTGAGTTTCATTCCAGGATTGTTCGGGTTGTTCGTTGGCTATTAAACCATCAATTTCTTCATCAGAGATATGGAGTCCTTGAAATTCAGCGGTGATGTTTGAATTGCGGCGCGATCGAAATTGTTGGATTGCCATTTCCAACAGCCAATCCAGACGGCGGAACTCGTCGCGTAGGTGTTCGAGGTTGGTAGTGTAGGGGGGCATAGTTTATCGACATTCTGATTGCTTGAGGATGCGAGCGATCGCCTTTCTCAAATCCTCCTGATGATTGCTCGCACTACTATGGTAGAGGGCGCTGGCGAATCCGATCGCACTCTACCACTGTAAACCGCCCTTCAAATTGCAATTATTCAGTCTGTAATAAATTCAGCAATAGTATGGCTGGTTCCTCTGGGGTATGGGGACGAAACCGCAGGTATATGACACCCGTTGGTGATGGCAACCCCAAGCGATAGATAAGTTCGCCATAGTCGCGATCAAAGCTTAAAATCACCTCGCTGCACTACTGGCGCTAAAATAGGTAAAACCCATTCGCAGTTTATGCCAGCCAAGGATGTTTATCATCAACAAGTTAAAAATGCCCTAATTAAAGCTGGTTGGATGATTACCTATGATACTTATCAAATCAAGTTTAGGGAAATCAAGCTCTACGCCGATCTCGCAGCCAAAGCAATGTTTGCGGCTCAGCGGGAGCAACAGCAAATAATTGTTGAGGTGAAAAGCTTTCCTGACTTTTCACGGCATCTTGCAAGCTGGACAGAAAAAGATGAGTGTGAGCAACAATTTCTCCTCCTTGTCCCCCTTGTCCTCCTTGTCCCCCTTGTCCCTCTATTTGCGAGTTTCAGAACTTCCCGTGAAAAGTAAGAAAAGCTTTCTGGGAACTTCACGAGTTCGAGACTTTGAAGCGGCGCTAGGTCAATATATCCTCTACAGGCTTTACTTGGCGCAACTATTTCCCGAAGCAATTTTATATATGGCAGTAAGTGATGCAATCTATCGGAGTTTCTTTCTCAAAAGTGCGATTCAATTTGCAGTGACAGAATTGGATATAAAGCTGATTGTTTTTGATGTCGAGCAAGAGGTGATTGTGAAATGGATCGGTTGAATACTTATCGAACCATTATTAAGGAAGTGCTGACTCGTTACTATGAACTCGATCTAGAGCAACCGACTGATGGCATTGAGCCGATTTTGGCGTTTGACGAGGTTCGAGATCACTATTTTTGGGCGCAGGTTGGCTGGAACCAAACGGGGAGAACTTGTGGAAGTACGGTTTATCTGCGGATTAAGGATGGCAAAGTTTGGGTGGAGGAGGATTTAACGGAGGATGGGGTGACGCAGGATTTGCTGGAGGCAGGGATTCCCAAGCATGATATCGTTTTGGGATTTCAGCATCCTCGGGAGCGCGCTCTGACTGAGTTTGCGGTTGCGTAGAATGATTGGCTTAAGGTGGGTGATGCGTTACTTTGTTAACGCACCCTACAAGATCTGATAATTTAAGAGTTGCCCCACAACAATGGTTGGATAAGGTAATTAATGGTAATTTAGAGCCAAGATTACACATTGCCCGAATTGCCGATCTAAGATAAAATAATCTCCAAGATGAAGGGGATGGTGATTTGTCCACTCGCCTTCGTTTGATTAAGACATTTGTGACCAAACATTACAGCGAGCAACTCAAATCGCAAGAGATATTTCAAGTTCACGACAGAAACGAAAATAGAATAAGCTCTGGCAGAGAAAAATTTGGGAGCATTTGATTAGAGATTCAAACCATCAATTTCTTCATCAGAGATATGGAGTCCTTGAAATTCGGCGGGGATGTTTGAATTGCGGCGCGAGCGAAATTGTTGGATTGCTCTTTCCAACATCCAATCCAAACGGCGGAATTCGTCGCGGAGGTGTTCGAGGTTGGTGGTGTAGGGGGACATAATTTCGCCCGATCGTATTTAGGGTAATCTTTATCAATTCGATCGCACTAATGTCATTATCCTAATTGATGTAAGGGAAGGAGTTAGATCACCGAGGGTTCCTCCGGATAGAAATTGGTGCAGAGGAAACCGAGCCGACCAACAGCGGTAGCCCTTTTACGGAAGCATGAATAGTGTTGCGGTAGATCACCCAAACCTGGTAGATTCCAGGTAAATGGAAACTCTCGTATTTTGATAGCGAATAATGCTTAGAAACTCTCTGCCCCGGTAGCAGCAGATCAAAGTGTTCTGAAGAAGGAACACCAGCCCTGACCTGATAAGCAACCCGATTCTCATACCCCGGTGGACCTTCCACACTGAGGTAGACCTCGCCAGATTCCGGTGGGGATGAGGGATGATTGAAGAGCAGGCGTTGGTTGACCCCCAAAGGCTGACTGCTGCGATTGATCAGCGCGATATCCAACGATAGCGGGTCATCCACCGTACTCATCAAAGGATTGATACTGATCTCGACCACCAATGGACAAGAAAACAACGGGATCTGGGAGCGAGAAAACGGTTTGGTGGGTGTAGAAGCGACTTGATCGCGTGTTGGCGTCGGTGGGCTGACTGTGTCAAGCTTGAGCGTTTCCGGGTGTGAAACAAGTGCATCGATGTTTTCCTGTTCCGGGCGCAGTCTCATGACATACAAACGATTTAAGGCACTGTCTGCCTTACGTTCTATTTCCCTTTCATCTTCATCCAATTCGTGAATGCGAAACCCACCTCCACTTCGTCGATAAGCCTGTGCAGCCAACCCGAACATCTCACGCTCCGCAGCAACACTGGCAATTGGCAGCCATTGATCCGCAGAAATTTCCAGTTCGTCAAGGCGTTCAGCATCGAACTCTAACGCGGGTAATGGTAATGGGATTCGAAAAGACGGCGGTTGTGAAAATTTCTGCATCTCAGCAGTGAGCAATTCTTGACCGCGATCGCTCAAGCGATCGCGATATTGATCAGCCCTCGCCAGCAGTTCTCTTGCTTCATCAAATCGTTCCAGCGCCCACAAAGCATGGGCAAATTGGTAGAGTACCACTGGATCAGCAGGGTTGCGATTCACTGCCTCCTGATACAGAGTTAAGGCCCGATTTGTGCAGCCTTCCACGAACCAAAGTTGATTTGCTTGTAGAAACAACCGCAGAGCCTCAGTGCTTGCCATTAGTTTACTCCTTTGTGTTACCGAATATAGGTTTCAATCACCCCGCTGACCTGGTCTGCAAGCGTGAGTTCGATCCCAGGTTTGATCTCATCCTCCTTAAGCTGATTCAATTGATCGGCCAGACCCGCATCTGGAACCACAACCCCCGTCGGATTTCCCCCCGCGCCCTGGATATGATCGGCAACATCTCGCATATCAGTGGCGATCCCCGCAGGGGGTCTTCTACCCGGAAGCGCTGGCAGGTATAACGCGACCACATCCGCAGCGGTATGGAGCATCTGACGAGCTGCATCCGCCCTCAGAATGCGGGAAGGTTCACCGCGTGCAGCGGCTGGCCTTAACACTGACAGGATTGCCTCCACCACGGCGAGTTCTCGATTCACTCGTGCTTGAGCGGTAGAAAAGATTGGGGTCACCGCTGCCATTCCCTCCAAATTGCCGATCGCGCGGAGATAATTAAACGCCCGTTTCGCGGCTTTGAGCCAATGCCTATTAGCTGCCTCATCCAGGGCCAGACGACGCATTAAAGCTGCATATCGACCTAGAGCCACTGGTTCTAGCTGTGGTGGTGCTTGATCGAGATAAGCCTCTTGAAACTCCGCTCCAGACGGTTCCGTTCTAAAAAATTCATCTCCAGTCACACTACTAATCGCATGGATGCCAAGAATTTTGGTAATTTCAATGAAACGCCCACCTTCAACTAACGCCCGCCAAAACGTATTGATCCGTGCATCCGCTAGATGAGCCAAGTCCCCAGCCAGTTCGGTGCGCCGACCTCGATCGAGAATCTCTTCCTTGCGCCAGCGTCTGGTTCTACCGCCACTGCCGCTGGCCGGATAAATGTTCATATAGAGGAATTCCAGGTCGGGGCGCTCCGACGTGCGACTGACAAATTCTGCGATCGTTGCAGCCGCCGCTGCACCTGCCGCATCTTCCGTAGGAGCCGTAATTTCAAACTCTTCACCGAAATCAATATCACCGGGGAAGGGCTGCACCCGGCTCTGAATCCCACTGCCACCAACTAACAGTCGGGGGGTAACGCTGGTATCAGGTGGCAGGGTGGCAGGGGGACGTGAGCGAATCTGTGCTCTCAAATCGAATACCGATGGCGAAACCCGTTGCAAATGCCATACCACCACGATGCTGCCATAGATCCATTCTACTCGACCGCTGCCATCCGTCACCGGAACTCGATAGATGCCGCGGCTCCGATCCACAATCTGAACATTCGGATTTTCTGCCAATACCACTTCAACCAAGGCTTCAGATCGTTGACGCTGGATTGTCGCAATTTCAAGATCGATGCGCTCCTGTTCTGCTCTCTCTGCGGGTGTGGGGCGTCTACTAGAAGGCGGTTCAGGGCGTTGGCGGACTAGGGCTGCAATGCGCTGACTGGCCTCCTGTAAGGCGCGGCGTGCGTCAGCTACAGAATAAGTCAGATTAACAGGCAAGATGCCTGATGAAGCATCTCGAACTCTTGACATCGCAGCGTTGTAACGATCTCGGTAGGTTGCTTGCGTCCGTCCACTCAGGGCATTGAAATGATCCTTCAGGCGCCTCCCGATCTCCTGCATCTGCTGCGGGCTGATAATTACCCCTGTTCCCCGTGCGTGTTCAATTTCCCATAGGTAAGCTTCAATCTCACGGCGATTACTTAGTTCTGGATCGCTCCATTCTGTCCGAGTAATATTCTGTTGATGTTGCAGCACATGGACATACTCGTGCATGATTGTACTGAACAACCAAGGCGCATTGACGAACGCTGGATCATAGATTTCTACCCTCGATGGCCCATGCGGGATGTGATTACCCGTCGTCGGGTCTATGTCATAGTTAGTCGTCGTTAGACCCTCCCCAGAGGTGGTCTCCCGACCATAGGTGAACGTCACCAACGTCCCATTGATGAATCCGCGCGCTTGCAGGTTACTGACCACAACATGGAGCGCATCCTGGAACCGTCCCAGGCGGATGTGACGGTTCGCCAAAAAGACCGTTCCTTCATCCAGGGAGGGAGCTGTCTCAGAGGGTGCATTGGTGAGAATGCGTTGGGCAGTCGGCCACAAGGCAGTCCCGATCGCCCCCTGGAGCGCACTCATCATTGCCTCATCACCCGCTAAGGCCGCTTTTTCCGCATCACTGGCTTCTGCCAGGGCCGCCAGGATTAACTGTGGATCGCCTCCTGATGTTCCCAACAGCTCCCGCAGGCGTTCATTTAGGGGTCGCTGACCCGGAGAGATGATGGTTATGCCACCCTGTTCTGCCGGAGCCTTCATGCCTGCTAAGAGTTCATCAATGGAAATCCTTTCGGCAGACGGTTCCACCCGAACAGGCTGTAACCTGCCATGAATGTAATCGAGAGACAGCGACGTTCCAAATCGGACAGCCCGCCCCCAGTGCCAGTGGTACAAATTCCAGCTCTTTTCCCAAACCTTCCGCTGCAAAAGACGCGCTTCGGCAGAGGCAATCAAATCAAAAATCAGAGCGAGACCGGCATCCATTTGAGGGCGCACGTTAAAGGTAAAAGAGCCGCGATCGTAAATCAGACCCACCGAGGGGCTAAGCGCCGCAATCAGAGGTGCTTGACCAATGGCTCTCAGTCTTCCTTCTAGAGCAAGCACTTCGACCAGCCCTAGCCAATCCACGCTGCCTGTCAAGGTTCCTGTCAAGATCATGCGGGGACCGATCGCCACCGGCATGAAAAATTGTCCCGTGCCGCTATACCTACCACTTGAGGGATCCAAGGCTAAACGAATATCGCGCAGAACCCCAGGTCCATAGCGCAGAAAAACCTCAAACAACAGATCCACCCGCGCTAGTACCCCGACTCTCACCAAAAACAAAGGCGGAGGGAGTTCAATCAGCGCTTCCCACAGCGGCACAGCGGCAATGGGAAGATTGAAAATTTCCTGATTTTTTTCCTCAGCCTCAAAAACAGTGATAGATGGAAAAACAATCTCGGTTGTAGAACTAGGAGTAGAAGCTGGGGGCGCAGTAGAAGGCACTGTCACCGTAACCCCACCTGGAGCAGTCGGAGGCGCTCCTGAAGCTGAGGGGACGACAGAAGGCAGACCGGGCGGCGGTGGTGTAGGTGGGGTTACTCCTGGGGCGGGGGCTGGTGTCACAGTTCCACTTCCACCGGACGTGAAAGGCGATTGTGGCTGGCGTTGGAGCAATCCGGGAGCCACAAAGGTAATGGCATCAGGTGAGATAGTTTGACCACTCACAATTTGCTGTGCTACAGCGTCTGCTTCCTGTTCCAACGCATCTCCCGGTCTGCTGAGCACAGGTTTCATCAAACCCGGTACAACAGCACCATTCCCCTGCTGCACGACATGGGTCAACTCATGGGCCAACAGCTTCTGACCTGCCGTTGTTTGAGGTTGTAACTGTCCTCGACCGAAGTAAATATCTCGTCCCGTTGTGAATGCCTGTGCTTTAATCAATGAAGCCGCCTCAGCAGCGGGTTGATCGTGGTGCACCCGGATATCACTGAAATCTTGACCAAACCGCGACTCCATGAATGATCGCGTTTCCCCATCCAAAGGATTCCCTGTTCCACTACGCTGCATTGCAGATTCAAACCCTTCAGGAATAGCAGATAAACTACTTTCACCCTTTCGTTGAATCTCCTCCTTCTCGCATTCCTCACATTTACGCTGAATCACCCGCCCAACATAACTATTCCCATAACTCCTCTGCAACTGCCGCAACATCCCAACCTGCGACGAACTCCTCAACACCCCAACAAACTTACTCGGCGGCGTTTCTGGACTGCCTCCACCGATCGCCCTTACCATGCGATCGCTCATCACCCCATTGCGATCGCCCTCCATTTCCGCAGCCACGTTAGTATCCTGCACCGGAGGATGAGCGGTTGCACTAGCCTTGGCAGCTTCAGGAATTGCAGTAGAAGAAGATTCAGACATGTTAGGTGAGAGGTGGTAGGTGGTAGGTGATAGGTGGTAGGTGAGAGGTGATAGGTGGTAGGTGGTAGGTGGTAGGTGATAGGTGGTAGGTGATAGGTGGTAGGTGGTAGGTGGTAGGTGGTAGGTGGTAGGTGATAGGTGATAGGTGATAGGTGATAGGTGATAGGTGATAGGTGATAGGTGGTAGGTGGTAGGTGGTAGGTGTTAGGTGATAGGTGGTAGGAAAGAGGGAATAAGCCTAAAACCTAGAACCTAAAACCTAAAACCTAAAACCTAAAACCTAAAACCTAAAACCTAGAACCTAAAACCTAAAACCTAGAACCTA
>ERZ1066117.296-NODE-296-length-45223-cov-14.260649_pt1 | contig 45223 bp, 38 predicted proteins | sample MGYA00382764_ERZ1066117 | MGnify/ENA primary metagenome ERZ1066117 (study PRJEB33369, sample SAMEA5778347) | biofilm metagenome | biome: Industrial cooling water; feature: Water cooling tower basin; material: Biofilm | place: United Arab Emirates | collected...
CAACCAGAACCCGACGAGAACGGCCAGCGCGGCCGCGACTGCGAGCTTCGCCATCATCAGCGTGATCCCCACTCCGGTTGCCACCGCCACCACCGCCCCGATCGGCGCCGGCTCGAGGCCGAACGCAGTCGCCAACGCCGCGCGCCAGTCGCCGCGGCGACCGTCGCCGTCGAGGCGTTCGCGCAGCAACTCGAGGCCCCGCTGCAACCGGCTCTTCACCGTCGCCACCGGCACGCCGGTGCGGGCGGCGATCTCGGTCGGCGACAGCTCCTGGTAGTAGCGCCACAGCAACGTGTCCTGGTACGGCTGCGGCAACGCCAGCAGCGCCGCGTCGAGCCGCGCCACCGTCTCGCGATGCACCGCGGCGTCGAGCGGCGTGGTCGACGGCGCCGCGGCGGCCTGCACCCCGGCCCGCTGTTCGCGCGCAGCACGGCGGCGTTCGCCGCGATGGTGCTTGAGCGAACGGTTGCGCAGCACGCCCGCCAACCAACCGAACAGCGGCACGCCGGCCGCCGGCGGCCGCCGCAGCACCTGCATCGCCGCATCCTGCATCACGTCGTCGGCGTGCTCGGTGCCGACCAGCGCGCGGGCGAGCCCGCGCAGGGCGCGCGCATGCTGGACCAGTTCGTCGTCGGGGGTCGAGGTCATCGGGTTCCGCGTGTTCGTCGGGTGGATCCCCGCCGCGGCCGCGGAGGATGCACCCGAAACGGAGAATCGTGCAGCTCGGGCCGGCGCGCGAAACGGGGGCCAGGGGCCTGCGGGGTGGCCGCTAGCATCGTTCGCCATGGCCCACCTCCTCGTGCCCACCATGCTCGCCTTCGCCACCCTGTTCGGCTCGACCCACTTCGGGACCACGGGATCACCACCCCCGCCGCGCGTCTGCACCGGCGTCTCGCTGGCCGCCGCCGACGGCTCGCAGGTGGTCGGCCGCACGGTCGAATGGGCTCTCGGCGACGCCGGCCACGATCGGGTGCTGATCGTGCCGCGCGGCGAGACGTTCCGCGCGTTGACTCCCGATGGCGAGAACGGCCACACGTGGCGCGGCCGCCACGGCTTCGTGACCCTGACCGCGTACGGCACCGACTACGGGCCCGACGCCGTCAACGAGCACGGACTGTACGTGGGCATGTACTACTTCCCCGGCTTCGCGAAGTGCGCCCCCTACCAGGCGAACGCCGCGGCGCAGTCGCTGAGCGTCGGCGACTTCCAGCGCTGGCTGCTGTCGATGTGGACGACCGTCGCCGAGGCCAAGGCCCACCTCGAGGACCTGCGGGTCGTCGACGTCGCCGACCCGCGCTTTGGCGGCGCGGCCCTGCCGTTCCACTGGAAGATCGCCGATCCGACCGGCGCCTGCATCGTCGTCGAGATCGTCGACGGCGGCCGGGTGCGCGTGTTCGACGCGTTCCTCGGCGTCGTCACCAACTCCCCGAGCTACGACTGGCACCTGACCAACCTGCGCAACTACGTCGGCCTGTCGGCGCGCCCCGACCAGCCGATCACGATCGCCGGACGCAGCGGTGGTCCGTTCGGCAGCGGCTCGGGCCTGCTCGGCCTGCCGGGCGACTTCACGCCGCCGTCGCGCTTCGTGCGCGCCGCGGCCCTGACGGCCTCGGCGCGCCCGCTGCCGACCGCCGAGGATGCCGTGTTCGAGGCGTTTCGCATCCTCGACAACTTCAACATCCCGATCGGCGCCTCGGCGCCTGCCGGTGCGCAGGCGACGGACATCCCGTCGGCGACGCAGATCACGGTCGTCACCGACCTGACGCACCGGACGCTCTGGTTCCACACGATGCACAACCGCGAGATCCGCAAGCTCGACCTCGGCAAGATCGACTTCGCGACGGTGCGGCGCCAGGTGCTCGACGAGTCGACGCGACGCACGCAGGCCGTGCGCGAACTGTCGGTCGCGCCGCGTTGAGTGGGCGATGGCCCGGCCGGCGGGGTCGCTGGCGATCGTGACCGCCGCCACCAGCGAATGGCCGGGCGCGCATCGTGAGCGCGCTTCACCCGTCCAGATACGTCCAGCGGGCCGGTTCGAGCCCGAGGAAGGGGTTCGGCGACCGCGCACGCTCCGCACACCGACGTCGATGGTCCGCGAGCCCCGAACCGTCCGGATCGACGCGGGCGAGTTCGGCATCCATCGCCGCCGCGACGCGCGCGTGCAGCTCGTAATCGAGGCGATTGCGTTCGCGCAGTTCGTCGACCGACGCCGGCGGCAACTCGAACGCGTCGGGCGCCCCGACGTTGTGCCGTCGCGCGATGCTGCCGTCGAACGCACAGCCGAGCGCCGCCAGACGCCGTTCCAGCAGGAACATCGACGCATCGAATCGCTCGACCAGACCGAACAGCACGTGCGGTTCGCCGAGCGGCACCCGGGCGGGATCGCAGTGCCAGCCGTCGGCCGCATCGCCCGGCACGCCGAGCAGGCGCACGTGGAAGTTGCTGGCCTGGTGCTCCAGCGCTGCCAGGAACCCATGGAACCCGCCGTCGCGCCAACGCTCCTGCTGGCCCACGAACCGCCACGCCGAAGCCAGCCGCTGCAGCGGATCACGCACCAGCGCGAAGTGCACGGGCGCCAGCCGATCCGCCTGGGCCGGAACCGTCAGCAGGTGGCTCGTCACCGCGACGTAGTCCGTTGTCGCCAGCAGTGGAGCGACCGCCGCGACGCCGATGCGGCGGTCGGGCAGGCGATGCTCGACGTGCAGGACGCGTTCCGGCCAGTTGCGGTGCAGAACGTGCACGACGCTGCTACCGGCGCATTTGAATCCATGATGGTGCACGACCAGCGGCCTCATGCGTCCGCCTCCTGTGCAGAGGCGGACCCGATACAGCGGTCGTGGCAGTCGGGGTCGACGAGCGGGAGTTCGTTCATGGAACAGAACACCCTAACGATCCGCGCGAGCCCGAGGCAGCGGTTGCTCCGGGGAATCTGCGGCCGCGTCGACGCAGCCGGTGGCGCCGCGCCACGTCGGCGAGGCGCACCGCAGGCTGCGAACCGCCGACGCTCAGGCCCAGTGGTTCAGCGGCCCGACTTCGCCGAAGCCCGGTGCACTGGCGATGGCGCGGCCGACGAAGTCGCTCGCCGCCGTCACCGCCGCCACCAGCGCATCGCCGTACGCGAGGCGCGCGGCGATCGCAGCACTGAACGTGCAGCCGCTGCCGTGGCGATGCGGCGTCGACAGGCGCGGCGAACGCAGTTCCACCACCGCACCGTCGGCCGCCACCAGCAGGTCGCCGGCGAGCCCGGGCACGTCCTTGACGACGACCGCGCGCACGCCGGTGGCCAGCAGTGCCTGCGCCGCCGCCAGCGCCGACGTTCGCTCGGTGACGGCGACGCCGGTCAGCGCCTTCGCCTCGAAGCGGTTCGGCGTCACCACCGTGGCGAGCGGCAGCAGCCGCTGGCGCAGGGCCGCGGCGACGTCGTCGCCGGCGAGCGCGTGGCCGTGCTTGCTGACCAGCACCGGATCGACGACCAACGCGCCGAGCGGCCGCACCTGCAGTTCGTCGGCGATCGCCGCCACCAGCTCGGCGCTGCCGATCGCGCCGGTCTTCGTCGCCTCGGCGCCGAGGTCGTCGGCGACGCTGCGCAGCTGCGTCCGCACGACGTCGACCGGCTGCACGAACACGCCCTGCACGCCCCGCGTGTTCTGCGCCGTCAGCAGCGTCAGCACCGACTGGCCGTAGACGCCGTGGCGATGGAACGTCTTCAGGTCGGCCTGGATGCCGGCCCCGCCCGACGGGTCGCTGCCGGCGATGGTCAGCGCGCGCGGCGGCCGCCCCGGCCACGTGCCGCCCCATGCGGCGGCGAAGAAGCGGTGTTCGAGGTGCATCGCGCGGCGGTGCAGCGCCGCCAATTCGTCGCGGGCCGTGCCGTGCCGTTCGGCCCCTTCGAGCCGCTCGGCCAAGGCGCGCCACAACGATGCGAAGCCCGGATCGGCGTAGGTGCGCACCCAATCGCCGAACGGCGACGACGGCGCGAGCTGCGGCAGCAGCCGTTCGCCGAGCCAGGCGTAGAGGCGCAGGCACGGCAGCATCGCCGCAGCGGCGCACGGCTCGGGGCGCGTGGCGGCGGTCGCGGTCAGGAACTCGGTGTAGGCGAGCGTCGCGTCGCTCGGCACCACGCGCGCAAGGTCGATGCCGAGCCGTTCGGCCTGCTGCCGGTGCAGGCGCAGTTCGTCGTCGACGCCCTGCGCGAGTTGCGCGTAGAGCTGCTGGCCGGCGGCGTCGCGGCAGCGAGCGCCGGCGAGTGCGTAGGCGGCGGCGAACGCGCGCAGGAAGAACGCGTCCTGCGCCACGTAGTCGCGGTAGCGCGCGGTCGGCAGCGAGCCGTCGGCGAGGCCGCGCACGAACGGATGGACGAGGCACGCGTCGGCGAGGTCGCGGTCGTTCTGCCAGAGGAGGTCGGCGAGCATCGTGGTCACGCTGCGATGGTAGGAACGGAGGCGCCCGCGGCAATCGTGGCGGGCAGCGCGGCGCGGCCGAGCCGTTCGTGCAATCGCCGTCAAATCCCCCGCGGCTGCGCCAGCGGCCACTAGATTGCGGCCATGCGTCTCTTGCTGGTGGAAGACGATTCCGAGCTCGCTCGCAACGTCGTCGAGTACCTGGAGCCCGAGCACCACGTCGACCACGTGCTCGACGGACAGTCCGGGCTCGCACTGTGCGCGGCATCGAGCTACGACGCGGTGCTGCTCGACGTCATGCTGCCGCGCCTCGACGGCCTCGAGGTCTGCCGGCGGCTGCGCGAGGACCTGGGCCTGCGCCTGCCGGTCGTCATGCTGACCGCCAAGGACACCCTGGAAGACAAGGTCGCCGGCTTCGACGCCGGCGCCGACGACTACCTCGTCAAGCCGTTCGCACTGAAGGAACTCGCGGTGCGGCTGCAGGCGCTGCACCGACGCACCGCCCGCGCCGCCGACGAGCCGCTCGTGCTCGCGTTCGAGGACCTGCAGCTCGACCTCGGTCGCATGCGCGCGAGCCGCAGCGGCCGCCCTCTGCGCCTGACGCGGGTCGGCCTGACCATCCTGGAACGGCTGCTGCGCGCCGCTCCCCAGATGGTCCGCCGCGAACAACTCGAGCGCGAGCTGTGGCCCGACTATCCGGTCGGCGAAGGCGTCTTGCGCACGCACGTCTACAGCCTGCGCAAGCAGATCGATCGCGGCGAGCAACGGCCGCTGGTGCACACCGTGCACGGCATCGGCTACCGCATCGGCGCGGAGGACGCTTGAAGCCGACGCTCGAACGGCGGCTCGCGCGCGCGTTGCTGTCCTTCGGCGCCGCCCTCGCCGTCACCTACCTGTTCGTCGTGCCACAGGTCGTGCTGAAGACGGAGGACGCCGTCCTGCTGCGACTCGCCGCCGCCCAGCTCGAACGCCTGCGCGCCGACCCCGCTGCCGAGCTGCCGGCGCCGATGTTCCGGCTGTCGTCGCGTGCGGACGTCGAGCCGCGACTGCGCCAGCGGCTGCTGGCGTTGCCGGTCGGCGTGCACGAGTGCAACGACGAGGTGCTGGCGGCCGGCCTGCCGGCGACCGACCTGATGATCGGCGTCGCCGTCGCCGGGGACGCCGAGCGCATCGTCGTCCACGACGTGGCGGAGCTCGAGGTGTTCGACGAACGCATCGACGCACCGGGCTACTACACGCTCGTGCTGGCGGGCGCGGCCGTCAGCCTGGCCCTGGCGATGGCCGGGTTGCTGACCGCGCGCCGCGTGTTCCGCGCGCTGGGTTCGCTCGGTCGCCTGATCGCGACGGCCGATCGCGCCGAGGCCGCGCGCCTGCTGGCCACCTTCGACGACGACGAGATCGGCGTGCTGGCGCATCGCCAGTTGGCGACACGCGACGCGCTCGAGCGCGCCTTGCAGCGCGAGCGCCACTTCACGCGCGACACCAGCCACGAGCTGCGCACACCGGTGGCCGTCGCGGCGGGTGCCGTCGAACTGCTCGAGCGAGAACTGGGCGGCACACCGCGGGCGCGCGAACTGCTGCAGCGCTTGCGTTCCGCCCACCGCCGCATCGAGGAGCTGGTCGCGGCGTTCCTGTGGCTCGCCCGCACGGATCGACCGGAAGGCGAAGAAGTCACCGAGCCTGCGGCCCGCATCGCGGCCCGCGTGCTGGAGACGATCGAGCAGCAGGAGGGGCGTCGGCTCGGCGGCGTGCAGATCGACGAGCGGGCGCCCCTCGCCGTTCGCCACGTGCCGCCCCTCGGCGACGTCGTGCTGCGCAACCTGCTGCACAACGCCATCCGCCACGGCGACGGCGAGAGGGTCACGATCGGGCTCGCCGACGACGGCATCACGATTGCGAATCCGGAAGCCGACGCCGGTGCGCCGTCGACGCGCGAACATGGCTTCGGCACGTCGATCGTCGCCGACCTGTGCCATCGACTCGGCTGGCGACTGGCGTTCGAACGGCAGCCCGGCAGCTTCGTCGTGCGGATCGCCACGGGTTCGACGAAGAGTTGACGAAGCGTCGACGGCGATCGGACATCCGGACCGGCGGCGGCGGGCGAAGCCACGGACATGATCCGCGACCTCTCCGTTCTCCGTTCCCTCCACATCGTGGCCCTGCTGCTGCCACTCGCGTTCGTCGGCGCCTGCAAGAGCACGGCCCCGACACCCGCGCCGACCGCCGACAACGAGGCCTTGCGCGCGGCAGCGATCGAGGCGTCGACCGCGACGATCGCCGGCGCCGAGATCGCCAGCGGGCCGAGGCCGGCGGACTCGAGCGCCAGCCCACAGCGCACCGGCCTCACGGCGCGATTGTTCGGCGGCGCCGGCTTCCTGCGCGACACCAACCTGACCAGCGACGACGCCGGCGCGATCCAGAACGGCGACGCCTCGTTCGACGTCGGTTGGATGGGCGGCGGTGCGCTGGGCTATCGCTTCCACGACAGCTGGTCCGCCGACGTCGAGATGACCTACCGCACCAACAACCTCGATCGCGTCACGGCCGCGGGAACGACCGTCGACGACGGCGACTTCTCGTCGCTCAGCGTGCTGACCAACCTGCGCTACCACCTGCCGGTCGCCGGTCCGCTGCGTCCGTACGTCGGTGCCGGTGCCGGCTGGATCGAGGAGATCGACATCGACCTCGAGACCCTGAGCAGCGAGACCGGCTACTCCGCCTCCGGCGTCGGGGCCCAGTTGCTGCTCGGCGCCGAGTACGCCCTGAGCGATCGGCTGTCCCTCGACGTCGAAGGCCGCTACTTCCGCTCGTTCGCCGACAGCTTCGACAGCGAAGACGGGCCGGCGATCACCTACGGCGCCGACTACGACCGCTTCGAGGTCGTGTTCGGGCTGAGCTGGCGGTTCTGACCGCGCCGCCCCTCACCAACCCGGCTGCTTGCCGAGTTCCTGCGGCCGCGTCTTGCCGTTCGCGGTCGCCCATACGCAGAACGCCGCCAATCGCGCCACCGCCTCCATGCGCACGGAGTCGAGGCGGTCGGCACTGTCGCCGACCTGGTGGTCGTCGGGATGCTCGCCGTCGCAGAAGAAGCCGCAGAAGTTCCAGCTCGAACGGCTGCCGCGGGGCACGTTCACGCTGCACCACCCTCTGTACGAGACTGGCTACTTCCGCAGCCAGGAGGGCTCCTGGGGCGGCGCTCCGGTGGCCATCGGGGAAGCCGCGGGCGATGGCGGCACTCTGCCGACCGGCCCCGACGCCGAACGGACGGTCCAGGTGCGCCACGCCGACGGCACCGCGGCGACCGGACGCCTCGCGATCCGCGATCGCATGAGCGAGTCGTGGCAAGAGGTCATGCGAGGCAACTCGACGCGGATCTACGCGGCCGACCCGATCCCCGGGCCGCCGTCGGCGCGCCTCGTCGACGGCGTCGGCGTGCTCGGCAAGGTCCGGCGCGGTCGCCTGCAGTTCGAACTGCGCAGCGACGACGGCACGACGGTGTTCTTCACGCGCGACGTGGTGCCGGGCGAGCGGCTCGAAGTGCAACTCGGCTCGTCGAAGTGACCGTGCACAGCGCCGGCGGCGTCAATCGATGGTGACGCGGTAGATCAGCACTTCCCCCGGCTTCCGCACCGCGAGCGTGCGGCGGTCGTCCGACAGCTGGAAGTTGCCGCCTACGTGCAGCAGCGTCTGCCGCGGCTCGAGCGCATCGACATCCCACACCTGCAGCTCGCTCGAGGTGGCGACGAGCGCACGCTTGTCGTCGAGGAACTGCCATTCGTAGACCTTCGCGCGCACGTCCTGCAGCAGCTCCAAGGTCGTCGCATCGCGAACGCGCAGGTGGTGGTTGGGCGGACCCATTCCCATGCTGATCCCGCTGCCACAGGAATAGAACAGCTTCGCACCGTCCGGTGAGAACGCGACCGAGTAGACAGGCCCGCCATCCTCGACCACGCGCTCCGCGGTGGCCTGGGCATCGACCAGGGCCAGAGCGCCGGCTTCGCCTTCGATCCCCCACCAGGCACCGATCGCCCAGCGTCCGTCGGACGCACACGCGATGCTCGGCGACCCCGCGAGCAGCCAGGACGAAGCGAGCTCGAGCTTGCGTTCGCCGCGACCATCGATCAGATCGCCTTCGAAGAACAGCAAGTCGCCGGGACCAGGCACCGCTTTCTGCCACAAGCGGCTCGGTGTCGGCACCAACCGCACGTCCGCGCCGGTGCGCGTGTCGACAACAGCCACCAGCTCACTCCGCTGCAGCAGCAGCTCCGCGCCCCGCCGCCCGGGCGCCACGTCGAGGGCATCGATCGCACGCGACGGGCGGCCGTCGAGGAAGTGCAGTCGCCACGCGTTGCCCTTGACCGCCACGGCCCATCCGTCGGGCGTCATCGCCGCTCCGTTCCCCCGCGACACGGCGCCAGGGACCTCGACGGGCGCGCGGCCCAGCTCGTGGATCGCCTGCTGCCCCGAGTATGTCGAGACGAACAACCGCTTGCCGTCGGGATGCAGAGCCAACGCAGCCACCTTGCCCTGCACCTGCAGCTCTTCACGGCGTTCGCCGCCGTCGAACCACCAGCGCACGCGTTCTGCTTCGCCGCCGACCGCGAACGTGCGGCCATCCGTCGCCACGGCGAACGCGAACGACGACGATGGCACCTCGAACGCAGTCGCCCCACGACGCAGCGAGCCCCACGATGGCACGTCGAAAAGCAGTCCTCCTGCCACTCCCAACGCCAGCGATCGGGTGAGGCTGAACTCGTTCGACCGATGGTCGTGCACCAACTCTGGCTCGCCCTCGGCGGCAGCGACGCGCCAGGTGCGGCCGATGTTGTCGCCGACGAAGTAGCTCTCCCCGCCATCGCCGACGGCGATCGCGTTGATCGGGTAGTCGAAGCGCGCGCGCTCGCTCGCGTCCTTCCCGTCGTGCACCATCAGCTTGGCGCCAGCGGCGTAGACGAAGCGTTCGCCGCGATCCAGCCAGCAGAACCCCTCGGGTCCGACATGGTCGATGACCAGCCGGTGCTTGCCGGTCTTCGCATCGTGGATCGTCAGGTGGCGAGAACGGCATGCGAGCCGCGTTCCATCCGGCGAGAACTGGAGCACACCGACCCAATGGTCCCCGGGCTGCGCCGTCCAGCGCACCTGCATGGTCGCCACGTCGAGCAGGCGCACCTCGCCGAGTTCGCCACCGAGCGCGAGTGTCGCGCCGTCCGGCGAGAACGCGGCGGCGTGGATCGTGCCGCCTTCGGGGCGCAGCGTGTGCAGCAGTTCGAGGCGCACCGGCTTCTGCGCTGCGAGCACGCCGGTGAACGCGAACAGCACGGCAGCCCCGACGGACGAGCGAACTCTCTTCATCGCCGACACGGTAGACGAAGTGGCCGCCGGCACAACCGGTCACGCAAGGCGCCGCGCGGCGTTCGCGTGCGAAGGCGGACCGTCAGTCGAACACCACGCGGTAGACCAGCTGCTCGCCGTGCCCTTCCAGCAACAGCGTGCGGCGGTCGTCCGACAGCTGGAAGTCGCCGACCGCGTCCAGCAGCGTCTGCACCGGCTCGAGCTTGGCGACGTCCCACACCTGCAGCTTGCCTTCGACCGCGACGAGTGCGCGCTGGTCGTCGAGGAACTGCCACTGGCGCATCCACACCCCAAGCTCCAAGTGCTTCTCCGCGAGCAGTTCGAGCGTCGCCGGATCCCGAACGCGAACCTGACACCAGATCGGCCGCCCCAGCGCGATGTTGCTGCCGCCACCACACGCATAGACGAGCTTGGTCCCGTCGGGGGAGAAGGCGACCGAGTCGATCGGAGCCTTGTCGACGAGCTGCACCGCTCTGCCCTGGGCATCGGTGATCGCGAGGCTGCCGCGGAGTGCCCGGAACGAACAACCGAGCGCCCAGCGACCGTCCGGCGCCGACGCACTTGGCCCGCTCCCCCAAGCAAAGGCTGAGTCCGAATCTTGCAGGCGCGTCACCGTGGCGCCGGTCGGATCGCGCAGTTCGCCGCAGAGGCACAGCAGGTTGCCGGGACCGCTCTGAACCAGGAACCCTGGGGAGTTGCCGTCGAGTGGCTGCGAACGCAGTTCCTTGCCGCTGCGTGTGTCGAGCACGGCGACGCGCTCGCGGTACTGCACGAGCAGCTCCGCGCCACGATGACCACGCGCGACGTGCATCACTCCGGGAAGCGCGGCGCCGGGTCGGCCATCGAGCGGACGCAACTGCCACTCGTAGGTGTCGGCGAACTGCACGGCCACCGCCATGCCGTCGGGCGCGAGTACGCCAGCCCGGAACGCCGTCGGCAGCGACGGTTGACGCTCGGGCAGCGCGGTGTGCCCACGATCGAACCAAACGCGGCACGCCGAGGCGGTCACCACCAGCAGCCGCTTGCCGTCGGGCCGCAGCGCCAACGCGGAGACCGGCTCGTCGAGGACCAAGTACTCGCAGCTGGCGCCACCATCCGACCACCAGCGCACCTTCGTGCTCTCGCCAGCGACTGCGAAGGAACGGCCGTCGGGCGTCACCGTGAACGCGACCGGTGACCTCGGCACGTCGAAGGTGGTGTGGCCACGGCGCAGCGGACCCGCGGCCGCGAGGTCGAACAGTTCGCCGCCCGCGACCGACAGCGCCACCGACGGCACCGCCGCCGCACCAACGTCGCGATGGTCGCGATGCAGGATCGGCTCGCCGGCGGCAGGCACGCGCCAGACGCGGCCCGTGTCGTCGCCGACGAACCACACCGAGTCACCAGTACCTGCAGTGAGCGTGCGGATCGGCGCCTCGAACACGGCGCGCACCGAAGCACGTTCGCCATCGTGCTCGACCAGCTCGCGGCCCGCGCCGTAGGCGAAGTGCACGCCGTCTACGAGCCACGCACACGCCTGCGCCCCGACGTTCGCGAGGCGCAGCTGCTCCTCGCCGGTGCACGCGTCGTGGATCGTCAGGTGGCGGCCGGCGCACGCGAGGCGCTTGGCCGTCGGGTCGAGCGCGAGCGCCACGATCGGCAGCCTGTCCGCCTGCGCGGTCCAACGCGGCTTACGCTTCCAGCCATGAAGACCCAGCAGCTCGCCGCGCTCGCCACCGAGCACGATCAGGTTCCCGTCCGGTGAGACGGTCGCGGTGCGGACCGATTTGGCTCCCAGACTGGACCTCTGCGCTAGTCGCACGGCCTCGGCATCCACCCGCAGCGTCTGCAGCAGCTTGAGCTGCACCGGCTCCTGCGCGGCGAGCACGCCGACGACCGCGAACAGCACGAACACCCCGATCCCGAGCCAACGACGACGCAGCATTCGCCGAAGGCTACCCACCGCTGCACCGCCCGTCAGCCCAGGGACGAACGCCCACCGTCGCCGTCGCGCGAAGCCACCTTCGCAGCACGTTCGCGCCCGAGCCAGTCCCAGCAACGACTCGGCAGCAGCATGCTGATGCGCGCGGTCATCGCCAACCACCACGGCACGGCGATCCAGCCGCGATTGCGTTCGAGGCCGCGGCGGATCGTGCGCACCGCGCGGTCGACGCCGACGCACAGCCGAGAGCCGCGATGGCGCGACGACGTGCTGCCGACGTCGAGGTAGCCCGGGCAGACGACGGAAACGCCGATGCCCACCGGTGCGAGGCGCTGACGAAGCCCTTCGCCGAACACGCGCACCGCCGCCTTGGACGCGCAGTAGGCGGCCGAACGGCGCGTGCCACGGTAGCCGGCCAGCGACGACACCAGCGCGATCTGGCCGCGGCCGCGAAGGCGCATCGCGGCGATCGCCGGCAGCACCGTGTTGAGCACCCCGTCGACGTTGGTGGCGAAGATCGCGCGCGTCGCCGCATCGTCTTCGCCGTCGCCGCCGAGGCTGCCGGCGGAGATGCCAGCACAGGCGATCACCAGGTCGAGGGCCGCGCGGCGGTCGCAGCCGTGGATCCAGTCGGCCATCGCCGCACGGTCGCGCACGTCGAGCACCTGCGGCACGGCGACCGCCCCTCGCGCGCGGCACGCGTCGGCGACGGCCTGCAGTTCGTCGGACGCAACCGCCGCGAGGAACAGCGTGACCCCGGGCGCCGCGTAGTCGAGCGCCAGCGCGCGGCCGAGGCCCGCCGACGCGCCGGTGATCAGGATCGCTGCCGGAACACGCGTCATGTCGAAGGCCTGGAGCCGGGTTCGTTGGGTCGATCGCGGCAGCGGCGGGGTTGCCGCGCGCCGTCACGATCGCGAACGACGGCCGCAGGCACAACCGCGCCGCACCGATTGCTGCTGGCACGGCGCCATCGCCGAGGCGAAGCCCGGCGCCGCCGCGACCGCCGGCGGTTCCGCCGTCGCCAGAACCCCGGATGCCAAGGCCGCATCGGACCTCTCGGGGACACCCCGGATGCGGGACCACGGCGGACGCGGTCGATCTCCCCGGCATGGTCGACGTTCCTGCGGCAGCCGACATCCTCCGCCAGAAGGCGCCCGACCTGGCACGCGACCTCGCCCTGCAGCTGCCGCTCGGCCGACCCGCGGTTGCGGTCGTCGGCGACCTGCGGTTCCTGCTCGACGTGTTCGCGACCGCGCTCGAACTCGGCAGCTGCGGGCTCGTCGATCGCACCCTGGCCTGGCAGAAGGTCCGCACCCGCGCACTCGGCGGCGAGCCCGACGCCCTGACGGAGTTGCCTGGGTTCGTCGCCGCGCGACTCGCACCGGCCCTCGACGCCGGCCAACACAGCGTGCTCACCCGCCTGATGGACAACGCGGCGACCTACGTGCACTTCGCCAGCGACACCAACCCGGTCGGCGTGGACCCGCTGCTGCAGCCCGGCACGCTGGGGCGCGAGTTCCTCGACGCCACCATGGCCGGCGACCGCTTGCTGGCCCAGGCGACGCTGCGCCGCGCGGGCTCGCTGCCGCACGCGCTGCGCACCGTCGTCGAACCGGCGCAACGCGAGTTCGGCCGCATGTGGCAGAACGGCCTGATGCCGCCGCCGGTCGAACACGTGACCACGCAGGTGGTGCACCACGTCATCGAGTCGCTCGCGGCGGAACAAACGCCGCCGCCGCCGGACGCGCCGCTGGTGGCGATGGTGCGTGCGCCCGGCGACGAACACTCCCTCGGCCAGCTGTGCGCGGCTTGCCATCTGCGCGGCGCCGGGCTGCGCACGCAGTCGCTGACGGCGGCGAACGGCGAAGCGGCCCTCGTGGCCAGCCTGGCGGCGCTCGCCCCGGCGGCGATCGCGCTGACCTGCACCACCGGCATCGAAGCGCGCCGGCTCGCCGCCCTCGTCGCCGCGATCCGCCGTGAACGTCGGCTCGCGCACGCACTCGTGCTGCTGGGCGGCCACCTGATGGTCGACTGCCCGCAGCTGCCGACCCATCTCGGCGCCGACGGCGGCGCCGTCGACGGCGCCACGCTGGCGAGCCAGCTGCAAGCGCGCCTGCTGCAACCGACGGCCGCGGCCGAACGGCGGCAGCCGCTGCGCCCGCACTGAGCCGGGCCGCGGCGTCCGCACGACGCCGCACCACGGCGCACCACGCAACACCACGGCGCAAGCGACGCTGGCGTCCCGCGCGCGCACGTTCTCTGATGCGCGCAGCCCCAGCGCGCCACGACGAACCCGTGCCTCCGAGCGAACAAAGCCACGACCCGGCGCGCGCCATGCACGGCAAGGTCTGCCTCGTCACCGGCGCCACCAACGGCCTCGGCGCGATCGCGGCGCGCCGGCTGGCGGAGCTCGGCGCCACCGTCGTCGGCGTCGGCCGCGACGCCGCGCGCTGCGACGCGATGGCGGCGGCGATCCGGGCGGCGACCGGCAATCCGCAGGTCGAGTTCCTGGTCGCCGACCTGTCGTCGCAGGCGGCGATCCGCACGCTGGCGGCGACGTTCCGCACCCGCCACGCCGCGCTGCACGTGCTGCTGAACAACGCCGGCGCCTACCACTTCCAGCGCGGCACCACGCAGGACGGCATCGAGCGCACGTTCGCGCTGAACCACCTCGGCTACTTCCTGCTGACGCAGCTGCTGCTCGACCGCCTGCAGGCGTCGGCGCCTTCCCGCATCGTCAACGTCGCATCGTCGGCGCACCGCTCGGCGCAGCTCGACCTCGTCGACGTCGAGCTGACGAGCGGCTACCGCGGCTGGACCGCCTACGCGAACTCGAAGCTGGCGAACCTGCTGTTCACGTTCGAACTGGCGCGCCGCCTCGCCGGCAGCGGCGTCACCGCCAACGCCGTGCATCCGGGCTGGGTGGCGACGCGCTTCGCCGAGAACAACATGCGCGGCCTGTTCGCGGTGCTGCGGCCGTTCTACCGGCTCTACCAGCGCTGCACTGCGATCGCGCCCGAGCAGGGCGCCGACACGCTGGTTTGGCTGGCGAGTGCGCGCGAAGTCGAGGGCGTGACCGGCAAGTACTTCCGCGAGCGCCGCGAGCGCGAACCGACGGCGGCGGCGAAGGACGCGGCGCTGGCGCAGCGGCTGTGGGAACTCAGCGAACGCATGGTCGCGCGCTGATCGCGGGCGGTTCGCACGGGCGGCACTGGCGGCACTGGCCGGTTGCACTCGGCGCCACCAGCTGCACACTCGCGGCCGTGCAGCTGCGTCCGTACCAACAGACCGCGATCCACCAGACGCGCGAAGCGTTCCGCCAGGGCCATCGCGCCGTGCTGGTGGTGATGCCGACCGGCACCGGCAAGACGGTGCTGTTCGCCGAGATCGCGCGCCTCGCCAAAGGCCCGGTGCTGGTGCTCGCGCACCGCCAGGAACTGGTCGAGCAGGCGCGCGAGAAGATCGCCGCGTGGTGCAACGACGTCGTCGCCGTCGAGATGGCGCACCGCCGCGACTTCACGCGGCCCGACGGCAGCAGGCCGAAGATCACCGTCGCCAGCATCCAGACGCTGCAGAAGCGGCTGCACGACGTGCCGAAGGACGCGTTCAAGATCGTCATCGTCGACGAGGCGCACCACGCGACCGCCGACTCGTACCGCGCGGTGCTGCGCCACTTCTCCGCCTGGCAGCTCGGCGTCACCGCGACCCCCGACCGCAGCGACCGCGTGCCACTCGGCGAGGTCTTCTCGACGGTGGCGTTCGAGTACGACATGCGCACGGCGATCCGCGACGGCTGGCTGTGCCCGATCCGCTCGTTCCTGGTGCAGACGCAGGCCGACTTCTCGCACGTGCGCAAGGTCGCCGGCGAGCTGGCGACGCGCGACGTCGAAGCGGTGCTGAACCAGGACCTGCACCTCGCCGAGATCGCGACACCGATCCTGCGCGAACGCGGCGGGCGGCCGACGATCGTGTTCGCGGCGTCGGTGGCGCACGCCTACGCGCTGACGCGGGTGATGAACGAACAGGCCGGCTCGCCGACGTTCGCGGCGGCGCTCGACGGCGAGACCGCGTTCGAGGACCGCGCCCCGGTGCTGCAGCGCTTCCGCCGCCGCGAGGTGCAGGTGCTGGTCAACTGCTCGCTGTTCACCGAGGGCTTCGACGTGCCCGACATCGCGCTGGTGGCGATCGCGCGGCCGGTGCTGTCGCGTTCGTTCTACGCGCAGATGGTCGGCCGCGGCACGCGCCCGGCGAAGGGCAAGCAGGACCTGCTGGTGCTCGACTTCGTGCCGAGCAACTGCCGCCACTCGCTGGCGCAGGCGGTCGACATCTTCGCCGGCGGCGACGAGGAACTGGCGCAGCTGGCGCGCGCGCGCGTCGCCGCGACCAGCGCCGAGGGCGAGGCGATGGCGCTCGAGCTGGCGATGGAGCTGGCGCAGCAGGAACGCGAAGCGCAGCAGGCTTCGGTCGTCTACCAGCTGCGCCGCCGCGATCCGTTCGCCGCGGTCGGCATCGACCTCGCGAAGTACCGACCGAAGAAGGGCGACGGCGACCGCGCGTCGGCGGAGCAGCTCGCGTTCTTCCGCAAGGCCGGGCTGCCGATCGGCGAGGTCGCGGCGCTGTCGCAGCGGCAGGCGGAGGCGCTGCGCGAGCAGTTGCTCGAACGCAAGGCCGTCGGCCTGTGCACGCCGAAGCAGGCGAAGGCGCTGGTGGAACTCGGCTACGACCCGCGCGACCTCTACTACGACCAGGCGCAGGAGCTGCTGCGCGAGGCGAAGGCGAAGCGGCGGGCGGCGGCGACCGACGGGTAGCTTCGGCGCCGCGATCAGCGGGTGCGAGGCGGTGTGGCCAGCAGCCGCTCCACCACCGGCCGGATCGTCGTCGTCCAGTGCCGGTAGCCGTCGGCGTTCAAGTGCAGCAGGTCCTTCTGGAACCACTTCGGGTCCGGCGCGCCGTCCGCCGTCAGCAGGCCCGTCGCGGTGTCGACGAAGACGAGGCTCGGATCGGCAGCACAGCGTGCGGCGATGCGCGCGTTGGCGGCGTCGACGAGCGCCGCGTGCTCGGCGCGGCTCGGGGCCTTGGTGATCGACACGTAGACCAGCGGCGCCGTGCAGCCGAGCTCGCGCAGCCGCGCGACCAGTTCGACGAAGCGTTCCTCGAGCCACGCTGCACTGCGCGGGTTCTTGCCGGCGAGGTCGTTGCTGCCGGCGAACACGACGACGACCGCGGGGTCGTGGCGCACGACCAGCCGATCGAGCCAGTACGTGGTGTCGAACAGGCGCGAGCCGCCGAAGCCGCGGTTCAACACCGGCAGCGGCGCCATGTCGGCCGCCAGCGTCTTCCAGCCGCGCATGCTCGAGCTGCCGACGAACACCACCGGCCGCACGCCGGGCGGCAGCGGCGGCTCGCGATCGAACGACGCGAGCTCCTCCTGCCAGCGCAGCGGGTCCTCGCCGTCGGGCACCGGCAGCGGCGTGCGCGCGGCGATCGCGCCGACCAGCGCCTTGCCGAGCGCATCGCCGATGCGGAGGTAGCTGCCACCGTTGCCGTACCAGTGATGGCCGTGCGTCGTGTTCGGCGAGTCCTCGGCCTTCTGCAGGAACTGCCGCGTCGCCACGAAGCGCGTGTTCGCCGCCACCGCCGGATCGCGCGTGCCGAGCTGCTGCGCGCGACGGAACGCTTCGCCGTCCCAGTTGCCGGTCTCGCCGACGACGATCGGCAGCGTCGGCTCGCCGAACTCGCGCCGCAGGTCGCCGATCAGGTGCGTCAGGTTCGTCGCGTAGGCCGCGGTCGCCGCGTCGTCGCAGGCGTCGTTCCAACCCTGGAACCAGACGAAGCCGGCGAGCTGCGGCGTGTGCTTCGCGAGCCGTGGATGGTCCGTGGGCAGCTGCGCCAGCGCCTCGCGGTACTCGGCCAGCATGCGCGCGTAGAACGGCCCCGGCCCGCCTGCACTCGGCGGCCGGAAGTCGACGGCGAGGCTCTTGCCGCCCCACGCCGTCTTCACCAGCAGCACCGGCTCGGCGAAGTGCTCGCCGAGCACGCGGCCGATGCCCAGTTCCGGGCCGAGGTGGTGGCGGCCCGGATAGGCGCCGAAGCCGACCGACAACGGCCCGACCTTGCGTTCGCCGTGTTCGGGGCAGTAGGTGACGAAGACGTCGTCGCGCCCGCGGAAGGCACCGTCGCCGGCGCGCAGGTCCGGGAACCGCGCCGCGTTCGCCGGTTCGGCGAGGAACGCCGCCAGCGTGCCGCGCCCGCCGTTGTAGTCGCGGGCATCGTCGAGATCGACGACGCCGTGGCCCTCCATGTTCGACTGCCCGGCGAGCAGCACGACGTGCAGCACCGGCGGCGGCGGTGCTGGCGTCTGCGCGTGCGCGCAGAGGACGACGAACGCGGCGACCAGGAGCGACGGAACGAGCGAGCGCATGGGGCATTCACGCTATCCGCGGCGAAGCCGCGATGCGCTCCGGGTCACCGCGGCTCGCGACGTCAGCCGGCGGCGATGCCCGGGCGCCCGGCGCGCACGGTGAACCGCGCCGTCGAGCGTGTGCTGCCCCCCGGCTTCGTCACCACGTCGACCGTGCGGTAGTCGCTGCGCCACTCGTCCTTGGTCACCTCGCAGAGCACGTAGCCGCGGCGCCGGTCGAGGAAGCGCAGCCCCGGATTGAAGGACTGCAGCGCCGCCATCTCCTTGCCCGCGTCGCTGCCGTCGCCGCCGCTGCTGATCGACGTGCCGACGAACTCGGTGGCGACGATCGGCGCCCGCGGATCGGCGTCGTCCACGCGCAGCTCGTTGACGAAGTTGGCGTGGATGTCGCCGGTCAGCACCACGGGATTGGCGACCTTGTGCTCGGCGAGGAACCGCAACAGCTCGGCGCGTTCGTGCACGTAGCCGCCCCACTGGTCCATCGAGTAGCGACGCTCGTCGTTGCGCGTGGCACTCGCATCGGCGACGGCACCGTCCTTCGGCTTCGCCGGCGGGAACGAGACCAAGCCCATCATCACCTGCTGTGCGAGCACGTTCCACGTCGCCCGCGAGGCGCGCAGACCGTCGCACAACCAGCGCTTCTGCTCGTCGCCGAGCAGCGTGTTGCGCGGATCGCGCGCCGCGTCGTTGATCGGCTTGCGGCCGTCGCCGTTCGGCTGGTCGCTGCGATGCTGCCGCGTATCGAGCACGAACAGCTCGGCGAGGCGGCCGTACGAAGCGCGGCGGTACAGCTGCATGGCCGGCCCCTGCGGCAGCGACGCGCGGCGCAGCGGCATCGCCTCGTAGTAGGCGCGGTAGGCGGCGGCCCGCTGCCGCAGGAAGGCCGCCGCGGTGACGCCCTTCCGCTCGCTGACCGCATCGGCGTAGTTGTTCTCGAACTCGTGGTCGTCCCAGGTGACGAGCCACGGACACCGCGCGTGCATGCCGTGCAGCAGAGGATCGCTGCGGTACTGGGCGTGGCGCATGCGGTAGTCGGCGAGTTCGGTCAGCTTGCCGCCGACGTGCTTGCGCACGAGGCCGTCCTTGCCCGCGTACTCGTAGATGTAGTCGCCGAGGTGCACGACGAAGTCCGGGTCCTGCTGCGCCATGTCGGCGTAGGCGGTGAACAGCCCTTGCTCCCAGTGCTGGCAGCTCGCGAACGCGAAGCGCAGCTGCTTTGGCAGCGCATCCGGCAGCGGGAACGTGCGCGTGCGGCCGATCGGGCTCGTCGCTTCGCCAGCGCGGAAGCGGAACCAGTAGGGCCGATCGGGCGCCAGCCCGTCGCACTCGACGTGCACGCTGTGGCCGAGCTCGGGTAGGGCGGCGACAGTGCCGCGGGCGACGACGCCGCGCATCGCGTCGTCGGTGGCGAGCTCCCACGCGACGTCGACCGGCTCGTTCGCCATGCCGCCCTCGGGCTGCAGTGGCTGCGGGCACAAGCGCGTCCACAGCACCACGCCGTCGTGGCGCGGTTCGCCGGAGGCGACGCCGAGCGCGAACGGGTCGACCAGGAAGCGATGCGGCCGCGGGCGATGACGAGGTCCGAACGACGGCACCAACGGCAGGCAGAGCAACGAGGCACCACCACGCAGCAGATCGCGGCGGGTCCAGGAGCGGTCGATGGCCATGCGTACGAGCCTGCAGGTCCGCGCGAACCTGCGACGATCGCAGCATGAAGAAAGGGGCTGCCAACGCGGGTCCGCTGCGAGTCCAGCTCCGCCGGCACGCGAGGGCACGCTCAGGCCGGGAACACGTGCTGCAGCAGGCGCGGCAGCCGCTGCCGCCAGCTGTCCTCGTTGTGCACGCCGGGCACTTCGCTGGCGAACACCCGGGTGCCGGCACCGGCGCGTTCGTGCAGGGCCGCGAACAGGCGCTGGCAGTGCTCGCGGATCGGCTGCCGTTCGCCGTCGCCGATGTCGGCGGCGATGCAGGAAGCCGCCGCGCCGCGCTCGTGCACGAGCCGCGTCAGGAAGCCGTCGTCGACCCACGCCGACGGCGACAGCGCGAGCGCACCGCCGAACACGTGCGGACGCATCAGCGTGCCGTAGAGCGCCGACACCCCGCCGATCGACATGCCGCACAAGACGCGCGCGGCCGGCGTCTCGGCCAACGGGATGCCGGGCAGACGGCGCCGCACCGCCGGCAGCACCTCGTGCTCGAGCAGGTCGAGGTAGACGTCGCCGAGGCCACCGAAGCGCGTGGCGCCGAGGTTGGTGCGCACCGGCACGTAGTGGTCGGCGCGGCTGCTGGCATGCGTGGCGATGGCGACGACGATCGCCGGCCGCATCGCCCCGGTGCACAACAGGCCGTCGACCACGCGGTGCAGCTGCAGCGTGCCGGACTGCTGCCAGGCGGCGACCCGTTCGTGGTTCGCCGGCTCGAACGCCTTGTGGCCGTCGTTGACCAGCAGCAGCGGCAACGGCGCTTCGCCGCGCATTTCGGGTGCTGGCACGTAGATGCGCAGGAGGCGCATGCCCGGCAGGCGATCGCAGTCGAGCAGGCTGTCCTGGATCTCGCCGCGCAGGTGCCGCGGCATCGCCAGCGCGTGGAACTCCGCGCGCTCGGGCAAGGCGGCGAGTTCGTGCGGCGTGTCGTGCGGCAGGCGGCAGGCCATGCGAGGGACGGGGAGTATACGCGCGGCGATGCGGGCACGCTGCGTTCGGCTTCTCCGGCGCTTCACAAGCGATCGCGCGACAGGCCGAGCAGGTAGTCGGCGAACACCTCGTTGAACAGCGCTCCGGGGCGCCGTTCGCGCAGCCGCGCCACCGCCTCGGGCCCGGTCATGCCGTGGTGCATCAGCACCAACGCGGCGATCAGCGCACTGCGGTTCAGCCCCATGCCGCAGTGGCTCAGCACGCGATGGCCCTTGCCGACGAGTTCGGCGGCGAGGCGACCGACCGCGTGCAGGCGCTCGAGGTTCGGCAGGTCGCCGTCGTGGATCGGCAGGTAGACGTAGAGGAACGCGTCGGCGGCGGTCGGCACGCCGTGGTCGACGTCGCCTTCGAGGTCGACGACGACGGTGACGCCACGCTCGTGCACCGGCTGCCAGTCCTCGATCGAGCCCGACAGGAACAGTTGGCCGCGGTCGTCGATCTGCGTCAGCTGGTGGAACATCCCGGCATGTTCGCAAGCGCGCGGCGCCTGCCAAAGAGCGCGCTGGCCGAAACGACGCGAGCCCGCCCCACCTCGAGGTGGAGCGGGCTCGGATGACGACGCAGCGGGGCCTACGGCTGCGACCTCGCGGTCGATGGACCCCGCGTTGCGGCGTCCCGGCAAGGCATGAGCCGGGTCGCCGCTTCGGCGAGCCGGCTTGATGGACGACGCAGCGGGGCCTACGGCTGCGACCTCGCGGTCGATGGACCCCGCGTTGCGGCGTCCCGGCAAGGCATGAGCCGGGTCGCCGCTTCGGCGAGCCGGCTCAATTCACGCTGATGAAGGTCTCGACGCCGTTGCTGGTGGTCAGACCGAACGCGTTCTGGCCGTTCGGCAGGCTGTTCGGCGCGATCAGCGACGCCGACTGCGACCAGATCGTCGTGCCGACCGGCACGCCGGCCGGGATCGGGAACAGCACCGACTGGGTCGGCGTGACACCGACCATGTTGAGGATCACGTCCAGCGAGCCGATCAGCGCCGAGCAGCCCGGGGCGCCGATGAAGAACAGGTCGACACCCGGAGCCGGGATCGACGACAGGCTCAGGATGTTGATGCCGACGTAGATGCCAGCGCCCGGAGCGAACTCGGGCATGTTGTCGGTCTGGTAGGTGACCGTCGTGCCGATCGTCGGCGTCGAGATCGGGTTCGGCGACGCCGACAGCGACATCGCAACCAGGTTCTCACCGGTCGTGATCGGCAGCGCGGTCGCCAGGACCTGCGAGCCGTTGTCGGTCACCACGCCGCTGGTCTTCCAACCGACCAGGTGGGCGCTGCCGAACGTGCTGGTGGTGTCGGTGTCGACCGTGACCCACAGCATCGTGCAGGCACCCGTCGTCAGGTCGAGCTGGAACTGCATCGTGCCCGGGTTTGGCGACGGGTTGGTCAACGAGTAGTTCTCGACGTTCTCGAAGGTGATGCAGAACAGGTTGCCGACCTGCTCGGTCTTGACGTCACCGCCCTCGAACTCGTTGTAGTCGTGCCAGGCGTAGAACGCCGTGGCGTCGCCGGTCGCGAACTCGCCGCCCGACGGGCTGAAGTCGAAGTCGTTGTTGCTGATGCCACCGAGCGTGACGATGGCGTTGCCCGACACCGCGACCTGGCTGACCGGGCCCTTCGGCGACGGCATCAGCGAGGGCAGCGTGACGGCGACACTGCCGTCGTCACCCGGGAGGATGATCGAGGCCGCGACCGACGGCGCGATGTAGGCCGAGGCACCACCCGCGAGCCACAGGCCCGTGTAGCCGTAGCCGGTCGGGATCACCTGCAGCGCGTTGCCCTGCAGGGCCGCCGAGGCGATCGCCGCGTCGGCGTGGAACTCGTAGACGCCCGCACCCGGCACGTCGTAGCAGCCGGTGCCGTACTGCAGGTTGTAGGCGAGCGGCGCGCCCGTGCAGGTCGACACGGCGGTGTAGCCGGTGCCGCTGTAGGCGAAGAACATCGTCGTGCCTTGCAGGTCGAACACGCCGATCGGGAAGGTCTCGTAGAGGCTGCCGATCGTCGAGGTCGGCAGGGCCGTCAGGTCCGTGCTGACGTCGATCAGGCCGTTGCCGGCCGAGACGCCGACGGTGGCCGAGAAACCCTGGAGGACGATGCCGGCCGAGTACGAGAACGACACGTCGCCGTTGGCGAACAGCTTCGCCTGGGCCGACAGCGTGCCGAGCTCGAAGTACTGGTTGACCTCGATCCAGTTGATCGTGAACACGCCGGGAACCGACGTATCCGTCGTCACGGCGTAGTTGGCGCCACCGTTGAAACCTTCGAGGTCGGACCAGAAGGCGGCGATGCGCGGCGAGTCACCGGCGATGCCGGCCATGTCCGCCACGCCGAAGGTGGTCGTGCCGACGGCAGCGCCACCGTTGGTCAGGTAGGCGACGCCGTTCGACTCGATGACGACGTGCGAGAACGTCGCCGACGCGGCGCCGGCCATCGGGAAGGCGAAGCCGAGCGGGATCGGCGCCGAGAGGCCTTCGTCGTCCGCCGGGAAGAAGCCGGTCGCCGTGAGCGTGACGGGCGAACCGCCCGCGGTGACGAGGCACTGCGCCGAGACGGACGCAGCGAAGAAGGCCGCAGCGGCCAGGAGGGAGATTTGCTTTTGCATGGAACGAACTGCCTGAAACGAGGCGAGACGAGATGGGCGATACGAGAACGCCCGGGCAGGAGTGTGAAAGCCTAGCTCCGGCGCCAGGGCGAGCCAGTGGGCCGAACGCCCCAAGTACGCAACCGTACCGAGCTTCGCGGGTGCGCAGCAGCGTGCGCCAGCAGGCAGCGAAGAGCCGGCGCAATCGACGGCGCGGATCAGCGCGCCAGTTCCTGCTCGTATGCGACCAGCTTCTGCAGCGCCGCTGCCAACGCCTCTTCGAGCTTGCCGATCGCCTGCCTCGCGGCGCTGCCGTTGCGCGCCTTGCAGGCGGCGGCGAACTCGGCCAGCGCCGCCTTCGCCGCTTCGTCACGCCCCTTGAGCGCGAAGTCGAGCATCAAGCCCGACTGGAACAGGATGTGACGCTTGCTGCCGTCGTCGCCGCGGAAGTGGAAGTTCTTGCACAGCGCCTTGCAGTCGCTGACCCCACCGTTCTGGATGTCCTGTCGCGCGTAGTGCGCCGCATCGGACGGAAGGTGGAGACGGCTCGTGAGGCTGCCGACGCCGTGCAGGAACCAGGCCGGGAACTCGGTGCCGAGATCGCGCGCGGTGCTGATGGCGAACGCGAGCCCGGCGGCATGGCGTGCGCTGTAGACGCCGAGCGCACCGGTGCCGTCGCACACCGCGGGTCGGGCCTCGGTGAGGCCGGGCAACCGCAAGCGGCCTTCCGACATCGCCAGGAAGGCGCTGGTCGAACTCGACTCGTCTCCGAGGCGCGCCCCGAGGTCGGCGTATTCACCCTGCGTCGCGGCGATCATCACCACCGGCCGATGGCGCGGCCGCGGCTGCGTGGTGCCGAACACCTCGGCGACGCGCACCCAAGCCGAATCGACCTGCGTCGCCATCTCGCGCACCTTCGCCAGCGGCAGGCGGCTGACGATGGTGACGAACGAACTGCGGAACACCCAGGGTTCCTTGGCCGGGTTGGCGTGGTGTTCGTCGGCCGCCGCTTCGTCGCCCCAGGTGTCGCCGCCGAGCGGGAACTTGCCGGCCTTGGCATCCTCGAGCCGCTGCTGGTCGATCAGCTCGCCGGTGACCGGGTGCCGCACCTTGCCGGTGGTCAACGCCACCTTCTCGGCCTTGGTGACGAGCTCGCCGTCGTGGCGGTAGATCCCGCGCTTGGCGTCGTCGACGTCGGCCTTGTCGACCCAGATGCCGTCGACCTCGACCATGCCCTTGGCCGCCATCTCGGCGAGCAGCGCCTGCTTCCTGCGCTCCTCGAGTTCCTTCTTGGCCACCCACTTGCCCTCGTGCAGCACGTTGCCGAGCGCCTCGTGCGCCTTCGGGTGGTCGGGCTTGATCTTCAGCACCGCCTCGTAGATGCGCTTGCTCTCGGCGCCGAGCCCCTTCTCCGCCGCCCACGCGGCGGCGGCGCACAACGCCTCGGGATCCTTCTTCGCCGCCGCTTCCTTCGCTTTCAGCTCCTTCTTCAGCACGTCGCTCGCACGCTCGATCTTCTCGGCTTGCGCCGTGGCCGGTGCCAGCAGCGCCAGCAGGGCCAGGACGGACGGAACGCTGCGGAACGGAACGCGCATCGGCACACCTTTGGGTTGGCGGGAAGGACGCGTTTGTAGCGCCCGCCGCCGCCGGCGTCACCCGAGCCGCCCCGGCGCCCGCAGCGCGGCAGGGCGCTGCCGTTCGCGGCGAGCGAGCAGGGCCCGCACGCGCGCCTGTTCGGCATCGCGATAGCGCCAGCGCCACAGCACGAACGCGCTGGCGACGAACAGCAGCCCGACGCCGGGGCCGAACAACCACCACAGCGCCGTGCGCACCGACGGTGGCTGCTGCGCGCTGGCGGCGACGAAGCCGGCGAGCCCAAGCACCTGGCCGGTGAGCCACACCGACAAGGCGCGCGCGACCTTGCTGGCGAAGCGCCAGACGCCGAAGAACAGGCCGCTGCGCAGCTGCCGGTGCCGCAGCAGGTCGTGGTCGAGCACGTCGGTCAGCATGGTGTCGATCAACACGATCGCGCCGACGAAGAACGCGAGCCCGACGCCGCCGGCGACCAGCACCAGCCAGAACGCACCCGGCGGCACCAGCATGTAGAGCAGCGTGTTGCCGACCGCGAGCACACTGGCGCCGACCAGCAGCGGCCGCCGCTTGCCGAAGCGCTTGCTGAGCTTCACCCAGACCAGGATCGACGCCGTGAACACCAGCAGGAACGTGCCGAGCACCAACTGGCGGTCGGCCTCGGCGAACCCGAGCACGTGGTCGTAGTAGTAGAGGAAGCAGGCGCCGTTGACGCCGATGCCGAGGTAGGCGAGCACGTAGGCGAGCAGCAGCGGCCGGAACGCCGGGTTGCCGAACGGCGCCAGGAACGCCTCCCGCCAGGTCGCCGAACGCAGCGGCGGCGCCGCCACGAAGCGCACGTTCGCCGTCGCGCGCCAGCTGATCAGCGCGGTCAGCACGACCAGCGCCGCGGCCGCCAGCGCCATCGGCGGCGTCGTCGACGCGCCGGCGCCGACGACGCCGAGGCCGAGCATGGCGAGCGGCAGCACCGCCGCCAGCAGCGCACCGACGTTGGCGAACGCGAAGCGCGCGCCGAACAGCACGACGCGTTCGTGCGCATCCTCGGTCAGTTCGCCGGCCATGGCCATGTACGGCACGCTGAGCACCGTCATGCCGGTGTTGAGGAAGCAGTAGCTGCCGAGCAACCACGCGAACTTCGCGCCCTGGCCGGCGAGCTCCGGCGGGAAGAACACGGCGAGCACACCGAGCGCCAGCAGCACGCCGCCGAGCGGCAGGTAGCCGCGCCGGCCACCGAAGCGATGCCGCGTGCGGTCGCTGATCACGCCCATGACCGGATCGGTGATCGCGTCCCAGACGATCGCCAGCGCCGCGGCGTTGGCAGCCAGATCCGCATCGAGGCCGATGCGGTCGGTGTAGAACGCCAGCAGGTAGAGCCGCAGCACGGTCTCGACCGTGTTGATGCCGCTCTCGGCGGTCGCATAGCCGACCTGCGTGGCCAGCGACAGAGGGCGGTGGTTCATGCGCGACGAGGCGCGCAACCTAGCAGCTGGCGGCGGCGATCGCTCCCGTCTTGCCGGCGAACCATGCCAGATCGGTGGCGCCGCCACCACGACGGCGCCGCCGGCGGGCGCTACAACCAGGACGCGCGTCGGCTCGCGACGCAACCTGCGATGCCTTCCTCCGCCGACGATCACGATCTGCCGCGTGCCGACGCCCGCTGGGACGCCGGCGATCTCGGCTGCGGCGAACTCGTGCTCGAGCTGCGTTTCCGGCTGCTGGAGTTGCCACCCGGCGGCATCATCGCCGTGACCGCACACGACCCGGCCGCCCCCGTCGACCTGCCTGCCTGGTGCGGGCTGTGCGGCCACGCGCTGCTGCACGCCCGACACCCCGACTACTTCATCCAACGAAAGCGGAACTGACCCATGAAGAAATTCTGTGTGAGCCTCACCTGTGCGAAGAACGACGCCGACAAGGCGACGGTCGCGTTCGTCGTCGCCAATGCCGCCGTCGCCTCCGAACAGCAGACGGTGGTGTTCCTCAGCACCGAAGCCGTGCGCCTAGCACAACAGGGCTACGCCGACGACATCCACGAAGAGGGCTTCGCGCCGCTGCGCGAGCTGATGGCGAACTTCGTCAAGGCCGGCGGCACGATCTGGGTGTGCTCGCCGTGCTTCAAGCGGCGCAAGCTCGACGAGACGAAGCTGGTCGCCGGCGCGGTGATCGTCGGTGGCGCCAAGCTGGTCGAGTTCCTGTCGCAGGGCGCCCCCTGCGTCAGCTACTAGAGATCGGCGAGGGTGCGGGCCTCGAGCGTCCGGTAGGAGCCGACGACCGCGAAGCGGTCGCGGCTCAACGACGATGGCGCCGGGTTCGTTTCCAGGCAGCGAGGGAACGCATTCGCCCCCCCCATGACGGCAACCGCCCATTTCGACCATGACCCACGGTGAGCCTCCCCGGCCCGACGCGACCTGCGACGGCGGCGATCTCGACTGCGGTAGCGGGCTGCTGCTGATCATCCGCAGCGCGATGGAGCCGCTGGCGGGCGGCGGTGTGCTGCTGGTCAAGAGCCGCGAAGGTTCGGTGCGCGAGGACCTGCCGGCGTGGTGTCGGTTGGTCGGCCATGGGCTGCTGGATGCGCGCGCCGCCGACGGCGGCTACTGGCACTTCTCGATCCGCAAGAAGGGCGAGGATGCAGCGCTGGCGGCGGACCTCGAGCAGGCCCGCGACCACGTCTGGCAGACCCGGGTGCGCTGGCGCGGCGGCATGCAGAGCCAGGCGACGTCGCGCAACCACGCGCAGGCGATCGGCCAGCCGCAGAGCTTCGACACCGCCGACGCGGCGCCGGCGGCCGTCGAGGTGTTGCTGGCGGCCATCGGCGGTGCGCTGAGCAACGGCTTCGCGTTCCGCTTGTCGCAGCAGGGCATCGCCGTGCAACAGCTCGAGGTCGTGGTGCGCGGGCGGCTGCGCGACCCGCTGGTGTTCCTCGGCCTCGCCGACGGCGAGCCGGGGCTGCGCCGGCTCGAGCTCGTCGTCTACGTCGCCGCCGACGCCGACGAGCCGCAACTGCAGGCGCTGCTCGACCAGACCGTGCAGCGCTGCCCCGTGCTGGGCTCGCTGCGCGCCGACCTCGAACGCACGATCCGGCTGCAAGTCGTCTGACCCCGCCCACGCCCCGCCACCACCGTGACCGACCATCGCCCGATCCCCCTGTTCCCCGTCAGCGTCGTCGGCAGCTGGCCGCGGCCGCGCTGGCTGCTCGACGCCATGCGCAGGCGCAGCGCCGACCTGCCGGCCCTGCGCGATCGCGCGACGCTGCTGGCCATCGAGCAGCAGGAGGCCGCCGGCGTCGACGTCGTGAGCGACGGCGAACAACGCCGCGACAACTTCTATTCGTTCCTGGCCGAGAAGCTCGACGGCGTCACGCTGATGACGATGGCCGACCTGCTCGACCACGTCGAGGACAAGGCCGCGTTCGAAGGCCTGCTGCAGACGCTCGACGTGCCGGCGTTCGCGATCAAGAACCCGACGCTGACCGGCAAGCTGCGCCGGCGCTCGCCGCTCTCGGTCGACGAGGCGCGCTTCCTGCGCGCGCACAGTTCGCGGCCGACCAAGGTGGCGCTGCCGGGGCCGTACCTGCTGTCGCGGTCGATGTGGGTGAAGGCGCTGTCGGCGGCCGCCTACCCGACGCGCGAGCCGCTGTGCGACGACCTGGTGGCGATCCTGCGGCAGGAACTGCTCGAACTGCGCGAGCTCGGCGTCGAGATCGTGCAGTTCGACGAGCCGGTGCTGACCGAGCTGGTGTTCGCCGGCAAGGCGGCGACGCGGACCTTCATGTGCGCCGCGCTGGCGGCGGCGGCCGATCCCGCCGCCGAGCTCCGCCTCGCCGTCGAGCTGATCAACCGCGTCGTCGACGGCATCTCCGGTGTGCGCACCGCGGTGCACGTCTGCCGCGGCAACTGGAGCCGCAACGAGGACGTGCTGCTGGCCGGCGACTACGCGCCGCTGCTGCCGCACCTCGCGCGCATGCAGGTCGACCAGTTCGTGCTCGAGTACGCGACGCCGCGCGCGGGCTCGGAGGCGCTGCTGACGCAGCTGCCGGCGTCGGCCGAGGTCGGCTTCGGCGCCGTCAATCCGCGCACCGAACCGGACGAACAGCCGGCGGCGGTGGCAGACCGCGTCGGCGCCCTGGCGGCGCGACTGGGTGCGCACCGGATCTGGCTGAACCCCGACTGCGGCTTCGGCACGTTCGCCGATCGACCGGTCGCGACCGCCGAGGTGGCGATGGCCAAGTGCCGCATCCTGGCCGACGCCGCGACCCGCCTGCGGCGCGACGCCGCCGGCCGGGCTTCGTCGTAGGACCGATCGCCGGCGCACGGTTGCACGGCCAGCACGAGCGGCCCACCATGCGGCGATGACGACGATCGCACTGCTCGGGACCGGCCTGCTCGGCGCCGGCATGGTCGAGAACCTGCTGGCCAAGGGCCACGCGGTCCGCATCTGGAACCGCACGCGCGACAAGCTCGCACCGCTGGTGCAGAAGGGCGCCGTCGCCGCCGCCGACCCCGCCGACTGCGTGCGCGGGGCCGCGCGCGTGCACCTGGTGCTGGCCGAGGACACGGCGGTCGACGCGGTGCTCGCCCAGCTGCGGCCTGGGCTCGCGGCGGACGTGCCGGTGCTCGACCACAGCACCAACCTGCCGGCGAAGGTGAAGGCGCGCTTCGCCGCGCTGCGCCAGGCCGGCGTGCGCTACGTGCCGGCGCCGGTGTTCATGTCGCCGGCGAACGCGCGCGAGGCCAGCGGCCTGATGCTGCTCGCCGGCCCCGCCGCCGACCGCGACGCGCTGCAGGCCGACCTGCAGGCGATGACCGGCAAGCTGCTGTGGGTCGGCGAACGCGTCGACCTCGCCGCCGTGCACAAGCTCGCCGGCAACTCGCTGTTCTTCGCGCTGGCGGCGGCGATGGCCGACGTGCTGGCGATCGGTGCCGGCAACGACGTGCCGCCGGAGCAGATGCTCTCGCTGTTCGAGACGTTCAAGCCGGGCAGCGCGCTGCCCTACATCGGCCAGCGCGTCGTCAAGGCCGGTTCGGGCCCGGCCAGCTTCGAGCTGGCGATGGCGCGCAAGGACGCGCGGCTGATGCAGGAGGCGGCCGGCACGCAGGCGCTGCTGCTGCTGCCGCACATCGCCGCGGCGATGGATGCGGCGCTGCAGAAGGGCCACGCCAGCGCCGACTACTCGATCTTCGTGAAGCGCTGACGCCCGCTCGTCGCACCGCGCGGGTCCGGCGTGGCCGCGCAGGAGTTGCGAGAAGCAGGAAGATGCCAGTTGCACGGCCCGGCCCGCGCGGCTTTACTGCTCGCCCGCCGCCGGAGAGGTGGCAGAGTGGCCGATTGCGTCACCTTGCTAAGGTGATGTACCGGTAACGGTACCGGGGGTTCGAATCCCCCCCTCTCCGCCAGTTTCCTCCCCCCGGAGGAAGCTCGTTCCCCGCGGGCGCCTCGCCGAGCGCGAGCGCCCGCAGTGCCCGCACCCGCACCTCCGCTCACGCCGCGTCGGCTCACCGAGGCGGCTCGATTCCGTGGCCAAGACTCCACGAACGAACCGCCGCGCGTCGCCGGCCGCCTGCGCCCTGGTCGGCCTCGCCCTGTGCAGCTGCACCGGCCCGCGGCTCCTGGTCGAGGACCGCGGCAAGCACGACGTCTTCCTCGACGGCCGCCGCATCTACGACGACGAGGTCAAGTTCCGCTACTACGGCACCACGCGCTGGGACGCGCTGCCCGCCGACCGCGACGGCGCACTCGACTGGACGCTGCGCCCGGCGAGCCAGGAGGTGGCGATCACGCCGCCGGCACCGCCGTGGCTGTTCCCGCTCGACTTCCCGCTCGAGATGCTGGTGTGGACGTTCGGCGGCGGCGGCGACACCACGACGCGCATCGTGCTGCCGACCACCGACGCGCAGCGCCGGGCCGAATCCGAACTCGGCAACGCCCAGCTGGCGGCGATGGCCGAACGCGCGGTGGCCGCACGCCGCAGCCGCACTTCGCCATGACCGCACGCAGCCCCAACGCCTCCCCGAGCGTGCCGCCACATCCCGGCGCCGTGGCCCTGGTGCACGGCCTCGGTCGCTTCGGCGGCGGCCGCGAAGCCGTGCGCTACCTCGCCCGCGCCGGCTGGACGGTGCGCATCGCCGACAAGAGCGCCGGCGACGACCTGCAGGCGGTGCGCGCGGCGATGAGCGACCTGCGCACGCTCGACTGGCAGCTCGGCCGCGAGGACGAGGCGCTGCTCGCCGACGTGGCCCTGTTCGTCGCCAACCCGGGCGTGCCCGACGGCAACCCGCTGCTGCAGTCGGCGCGCGCGCGCGGCGTGCCGATCACGCAGGAAGCCGACCTGTTCCTCGCCGACTATCCGGGCCGCGTCGTCGCCGTCACCGGCACCAACGGCAAGTCGACGACGTCGACGCTGCTGCATCGCGCGCTGCAGACCAGCGGCGTCGACGCGCTGCTCGGCGGCAACATCGGCCACAGCCTGCTGGCCGAGGTCGCGCACTGGCGCCCCGACCAGGTCGCCGTGCTCGAGATCTCGAGCTTCCAGCTCGAACGTCTGCACGCCGATCGCCGTGTGCACGGCGCCGTGTTCACCCGCGTGCTGAAGGACCACGTCGACCGCCACGGCACGCTCGACGCCTACCACCGCGCCAAGGGCCGCCTGGCCGCAGCCGCCAGCGCCTTCGTCGTGCATGCCGCCGACGATCCGGTGGCGAGCGCCTACGCCAGCGACGTACCGCTGCGCCTGCGCTACGCCGCGACGACGCCGGCACCGCACAGCGCGGGTCTCGTCGACGGCTTCGTCGCGCTGCGGCTCGCACGCGACCCCGCCGAGCGCATCGTCCACCAGGACGCGCTGCGGCTGCTCGGCGCGTTCCAGGTCGAGAACGTCATGGCCGCGTCGCTGGCGGCGCGTTGCGTCGGCGGCACGCCGCATGGCATCGGCGTGGCGATGGCCAACGCCGCGCCGCTGCCGTTCCGGCTGCAGCTGGTCGCGACCCGCGACGGCGTGCGCATCTACGACAACGGCGTGTCGACCGAGGTCGAGTCGACGCGCTCGGCGCTGCAGACGCTGACGGCGCTGCCGACGCGGACCGGCCGCGTGCACTGGCTCGGCGGCGGCAAGAGCAAGGACGGCGACTACGCGACGGTGGCCGCGGCGGTGGTGCCGCACATCGCGTCGGCGCACCTGTTCGGCGCGGCGGCAGCACCGCTCGCCGCGGCGATCGGCGAGGCGCGGCCGGCGACGGTGTCGACGACGCTGCGCGAGGCGCTGCCGAAGGCGCTCGCCGCTGCGGCACCGGGCGACGCCGTGCTGTGGAGCCCGGCGTTCGCATCGTTCGACCAGTACCCCAACTTCCGCGCGCGCGCGCTGGAGTTCCACGCGCTGCTCGCCGCGGCGACGCCCGGCAGCACGCCGCCCGCCAGCTCGGCGAGCGGCGCGCTGTGATCCACGGCGACCGTTCTGCTAGAGTCCGGCGACACCGATGCAGTTCTGCACCGCATGCCAGAAGGCGATGGCGACGATCGTCATCATGGACCTCAGCGACGGGGCCGTGACCGGCTCGCAGCACCTCTGCCAGGCCTGCGCGGAACAACTCGGGGTCGGCCAACCGAAACCGCCGAAGTTCTCGGCCGAACTGCTCGAGGACCTGCTCGGCCAGAAGGGGCCGCGCGCGCGCAGCCGGCCGAGCGAAGCCTGCAGCGGCTGCGGCATGACGCCGGCCGACTTCCGCAGCAAGGGGCGACTGGGCTGCCCGCGCTGCTACGAAGCGTTCCGCGGCGAACTGGTGCCGCTGCTGCTGCGCATCCACGAAGCCGCCGCCCACCGCGGTCGCCTGCCGGTGCCAGCGCCGGCCGCGGTCGTCAGCGAGGACGACGGCCGCACCCTGACCGACGTGCGCCGCCGGCTCGAGGACGCCGTGCGCGGCGAACGCTACGAAGAGGCCGCGCGCCTGCGCGACGAGCTGCGCCGCCTCGAACGCGGAGACGCGTCGTGAGCAAGCCGCGCCGCGACAAGCAGCCGGAGTTCCGCCCCGGCACCTGGCTGCTCGGCACCGGCCCGGAGTCCGACATCGCCATCTGCACGCGCGTGCGCCTCGCGCGCAACCTGCAGGACTTCCCGTTCTCGCCGCGCCTCGACGAAGCCGAGGCCCACGAGCTCTACCGCTTCGTCACCCAGCGGCTGCAGAAGCCGGGGCTGCCGGAGGCGCTGACCGTGCTCGACCTGCAGCCGGTCGAAGAGCTCGAGCGCACCGTGCTGGTCGAGCGCCACCTGATCAGCCGCGAACTCGCCGGCAGCAAGAAGCCGAGCGGCGTCGCCGTCGACCTCGAGGAGAGCGTCGCGGTGATGATCAACGAGGAGGACCACCTGCGCGTGCAGGTGTTCGCGCCGGGCTTGCAGCCGGAGGCCGCCTGGCGGCGCGCCGAGCGGCTCGACGACGCGCTGATCGCACGGCTGCCGATGGCGTGGTCGGAGGAGTTCGGCTTCCTGACCTCGTGCCCGACCAACACCGGCACCGGCCTGCGGCTGTCGGTCATGCTGCACCTGCCGGGCCTCGTCTGGTCCGAGGAGATCGACAAAGCGACCAACGTCGCGCAGAAGATCCACCTGGCGGTGCGCGGCCTCTACGGCGAAGGCAGCCGAGCGCTCGGCGACTTCTACCAGGTCAGCAACCAGGTCACGCTCGGCCGCGACGAGACGACGATCCAGAGCGAGGTGCTGCTGGCCGTCGGCCGCATCGTGCAGTGGGAACGCGAGGTGCGCAGCGCGCTGCTGCGCGGCTCGGCGCGGGTGAAGACCCTCGACCGCGTGCACCGCGCCCTCGGCACGCTCGAGCGTGCGCAGATCCTGACCAGCGAGGAGGCGCTCGGCTGCCTGTCGGCGGTGCGCTTCGGCATCGAGGAGAACCTGCTCGACGGCTTCGAGATCCCGGCCGTCAACCGCGCGCTGCTGCTGTCGCAGCCCGGCCACCTGCAGCGCCACTCGAAGGAGCTGCTGAAGCCCGACGAACGCGACCAGCGGCGGGCCCAGCTGTTGCGCGAAGTGCTCGGCTGCCAGCGCTGATCCAGCGGCGGCAGCCCGGTGCGGCCCGGCGCAGCCATGCGCCAGAGCGGGCGCGGCAGCGGCGGCATCGGCCGGTGCCAAAGTGGCCCAAGGCCTGTCGGGAAAACCCGCAGCCGTCCCAACCCAGGCTGGAACTGGAAGTCAGGTAAATCCTATACAGCTGGCATCCGATCTAGGGTCGGGTACAGCAAGGCCCCCGAGGTTTACCGCGCATGTTCGATCGCTTCACCGACCGCGCCAAGAAGGTCATGAGCTTCGCCCGCCAGGAGGCGATGAAGTTCAACCACGAGTACATCGGCACCGAGCACATCCTGCTCGGGCTGGTCCAGGAAGGCAGCGGCGTCGCCGCCAACGTCCTGAAGAACATGACCGTCGACCTGGAGAAGATCCGGCACGAGGTCGAGAAGATCGTCAAGACGGGGCCCTCGATGGTCACCATGGGCCAGCTGCCCTTCACGCCGCGGGCGAAGAAGGTGCTCGAGCTGTCGCTCGAGGAGGCCAGCCAGCTGAGCCACAACTACATCGGGACCGAGCACCTGCTGCTCGGCCTGATCCGCGAGAACGAGGGCATCGCCGCGCAGGTGTTGATGAACCTCGGCGTCAAGCTCGAGGAGGTCCGCGAGGAGGTCCTCGAGTTCCTCGGCGCCTCGGAGAACAACAACGAGGACGAGGGCGAGAGCAGCGAGTCCAACGGCGGCGGCAGCAGCGGTGGCGGCGGCGGCAACGGCGGCAGCTCGCCGCAGAGCAGCGGCACCGGCAGCGGCCAGGGCAACAGCAAGAGCAAGACGCCGGCGCTCGACTCGTTCGGCCGCGACCTGACCGACCTGGCGCGCGACGCCAAGCTCGATCCGGTGATCGGCCGCGACCAGGAGATCGAACGCGTCATCCAGATCCTGTCGCGCCGCACCAAGAACAACCCGGTGCTGCTCGGCGAAGCCGGCGTCGGCAAGACCGCGATCGTCGAAGGCCTGGCGCAGCGCATCGTCAAGGGCACCGTGCCCGAGATCCTGCGCCGGAAGCGCCTGGTCGTGCTCGACCTCGCGATGATGGTCGCCGGCACCAAGTACCGCGGCCAGTTCGAGGAGCGCATCAAGGCAGTGATGACCGAGGTCCGCCGCGCCAAGGACGTGATGCTGTTCATCGACGAGCTGCACACGCTGGTCGGCGCCGGCGGCGCCGAGGGTGCGATCGACGCCAGCAACGTGCTGAAGCCGGCGCTGTCGCGCGGCGAGGTGCAGTGCATCGGCGCCACCACGCTCGACGAGTACCGCAAGTACATCGAGAAGGACGGCGCGCTCGAGCGCCGCTTCCAGACCGTCAACGTCGAGCCGCCGAGCCCCGAGCAGACCGTCGAGATCCTGAAGGGCCTGCGCGACAAGTACGAGGCGCACCACCGCATCACCTACACCGACGACGCCTTCAAGGCGGCGGTCGAGCTGAGCACGCGCTACATCACCGGCCGCTTCCTGCCGGACAAGGCGATCGACGTCATCGACGAAGCCGGCGCCCGCGTGCGCATCAAGTCGATGACCGCGCCGCCGGACCTGCGCGACATGGACACCGAGATCGCCCGCCTCAACAAGGAGAAGGAGGAGGCGGTCGCCGGCCAGGACTTCGAGCGCGCGGCGGACCTGCGCGACCAGGCGTTCAAGCTCGGCAAGAAGAAGGAAGAGATCCAGCGCGAGTGGCGCGACCGCGAGAACTCGCGCGAGTCGGGCGGCATCGTCGACGAGGACGTGATCGCCGAGACCGTCTCCAAGATGACCGGCATCCCGCTGAACCGCCTCGACCAGGCGGAGGCGGAGCGCCTGATCAACATGGAGAAGGAGCTGGGCAAGGACGTCATCAACCAGGAGCGCGCGATCACCGCGATCGCCAAGGCCGTGCGGCGCACGCGCGCCGGCCTGAAGGACCCGAACCGGCCGATGGGCTCGTTCGTGTTCCTCGGCCCGTCGGGCGTCGGCAAGACCTGGCTGTCCAAGTGCCTCGCCAAGTTCATGTTCGGCAGCGAGGAAGCGATCATCCAGATCGACATGTCCGAGTACATGGAGAAGTACAACGCCTCCCGACTCGTCGGCGCGCCCCCGGGCTACGTCGGCTACGAGGAAGGCGGCCAGCTGACCGAGAAGGTCCGCCGGCGTCCGTACTCGGTGGTCCTGCTCGACGAGATCGAGAAGGCGCACCCGGACATCTTCAACATGCTGCTGCAGATCATGGAGGAAGGGCGCCTGACCGACTCGTTCGGGCGGCACATCGACTTCCGCAACGTGATCCTGATCATGACGTCGAACATCGGCGCCAACCTGATCAAGAACAGCACCGGCCTCGGCTTCGGCAAGGGTGCGCAGAGCGGCACCGACAAGATGAAGGACATGATCATGGGCGAGGTGGAACGCCACTTCCGGCCCGAGTTCATCAACCGCCTCGACGAGATCGTCATCTTCAACCAGCTCGGCCGCGACGACATGCAGCGCATCGTCGAGAACGAACTGGCGAAGGTGAACAAGCGCATGAAGCAGAAGGGCCACGTGCTCGAGGTCGACCAGTCGGTGATCGAGTGGCTGATCGAGAAGTCCTTCCACGAGGACTTCGGCGCGCGTCCGCTGAAGCGCGGCATCGAGAAGCACCTCGAAGACCCGCTGTCGGAGCAGGTGCTGAAGGGCCAGCTGGACGTGCCCTACACCATCCGCGCGTCGATCGTCGACGGCGAGGTGAAGTACGAGATGACGGCGCGGCCGGTCGAGCCGAAGCCGGAGCCGGCGAAGGGCGGCGGCGACAAGAAGAAGTAGTCGCCGCGATCGCGCGGCGCGGTGCATGCAGCGAACCGGCGGCCCGCGTGGCCGCCGGTTGCGTTTCCGGGGGCCGAGCTCGCCGGCACGGGTCGTCGCGGTCCGCTCCGCGAAAACCTGTAACCGCCGAGCCCGATCCGTGCACAGAAGCGCCCGTGCACGATCCCTACCTCCAGCTCGCGGTCGCCGAAGGCTTCGGCGAGTCCCCGGTCCCGGCTCTGCTGCAGCCGGACCTCGATCCCATCTCCGTGCTGACGGCGCCCCCGTCACCGCCGGACGTTCCCCTGCGCGTGGCCGAACGGCTGCGCCAACCCGACCTCGCCGCCACGGCGGCCGCGCTGCAGAAGCGCGCGCGCGCCCACGGCCTGCTCGTCCTCACCCCCGAGCACCCGGAGTGGCCGCCGCAGCTGACGAACGCGCCGCTGCGGCCGCTGGTGCTGTTCGTGCGCGGCGACCCCGCGGCGCTGCGCCGGCAACCGTCGGTCGCCGTCGTCGGCAGCCGTACGCCGACGCCGTACGGCAGCGAAGCGGCGACCCTGCTCTGCTCGGCCCTGGCGCGCGCCGGCGCCGTCACCTGGAGCGGGCTCGCGCGCGGCATCGACGGCATCGCCCACGGCCAGAACGTCACCGCGAAGGTGCCGACCGTCGCCGTGCTGGCCGGCGGGCTCGATGCGATCTACCCACCCGAACACCAGGAACTCGCCGCGCGCATCGTCGCCACCGGCGGTGCCCTGGTCAGCGAACTGCCGCCCGGGCAGCGCGCGCGCCGCGGGCACTTCGTGCGGCGCAACCGCATCCTCGCGGTCGGTGCGCAGGCGGTCGTCGTCGTCGAAGCGAGCCTGTCGTCCGGCGCCTTGCACACCGCGCGCTTCGCCGCCGAGGCCGGGCCCGACGTGTTCGCGGTGCCGGGGCCGTGGACCAGCGAACGCAGCCAGGGCTGCCACCGGCTGCTGACCGAAGGTGCGCACGTGGTCGAGAGCCCGGAGGCGCTGCTGCAGGCGCTCGGCTTGTTGCTGGCGCCGGATGCGGACGTCGGTGCGAACCACGGCCTGCAGTGCAGCGCCGAACAGCAGCGCCTGCTCGACCTGCTGCGGCACGGCCCGCGGCCGGGCGACCTGCTGGCGCGCGAGTCCGGACTCGAGCGCGCGGCGTTCCTGCGGGCGCTGATGGCGCTCGAACGCGACGGCGTCGTCGTGCGTGGGGCTGGCGACTTGTGGTCGCGTGGGTCGGGGCGAACGGGCTGATGGCGGCGATCGGCGCCGCCAGCCCCTGAACCGCGGCTACCAGCCGATGAACAAGAACCCCAGCACTTCCATCGTCAGCACCAGCGCCGCCAGCCACAGCGCCCAGCGCCCGGTGCGCTTCGCCGCCGCCTGCAGCGTGTCGCGCGCGTTCGTGTGCCGCTGCCCGACGACGACGACGGCGATCGGGAACAGCACGATCAGCATGACCAGCAGACGAGGCAGCAGGCTCACGACACGTCCTCCAGCGCAGGCTTGACCGGGAACGCCGAGCGTTCGGCGACGGTGAACGCGTCGACCATGACGACCAGGTTCATCAGGCCGGCGACCGTGCACAGCACGACGCCGAGTTGCAGGTGCTGCGGCGCCGACTCCATCTGCCACGGGCCGGTGACCAGGGCTGCGAACAGCGAGCCGCCGCCGAACAGGTTCTGCGCCATCCACCACACGGAGTAGGTGGCGCGGTCGCAGGCGTGGCCGTGCGAGAAGAACAGGCCGAGCGCGAACACGAACGCGACCGACAGGCCCATGACGACGCCCTTGTCCTTCTGGCCGGCGCGCGCGTGGCCGAGGCCCGGCACGAGCCAGCTGAGCGCGGCGCACAGCGCCGGATCGGCGATCGGCTTCGGCGGCGTGGCGCCGCCGTCGCGGCGACGACGCAGTTCCCAGTGCCCAGCCGCCGACCAGAACATCGCCAGCATGCCCGACGCCCCGGTCAGGAAGCCGCCGACGTGTTCGCCGTCGCGCGGCATGCGCCACAGGCGCTCGCCGGTCGGCGACGCGTCGAAGCTGAGCAGCGCGCCGAGCGCGTTCGCCGGCAGGTTCATCAGTTCGGGCAGCACGGTCGGCAGGCCGAACTGCGCCAGCGTGCGCAAGATCGAGGAGCCGCCGCCGGCCGGCGTGCCGGCGTCGAGCAGCACCCAGTAGAACAGCCGCTCGTGCACCATCGACCAGCCGGCGAAGAACAGCGCCGTGCAGCTGCCGAACGCGAGCAGTGCCAGGTTGGTCTGGCCGAGGCGGAGCTGCAGCAGGCCGGGCACGAAGCCGGACAGGAACGTGCCCCAGCCGAGCCCGCGGGCCGGATCGATGTCGATGCGCGTCGCCATGACGGGCGGAGAGGTTAGCGCCGCCCCGGCGCGGATCGAGGACGCTTTCGCGGGAGTGTTCGCGCCGAGCGTTCGAGCGAACGAAGCCGCGGCGCCCTTCACCGCCGCTTCTTGCGCAGCGCCGGCCACGGATCGCGCATGCCGACGACGTACTTCTTCCACGCCGCCTCCAGCGCCACCAGGTCGATGCCTTCGAGCGTCTTCGCCAGCGCCGCCTTGCGCGCCTTGAAGCTCGCCACCTCGCGGCCGCCGCGGTCGTCGTCGCCGAGGCCCTTGCTCTCGGCGGCATAGACCGCCTTCACCGTCTCGTAGTAGGTCGCCAGCAGCTTCGACCACTGCGGGTGCGCCAACGCCGCCTTGTCGTGCTTCAGGAAGAACACGAACGACCACGCGGCGGCGTAGTAGTGGCCCGCGCGCTGCGGGTTGTAGAACGTCGCGCGGTCGGCGTGCAGCACGTCCTTCAGCGACAGGTGGCCGTCGCCGAACTCGAGCATGTCCTTCGCCACGTGGATGCGCCACGGCGACGGATCGACGCGCACGACGCGGCCGGTGCTCTCGCCGACGACGGCGCCGCTGAAGTAGTCGCCGTAGCCTTCGTTGAACCAGTCGTGCGGCGCGAACTGCCCCACCGCGTAGTGCATGTACTGGTGCAGCGCCTCGTGGTAGAGCACCAGCAGCGAGTCGTCGTCGGTCAGCCGCTGGCCGCCGAGCGCACGCTTCTCGCGGCTGTCCATCTGCTGCATCGTGTACGAGTAGTCGAAGAACACGAGCTCCTCGTTGCCCGGGTGCCAGTAGCCGCCGGTGCCCCGGGGCCCGCCGTAGTCGTGGTACTCGTCGAGCGTGCGACAGACGCGCACGACCGCGACCGCGTCGATCGGCTTCGACGGCGGGAACTGCTCGCCGTAGAAGGCGCGCATCGCCTCGATGTCGCGCGCGATGCGGCGGATCAGCCCCTGGTTCGTGCTGTGGTGCACGATCAGGTAGTTCTCGGTGTCGAGCGCCTTCCATCCAGCCGCCATCTTCGCGCGCGCCTGCTTGCGCCACTCGACGGCCTTGTACTTGCCGCTCGCGTAGAGCTTGTCGAGATCGGCTTCGGCGCGGTCGCCGGCGTCGTCGGCGAGCAGCTTCAGGCTCGTCGCCATGCGCGTGACCTGCGACACGAGCGTCTTCTCGCCGAGATCGAAGCTGAAACCGGCGACCCCGAGCACGGTGTTGCCTTCGACCTTGCGCACCAGGTAGCCGATCGGCTCGGCGCCGCCGCGGCCACCCGCACCACCGCCGCCACCGCGCAGGCGCAGCTCGTAGTGCCCCGGCTTCTTCTCGTCCTCGGTGACGGTGTAGCCGCGGATGCCGGCGACGAACTGCTCCCACGTCATCTCGAGCGGCGCGGCGCCGCTGGCCGGCGCCGCGTCCGGCTTGCCGCCCGCCGGTGCCGCACCACCCGTCCTCGTCGTCGGCAGCGAGAAGCGGAACACCTCGAGGAACGGCGTCTGCGCCTGGAACAAGCGCTCGTCGATGCGCTTCATCTCCTCCGGCTGCGCCTTCATCACGTACTTGGCGACGACCAGCGTCTCGGTCGGCGGCAGCGGCAGCTCGGCGTGCGTCGTCGGATAGACGAACGTGACGCCCTTCAGCTTGTTCTCGAACGTCTTGTAGCCGGCCTGGGCGAGGACGTCCGGCACCAGCGCCGCGGCGGCGACGGCGAGCAGACCCGTGACGGTGCGGCGTCCCATGGAGCGGGCCAGCATCCGCCGCCGCTACTTGCCGAGCAACTCCCCGTCGGCGAACACCTGCTGGCGCGAGAGCGTGTAGCGGCGCGTGCTGACCGGCGCGGCGACGAGGCCCTTCGCGCCCGGTTCGGCGATGCGCAGCTCGAAGCACCACGGCTCGTGGCGGAACACCAGCGAGTGCAGCGTGCCGAAGCCGCGGCCGCCGCGGTCGACGAGGTGCAGCGCGTCCCACGCCTCCTCGACCGAGGTCACCTTGTCGCCGGTCGCGAGGCATTTGCCGAGGCAGGTGTCGAGCTCGCGTTCGCGCTTCTCGCTGTCGGAGCCGGCGTCGCGGCCGTCCTTGCGCGTGCGGAAGTGGTTGGTCAGCACGAACGGGCCCTTGCCGACGTCGCCCTGCACGCACGACTTCACGTCGGTCTCGAACACGCCGAGCGGCGCCCCGGCCGCCGGCACGAACGGCAGCACGACGTGCGTCAGGTAGCCGATCGGGGGGCTCGTGTTCTCGAGCTCCTGCTTCGCGAACGCGAACACCTTGCCGGCGTCGCCGCCGTGCGTGCCAGCGTGCAGGATGCTGCGCAGCGCCGCCGCACTCGGCCACGCCTCGGGCTGCGGCACGACCGAGATCGCCGCCGAGCCGACGTGCAGGAACGCCGCCACGCCGTCGCTGCCGACGCCGGTGACGGTGCCGATGTAGCCCGGCCAGCCGACCGACGCCGACGCGCGGCCGTTCTCGTCGTGCTGCACGACCAGCACCGTGTGCTGCAGCAGGTGCGGCCCGGTCAGCGGCCAGTCGAAGTTGCGCGCGGTCAGGACCCCGCCGCCGAGCACCTGCTCGCCCCAGACGGTGAAGCCGCTGCAACCGAGCAGGGCGAGCACGTCGAGCGCGTTCACGATCATCAGGTCGGTGCGGTCGAACGCGCGGCCGAGGCCGTCGACCTTCAGCTCGACCTTGCTGTCGACCAGCCCTTGCCACAGGCCGTCGATCTCCTGCTGCACGAACTCGGGGAACGCGATCATGCGCGGCAGCGAGCGGCGCGCGTACTCGAGCACCTTCGGACTGTTGCCGTAGCGGGCCGAGAACTCCTGCACGATCGCCGCCGCGACTTCGTTCGCCATCAGCAGCCCGTGCGCGCGGCCGCGCTGCTCCGGCGTGCCCCACGTGCGCACCAGCACGAGGTCGCCGTGCTGCTCGACGCGGCCGTGGTCGACGCGGCGCAGGATCGTCGGCTTCGTCGTCGATGCGGCGGCAGCCGGCGCGGTCGCGACCGCGGGCGGCGGCGTCTGTGCCCGCAGCAACGGCGGCGCCGCGAGCCCCGCCAGCGCGAACGAGAACAGGACGCAGCGGGCCCACGGCGGCGACAGGTTCGGCATCGGCATGCGCGGATCGTGCCGGCAGCCGCGCGCGGGGGAAAGGTCCGGTGCGTCGCCGGTCGTGCGTCGCCGATCACGCCGCCGCCGGTCGAGCCGCCACCGCCGCGCGCAGGCTCACTTCGCTTCGAGCACCTGCGCCAAGGCCCGCGGCAGCGGCGCCACCAGCACCAGCGGCGCGCCGGTGCGCGGATGCATCAGCGACAGCTGCAGTGCGTGCAGGCACAGCCGCGGCCCCGGGTCGCCGTAGCGATCGTCGCCGAGCACCGGGTGGCCGAGGTGTGCCAGGTGTGCGCGGATCTGGTGCTTCCGGCCGGTGTCGAGGTCGACCTCGAGCAGCGAACGGTCGGGCCGGCGCTGCACGACGCGCCAGTGTGTGCGCGCGGGCTTGCTGCCGGGGTTGTCGCCGACGCGCACGCGCAGGTTCTGGTCCTCCCACAGCGGTGCGTCGACGGTGCCTTCGTCCTCGCGCGGGCAACCGGCGACGACGGCGACGTAGCGCTTGCGCACCGTCGGCCACGCCGCCTGCACCCGATCACGCGCGTCGCGCGTGCGCGCGAACAGCAGCACGCCGGAGGTCTCGCGGTCGAGGCGATGCACCGGCCACAGGTCCGATTGGCCTGGCGGCAGCATGCCGCGCGCGCGCGCCAGCGCCGTGCGTTCGTGTTCGTCGTCGGTCGACACCGACAGCAGGCCCGGCGGCTTGTCGACCGCGAGCAGGTCGTCGTCCTGGTGCAGCACCGGCAGCGCCGGCCCGCTCGGCCCGCGGTGGCGCAGCGGCGTCGCCGACTGGCCGCGGGCGCGGATCTCGATGCGCGCGCCGGCGGCGACCGGCTGGTCCTGGCGCAGCGCCACGACCCCGTCGACTTCGATGCAGCCGGCGCGCAAACGTTCGCGCAGCGTGTTGCGGCCCCACGACGGGAAGTGCGTCGTCAGCAGTTCGAACAGGGAACCCGCGCGGGAAGCAGTGCAGTGGTCGGCCATCGGCGAAGCGCGCCCGAAGCCCACGGCAGCCTGCCGCGCTCGAAACGCACGCACATGGTGCAGCAGCAAAGGCGGCGCGGCCACGAGCTTCTGCCCCGGCGCGCGAGCTTTCCGCGCCCGCCGGCACGGCATCCCCCATCGGCAACACCTCGCTGCCGCTCGCCGACGGCGCTCCGCTCGTCGTCACCTCGAGGGCCAACGCCGAGCGTAGCGGCACGAGCGAAGGCGACGTCGTTGCACCGGACGAACTCGTCGCCACCGACTGGTCGCGTTCGGCACAGCCGAGGAACGATGATCGACGCTGCCTGCCGCCGCCTCTCCGCCGACGGCGAAATCAGTGTGCCAAGCCGCAGCCCGAGCAATCGTAGGACCAGCCGCCGATCATGCCGCTGGTGCAGCTGGTTGGCCTGTAGAGAGCCCAGATCCGGACTGCGCGGGACTGACCGCACGCCAACTTCTCACCGCCCTGGATTTCCCACTTGTCCTCTGCACCTGCATCGATCACCTTCGTTGCGGCTTCACACGCTCCATTGACCACATCCTTGATGTAGAGTGGGCCTCCACAACTGTTGTGGATCGTGATCGTAACGTCATCGGCCCAGGTGCATGGGTTGGCGGTGCAAGGTGAGCTGTGCCCCTGGCAACTCCCCGATCCCATCTGGAAGTTGCCGGTCACCGTGATGGTTGCGCAGCTCCCGGCGATCATCCACGGATCCACGTCGCCACCCGTGCATCCTATGCACTCTGACACGATCAGGCTGGCAGACTGCGGCGAGCTGCCTGCGGACAGGCTCGTCACGATTCCACCCGAAGCTCCGGCCACCACACCTGCGATGAGAATGAGAAGCGGACCAAGCAAAGAAAGCATGACTATCCTCCTAGGCTTACGTCTTTTCGGTTTCTATCGAAACGGCTTATGCAAGTTCGATGCTATCGCGGCGCGGCGACGCTGCGCATGCTGCGAACATCTTCGGAAAGAACCATGATCTGATTCACCCTCGCGCTTTCTACGGCCTCGATCTCTGAAACTTCGCCCTTTGGGATCTTGACCAACTCCACGAAGGCAGACTGGCCATCCCCCCTGGTCCTGTAGTGGATCCAGTGATCTTTCGACTGAAGCTCTTCGAGCCATGGCCACCGTTCTTTCCAGCCCTCTTCTTTCGTGCTGGGCTGGCCTGAGTAATCGAAGCGCTGGAACCGTCCCTCGTTCATTCTCTGAGCGGCGATCCGTGCAATGACTCCGTTCCTCTCCTGGCCGAGCCTTCCAATCTCAGCCCGAGTGCCTTCGACAGTTTGCCGCAGGCGGCTCCAGGCCTCATGGTCCTCAAGCCTTTGCGGAGCCTCGATCCCAAGGTAGTTCAGGTATCGCACCGCCTCGATGCAATCTGCCGGCGGCGGTGAACCCAACGGAGTCGCCTGCTCGCGTTCGCTCGTTGAGGCTCCTTCGTCCGAAGTACCCAGGAGAACGGAGCCAACTGGCGCCTTCAGCTCGTGCGCGTCGGCCGCAACCGATGTAGCCAATGCTGAAGGATGCGGCTTCCCGGTATCAGACTTCGATTTCCCCGGCTCTTCCTGCTGAGAAGCGTCCGTTGGCAGTAGGCACCAGCCCAGCACGGTAGAGAGGACCAACAAGGACGCGACGCGCGACAGGGTTCTCACGGTTTATCCAGGTGTGGCTGGCCCGCCAGACTGCGCTTCGGAAGAGATCGCAAAGACGGGACGGGACGGGACGGGACCGCGTATCCAACTCTGAGCAGCCAACGACTACATGACTCTTGGACATCCGGGGCGGACAAGAATCTCGAGATCCTCTTCTTGGCGGCCTCCAGCCCCGGTTGCAGCCCCAAGGCCAGCGCCGCATGTTCCCAACTCTGGCCGTCCAAGTGGACGAGCAGCAGGAGATCTGCATCGACGGAAACCAAGCGCCGACAGAGCCAGCGACGCAGGTGCAACCGGGAACATGGGTGACACTTTTGTCCGGGCACATGGGTGACACTCTG